>AP72_2010_repI_A001DRAFT_1000375_pt1 | contig 10457 bp, 11 predicted proteins | sample AmaPasrepliIA001_FD_9535 | JGI IMG/M metagenome (IMG submission 9535)
AAAGCCGTGGCGACTGAAGCGGTCGCGGTTCAGGCCGTTGCGGTCAAGAAGGGCTTTCTGGCTCGCCTCGGTGAAAAGCTCGATGAGCGACGCGCCGAACGCGATGCAAAGAAGTTGACGCTGGTTGCGACGACTCAGCAAGTCGCCGTGCAGCAAGTGCAAGCTGTCGCTCCGGTGTGCGCACCATCGCCTCGCCGGGCGCGATTGTTTGGCTGCTTGTAAATCAGGGACGACAGGGCCGCCGGTCATGACGCTGGCGGCAGCCCGATTGAAACAGCGATACCCTAGCCCAGATAGGCTGCCGCAGAGCGTGAGACTTGCAACAACTTTCGCCGGCAAATGGCAGGTGTCATGGAATCGCGGTTTGCGGGCCGGTTCAAGCCCGGCGGCTGGGGACTTAATAAGGATCCGTGGCGGATTCGATAGGTTCGCTTAACCCATGAACGCCCATGCCCGACAGAGAAGCCAGCAAGGCGTTTACCGCGCTCCAGGTGGACCCGATGAGCCGCTTACGAACGTGGTGGCTCGCAGGACCAGAGCGGAGTGCACATCTCTATCTCGACAAGCAAGAGCATGGGAAGCGATGCGAGTGTGAATTGCAGGATGACGAGCAGCCGGTTGTGCGAGGCGAATCAAGCGACCCGGAGATTGCGGTGCTGAGAGCGTTGACGCTGTTGGAACAGAAGTAAACGAAACAGACGGGGGCTTGCTTGAGATGCTTTATGCCGACAGTGGCACGCTCGCGTTGTGGGTCGGTTCGATGGCCGCAGTCGTCGCGGCTATTCCGATCGCGTGGGGACTCGTTAAAGGATGGCTGAAGGTCTGGCGTGGATTCAAGGCCCGCATCATCGCCAAGCACGACGCAGAGAAGCAAGCGGAACAGGACGCCAAAGAGTCGATCGCCCGCGATGCCCGGTTAGAGCAAGCCGCCGACCTCTTGGAAAAGTTCGATGGAAAGTTGGTTGATCAAGACAAGCGTTGGCACGCCGAATTGAACGGAGTCAGTACGAAGGTGGATACGCTAACCGAGACAGTCAAAATCAATCACACGGACCTAGCGCAGCGGCTAACGCTTGTCGAAACGGCCGTGAAGATGAACGGCAACGGTCATTGATGGCGTGGAGTTTCACTCAGCCAAGAGTTGTCCTGCGAATGGAAAGCCCGCTGTGCGAACGCTGCTATGAGAAAGCTCGCGTCAAAGGCTCGCAGTTTTGCCGTGAGTGTGCTTACGTGGCCCTTTACGAAAAAGGACTCGTGCGAAGCGGCGAGCGAGTGCCAGACGATGCTGCTGCACAGCGGCAGCCGAACGAAAGAAGTCCTCGACCTACTTAATCAAATCCTCAAAGGAGTTCAGAAAATGTCGCAACAAACAGACGCCGTGGCACAAAAGCTAACCGCCCTCGATGCCAAGGTGACGGCGCTCGTGGCGTCCGTCGCGGATATTAAGAACCAACTGGCCAGCGCTTCGACCGCTGCCGAAGTGGACGCCCTCGGCGCGCAGGTGGACGCTATCGCGGCCAAGATTCCCGCCTAACCACCACCGACAACTCGACCGGCGACGGCGGGGAGTAATTAACCCCGCCGAAACCAGCGCAAGACTAGGCCGATGTGGGCCACATCACCCCATCGCGCCTTTTTTATTGCGCTCGCCGGAAGAGAACACAACGCCATGTTCCCCCTGATGTTCTACGCGATCTCGGTTTTGACGCTCGCACCCAAGACCAAGACGAACGCCGTACCGGGCGAAGCCTGGCTATTGACCAATAACGCCGAGTGGCTGCTGACCAACGGCCAGCCGTGGATTCTCGTTTAAGGAACCCGATCAGTGCCTAATCCTGCCAATGCCAACGCGGACCTCGGCGGACATAACCTGCTCAATGCGGCTGTTATCAACAGCGCCTTGACGTTCGCGCACACGGAGTGGGATGCGGCACACGCCTACACTCCGAACGAAGTCGTTTACGACAGCACGGCAAAGGCGTGGTATCAATGTATCGCCAATAACACCAACCAAGAGCCGCCGAATGCGACCTATTGGACCGCGATTGCCACAAGCGACAACCTGATTTATTACGGCAAGGGAATCTACTCGACCGACGTGGGCAACCCGGAAACGGATGTCGTCCAGATTCGGGCGGTGACGAGTATTACGAGCCTGTGCCTCGGTGGTGCGATTGCGACGACCGGAACTTTCCCCGGCGCGGCACCGAACGATTACACGCCCGGCGCGAACTTCGCAATGGGCGGGGCGTTCCTCACGGATTGCAACGCCTGCATGTCCACGCTCGGCACGATGACGGCGTGCGAAGAATCGGCGTCGATCGGCTGCGACGGCACAGTAACGCATTCATTCCAGGCCATTGGGCTTGGAGCGACGACGGGCATCATCTACGGCTCCAAGGTCATTGCTGGGGCTGGTGGCGGGATTACGGGGCCGAATGACGGGGCGCGAATCACTTGCTGTGTTGCGTTGGGGGACGCGGCAAGCTGCACAGGCGACCACAGCATCGCGTTGGGCCATTCCGTCACGGCGTCAGCCGCCAACGCCATCTGCGTCGGCCACTCGATCACGAACTCGACTTCCGATAGCATCGCGCTTGGCGTCACGACAACGGCTATTACGATCACGTCGAGCGGGGCAACGATTGCCTTTAACGGCAACGTCAACGCCCAAACCAACACGACATATACCCTTGCACTCTCCGACGCCGGCAACGAAGTCACTTGCAGCAACGCCGGAGCGATCGCGGTCACAATTCCCGCGAACGCCACGATCGCTTTCCCGGTAGGAACACGCATCCAGATCACACAGATTGCGGCGGGCGCTGTCACTCTGACCGCCGCTACGGGTGTCACGCTCAAAGGTTTTAGCCCGGCGAACGGCGCGTATTCCTACACGTCGGCTGTCGGCACGAACGCCAAGACCGCCGGGCAAGAGGCGTCTCTCGTCATCAAGAAGATGGCCACGGACTCGTGGCGTTGTTTCGGAGCGCCGTAAGCAATGTGGTTGCTCATCCTCATGGCCATATCGCCAATCCCTCATGGCCATATCGCCAATCCCTCTCGCACCGAAGCACGGCGGCAACGTCACGCCGCCGTCGGACGCTTGGCTATTGACGAACAACAAGGAATGGCTGCTTACCAACGGCTCGGCCTGGGAACTCGTCGGCACGGTTTCGCTGAACGTCGCAGAACCAAGCTACTCGACGCCGGTTGATAATCCGGCCTTACCATCCTGGGTTGATAACTGGCAGACCTCGTTCCAGGGCTCGACGGGCGGCAGCGCCCCCATGATCGGCCGGATTACCTCTCAGGCCGGGCGCAACAACGCCGTGGCCATTGCGGGGGATGCGGTCGATAGCGGCACGTCGGTCAATTTCTTCGGGATGAACGGCAGCGGCTCGAAGAACACCACGGGAACGATTCTGGAACGGACTGGGAACTTTATCGCGGCGGCTTTACCGAATAGCCTGCCGGCGAACTCGGCTTATGTGACCTGGCTCTCGAATTCCAACGGGACCGGCAATCCGGTCATCGTCAACAAGACCGAAGCCTGGTGGATTCAAGGCAGCTCCACGGCGACGACATCCTGCTTCACGGGCGATACGGTTTCGGTATTCGGCCAGAACCTCAGCAACTCCGGCCAATGCGCCATCTACATTGACACCGTGGGCTATCAAACCGCCACGAGTGTTAATCCCTACCGGGTGCAGTTCACGCTGCCGAGTCTGTCGGCTGGTTCCTACGACGTGTGGCTGCATAACGGGCATGGGGGCAAATACGGCTGGTCGAAATGCCCGATACAGTTGGTCGCCACAAGCGCCGCGTCATACGGAATTGACTACGGTTCTCATAGCGTGAACATGCCGGCCCCGACCGGCACCGACGACCTTGCTAACTTCAACACGGCGAAGGGCACGATCAACGGCACGGGCGGCTCAGGAACAATCAACTTCCAGGCTGGAACCTACAAGTTCAGCGGACCTATCAATCTGTTCTCCAACGCCAATAAAGCAATCTGGATTAAAGGCGCTGGGTCTGGTTCCACCACGATTGTTCCGACGGCGGGATTCACACCGGACGGCAATAACTGGTTTATGACCGGGAGCGACCGCTGCAAGATCAGCGACTTGACGATGGACGTGTCGGGAGGATTAAGTACCTGCACCAAAGTCATTTCGATGAATGGCTACTTCGCCAACTTCATTCTGAATGCTCCGCTCAATATCATCAGCCTGTACTTTAATGGGCCGGGACTTTTGAGTAGTTGCACGGTCACGGGAACCGGGTTTATTTCGCAAAGCGTCACCTCCTCAATGCTGATTGATTCGTCGCGGTTCAATGCAATGTACGAAACCGAATGCCCGCTACGGTTCACCGGCACGAGCAACGTCAGTATTTCCGGCTGCGACGTGTACGACGAGACTCCGGGCGCGGCGCTAGGCAACCATACGGGCGTCGGACGCTTGGCGCTGTTTACCCCGGTCGGAAACATCCACAACACCTATGTCGGCGGCAGCACTTCGCATGCGCTGGTTCCCTACGGCGGCAAGGCCGAACAAATCCTGTACGACAACGGCTCGGCCGGTTCCAAGAATCACAACATCGCGTCCGCTACGAACACGGGCGGCGTGACCGTTATCACACTTGCTAGTGACGCGGCTTACGATTACACGCTCTATCCGCTGTTTATTACGGGCGGCAAGGGAACCGGACAGTACGGACTCATTACGTCGGTGAGCGGCCGCGCGATGACCCTGGACCGACAGTTGAACCTACTGCCAGACAGCAGTTCTCAATGCGATGTCTCAGATCAATGTATTCGCTGCGCGGCCTACGGTAACACGCAAAGCGGCAATTTGGCGGCGGTGCAAGCGGCAACTGGATCAGCAACTGGGGTAAACATCTATGGCGGTTCAGATTGCTTCTACGACGGCAACACGGTCTCGAATCTCGATACCATCGCCGAAATCTTTGCGCCCCAGGTCGGCGGCGGACCAGCGATGGCCCCGGCGATGTTCAACCTAGTCCAGAACAATACCGGAACCGGAATCTGTACCCAAGCGATCTATGCTCAGACCTGCCTATTAGGTTCAGCGCCCGAGTCGCAAATCGGCGTCGGCAATATGTTCCGCAACGTCACCGGCACGGCCGTCAATCCGATTGCTGGAACCGCCGTGGGTAATGACCGCTGCGCCTCGATCATGCACGGCTCCGGTCATGCGACGGCTGGCTGCGAGTGTCTGATTATCGACACCTGCACGTTCAGCGGATTCGACAAGGGCATTGGAACCATCAACGCCTCAGTCGGTAATACGGACACCCTCACGGTCATTACAAACGATTCCTCGTTCGCCTTGGGAACCGGCACCTTCGCTGGCTCGAAGGCGAAGATTGGGGAACTGTCCTACAGCGATAACGGAACATCCTACACCGGATATGCGAGCTAACTATGGCAATGATCGCTGGCGCTGCGATTGAGGTTCGGCCGACTAACGGCAGCGATTTGAATGGCGGCGGTTTCACGCCCGGCGTCGGCACCAAGACCGTTTCCGCTGGGGCTGACCTGACAATCGACGCCTCAGTTAACACGAAGGTCACAGCCGGCCATTCGTTTGTCAGCGGCGATGTCAACAAGTTTATGAACGTCACCGCCGGCACGGGATGGGTGACTGGATATTACCAAATCGTCAGCGTGTCATCCGGGGCCGCGACCCTCGATCGTTCGCCCGTCACGAGCATTTCCGCCGCGACGGGTCACAGCGGAACTTATGACCTCTACGACGGAATTGATTACTCACAGCAAAATAGCGCCCAAGTCGTCATCGACAACTCGGCGATTACGACCTCAATCACTACTAATGTCGTCACATTCACCGGGTCAACTCACGCGACTACGGCCAACGAAGTCGGCAACTACGTCCACTTCAATAGCGGTACGAACATTACGGCCGGCTGGTGGCGGATCACAGCGGTTAGTGTGGCGGCGAATAACGGTACTTGGACATTAGACTCAAACGTGCCATCCAGCGGCACGACGACGAACGCCGTCGGCAAGATGGGCGGGGCATTGCAAGGGATGCCCGCAGCGCTTGGCATCATGGTCCGCTCGAATAAGGTCTTCGTCAAAGCCGAATCCACGATCACTCGCACCGCGACGATGGCGATTACCACGGGCGGCGGAACGCCCGACAACGCCGACCCCTTGACGCGCATCATCGGCTACACATCCAGCCGCACAGACGGCGGACGGGTTTCGATTACGCTTTCGACCAATTCAAGTTTGGTGGCGCTCTACGCGCAGGTGGACGGAATCTCAATCGAGAACTTCAACATCAACTGTGCTTCGCTGGCGTCATCCATCGGCATTGAGAACGACAATAACAGCGGCCGAATTCTCAACTGCAAGGTCACGGCGTTCAAGAATTACGGCATCTTCCTCGCCGGCGCAGACGTGACGGTGGCTGGTTGTGAGGTCGCATCGGGCGGCAGCGGCGCAACGCAAGGGCTGCACGTCGGCGGCTCCAACTGCACGATCTTCAACAACTTCATTCACGACAATCCGTGCCCTGGTCTCGTGCTGACGGCCTCGCAAAACACGGTCGTAAACAATCTCATCACCAATAACACCGGCGCATCGAGCGATGGCATCAGCAGCGCATCCATCGGCTTCGATACGATCGTCGGCAACACCATTTACGGTTCCGGTCGAGACGGGATTCGCTTGACGGGAGCAGACATTCCAGCCAGAGCGGGACTCATCAAAAACAACATCCTCGTTACTAATAGCGGCTGGGGCATGAACCAAACGAACGCCGCGTTTTGTGCCGACATCATGTGGGATGGCAATGCTTATTACAACAATACGTCGGGCACGAGAAACAATCTGGACGACGGCGGCAGTACTAACGTCGTTAACGGAGTCAGTCCGTATCTCAACACGCTGGATGTGATTTTGACTGCGGACCCCTTTAACAATTCCGCTGGTGGCGACTTCACGCTCAATAACAACGCTGGCGGCGGCAATGCGGTCCGGTCGCATGGCGTTCCGGCGACCTATCCTGGCGGCACCGGGACAAGTTATCCCGATATGGGCGCGTTTCAGGCGCAAGCAGCCGGTGGTGGCGGCGCGGTCATCTTGTTCTAAGGAATCCTCAATGGCACTCTTCAGCGACCCCCTAGCAATCGCCTGCCTGTACCGTGGCAACGGCCCGCAGACGTTTTGCAAACTGGCCAGCGAGGAACCGACGGCGATTGCCAATCAGTTGCGGGGATTCCTCGCGCATTGCCAGTCGGGCGACAACATTGAACTCGGCTGGCACATGGCCGACTTCGGCAAAGATGCCAATCTGACTCTGCCGCCGGTTAACAGCATCGTGGGACAGGGACAGGGCAAGACGATTTGGAAAAGCTGGGTCATCAGCGACTCACTCGGCACAAGCTTCTGTTTGCAAAACGGGCTGACGGTCGAGGGCATGTCATTCATCAACGATCAGTGGTTTGTCGATGACCAGGGCCACAATATCGAGGACGGCCGCTGCATCGGATTCGACAGCGGGGACAACCAAAGCGCTGTCATTCGCAACTGCTCAGTGTGGTGCCGCGATTGGTCAATCTACTCGTGGCAAGCGACCCATACCAAGCTGTTGATCGACAACTGCGATGTCTACACCGGCCGCGTCGGAGTTGCTTGCGAGAACTCAGGCGACGGACAGGACGTGACGATTCTCCGCAGCCGCATCTACGGCGACGCCTCGCTCTCTTGGAGCCGGGGCGAGACAAGCAATCAGAGCAACGGCGGCGTGTTCGGAGTCATCTGTCGCGGCGGGACAACCCGCATCATCGACTCAGAAATCAACATCAAGGGCAAGCAGTCAGCGTATCCGTCCTACACGCCTCGCGCGTGTGCAATTACCGATCAAGGCGGCGGTGGCGATGCGCCAGCGGGAACGACCCAAATTGCGGTCTGGAATCTCCGCTCGCACGTCGATCCCAACGGAGCTGATCCGGCGTTGTGCTGGGATGTTGATATGCACTTTGTCGGCAAGCCGATTTATGCCGCCTATCCCGCGTCGATCACCGTGAATCAGCCGGCGGGCAGCGTACTTAGGAGTTCGCCATGAACGACGTTCACGAATTCGCCTGCAACTGCGGCTGGAAGATGCTGGCCAACGAACCGTGGAGGCACGAGACAACGCCCGTGTGCAAAGACGTGACGATGGACGGCAAGTTAATGATCCACATTGGGCCGAATCCAGGCGAGTTCGGCTGGCCTGCATGGGTTGGCTGGAAAGTTGATAGCCGGTCGGGAGTGTGTTGAGGACTTCGCCTTAGCGCCATGATCGCCATCAACAAAGAGCAACCCGATGACGAAAACCCTGGGGGTCAGGGGGTGCTTGTAGATGCGCACCACAGCCGGGGCGATATGGTCCTCGTCCGTCGCGCTATCCGCGAAGAGTGGAAGATCAGCAAGACGCGACGGGCGGAAATCATTAGCCGCCTCATGGGTATCGTGAAAGGATCTGACGATGAGCGGAACATCATTGGGGCCAGCAAGGCAGTGTTGACCGCGGACGCGATTAACGCGAAGCGTGAGGCCACGGAAGCGGCATTAGAGAATGCAGCGAAGCAACAGGGACAGCCAATCAACGTCGCGGTCGGCGTGACGGTCCAGCAGATCATGCAAGCGGAACGAGAGAGGACGGGGTTCCTTGAGTACGAGTCAATACGACTGGCAAGCGGCGGACATGCGCCGGACGCCCCTGCACGTGGCTCAAACGGTCATGGGGGGGCAAATGGTCATGGGCCGGCACCTGGCACAGATCAATCAGGCATTGATTGACATTGCTTGCGGTCGGCTGAAGCGGTTGATCGTTAGTTTGCCTCCACGGCATACGAAAACGCTGCTGTGCGCGAGAGCGTTCATTTTGTGGTATCTGGGCAGCTTCCCAGACAATCGAGTGATCTACGCAACCTATAACGACAGCCTTGCTGCTGAACTGGGTTGGAACGTGCGCCGCGATTTCGACGCTTGGGGGAATCGCTTGTTTGGATTGACGCTCAGCAAAGAAGCGGCAGCGAAGAAGTGGTGGCACATTGAGGGACATGGAGAAGCCGGATTCCAGGCTGGCGGCTGGGCAAGTCTGGGTGGTGGCTTGGGTGCTGATTTATTGATTCTGGATGACCTGATTAAAGGCTCTAGGGAAACCGACAGCCAGCAGTACCGCGATTCAGTCTGGAATTGGTATCAAAGCTTCACGCTGGCTCGCTTGCAGCCTAATGCGGCTGTGGTGGTCATCGGCACCCGTTGGTCAAGCGATGACGTGACAGGTCGCATACTGGAAAGACCGCACAACGAATGGCGAGAACTGAAATATCCCGCTAAAGCCGAAGACAACGATCCGCTGGACCGCGAGGCAGGAGATTGGCTCTTCCCGGAGTTCAAGCCAATTCATGAATACGAGGAAGCCGAACGCGATATTGCACCGTTCTACTGGGCAGCCCAATGGCAACAGCGCCCCGGTCTGAACGTCGCCGCCGAGTTCCCCGACGAATACTTTTCGCGGCCGGATTTCTGGTTCCACGATTGGCCGGCGGACATCTCGCCGCGAGTGGTGTTTCTCGATCCGTCCAAGGGCCGAACCGACAAGAGCGACTATTCGGCGTTTGTGCGGCTGGGAACGAACTACACCGGCGAGTTGTGGGTGCAAGGCTACCTCGGTCGCAAGCCGACGCCCGTACTCGTAGATGAAGCCTTATGGCATATGCGGGACTTCGAGCCGACGGCAATAGCGGTGGAAGAGGCCGCCTGGCAGGAATTGATTGCCACGATTCTAGAAGACCGAATGCGACAAGGGGGCGTGCCGTCGCCGGATCGGTTCGGCTCGCTCTCGCATCAGAACATTAACAAGCAGACGCGGATTCGGCGGCTGGCGCCGTGGCTAGCGAACGGGCTGATTCACTTCCACGATGATCCGCAAACACGGTTGCTTGTCCAGCAGTTGCGGGAGTTCCCGCAAGGGACACACGACGACGGGCCGGATGCGCTTGAGGGCGCGATACGGTTGCTGGCGGAAGTGGGCGACGGATTCGAGGACAACTACAAGGCACCGCGCGTGCCGGTGGAGTATCGGTGAACCGTCGCCTTAATCAAATCGCTATCTGGACTGCAATAGCGCTTATCTCGCTTGTCAGCATCGCCATATCGACGTGTCTATGGTTGCTTCAACTGAAAATTGGACTCTGGATATTGGGCAAATAAATGGCTTGGTTCAACCCCTTCTCCAAAGACCGCCGCGCAGCACGCCAGCGGGCTACCCGCCTGCAAGAGACCCAAGAACGCCTCGAATGCATGATGCTCGAAGCGCAATTGCGGATGCAGGCCCAAGCCGCTAATCCGTTCTTCGGCGACCACGAGTTCAACCGCAGCATGCGCAACATGCTGGAATCGGAAGGGG
>AP72_2010_repI_A001DRAFT_1000376_pt1 | contig 10452 bp, 9 predicted proteins | sample AmaPasrepliIA001_FD_9535 | JGI IMG/M metagenome (IMG submission 9535)
CGCGGACGCATTGTACACCTTTGGCGCAACATAATGGCTGGTGTCTTTTGAAACGTATGTTTTCCCGGAATCTACTTTCAATTTCCCTCCAAACAATGAATCTTTCAACGACTGAGCCGTCAATGAGCATGAACAAAACAAAACAAATAAAATGCAGGTGCTTAATTTTCTAGAACAGCCCGTAGAGCTCAACGTCAACTCTTCGGATAATTTCGCCAAGATGTTCTTCATTTTCAGGAAATTTATTTTTGTCAACATCAACAACTAACAGGGGCCCCTCTTTATAATTCCCGATCCATTTATTGTAGAACTCATTCAAACGCTTTAAATAATCAAGCCGAATATTTTCTTCATATTCTCTTCCTCTTTTTTGGATCTGCCCAACCAGCGTCGGCACGGATGCTTTTAAATAAATCAAAAGGTCCGGCGGCTGGACCATCATTCTTAGTGTTTGAAAGAACTGGAAATAGTTATCAAAATCTCTCTTGCTCATCAGCCCCATCTCATGCAAGTTCGGTGCAAAAATGTTAGCATCCTCATAAATTGTTCTGTCCTGAATTACAGTTTCGGTTCCCTTCTGTATTTCCACTAATTGTTGGAGGCGGCTATTCAAAAAATAAATCTGTAAATTAAAGCTCCACCTCGGCATGTCCTCATAAAAATCCATCAGGTAAGGGTTGTGGTCTACATCTTCAAAATGGGGGATCCATTTATAATGCTTGCTCAGCAATTCGGTTAGCGTTGTTTTACCGGCTCCAATGTTTCCGGCAACTGCAATGTGTTTCGGTTTTTTTAGTTTAGCCATGCCCCTTTCTCTCTAAGCGAAATTTAAAATTAAAGCTTGAATTTATAGAATCTTTATTACACCTGTCAAAATAAAAGGCTTATTGAAGGGATTAATAAGTAAATGCCATGGCCTGTCTCACAAGCTTCATCGTAGCACTGGCGCTTTTCCTGGCCTTTTCAGCTCCCTTTTCCATTACATCATGCAGATATTTTTCATCGGCAAGAATAGATTTCACCTTTTCCCTGATCGGTGAAATAAATTTTACCATGTCTTCCGCCAATTGCTTTTTCATATCACCGTAACGAATCGTGCAGTTATTGTAATCGTCGTCAAATTTTGTTGCGGTATCTTCAGTTCCCACCAGCTTCATGAGTAAAAAAAGGTTCTCGATATACTCTGGTTTGGTCGAATTTTTTTGCGTTGGGCCACTATCTGTCTTTGCAGACATTATTTTCTTCCGGATCATGTCATCCTCATCGCTTAAATATAAAGTGGCTAGCTGATTTTCACTTTTACTCATCTTGCCTTTTCCATCGAGGCTGGGCACCCTTACAAGGTCTTCGCCGAAGTTGTAAGCAACCGGTTCAGGGAAAACTTCTCCGTATCGATGATTGAAACGATTGACAAAATTCCTTGCCATCTCCAGGTGTTGTTCCTGGTCTTTGCCGACAGGAACATATTTCGCCCTGTGAATGATGACATCAGCAGCTTGCAAAACCGGGTAGGTAAGCAAACCAACGTTGACATTATCGGGCTGCGACCTTGCTTTCTCTTTAAATGTAGTAGTTCTTTCAAGCTCACCCTTGTAAGCTAACATATTTAGATACAAATACAATTCAGGAGTTTCATGAAGATGACTTTGACAATAAAGTGCGACTTTCTCGGGATCAAGTCCACTGCCAATATTTTCTGCAAGGACGCGGTGCACATTCGCTTTTAAATCTTTTGTATCCGGATGAGTTGTGAGAGAGTGGAGATCAGCCACCATAAAATAACATTCATATTCCTCCTGCATCCGAACATAGTTCCGGACAGCTCCAAAATAATTTCCAAGGTGCAAAAAACCTGTTGGCCTAATGCCGCTCATTACAATTTCTTTCTTCTTTTCCATGAATCGGCGAAGATAAGAGTCTTTAGTCGATAGTTGTTGGCATCTACGCCACGGCCGGTTGTTGACCATTGGACATGACTCACCACTTCTGACTAAAGACTATGGCTTATATTTGTCGGATGGAAGTGAATGATGAACTCGTTGACAAATTAGCTCACCTGGCGAGGTTAAAATTTGATGCTTCAGAAAAGGAAGAAATAAAAAATGATCTTCAGAAAATGATCGCATTTGTTGAAAAGTTGAATGAACTTGATACAACCGGTGTCGAGCCATTATTGCACATGACCGATGAAGTAAACGTGCTGAGAGAAGATGAGGTTGGAGGTTCGATCAGCCGCGAAGAAGCTTTAAAGAATGCGCCGGAACATGATGAACAGTTTTTTAAAGTCCCGAAGGTGATCAAGAAGTTGAGTGGTGATAGTGAATGGTGAAAAAATTAAAAAGTAAAAATGGAAAATGAAAAAAATAAGCCGCCTTCGAATGGAGTGCTCCATTTTTCATTTTACATCTAACATTTGAACTTATGCAAGGCATTATACATCTCGAGGGCATCCGAAAAAGTTATTACATGGGAAAGCAGGTACTTGAGGTATTGAAGGGTGTTTCCCTTGACATATTTAAGAATGAATACGTCGCCCTCATGGGTCCATCTGGCTCTGGGAAGAGCACACTTATGAATATTCTTGGATGCCTTGATACGCCCACGCAAGGAGTATATGTTCTGAATGGCCAGGACGTCAGTAAAATGGAAGACAACGCACTCGCGGACATTCGCAATAAAGAAATCGGCTTTGTCTTCCAGCAATTCAATTTATTGCCACGACTCACCGCACTCGAAAACGTGGCACTCCCGCTGATCTATGCGGGTCTAAGCAAAAAGCAACGAAACGACAAGGCGAAACATGTGCTGGATTTGGTAAACCTCACAGACAGAAGTACACATAAGCCAAATGAGTTGAGTGGCGGTCAGTCTCAACGTGTCGCCATTGCGAGAGCCCTGGTAAATGACCCGGCTATTATCCTGGCGGATGAGCCTACAGGAAATCTTGATACAAAAACTTCTTATGAGATCATGGACATTTTTGAAAAGATCAATTCTGCCGGAAATACAGTCGTGCTTGTTACGCATGAAGAGGATATTGCTAACCGCGCAAAGCGGATTATCAGGTTGAGAGATGGTTTGATTGAAGCAGATACGCCTAAATCTCCGAAAGGCGACTTAGTGGCAGTTTGAAATTTTAAAAATTTGATTCATAAAAAATGTCCTCAAAAATTTACACGAAGACCGGGGATAAAGGAATCACTTCTTTGATAGGAGGAACCAAAGTTTTGAAATCGGATCTGCGCATTGAAGCTTACGGAACTGTTGACGAGCTGAATTCATACATCGGCTTATGTCGCGATCTTGTTAATGACGAGTCATCTAAAAAAATTCTGAAAGAAGTCCAGGACAGGCTTTTTACTATTGGTTCATCATTAGCGTGTGATCCGGAGAAGGAACCAAAGATGAAGATTCCCGACTTAAAAGAGGAGGATATTCATTTGCTGGAAAATGAAATCGACCAAATGGATCACAACCTTCCGGAGATGAAACATTTCATTTTGCCAGGTGGGCATCCAACCGTTTCTCACCTGCATATTGCGCGTTGTGTGTGCAGAAGAACCGAACGCAATTGTGTAAGGCTTCAAAATGAAACACGTGAAGAAGATGTTCTTATTATAAAATATCTTAATCGCCTTGGTGACTATCTGTTCGTTCTCGCCCGCCATATTTCTCAGCGATTGAATGCAGAAGAAATTCCCTGGAAGCCACGGGTCTGAGTTGCACAAATAGTTTCTTAATTTTAAGAATGGCCACAGGTAAGGTTTTCAGGGTTATGCTGTTTGCTTATTTCCTTTTATTATTCTTGTCACACAGTTGTGCCCAAACTTATTTACTGTCCTCATTGGCCATTGAAAAAGATCTTTCGAGCCGCCAGGTGACCGCTATCTTCCAGGACAGCAAAGGATTTATTTGGATTGGCACGCAGGATGGATTGAATTTATACAACGCCAATAGCATAAAAGTTTTTAAGCACGATGTAAAAAATAGAAATTCTATCCTTGATAATGACATTCAAAATATTTGCGAGGACAAAACTGGTAATATCTGGATTGCAAATGCCAGCGGTGTCGATTGCTATGATCCTTTAGCGAATATTTTTAAACATTACACGACCGACGACCAGAAAAATTCATTTGGCTTTAAACCTAAGGTCTATGTAGACAGGAGTGGAAATATTTGGGTTGGCCGTGAAGGTCTATATCTCTACAACAATTCATTGCAGCAATTCAGAAGAATTTCAAATCCTTACTCAGATGATCTCTTTGGATCTAAATATTCCAATCTCATAAACGGAGTTTTCCAGGATAGCAAGAATCGCTATTGGATAAGTACATACGATGGATTGTTTTTGTACGACGGCAAGAAAAACTTTACACGAGTTGATTCACCTCCGACAGACGATAATTATAAGAGATTCGGAATTTTATTTGGAACTGTACACGAAGACAGAACCGGGGAACTGAGAGTAGGGACCTGGGGATACGGGGTGTTCGAAATTTTGTCGCCAGACACCCAAACTGATCAAAAAACGAAACTTTTGCTTGTTAGTAAAAGGGCTGTCGTGCTCTCATACGCGTCTCAAAACCTCGATAATGATGAGACCTTCTGGTATGCTGATGCCGGACTGGTAAATGTGAACAAAGAAAATAAAATTCAGTCGCGATTGACTCATCAATTTGATGATCCATACTCACTGAGAAACGATGCAGTTACAGTTTTATTCACCGACCAACAAAACCAATTATGGATTGGTTACGAAAAGGAAGGAATTCAAATCCTGAGTCCGGGCAATCAACTAATAAAAACATATTCAATCCCCTCCGACCGGCATAAGATCAGCTCTGTTGGCGTGATCGCAGAGAAGGATAATTTCTTTTATGTGGGTGGATGGTACAACAGTGCTTTATGTAAACTGGATAAGAATTACAGGATAGTGAAATGGTGGGATTTTCTCCCGCCGTATGACAATCACTCGTCCAGCAATGTTGGCGATATTTATTTTGATAATGAGGATCATTGTTGGATCGCCACGGCCAATGGTCTTGTATATCTTGATGAAAAGAAAGGTGAAATAAAAAATTATAAATTCGATAGTTCGGTCAGCAAGCGGAGTTTCTTCTTAAAGATTCTACCTGAGGGCGATTCTGCTTTGTGGTTGGCAGGGTATGATAATGGCCTTTCCCGGTTTTCTCTCAAAACACACGAGCTGAAACTTTACGGCGGCAATCCCCTTCCCTTTTTTTGGAAAATCCTTTTTGACAAGGAAGGCAATATTTGGTGCGCCAATAACAGTGGTTTCATAGAAAAGTTTGATCCCCCGAAGCAAACTTTCACTGCTTATCATTTCGATTCTCTGACGGAGCGTTCCATTTATTTTGATATCGTTTACGACTCATCCTTGAATAGTCTCTGGGCTGCCACATCGAACGGGCTGTTGAATGTGAACCTTAGCAATTTTCACGGCAAACTTTTTACCGAAAAAGATGGGCTTCCCACGAGCAAAACAAATTTGCTAACATGGGACTCGCACCATCGTTTGTGGATTGGAACTGATCATGGTCTTTCGGTCTACGACTCACAAAAGAATTCCTTCCGGAATTTTTACCTCAACAACGGTTTGTCAACAGAAAAACTGGACCACACTCTTTCTATTGGCAATGATGGAAAACTTTATATCGGGAGCGACAATGCGTTTATGACTATGGATATCGCGGGGCTGAATGAGAAAAAGGAAATCCCTTCTGTTTACATCACAGGGATTTCGGAGAATGGCAATTTGATCCGACCAAAATTGAGAAACGATTTACACGTGATTGATTTGCCATATTACAAGAATAATCTTTCGTTTGAGTTTGCAATAACTGACTTCATCAATTCAGAAGACAACCAGCTTTTATATCAATTAGAGGGTTGGGATAAAAATTTTGTTCAATCAAAGAAAGGAGTCATCAGCTATAACAAACTTCCGCCGGGGAAATATACTTTTAAGGTAAGAGGCATTAATCATAACGGAATAAAAAATGAGGCAGGCGACGCGGTGACCATCATCATTCATCCTCCTTTCTGGGATACATGGTGGTTCATTATTCTCGCATCGGTTGTTCTGCTTTCAGCATTTATCGTCGCTATTAGATACATTTCTCAAAGGAACTTAAAAGAGAAATTGCTAAGACTTGAAAAAGAGCAGGCTGTTGAAAAGGAAAGAAACCGGATCAGCCGTGACATGCATGATGATCTTGGCAGTGGCCTTACGAAAATTGCAATAATGAGCGAAGTTGTGAAAAAACAAATTCATGAGCCGGATAAAGCTAAACAGCAATTGGAAAATATTTCGCAATCATCCAGGGAACTGGTAGACAGCTTGCAGGACATCATTTGGATATTGAATCCGAAAAATGATACACTTGAAAGTTTAGCCGCCTATATCCGGGAATATGCATTGAAGTTTTTTGAGCCGTTTTCCGTCGACGTTCAATTTAGTTATCCGGAAAAGTTTTATGACATTAAATTATCGGAGGAGACAAGAAGGAATATTTTTCTTGCCATTAAGGAATCATTCAACAATATTGGCAAGCATGCCTGGTGCAATAAGGTGAGAGTTTTTATAGATTTTATACCCGGGGAAGTCAGAATTATAGTGCAGGACGATGGAAAGGGTTTCGACGTTGCTAAAACCAGGGAATTCAGTAATGGACTGGCGAACATGAAGAACCGGATTGAGCAGATCGGGGGTCAATACGAAGTTGCATCTGAACTTGGCAAGGGAACGAAAACAAAGATCTTAATCCCGGTCTAACACTTTTTTGTGACTCAAAAAGAATATTTACTATATAATTTTACGCCTGAATCATTTTTGAGTACAAAAGGCTAAGGCAAGACCGTTCATGATACAAGTTGTTATTATAGAAGATATCCGTGAAATAAGGGAGGGTTTGCAACTGCTCATCAATGGAAGCGACGGATTTTCCTGCACAAAAACGTTTGCGACTGCGGAACCGGCCATTGTTGAACTGCCGTCACTGGCGCCCGACGTGGTTTTAATGGATATTCATTTACCTGGAATGAATGGTATTGATGCTGTTCGAAAATTGAAATCTGTTTGCAAGGGCACACAATTTATCATGAGCACCGTGTATGAAGACGACGAAAACATATTTGAAAGCTTAAAAGCAGGAGCCAGCGGATATCTCCTCAAGAAAACAGCCCCCTCAAAAATTCTTGACGCCATCGCCGAAGTGTATAATGGCGGCTCGCCAATGAGCAGCCAGATAGCAAGAAAAGTAATTGCTTCGTTTCAACACAAAGATTCAATTGATGAAACAAATATTTTGACTCCCAAGGAAAAAGAAATTCTTAAAGAACTCGCCAAAGGTCTCCGGTATAAAGAAATCGCTGATGAGATGAAGATCAGCATTGAAACCGTTCGCAGCCATGCCCGGAAGATCTACGAAAAGCTGCAAGTGCAAAGCCGAACAGAGGCGCTGAACAAGGTGTACGGCCGGTCGTGAATGGTCAATGGCAAGGTTGTGAATTGTCAATTGTGAATTTTGAATTGTGAAGCACACTCTCAAAGCTGAAAATTCATTCCTAAGTTCGTCATCTCACTTAGTGACTTCTCATTTTTGATATTAGATTTTAAAACGAAAAACTCTTCGCATTCACAATTCACCATTCACAATTCACCATCTCACACTTTTTTGTGATTGACTCACATCAACCAAAAGGACAACTTTACAGAAAACTATTTTTTATGAAAAAGTTGCTTGTCCTCGTGGTGGTTACCAGCTTATTTGCTGCAGTGGCAAATGCCCAGATCTTAAAAAAAATAGGCGATAAGGTAAAGGATAAGACAAGTCAGAAAGCAGATCAAAAAACTGACGANACTATTGACAAAGGATTGGGGAAAACCGACGATGCTACAAAAAAAACTGACAATTCAACTTCAGACAATAGCAGTAGCAGTACTACAACTGATAACAGCGGCGTTGCTACTCAAGGCCCGCCCAGCATAAAGGCTTACCAGAATTATGATTTCGTTCCAGGCGATAAGATCTTATTCGAAGATCATTTCGTTGACGACCAGGATGGGGAGTTTCCTGCGCATTGGGAATTACAGAAAGGCCAGGGGCAATTAAATAAGGTAAATGGCGAATTAGCCATGTTTCTCACTGAAGGAAATTATGTAGTGGTCAATCCACGGATGAAAACTGATAAATATCTTACTGATCCTTTTACAATAGAATTTGATTATTACAATAAGGACAATGCGTACGGAATTATAACTTTCTTAAAGCGCATGGACAAGGATTGCAATTGTGAAACCACGGCTAACATCCAGGTTGGCCCAGACAATGCTTCGTTTGGCGGAGCGGTTGATTTTTCAAAAGACTACGTTGAAGAAATGAAGGGAACTAATTTCATTAATAAGTGGCATCATGTGGCCATTGCAGTAAAGAATCGCCAGTTAAAGGTATACGTTGACCAGTATCGGGTACTTGTTGTACCAGATACTAAAGATGATTATTTCAACGTCGGTTTTGGTGGCATTGGGAGTGAAGACCAGCCGATCATTTTCAAAAATGTTCGCGTCGCCTCCGGGGGTAACATGAACATGATCGGCAAAAAATTCACCGAAGCAAAGATTGTCACTCACGGGATCAACTTCGACGTAGATAAAGCCACGATCAAACCTGAAAGTATGGGAACACTCAATATGATCGTTCAGGTGATGAAGGATAATCCTGACGTAAAGTTTGAAGTAGATGGGCACACCGACAATACAGGGGCAGCTGCACATAATCTTACATTGTCCCAGCAAAGAGCCGACGCTGTGAAGGACCAACTCATCAAGATGGGTATTGATGCTTCCAGGGTGACCTCAAAAGGCTTTGGTGATAGTAAACCTATTAGCGATAACAACACACTTGAGGGAAAGGCAAATAACAGGCGTGTTGAGTTTGTAAAAATATAACCCGATCAATCAATCGTCAAATACTATGAAGGCTTTCCCAGTACTGCTCTTATTACTCTGTGTCATTACAAAAGCGGTACACTCGCAGGAGTGCACCTACTTTCCTGCGGATTGCCCTCAGACTGGGGATATTGAAGCGGCACAGGATTCTGATGCCTGCATCAACAACCTGGTCGTTGCAGAAGAAATTATGATGCAAAATGATTTGCGAAGGGTTTTCACTTCAATGATGAACGAAATTGCGAGGAACAGGAATTGGGATGTCTATGAATACACTGAAGAGTCAGGTGGCGGTGTCGGTTCGAACGGGAAAGCCACTCCTTACCCTTTGAGGCGGCCATATCAATATTTGATCAGCTTTAATTTTATTGTCAACAAAGATTCCCTGGAAGCATGGCAAAACTGGTATTCTAATGATCTGAAAAATGCGTCGGAAAAAGTTGCTGATTCATACAAACAGTCGGCAAGTAATGCATCAGAAGATAAGAGCACCCAGGAATATTTTGATTCCGCGATGTACTATTCTAATCTAAAGGCGAAATACATGTCAGACCATGCCGCCGAATATCAGAAAGCAATTCTCGGGGGCGATACAAAGGCTCAAAAAAGATATGAAGACGAATCAAAAAAGTATGACGAAAGGATTAACGCTTTTATCAACCGGAAAAATGATAAAACCGAGGCAACCTTTTCTGCCTCCAAATCACAATATAGCAATCTCGAAACATATCAACACAAGAATACAATTGCCTTTCGCAATGGCAGCACAATAAGAGTCACTCTGAATGTAAATGATTACATCGCAACAGCCAATGATGGCGACAAGAAAGTGGTGAAACAACTGGGAACCCCTACCACCATCGGCCTGTTACTGCATAACGATTCGCCGAATGAACACGAGGTGTTCGGGCAATACCTTCGTTCCACTGATATCGCGCTGCTTTTGTTTGGCAAATGGTTGCCGAAACCGGATGAATCTCACAATTACCATTCAGGTTATTTTGCTGATAAGAAAAACATGGACGCCGTAACTGTGAAAGAGATTCCTTGCGACAGAGTACAGACTATTGTTCTCCATATCGAGGGGAGTCAGAAATACGTTAACCAGTTCCTTCAACTACTCGATATGCAAAAGTTAAATAGTCTTGTGGTGAAGGAATAAGGTCGTGGTTTGTTCTCTATCACAAAAGCTAGACGATTGTGCCATCCTTCATGTGCAGCACTCTGTCACTTAACCGAGCCAGTTCTTCATTGTGTGTAACGATCAAAAATGTTTGATGAAATTTTTGTCGTAGGTCAAAAAATAATTGGTGAAGTTCTTTCGCATTCACCGAATCAAGATTGCCTGTGGGTTCATCAGCAAAAACAATGTCAGGCTCGTTGATAAGGGCTCTTGCCACAGCCACTCTTTGTTGTTCTCCACCACTTAGTTGGTTCGGTTTATTTTCAAGTCGCCCTGTCAATCCCAACAAACTCAG
>AP72_2010_repI_A001DRAFT_1000377_pt1 | contig 10452 bp, 7 predicted proteins | sample AmaPasrepliIA001_FD_9535 | JGI IMG/M metagenome (IMG submission 9535)
AGTGCTGGACGGTATGAATCTCGACATCGAGCAAGGCGAGACGATGGTCCTGCTGGGCGGCAGCGGTTCCGGGAAGAGCACGTTGTTGCGGCAGATCATCGGGCTCGAGCGTCCGAAGTCAGGCAGTGTTCACGTGAAGGGTGTCGACATTACGCGCTGCTCGCCTGCCGAATTAAGAAAGACGCGGCTCTCCATCGGCGTGGCTTTTCAAAGCGCAGCTTTATTCAATTCGCTGTCAGTCAAGGACAACGTCGCTCTAATGCTGCGTGAACACACTTCACTCGCGCCGTCGATCATCGACCTGATGGTCTGGATGAAGCTGGCAGTAGTCGGTCTGGCTGAGTTCGGGCATTTGCACCCGCAGGAGTTGTCGGGCGGCATGAAGAAGCGCGGCGCTGTCGCGCGTGCTTTGGCGCTCGATCCTGAAATTCTCGTGCTCGATGAGCCTTCTGCCGGTCTGGATCCCATAGTTGCTGCAGAGCTGGATGAGCTTATTTTGCTCTTGAAGCATGCCCTCCAGATGACGGTTATCGTCGTGACTCACGAAATGCCAAGCGCGTTCCGGATCGCCGACCGTATCGCGATGCTCTACAAAGGCGCGTTCAGGTTGGTCGGCACCAAAGATGAAATCCGGGCAAGCAAGGATCCTCGAGTGCGGCAATTCCTTGACCGGATTCCCGACGACATGGCGACAGCGTCCCCGGTGGCAGCCTATTTCCAAAAGTACTTACAGGGTCAGGAGACATACGTGTGACAACAGAAGCAAAAGTTGGAGCCTTCGTCCTGGGTTGTTTTGGGATCCTGGCTTTTACGCTCATTTACCTAATGAGCGCGCAGTTCAGCCGGGATACTGTCCCATATCGGACATATCTGCGCTATGCCGGCGGACTCGAGCCGGGAGCGTCAGTGCTCTTCGGTGGTATCACTGCGGGAAAAGTTACAGCGGTGCGACCGTGGTCGACAGACCCGACTCGAATTGAGATTCTGCTGGAAGTAAAAAACGGCACGCCTCTGAATGAGAAGTCCGTGGCAAAACTTGGTCTCGTCAGCATCATGAACAGCGCTTCCCTTTCGATTACTACGGGCAGCAACGATGCAAAGCGACTTCCGCCAGGTTCGTCGATTCAGTCGCAGGAAGCCGCAAGTTTGGATGAAATCGCCGGCAAGATGGCCACTGTCGCGGACAATGCAAATGGTCTGGTCACGCAGGTGAAGGGAGAGTTGGAAGGAATCAGCGGTGACGCACGACACCTTCTCGCCAACCTCAATACCGTTACGGGACCTGCCAATCAACAGAAGATTCGAGCCGTGCTGGATAACGTGAACACCATGATCGCGACCGAAGGTCCGAAGATCGATCGCATTTCAGACCAGTTGATCGCACTCAGCCAGCATGCCGATGACACCATTCAGAACGTCAATGGCACAGTGACCGATATCCGCGATCCGATACGCAAAGATCTGGCTGAGTTGCAGAGCACTTTGCAGGCAGCAAAGACGCTGCTCACGGATATGCAGGTCATGGTGAAAGCGAATGACTACAAGATCGATGACACTGTCGAAAACCTGCGGGTAGCAACCGATAATCTGGATCAACTTACCGACTCACTGAAGCAGCGTCCGTGGAGCATGATTCGCATCAAGCAACCGAAAGAGCGGCAGGTCCCGCAACAATAAGGAAGGGGCGCATATGAAAAAGCGCGTGATGACATTTCTCTTCGCAATAGCACTCTCGATCGTTCTGGCCGGATGTGGCGGCGCAGTGAAGTATCCAAACTACTACACGCTCCACGTTCCGCCGCCGCCTGATCCCCCGACACCGGAGAGCGTGCACACATCTCTGGCTGTGCGGGAATTTCGCTCTCCCGGTTATTTGCGTCAGGGCGCGATTGTTTACAAGACGTCTCCGGAGCAAATTGGCTTTTACAACTACCATCGCTGGGCGGTAGATCCTCGCGAATTCGTGACGAATGCAGTGGAAGAACGTCTCGGCGCAAGCGGCAATTTCGCACGAGTGAAGTTGTACGACGGACGCTCCGACGTTGACTACGTTCTCACCGGACGGCTCGAGAAACTCGAGGAAATTGACTATGACGGCGGCATAAAGGTCGAGGTCGCGCTCTCCGCGGAGATGACCAATCTTGCCACCGGTGCGACAGTGTGGAGCAATGCTGTTTCCGAAATGGGAAGTGTCGGCCAGCGGAGTGTGCCCACCGTTGTAGCCGAGATGAACCGAACGATGGAGCGCGCGATCGAGAAGCTGCTGACTCCAGGTCCTTCTGCAGTCGCCAAATGAGAGAGAAGGTGCTAATGGCGTTTCCGGATGCTCAAGCCACCGAAATTGCGTCTACAGAATTTCGCATTACCAGCACAGATGGATTGCGCATAGCCTGCGAGCGGTGGGACAGCCGTGGCCCTGTGCGGGGTGTGATCCAGATTGCGCACGGTATGGGTGAACATATCGGCCGGTATTCAGGATTGATCGAGTTCCTGGTATCAGCCGGCTTCACTGTCTACGGAAACGATCACCGCGGACACGGCCGCACGGCACCTTCGGCAAAATACCTTGGGGATTTCGGCCAGTGGGGATTCGAATTGCTCGTCGAGGACATGGTGCGGTTAAGCTCCATTGCCAAAGAAGAAAATCACAATACGCCATTTATTCTGCTGGGTCACAGTATGGGCTCCTTCGCAGCCCAACAATACGTGCTCGACCATAGCCGCCAAATCGATGGACTCATCCTTTCTGGATCAGGCGCTCTGGACGGACTCGCACACCTCGCCAGTTCAACGCCCCCGGAGACAAATCTTCTGAACGCTCCCTTCGAGCCGGCACGGACTCCGCTCGACTGGCTGAGCCGCGATAACGCAGTTGTCGATGCGTTCATCAACGATCCGCTGTGCTTCCCGCAACTTCAGCCTGCGTCTTTTGGTTCGTTTCTCGCGGCTGCGCCTCGATTGGCCGATCCGCTGAGACTTGCGAAGATCCGTTCCGATTTGCCGATCTACTTGTTTTCTGGCAGCGCAGACCCCGTTGGCCAACAACTCGAGGGCGTTGAGATGCTCATGGCGCGCTACCGCGAAGCGGGCCTCTACGACATCTCACACGATTTCTATCCAGGTGGAAGACACGAAATGCTCAATGAGGTGAACCGCGAAGAAGTTCGGGCAAATCTGCTCGCCTGGCTCCTTCGAACGCTAGAACGAGCGGATTGACGAGAGGCGCTTCGGCAGTTCAAAGACAACGTTGCTGGGTGAGAACGAATTTCGTCTGGATAAATAACACGATCATGCGAACTCTAACGAGGCAAAGCGCGACGGAACTTGCATGACTACTTCCGTACACATTAGCTTTGCATTAATCGTTCTTGCGCGAATAGCCGATGTAACGTTGGATACGGTTCGCACAGCGGCAATCATTCAGGGCCGTCGCCTATTTGCAGCAACGCTTGGCTTCTTTGAAGCTGTCATCTACATCGGCGTCGTTGCCAAAGTCCTACTCAACATGAATCACCCCGTATATGCGCTCGCATATGGGACCGGGTTTGCTTCCGGAACTTTTCTGGGAATTCTGATCGAGCAACATCTGGCTTTCGGACATCAAGTGATTTCGCTTTTCACGAGAAAGGGTACAGAGCTCTGCAATGCGCTTGCTGCTGCTGGCTATCGCATGGCAGAAGTGCAAGCACATGTACCTGACGGGGAACTTGAGATCCTCTATGTGGGAATTCCCCGCAAACGCGCTCGCAATTTGGTTCGGGACGCCCGCGCGGTCGATCCGAACTGCTTCTGCATCATCAACGACGTTCGAATGGCTGAGTTTGTCGCAGGCACAGGCGCCAAGCGGCATGAACATTTTGCATTCGCGAAGCTCGTCCATCTTAAGCGTTAGAAATCACAGGGAGTTTCATGTGCGGGCTCCAGAATGACGAAAGCACAATTGAATCTTAAAGACCCATTTCCTCCACAGGGCATTGAAGCGGAGAGCCAAGCCTTTGTCACTTGCTATCACATTTACGCGCCTCAACGACGATCGAGTTCCATTTTCAAACGCTTACGGATGGCCTCAGGGTTGCATTTCACAAGACAAGCTCGCCACCAGCGAGTAACAGGAACCGAATCACTGGGCAACGAAACAAAACTTCATTTCCGACTCCACCGCGGGAGCAAGGAGCTTAATAAATGACCCCAGTCGTAGAAGAAATCGTAGAACTAGAGCAGCAGTCAACAGACTCTTTGAGCGCCTACGGAAAAGCGAGATCCACTATCCAGGGATCACCGTTGAGTTCCGAGGAACTAAGAAAGACTGACGCCTACTGGCGCGCGTGCAAGTATCTGGCGCTCGGAATGATTTATCTGCAGGACAATCCCCTGCTGAAAGAGGCACTGAAGCCCGAGCACATCAAGAACCGACTTCTTGGACACTGGGGCTCGAGCCCCGGGCTCGCCTTCACTTATATCCACCTGAACCGCCTGATCAAGAAGTTCGATCTCGACATGATCTTCATGGCGGGTCCCGGTCACGGAGCTCCCGGCGTACTGGGTCCGGGATATCTCGAAGGGAGCTACTCCGAGATCTATCCGGAAAAAAGCGAAGACGAACATGGTCTGCGCGAATTCTTCAAGCAGTTTTCGTTTCCAGGCGGCATCGGCAGTCACTGCACCCCGGAAACTCCTGGTTCGATCCATGAAGGCGGGGAGTTGGGCTATGTTCTTTCCCACGCCTGCGGCGCTGCGTTCGATAATCCCGACCTGATCGTAGCCGCCGTGGTTGGAGACGGTGAGTCGGAGACAGGACCATTAGCAACCTCGTGGCACATCAACAAGTTCCTCAGTCCAATTCGGGATGGAGCGGTTCTGCCCATCCTCCATCTGAACGGTTACAAGATCAATAATCCAACTCTTCTGGCCCGCATCAGCCATGAAGAACTGGAAAACCTCATGCGTGGCTATGGCTGGACGCCTCATTTCGTGGAGGGATCAGACCCGGAGACTATGCACCAGGCCATGGCAGCCACGATAGAACACTGCGTCAGAGAGATTCGCGAGTATCAGCGCGAGTGCCGTACCAGCGGCAATGCGGCGCGGCCGCGCTGGCCGATGATCGTGCTGCGCTCCCCAAAGGGTTGGAGCGCACCGCAGGAAGTCGGTGGACACAGACTGGAAGGATTCTGGCGCGCCCACCAGGTGCCTTTGACCGATGTAAAGAAGAACCCAGAGCAGCTGCGAATGCTCGAGCAATGGATGCGCTCGCAGAAGCCCGAGGAGTTGTTTGACCAGAATGGGAAGCTCGTTCCTGAGCTTAAGGCGCTCGCACCTGTCGGGATACGGCGTATGAGCGCGAATCCTCACGCTAACGGCGGAAGCATCAAGAAGGCTCTGTGTTTACCTGAGTTTACGGATTACGCAGTAAAGGTGGATCAGCCGGGAACGCTCGAAACCGAAAATGTTCCGCCTTTGGGAAACTTCCTTCGTGATGTGATGAAGGAGAACATGACAAACTTCCGCGTCTTCGGGCCAGACGAGACCACATCGAACAAACTGCAGGCCATTTACCAGGTTTCAAAGAAATTCTGGATCGAAGAATACTTCCCCGAGGACAAGGACGGTGGCGAGCTGACCACGGATGGACGCGTCATCGAAATGCTCAGCGAGCACACCATGGAGGGCATGCTCGAGGGCTATCTCCTCACCGGAAGAAACGGCTTTTTCTCTTCTTATGAAGCCTTCGTCCACGTGATCGACTCGATGTTCAACCAGCACGCGAAGTGGCTATCGATCTGCAATCACTTGTCGTGGCGTCAGAAGATCGCATCCTTGAATCTTCTGATCACCTCGACGGTCTGGCGGCAGGACCATAATGGTTTCACGCACCAGGATCCGGGCTTCCTCGATGTTGTTCTTAATAAGAGCGCCGCGGTGACGCGCATTTACCTTCCGCCCGACGCCAACTGTCTCTTATCTGTCGCAGATCACTGTCTGCGAAGCGAGAACTACATCAATGTGATCGTTTCCGACAAGCAGCTCCATCTTCAGTATCTCAACATGGACGCTGCCATCGAGCATTGCACCAAGGGCATCGGGATTTGGGAGTGGGCGTGCACTGATCAGGGCGTTGAGCCCGATGTTGTGATCGCTTCCTCAGGCGACATTCCAACTCAAGAGGCCCTGGCAGCGACGGTTCTGTTACGGGAAGAATTCCCAGACATAAAGATTCGTTTCATTAACGTTGTGGACTTGTTCAAGCTGCAGCCCAGCACGGAGCATCCACACGGATTGACGGATGCAGACTTCAATTCCCTCTTCACCGTCGACAAGCCCATCATCTTTAACTTCCACGGCTATCCGTGGCTGGTTCACCGACTTGCCTATGCTCGCGACAACAAGCGCTTGCACGTGCGTGGTTATAAGGAGAAAGGCAACATCAACACGCCGATGGAGCTGGCGATGAACAATGAAATCGATCGCTTCAGCATTGCAATCGACGCCATCGATCGCATTCCACGGCTGGAAAGAATCGGGGCACACGCGAAGGAAAAATTCCGGAACAAGCAAATCGCGTGCCGAGCCTACGCGTATAAAAACGGTATCGACAGTCCCGATATCACCGGATGGAGATGGCCGTACCGATCGAAATAGATTGACGGCCGTGCAAGGAGTGGCCGGCGGATTAGCCAGGGACCGGCCACTCACCATTTCTTGAAGCTCAGTGGACCGCCTGCTAACGCGGGCACACAAAGGATTTTGAATGAGTGTAACGATCACAGCTCCGAATGCCCAAGTGCTGCCAGACATCAATCCATTGCCAGTTCGGGAAACAGCGCCAAGAGTCCCAGGCGTACAGCCTGACATGGATTTGCTAAGCATCAACACTATCCGGACGCTTGCAATGGATGGTGTGCAGGCAGCAAATTCCGGACACCCAGGAACTCCAATGGCAATGGCGCCGGTGGCGTACTGCCTGTGGCAACAGTTCCTGCGATTTGATCCGCAGGATCCCGTATGGCCTAACCGCGATCGTTTCGTGCTGTCGATCGGGCACGCGTCGATGTTGCTCTATTCCCTCCTACATCTCACGCAGGTCCGAGCCGTCAGCAAAGACTACGAAACTCTTGGCGAACTGTCGGTTCCGCTGGACGCGCTCAAGACATTCCGCCAGTTGGATAGCCGCTGCCCCGGACATCCCGAGTATCGCTGGACCTCGGGCGTCGAAACCACAACTGGACCTCTCGGCCAAGGCGTCGCAACGAGTGTCGGGATGGCTATTGGCCGGCAGTGGTTGGCAGCCCGTTACAACCAACCGGGATTCGAAGATCTGTTCGACTTCAACGTCTACGCCTTGTGCGGAGACGGGTGCATGATGGAAGGTATCTCTCACGAAGCCGCCTCGCTCGCCGGACACCTGGGTCTCTCGAATCTCTGCTGGATTTACGACAACAATCACATCACCATCGAAGGCAACACGTCGCTCGCCTTCACTGAAGATGTAGCGACTCGCTTCATCGGCTACGGCTGGAATGTGACGCGTGTGGGCGATGCGAATGACCTCAACATGCTGGCCCGCGCCTTCAAGAACTTTCAGACTACGAAGACGCGTCCGACATTGATCATTGTTGACAGTCACATCGGATACGGCGCGCCGCACAAACAAGACACCAGCGGCGCTCACGGTGAACCCCTAGGCGAAGAAGAAGTTCGTTTGGCGAAGCGGAATTACGGCTGGCCCGAAGACAAGAAATTCTACGTGCCCGACGGGATCTACGACCACTTCGCGCAAGGCATCGGAAAACGCGGCCGAGAGTTGCGCGATGCCTGGTTTGCGCGCATCGCTGAATATGGTCAGAAGTATCCAGAGCTGGCGAAGGAACTGTTTCAGATGCAACATCGCCAGCTCCCGGAAGGATGGGATCGCAACCTGCCAACGTTCCCGGCAGACCCAAAAGGCCTGGGGACGAGAGAATCCTCGGCGAAGGTTCTGAATGCGGTCGCCAAGAATATTCCCTGGCTAATCGGAGGATCTGCTGACTTGGCGCCATCGACTAAGACGCGGCTAACGTTCGAAGGGGCCGGCGATTTCGAAGCCGGGAACTATGCAGGCCGCAACTTCCATTTTGGAATCCGCGAGCACGCCATGGGTGCGATTCTCAATGGAATGAGTCTCGTCAAAGTTCGTCCATACGGCTCGGGATTTTTCACCTTCGTCGACTACATGCGCGGATCTCTGCGCCTGAGCGCTTTGATGGAGGTCCCAGTCGTTTATGTATTCACGCACGACTCAATTGGAGTCGGCGAGGACGGACCCACGCATCAACCCATCGAGCATCTCGCGCACATGCGTGCCATGCCAGGGCTGATCACGATCCGGCCCGGAGACGCAAATGAGGTAACCGAGGCCTGGAAGCTCATACTGCAATTGCATCACGAGCCAGCGGTGCTTGTGCTTAGTCGCCAGGCCGTACCCACAATCGATAGAACGAAATACGCTGCGGCATCGGGTTTGGCAAGCGGCGCCTATATTCTGGCCGACGCACCCGGTGCCGATCCTGAGGTTATCCTCATCGGCACCGGCAGCGAGGTTTCTCTTTGCCTTGAAGCATACGAGCAACTAACTAAGGAAGGCATACGAGCAAGAGTAGTGAGTATGCCGTCGTGGGAGTTGTTCGACGATCAGGATAAGAGCTACCGGGACTCAGTTCTTCCTCCAAAGGTAAAGGCTCGAGTATCAGTTGAGTTTGCGTCGGACTTCGGTTGGTGCAAGTACACCGGCTCCGAAGGACACAACGTTTGCATCGAGACTTTCGGCGCTTCCGCACCCCTCAAGCAATTGTTGAAGAAGTTCGGCTTCAGCGCAGAGAAAGTTGTAGCTGCGGCAAAGAGCCAGATCGCGCTGCACGGGAGCGCAGAATGAAAGTAGGCATTGGCGCGGATCACGGTGGTTTCGAAATGAAACGGCAACTCGTGAGCTTGCTGACCGAGGCAGGCCACGAAGTCACCGACTTTGGCAACGAGATCTGTGACACTAGCGATGACTATCCGGATTTCGCGATCCCTCTAGCTCGCGCTGTGGCCGATGGAAAAGTAGATCGTGGCATTCTGGTTTGCGGCAGCGGCGTTGGGGCTTCCGTCGCCGCCAACAAAGTCGTGGGAGTGCGCGCGGCACTGTGTCACGATCATTTCTCAGCGCGCCAGGGCGTGGAAGACGATAACCTTAACGTACTCTGCTTCGGTGGACGAACCACTGGAATCGCAATCGCATGGGAGTGCACGCAAAACTTCCTCGACGCGCGGTTCAGCGGCGCCGAACGGCATCGTCGCCGATTGGCCAAGGTTCTTGAACTCGAAGCATCAGAATTGCAGCCAGCCACACAAGCTGACTGTGCTCAGCTATAAGCTTGCATCACAGGAGAACTTAATGACTCTGTTTGAATCTCTAAGTAAATACACAACCGTTGTAGCGGATACCGGTGATATCGACGCAATTGCTCACCATCGCCCGCAGGACGCGACCACCAATCCTTCGCTCCTTTATAAAGCAGCCCAAATGCCGGCTTATCGGCACCTGGTGGAAGAGGCTACTGACGTTGCGTCGGAGTTCGGTGGCAGCGATACGCAAATGGCGGAAGAATTCATCGATCAGCTCTTTGTGCTGTTCGGATGCGAGATTCTCAAAGTTGTCCCCGGCCGAGTTTCCACGGAAGTCGCCGCCAGCCTGAGCTTTGATACCCAGGCAACAGTCGCGAAGGGGCGCAAGCTCATTTCTCTTTACGAGAAGAAAGGCATTTCCCGCGAGCGCATCCTTATTAAGATCGCCAGCACATGGGAGGGCATTAGAGCCGCAGAGCTTCTTGAAACGGAAGGTATCCACTGTAACCTGACTCTTCTCTTCAGCTTTGCGCAGGCCGTTGCCTGTGCGCAGGCTGGCGTAACTCTGATTTCGCCCTTCGTCGGCCGAATTTACGATTGGTATAAGAAGGAGCGTGGTGGAGCGGAGATTCCCGCGGACCAGGACCCTGGCGTCGCGTCCGTCACACGGATTTACGACTACTACAAAAAGTTTGGCTACAAGACGCAGGTGATGGGTGCAAGCTTCCGCAACTTGAATCAGATCGTTCGGCTGGCCGGATGCGACTTGCTCACGATCAGTCCTGATCTGCTCGAGCAGCTGGAGAAGACGGAAGGAACGCTTCAGCGTCAGCTCGACCCTGCGAAGGCGCAGGCGAACAAAGAACAGCGGCTGTTGCTCGACGAAAAAACGTTCCGCTGGATGCACAATGAAGACGCAATGGCGACGGAGAAACTCGCAGAAGGCATCCGCAAATTCAACAGCGATGCTCAGCATTTGCAGGAGTATGCGCTGTCTCAGGTTGCCGAAAAAGTCGGGTGAGTACTTCCCCCCGCGGATGGTGCGGCTCGTCCGATTCGAGCCGCACTGCATCGTGCTGCGAAATGGCG
>AP72_2010_repI_A001DRAFT_1000378_pt1 | contig 10446 bp, 11 predicted proteins | sample AmaPasrepliIA001_FD_9535 | JGI IMG/M metagenome (IMG submission 9535)
ACCACCACTACTAAGACTTAAGTGATTGAAAACTAAAAACCTAAAACCGGACATTTCACTTGCTAATAAAACCGGACATTTTAATTTGCTAAAGACAGATTCTTCACTGCTAAGGACAGATTCTTCACTGCTAAAGACAGGCCTCTTCCCCGTCAGTTGAAGTTTCGAGATCTCGCACATACAACCAGTATTCCCGCAGACTCGCCTTCCGCGTGGACAACTTCGAGTCTGATTCGTGAGCCATCGGGCAACCTGAGTTGACCGGGCCAACACCCGCTAACACGCGCCATGATAGAAACGGATCAGTTTGATGAGAAGCTCGCTGCCGGTGGCTCCGGTCCAACGCTCGGAAGAATCCATCGCTCTCCTCATCAGATTGTCGCAGACACTCTGTTCTGACCCAGTAAAAAGTTCGTGACTGCTTCGGCGAATTGGTCGGGAAGATTATCCATCGCGTTGTGTTCCTGACCCTCAAAGACGTACAGGCTCCTATGCGGGAGCGAGTCCATCAAAGAGCGAATCGCTTGTTTGAGCTGGGGTGAGGCAGTTTTGCTGCCCATGAGAAGCAACGTCGGGACCCGTAATGTCTTCACCCGATCCGGAGCAAAGTGGTATCTGCTCAAGGCTCGAATTTCGCGAATCTGGATGTCAACGCCGGCAACACGGGCCGGCCACGATGGCTGTGCTTTCATCGCGGCGATCTCATTTGATGACATCATGACGATCTTCTCCAGGAATGTGATCAAAGCCTCTTCGCGATTACCGCTTCGAATCATTTGGTCCATCGTGTCAGCGATCGCTGTGTGATCTAGATCCTGCACAGGAGGTTCGTAAAGAACGAGTTTAACAATCTTATTTGTGAGAAACGCAGCTTCCAATGCACACACGCCTCCGTAAGAATGTCCCAAAACAAAGACCGGACCTCGCAGAGCGTTAACCACGGCGACAACATCGGCAAATTCCTTCTGCATGCTGTAGTCCGAGCCGGCCTCACTTTGGCCGTGACCGCGGCGATCCATCGCGCAAACAGTAAAACGAGGCGCGAAGAGGGGAAATAAAGGCTTCCCACCGCCTGCGATCTCCGGTACCTCCGTGAACAATCAAGAGCGTTGGGCCGACACCTGTACATTCAACAGCGATAGCTGCTCCATCGTTTGATCTGACCTTGATGATCGTTTTTTGACTTGGCGCAGATAGAGGTTCTGAGACAGAACCAGCCCCCAGCAGAACGATCCAAGCGATGGCTGAGACAAATCGAATCGGCATGGTTACTCACTAGGAGGCAGAATCTGTCGAACGGTTGAGTTGACCGGGCCACGGCGTTACTGAGCAGCTTCGCCGGATCACGCTTGATGCGAAACACGCTCCCGCCGCTCCGGTCCAACGATTTGTTCGACGGCAGCGCCAATTAAGCGCGCCGGACAATCATTGCTTCCGTCCAGAGGGGAGTTCGCCACTGCACTCCAAGTAAACTTGGCAAGCGTGATCCAAGCCAAGATCAAATTCACTCAGAAATCGGCCACCATCATCCCGCGCAAGAGCGCCTAAATGCGCCGGGAGTATATGAAGAGCTAGAACCAACGCCTGCATTGCGTCAATGCCGTATATCTCGTGGATCGTCGGTTCTCCGAATCCTGTTATTCGAAATGGACACGCCCAAGTGTCGCGTGGTTCCTGCGATGCCAGAGCAGGTGTGCCGAGTTCGACGGAAACATCACGCGAGATCCCATCGGCGCCCTCGTAGGATAACGTGCGCGACGCAATCGATTGAGTCATGACGAAGTGACGCATGTAACGAAGTGCCGTCGAACGGTTGAGTTTGACCGGGCCACGGCGCTACCGAGCAGCTTCGCCGGACCACGCTTGATGCGAAACAGGCCCGGTCCAACGATTTGTTGGGTTGCCGCGATAAAGATCACATGCCGGTGCGCAGCGCGAACGCAAAGCTAGAAACACATATGTTAATACCGCAAAGGTTAAAAGCGCACCAGCGACATCACACATGATTGCCCCCGGAACGCAGATAAGCAAAGACCTTCGCTGAAGCGATTTATTAGGCGCGATGCCGAGTCATCGCAGGCTTTTGCCTATTTCGAGCAGTCAGTGCTACAAGACAACCTTCGATCTTAATAACCACGACAATGAGCTACTCTCTATTCAACTCGGCCGACGGATCCACTCTCCTGGATCGACAAGACGTCTACGTCCGCCTGCAACAGGTTATCATCTTCGTTCGCGATCAAGATCGAAGCCTAAAATTCTTCCTGGACCAACTTGGATTCAGTGTGGCGTATGAAGCCCGCTTCGAATCCGGCGAACACTGGGTAGCGGTTTCGCCTCCGAATGGCGCCGCGGTGCTGGCTCTGGTAACCCCCAATCCCGACTCCGAAGAATACAAGCTCATTGGACGTAACAGTCAGGTGGCTTTCCTTACCGAAGACATCCATGCCAAGTTTCACGAGTGGTCGAGGCGCGGGGTTCACTTCCATCATCCGCCACAAATTCCGGCCTGGGGCGGTTTGTTTACTAGCTTCGAAGATGTCGACGGCAACTCGTTTGGCCTGGTAGGTTTTGACGAAGCGACTCGCGCACTCGAAGCGCGACGTCGCGCGATCGTAGAGAAGCGGGAAGCCGAACGCCGCACAGTCCAGGAACTCGAGATTGCCAAACAGGTACAGGCCAGACTCTTCCCACAAACTCAACCTGCGCTTAAAACGCTCGATTACGCCGGTGTTTGCATTCAGGCTCGTGAGGTCGGCGGTGATTACTACGATTTTCTTAATCTGGGTAGAGATCACGCTGGGCTGGTGATCGGCGATATTTCCGGGAAAGGAATTGCGGCTGCTCTCCTGATGGCTAATCTCCAGGCGAATCTGCGCAGCCAATGCGCTATTGCTCTGGATGAGCCGCAACGCCTCTTGCGATCAGTGAACGAGCTTTTTTACGAGAACACCACGGACAACGCTTACGCCACGCTTTTCTTTGCCGAGTATGATGATCAAGTTCGGCGTTTGCGGTACGTTAACTGCGGACACCTCTCAGCTCTTCTATTGAGGAAAGATAACTCCCTGGAACGACTGACGTCCACGACCACTGTTTTGGGACTTTTTAAAGAGTGGAATTGCTCGATACGAGAGACCTGCATTTCACCGGGAGATGTCCTCGCACTTTACACTGACGGTATTACGGAATCGTTCAACACTGCAGGACAGGAATTCGGAGAGCAACGCTTGGTCGAGAGTTTGCGACGTAATCGTGAGTTGTCTTCATCGGCCTTACTGGCGGCGATCGTAGCCGAGGTTCAGCAGTTCAATCCTCATGAACAGCACGACGATATGACAATAATAGTTGCCAAGTGCCGAAGTTCGTGAACAAACGGAAAAGTGGCTCAGGAAGTACAACGACGCCGAACGGTTGAGTTGACCGGGCCACGGCGCTACCAGGCAGCTTGGCCGGATCAAGCTCGATGCGAAAGTCGCTTCCCATGGCTCGGTCCAACGAAATCCAAGGAAACTGAAGAGTCGATCACTGGACCGTACAAATGCCGGCCAGAAAATAGGCATGGAATTGATACAGAGGCGTATCACGATAAACAAACAGTCGTGACTAGTCTCAGGCAAAACCATCCCGGGCCGCTGCGATTTGGGTGGAATGCGCCTTGCTACCTCCACTCCGAAACCCCAGTGAGTTTCTCTCTCCAAAGAAAACGAGATCCCAGAGGTGCAATATGAGAAAACAGGGTCAACGAATACTCTGGCTGGCGCTCATTATCATTACCGCAGTAGGAGCCTCTACCGTGGTTGCAAAGAAACACAAATCAAAAACAAAAACGGTGAAACCTATTCCTTCCGGGCATGCAGTGCTCTGGAGTGATCCTGGGATAGAGCACCGTAATCTCTTACTCGGTCCGGGTGGCGAGACGATGCGTCCTGACTTGCGTCAAGTAACCCTAATAGAAGAAGAGAAGGGGGGATACTCTAAAAAGTACCGCGTTCGTGATGCCTCAGGAAACGAATGGGTCGCTAAGATTGGAAAGGAAGCCCAATCGGAAACCGCAGCTTCTCATTTACTATGGGGAGTCGGGTACTTCACCGACACCGATTATCTGGTCCCCAGCGTGCAGGTTGTAGGTCTCAAGAAACCCCTGACGAATGCGCGATTCTCAGCGCGACCGAAGGGAATCAAAAGAGTCGATGGCTTTGAATGGAAGGACAACCCCTTTCAGGGGAGTCGTGAGTTCCAGGGCCTCAAGGTGATGATGGCTCTTATCAATAATTGGGACATCAAAGACTCGAACAATAAGATTCTCGTAGTGCCTGGAAGTGGCGGCGATAAGGAATTGCACTATGAGGTTCATGATCTTGGCGGCAGCTTCGGCAAGATCAGCCACATTCCGCGATTCCTGCAGTTTAAGCCTGATCGTAACAATCCAAAGGCTTATGCAAAATCTCACTTGGTCGACAAAGTTAAAGATGGCCGCGTGGATTTGCATTTCTCAACAAAGGAAAACGGTCTCTTCAAGAACATTTCCGTGGAAGACGCCCGTTGGATGGGGGCACAACTTTCGCGATTGAGTGATAGTCAGATTGAGGATGCCTTTCGCTCAGCGAATTACACGCCCGAGCAAGTGCGTCTGTTAACTGGGGCCGTCCGGAGAAGAATTGCGGAGCTAAATGCTTTGCCGCCAGATCGTTCCTTAGCTAGTCGGCAGAAGAGAGCGTATTAGTTTGCTTTCAGACATTGTCTTTCAGTTGCTGTTCAAAGACATGCCCGTCGTGGGCCGGTACCGAACCATTACAATGTGGCGTTGTAATGCTGCCATTGCTGTTTCAGTTTCGCCATGAACTCGATGAACCGCTCGTTCTTGCGCAGATTATTCAAGTTCGCATCGCTCTCAAACAAGGGATAACAGGGAAAACCGTCGTCAGCCGTGAATCGCAGCCACTTCATTGCCTCATCAGGCTTATTGAGCAGCGCGTAAGCACACGCGATGTTGTAAGTCGTATGGTGGAAGTGCGTGAAACCCGTGCCGATCGCAATCGCGCGCTCAATGGTTTGTTCGGCTTCGATTTCGTTTCCGGCTTTTGCCAAAATCATTGCCTTGACGCTGGTCACATTGCCACCCTCGTCCGACGAATGCGTCTTTAAGTAGTCTTCAACTAGGTCTGAAGCCTCCTGCGTCCTGCCAAGCTGAAACAGGGCGGTAGCCGTGGCACGATCCACAATGGCTGGATCCGCCTCACGCGGAACAGTCTTCAGTATGGCGAGTGCTTGTTCATACTTGCCACGGTTTATGTTGATGGAGCCCAGGCGGAACCTGGCGAGATTGTCGGTCGGATCGATGCTCAAAGCCTTCTGAATCTCATCCCAGGCTTTGTCGAGCAGGCCGATGTGCATGTAAACCACACCTAATTGATGATGCGCTTCTTCGAGATTCGGATCCAAAGCAATCGCGCGCTTGAAAGATTGAATCACCTGCTCGTGTGGGAAGCGGTTAGCGGGAGTCCATAACACATAACCGCGAACGAGATGACCTTCCGGCAAGTTGGGGTTCAACGCTAGAGATTTCTCGACGTCAACTTTAGCTTCTTCAGCCAACGTTTTCTTTTCGGTGTCGGCTGCGAAAAAGTTAGCTTTGATGTTGTAGGCGCGTGCCAACTCGGCGTAGGCCGGCGCGAAGTTTGGATCGGCCTTGATGGCTTGCTCGAGCAGGTTAATTGCGTTGTGATTGCTCTCGCGATTTTGGCTCTTCGCGTCAAGTTTGCCGCGAAGATAAAAATCGTAAGCGGGTGAGTTGATGGATCTTGCTTCACTCGCAAGCGCACCGCGAGAGGTTCTCGAATGCCAAAGGTAAACTGATGCAATCGCCGCCGCCAGCAAGACCACAGCGCCGACTGCCAGCCGTGCGCCAGTAGGCCACTGCTTGGAGCGTTGATCTTCAAGGGGGGAAGTAGCCCTGGTGTCGCGACCTGAGCGCAGCGGGGCCGCATTGCCTTCGCATTCACGTCGAACATTCTCCAAATCAATCGTGACCTCACGCATCGTTTGATAACGACGGTCGCGATCCTTCTCCAGACATTTCCCTACGATGCGTTGCAACTCATCAGAGCACTCTGAAACATAATGCACGAGCGGTGGAGGCTCCTTTGTGAGAATGGCCGATATCGTTGCGGCACCACTCTCAGCCACGAATGGCTGTTTTCCCGTAAGCATTTCATAGACGACCACACCAAAGCTGAAAATATCTGTGCGCGCATCGATTGGGTGTCCGTGCACTTGTTCAGGGGACATGTAGGGAAGCGTGCCGATAATCAGACCCGGTGTCGTTAGCAAGAGCTGCGTCGAGGCTTCAGCATCGATTTTCAGTCCATCCCCTGCGGCCGCACCCGACACTTTTGCCAGACCAAAGTCCATGACTTTAGCTTGGCCACGTGGTGTGATGATGATGTTCGAGGGCTTTACGTCACGATGGATGATTCCGCATGAGTGCGCTTCAGTCAACGCATCAGCTATTTGGGTTGCAATCGCCAGCGACTCGGTAAACGCGAGACGCGATCGCTTCAGTCCTACATCGAGTGTTTCACCCTCGACGTACGGCATCACAATGAAGCTACGGCCATCCGCTTCCGTCACTTCGTAAACTGAGCAGATGTTGGGATGATCGAGCTTGGCTGCCGCTTGCGCTTCACGCAGCAGGCGCTGCTTGGATAGTTCATTCGCTGCGAAATCGGTGGGCAATAATTTGACCGCAACCCGGCGATGCAAGGTGGTGTCTTCCGCCAGATAGACTTCACCCATCCCGCCCGCACCAAGCTGTGTGCGGATCTCGTAGCGGCCAAGTCGTGTGCCGGGAGCCATAGTCATGGCTTTCTAACTACCTGCACAAATCCTGACAAGGTCCGCACATTCTATCCGCGTTTCGTTAGGCATGCTAGATCCGTGAGGCTTTCCGGTTAGCTCGGCGTAGGCCAAGCGACGCCTGATTACGCGTTGTGAGAATTACACGGCGTGTATGCCAAGTATTTGCGATGCGCCGTTTTCGCGAAAGTGAAAATTGATCGCTTCGTTACCGGCGTAACCATCAACCTCTAGTGCGGCAACGAACGCCGCGCCGTCGTCGAAAGATAATCTGAGTTCGTCCGCATGTAAACTGAGATCCGTTATCACGTGCGTGATACGGTCACACAAGGTGTCACGATATCCAGGATTCCCAAGTTGCAGGTGTCTTCCAGCAATCGTCCACGCTTCCTGTGATCGAGCCTCCACTGTCAACCGGACGAATCTCAATGACCACCGGTCCGACGTCTTTGGTATTGATAAATGGGAAGAAGTAAAGAACGTCGGGGTTCGGCGTGGAGTCTGGTTCTTCCAATCGGGAAGACGAGACCAATATACTACCTGGTTAAAGTCGCCCTGGCCTTAAGTGTTGGCTTTGTAAAGCAGGTCGTAATTAACCGCGGGCATTCCCCATAGCATGGCCTCGACCGAGCTCTGTGTATCATCTCTCGGTCAATTCGTCAGGCGTGAATGTAGCTTGGGTTGTTGGTGTTGCTTTGCTTCGCTGTCTGGCCTTTCTCTTTGAGACGAAATCGAGCGTCTTGGCTGCCTCGTGGTAATTAGCGCCTTCGAACTCGAAACGTCGCTTGGCACCCATTGTCAACCCATACGTATTCGCCGCCGAACCTGGTGTTCCAGTCCCTAAAGCGAACACAGCTCGAGCGGCTGTGCCGACGCCATAGCAAAACCGGATTCCGGCCGAAGGTATGACACGTTCGGCGCCTGAAGCCACTGGAGTTACATCGAACGTACCTGTACTGTGATCGGCTTAATGCCGTCCTAGCTTCCGCAACCATCAGTCCGGGTTCCAGAATGACTACCGAGGTACTTCCGTTTTCTTCCATGAAAAAGTCATTCGACGCAGCCTCGGCATTCGAGCCGGCCACAGCAATTACCCAGATAACTGGGATTACGAGTCGCAGGAAGGTTTCATTAATACTCGGCGTTGTTGACAATTCCTGATTCATTGACGTCCTCCTTTTTTCATCACACCACGACGATCCCGTCGCCGAATCGAGCACTTACCGGAGTGAATTCTTGTATACCTTTCCGTCCTTCATGATCACCACAAAGTTGGTCGCCGGGTCTTCGATCAGCCTGATGTTGGCGATCGGATCGCCGTTGACGAGCAGCAGGTCCGCGAGGGCGCCTTCCTCTACGATGCCTAGCTTGCCGGGATAGGGGTTACGTTTTCCGGAGAGGGCCAGCAGTTCGGCGTTGGTCGAGGTCGCCATGATCAGCACCTCAGCCGGCGTGTACCACTGAACGAGCTTGGTCAAAAGCGCCCCCTGCTTACGCGCCAGCGCCGCAGAAAACAATACGTCGGTGCCCCAGGCTGTTTTGATGTTGTACTTTTTGGCCAGCTTGTAGGTCGTATCTGTCCCGGCAAACACTTCCATCGCCTTCTGACGCTCGAATGACCCGGGCGGAAACGCTTCAGCCAATTCGTCGGGGAACGCCTGCATGCTCAACCAGATACCCTTTTCGGCGATCAGTTTTGCGGTCGGCTCGTCCATCAGATGGCCATGCTCGATGCACTTTACGCCAGCAGCGATCGCGCGCTGGATCGACTCGGGCGTGTAGGCATGCACGGTGACATAGGTCCCCCAATTGCTCGCGGCTTCGACGGCGGCCCGCAGTTCCTCCAGGGTGAAGGTGCTCGCGTCGAGCGGGCTGTGCGGCGACGCGACCCCTCCACCCGCCGTCAGCTTGATCTGACTGGCCCCTAGCATGAGCTGCTCACGCACGCGGACACGGACTTCGTCCGGACTGTCGGCGATCATGGCGGCGCCGAGCTGCTCGCCGCGACTCAATGGAGCTCCGACGACGCGCGGCACTTCCCATGGCTGGCGGAAATCCCCGTGACCGCTGGTGACCGAGATGATGGCACCGGACGGGAAGATGCGCGGACCGATCACCGTGCCCTCGTCGATCGCTTGCTTAAGCCCAAACGACGGACCGCCCACGTCGCGAACGGTCGTGAAACCCCGCATCAGCGTGTCGTTCGCCTCGGCGCCGGCCACGAGGTAGAGGTGGCCAATGTCGCCAGTGAGCAACTGCATCACCGTCGGCCGCACCAGCATCGTGTGCCAGTGCATGTCGATGAGCCCCGGCATCAGCGTACGCCCGCCACCGTCAATAAGGGTCGTAGTCGCCATTCTGTCGGTGGGAATTGCCTCGGCGGAAATACGTTCAATCTTGTTTCCCCGAATCAGAACATTGCGGGGCGCCGAAAGGCTTCCACTCTTGCCGTCAAAAATGCGGACGTTTGTAAAGACAGTGACCTGCGCCGCTGCTTGTCCTGCTCGAGCCAGCACAAGGAGAGATGCAAAAAGAACCAGAGAGAAAACCGAATAGTTCGAATGTCGTCCGTTTTCTTTTGTTCGTGCTTTCATATCATTCCCCCCCTCCGTTCATCTAGTGTTCTAAGGCATTGTAGCTCCCGCGACCGATCCGGGAAACGCACAAGCACCGCGTTGCCAAGTAGCCAACGCTCAACGCATCCGCGCGCTAGGACCGATAACTTCATTTAATGAAAAAAGGGCGGAGGTGAACAAGCAGTGCAGGTGCAACTCACGGAGGTGGTGGCGAAGTTGGATGCCCTCGGCGCCGCGAATCACAACGTGCGTTTGCTGCAAACGGCGTGCGGCGTAGGCCCGCGCCTGGCCGAAGCAGTGGTGACAATGTTCGATGATCCAAGACGCTTTCGCCGCGGCGCTTCCGTCTGTGCCTATATTGGTATGGTGCCCAAACAGTGGGACTCCGGCGAGACGGAACGACTGGGTAAAATCACTCGGCATGGCAATCGGCTGGTGCGCTCGCTACTGGTGGAAGTGGCCTGGTGCGCGCTGAGACATAATCCGTGGGCCCGGGAAGCCTTGCGAACAAAAAGGTTTTGATCGTTACCTCGAGACTAACTCGCGTATTGAAGAGCAACCGAACGGTTGAGTTGGGGGCGGCGCGCTACCGAGCACCTTCGACCGATCACGCTTGATGCGAAACACGCTCCCCGTGGCTCCGTTCCAACGATTTGTTATGCGCTTGTCAAGATCCATTTACTGGCCAGTGCTGTCCCGGTTCACACTCCATGTGGTAATGCGTGTCAGACTGGGCTACGCACCGAAAACCCAAGCGTTGGTAAAGCTCAAACGCCCGCCGATTCTTCAAGCCAGTAGAAAGAGAAACCTTCTTTCGTTGCGCTTGCGCCCGAGCAATCATGTCGAGCAGGACGCACGTACCAAGACCACGGCCCTGGTAAGCTGGCTGAACCTGAATCTCGCCCACCTCAATAACATCGGGGTGCGCAAATAGCTGAATCATACCGGCCAGTACGCCGTCGACTTCGATCAGGTTGATTCCACCGCGTTCCCAACATTCGGCCGTATGTCG
>AP72_2010_repI_A001DRAFT_1000380_pt1 | contig 10407 bp, 11 predicted proteins | sample AmaPasrepliIA001_FD_9535 | JGI IMG/M metagenome (IMG submission 9535)
GGTATTGTATGGTTGCCTTCTTTTTGAAAAAATGATTTAGAGTAATAAACATTCCTTTTAGCACGGCTGGCAAATACAATTTCTCCCATGCGTTCATTGGCCTCCGATCTACTTGTTTTGCTCTTTGAGTGAACATTTTTTAGGTCTTTAGCTATTAGCTATGAGCTTTTAGCCTTTTTTAAAAAATTTCGCAAATATATTTGATGTACACAATTAAACAATTCTGATCGTGAGTCGTGAATCGTCAATCGTGAGTAGTCTCTGCGATTAGAAGTTCTCACGACTGACGGCTCACGATTCACGACTTGACTATTTCCTTAACAATATCACTAACGCTGTTGCTACCATATTGATCAGCGCCAGCGGAATTAATTTTTTCCATCCAAGGTTCATCAGCTGATCATACCGGAAACGCGGAATGGTCCATCGGATCCAGATGAATAGAAACAAAAAGAAAAATGACTTGAGCATTAATACGGCAAATCCAATAAATGCCAAGAGATTCGGTGATAATCCCCAACTCGCCTCATTGACAAACGGAATGTCATAACCGCCGAAAAATAATGTTGACATCACAGCTCCGCTGATAAACATATTGACATATTCCGCGAAAAGATAAAGTCCCAACTTCATCGACGAATATTCCTGGTGATATCCGAAATTCAATTCATTTTCCGCTTCCGACAGGTCAAACGGTGTGCGATTGCATTCCGCCAACGCACAAATGAAAAATATGATGAAACCCAATGGTTGATATACCACATGCCAGCCATGCTGAACCTGGTCGTTCACAATAACACTCATTTGCAAGGATCCTGTAAGCATTAACAACGCAATAAGCGCCAGCCCCATCGCTAATTCGTAAGAGATCATTTGAGAAGCACCACGCACGGCAGCGAGCAAAGAAAATTTATTATTGGAGGCCCATCCGCCGATCATGATGCCATACACACCGAGACTCACCACACCAAAAATGTAAAGTATTCCAATATTCAGGTCAGCGATTTGCAAAGGCACATCATGGCCCTTGATCTGTAGCGGACTTCCCCATGGAATCACGGCACTGGTAAGCATCGCTGTCAGCATCGCCAATGACGGACCAAGAACAAAAAGAAATTTCGACGAAGCGAGAGGAATAATCTCTTCTTTGAAAAATAGCTTTCCCCCATCGGCCAAAGGCTGCAAGATGCCGAATGGCCCCGCCCGGTTTGGTCCTCTCCTGTCTTGTAGAAATGCCGCAATCTTCCTCTCGGCGTAGGTTGTATACATGGCGATCAACAACGCCAGGGTGACGACAAACCCTACCAGTAAAAACTTTTCCAGAATAAACCACCAGTCTATAGAGAGTAGATACATACTGTTGAAATGTAAAAGTAAAAAGTAAAGAATCTTAGGGACTCGCCTTTTTACTTTTAATTTTTACTTTTTAATTTATTGTCAGCTGCCTTGTCGTCGGTCACATTGTTTCCAAAGGCCCCCGGTTTCCCATCAAATGTTTCACTTGTCGCGGGTCCGGGGAGAAGACTCAGGTCCACTTCCGGTTCATTTACATCACTTATCGTGTGAATGTCAAAGACCAATTTTGGTTTTCTTCCTCCCATCACCTCGGGCAAAGCTTCATGTGGTTTCTGTACACCCACATAATGGCCCNCGGAGATCACTGAATGTCGGTTCACTGTTGTGGGTCCTTCAATGACCCAATCGCTCACTCTCTTTTTTTGAAACCGGCATTCATTGCAAATAAAGTCTTCCACTTCACCCCATTGATCTTTTCTTGCAGTTACTCTCAAAACTTCATCACCTCGCATCCACAAACGGACTTTGCCGCTGCATTTCGGGCAATTGCGATGCGCATCAACCGGCTTAGTAAACCATACGCGATTCTTGAAACGGAACGTTCTGTCGGTCAGTGCCCCAACGGGACAAACATCGATTACATTCCCGATAAACTCATTGTCCAATGATTTTTCAATGTAAGTCGCAATTTCAGAATGATCACCACGATCCAAAATGCCATGAAGTCTTTTATTTGTTAACTGATCTGCTGCGTAAACGCAACGAAAACAAAGAATGCATCGTGTCATATGCAGCTGAATATAGGGCCCGAGATTATGCCTTTCAAATGTTCTTCTCTTGAACTCATACCTCGTTCCTTCACGACCATGCTCATAACTGAGATCCTGAAGATCGCACTCACCAGCCTGGTCACATACAGGACAATCGAGCGGGTGATTGATTAATAAAAATTCAACGACTGCTTTTCTTGCATCGAGTACCGCGTTATTCGTCATGCTTTCGACCACCATTCCATCCATTACGTTCGTTCTGCAGCTTGCAACGAGTTTAGGCATTGGTCTAGGATCTGCCGTCGAGCCAGCTGCGACGCGAACCAAACACGTACGACACTTGCCCCCACTGCCTTTGAGTTTGCTATAGTAACACATGGCGGGTGGCACAACGTCGCCGCCTATCCTTCGCGCAGCCTGCAGAATTGTGGTTCCGGGCTCTACGTCGATAGAGATGTTATCAATTGTTACTTTAAATAATTTCTTTTCTTCAGGCATTTTTGAAATTCATTTCACGCAAAGCAACATAAGGTGCAAAGGCGCAAAGTTTATAAGTTATTTACGATCCGATGGATACCATCTTTTATCAGTGCAACATTAAAGTTTACAAGTAATCCCAATTTTAAGTTTGTCAATTTTAAATATGTCTGAACTTGTTTGTAATGAATGTCGGCAAGGGCCTCAATCGACTTAAGTTCTACAATCACTTTATCGTCTACAATGAAGTCCGCTCTAAATCCTATTTCCATTTTAATTTTTTCATGAACCAATGGGACAGGATGTTGTCGTTTAACTGGAATCCCGCTCTTTGTCCATTCGTAAAAAAAGATCTCTTCGTACACACTTTCAAACAACCCAGGTCCGTACTGCTTATGTATCTTAAAACATAAATCAACTACTAATTTTGAAATTTCATTTTCCGTCATCGCCTTGCGTCTTATCTCCTTTGCGCCTTTGCGTGAAACTAAACAGCAACCTCCAGCGGCTTCGCATAATTCGCCAATCCATAATTCGTCCGCTGAGCCTCTTCCGGGTTGTATATATGCCACTCGAACTCATCTCTAAAATGCCGAATCGCCGCGGCAACCGGCCACGCAGCTGCATCACCCAAGGGACAAATTGTATTTCCTTCGATCTTGCTTTGTATGTCCCACAGCAAATCGATGTCACTCATCTTGCCTTTGCCATATTCGATATTGTTTAATATTTTTTCCATCCAGCCTGTTCCTTCTCTGCACGGCGAACATTGTCCGCAACTTTCATGACGATAAAATCTCGCCAGCGTCAGTGTGTTTCTAACGACACATTGATCTTCATCTAAAACTATAAATCCACCACTTCCCATCATTGAACCTTTTTGAAATCCGCCGTCGGCCAGGCTTTCATATGTCATCATCCTNGTCTCACCTTTGGCTGTTTTCAATAAGAGATTTGCAGGAAGAATGGGAACAGAAGAACCGCCGGGGATACAAGCCTTCAAACTTTTCTTCCTGGCAATGCCACCGCAGTACTCATCACTGTAAATAAAATCCTCAACAGAAATATTCATTTCAATCTCATACACACCTGGCTTGTTAATATTGCCACAGGCTGAGATTAGCTTTGTTCCAGTAGATTTACCGATGCCGATCTTCGCATACTCCTCGCCACCTATATTAATTATGGGAACAACTGCTGCAAGAGTTTCGACATTGTTTACAACGGTTGGGCAGTCCCATAAACCTTTCACCGCAGGAAACGGTGGTTTAATTCTCGGATAACCTCTCTTGCCTTCAAGTGATTCGATCAATGACGTTTCCTCGCCACAGATATAAGCGCCTGCGCCACGATGAACGTATATCTCGCAATCAAAACCGCTTCCTAAAATATTTTTCCCAAGCCAGCCTTTGTTTTTCGCTTCGGCGATCGCCTGTTGTAAAATATCGACAATCCAGGCGAACTCTCCCCGTATATATATATATGTACGATTGCTGCCAATAGCGTAGGAAGAAACGATCAATCCTTCAATAAGCAAATGCGGAATAAACTCCATCAAATAACGATCCTTAAATGTTCCAGGCTCCGATTCATCTGCATTGCACACCAAATAACGCGGAACGCCTTGAGGTTTTGCCAGGAACCCCCATTTCATGCCCGTGGGAAACCCCGCGCCGCCGCGCCCACGTAAACCACTTTTCTTTACTTCTTCGGTAACCTGGTCAGGACTCATCTTGAAAGCCTTTTCCACTGATGCATAACCACCGTGCTGGCGATAAACATCGTATAACCTGATGTTCTCAATATTGACCTTGTCTAATAAAAGTTTTCTTGCCATTGTAGTTTGATATCATCTTAACTCATTGCACCTTGGTGGCTTGTCTTGCGATCAACTGCCAACCATTTTTTGTTTTCAACCAAACCTGCAACACATGTAATTTCAAATCTACCAAAGTACCTGTCGAACTGCTTGCCGTTGCATTTGTGTTTGTTCTTACCGTTGCCCAGTTGTTGTTAATTGCTGCAATACTTACGGTTGCGTTTTCAATTTTACTATAATTCAGTTTTCCACTTTTTAAGTCATTGATAATTTCAGTTTTCGTCTCTACCCAACCGTTGGAATGACCATAGCTAAGGTCTGCATTCAACAGTTGCATTAATACCTTTTCATCTTTGTTGATGATTGCCTTGTCAAGATCTGCCACTGCGGACTTTAATGATACGCTATCGGTCTGTGCAAATGAGACAGCAGTAGTAAAGAATAAACATATCGCAAGAATAAGATGCCGTTGAGAGATCAGCTTTATCATTGTTTAGTTATTTCTTGCTGCGTTTTGCCTGCACTCATCGATGATTCGATCCACTTTTTCTTTTGTCAAATGTTCCCGATAAGTTTTTCCCAATTGCATCATGGGCGCATAGCCGCACGCACCTAAGCACTCGACAGTTTTTAAAGTGAACATTCCATCGTTTGTCGTTTCGCCAGGCTTAATCCCCAGCTTCTCCCCGATATATTTGATGATCGCATCACTGCCATTGATCATGCACGGACCGGTCTGGCATACTTCAAACATATATCTGCCAACCGGTTTTAAATTGTACATACTATAGAAAGTTGCAACCTCATACACTTCTATCGGCTCGATCTTTAACAGGGAAGCGACATAGTCCATTACGGGTACATCCAGCCAGCCGCCAAATTCCTGCTGCGCCAGGTGAAGTACAGGAAGAATCGCACTTTTTTGCTTTCCTTCCGGATAATGAGAAATAATCTCTGTTACCTCTTTTAGTTTATTGTCGGAAAATTGCATGTTAACAAATTAAAAAGTCAAAAGTAAAAATTAAAAAACTTTGAGCTGAATATTCATTCCAATTGGAACGTTTCGCGCTGATACGAATTTTCGACTTTTGACTTTTTACTTTTTACTTTCAATTTCGGCTTTTTACTTTCACTCAACTATCCATCTCCCCTGCAATCAAATTCAAACTACTTAGCAAAATAATGGCATCGCTAAGCATATGTCCTTTGACCATTTCTTCAAATGCCTGGTAATAAATAAAACAAGGTCTGCGAAAGTGGAGTCGATAAGGTGCCCGTCCACCATCACTGATCAAATAAAACCCAACTTCACCATTACCGCCCTCTACTGAATGATAAACCTCACCGGCCGGCATGTCAATTTCTCCCATAATGATCTTGAAGTGCCAGATCAGTGCTTCCATTTTTGTATATACATCGTGCTTGGGCGGCAAATAATATTCGGGCACATCTGCATGATAAACTTCAGCCTCTGCGCCTTTGAAATCCTGCACTTTTTGGTAAGCCTGCTCGATTATACTTAATGACTGCCACATCTCTTCTTCACGAACCAAAAAACGATCATAACAATCACCCGTCGTTCCTACCGGAACTTTAAAATCAAAATCCTCGTAACTGCAATAAGGAGTGTGAACGCGAACATCATAGTCAACACCGGCAGCCCGAAGATTGGGGCCAGTGAATCCATAATTCAATGCTCGTTCTGCAGTGATCGGTCCAACGCCTATGGTACGATCCATGAAGATCCGGTTGCGCACAAAAAGATTTTCAAATTCCTTGAGCACTCTCGGATATTCTTTCAAAAATTTTTCGAGCTTTTGAAAGGCTATGTCGTTAAAATTTCTTTCAAAACCACCAATGCGTCCAATATTTGTTGTTAGCCTCGATCCGCAAACTTCTTCCCAGATCTCATAGATCAACTCACGATATTGCATCAGGTACAGGAAACCCGTATACGCGCCGCTATCAACTCCTACTATCGAGTTGCAAATAAGGTGGTCACCGATTCTTGCGAGTTCCATAATGATCACGCGCAAATAATCCACTCGCTTGGGAGTTTTGATTCCAAGTAGCTTCTCACAAGTGGTATGCCAGCCCATATTATTGATTGGAGCTGAGCAATAATTCAACCTGTCGGTGAGTGGAGTGATTTGGTAGAGTGGTTTTCTTTCGGCAATTTTTTCAAATGCACGATGGATGTATCCAATAGTTTGTTCAGCCGACACGATCCTTTCACCATCGAGTTCAAGAATATTTTGAAACACGCCATGTGTAGCAGGGTGTGTGGGGCCAAGGTTCAGCGTAGTAGTTGTCTTCTCAATACTGCCTTCTGGTAACTTAATATGTGGTTCAGCTATGGTAGTCATTTGTTGCGGTAAAAATCAAAAGTAAAAAGTAAAAAGTAAAAATTCGTGTTATGCGAAACGCTTTATTGGAACGACTATTCAGCTCAAGGGTTTTGAATTTTTAATTTTGACTTTTTACTTGCTCCTATTTTCAACTGCCTATAATACAGTTTTCCCTTCATCATGCTTCTCTTCTTCGGCAACTGTGCCATGATCAGTTTTCTCAGTACCATACCCCAATGTCCCACCTCTTCCAAACATCTCATCATCTTTGTCTATCCGTGTTGAATCTTCCAATGGGTATTCCTTTCGCATTGGAAAATAATCCATCTCTTCGACATTCAATATCCTTCTTAGATTGGGGTGTCCAATAAAATTCACTCCATAAAAATCATACGTTTCCCGTTCCAGCCAGTTTGCCGCGGAAAACAGGCCCGTCGCAGTATAGATGTCCGGTTGCTTGATATCTGTAAATATTTTGAACCGGATGCGAACATTATCCGCCAGGTTGTGTAAGTGATAAACAACTGCAAGTTCTTTGCCCTTTTGTTCAGGATAATGTACGCCGCATAGGGTAGTCAGAAACTTAAATTTCAATTCCGGATCATCGTACAGAAAGTTCATCACCTTCAAATTCATCTCCTTTGGACCTTCAAAGGTGAGCATGCCATAAGGCTCGGCAAAGTTGCTTACCTGGTCTCCAAATTTTTCAATCAGTCTTTGTTTGATATGTTCGTTGGTCAACGACATAAGTCAAAATTCAAAAGTAAAAAGTAAAAAAATCGTGCTATGCGAAATGTTCTCCTCTGGAATGACTACTCAGTGGGAGAGTTTTAATTTTTTAATTTTGACTTTTTACTTTTTATTGTATTCCATAACTCTCCAACAATCCCTTGTACTGCTCGCTATTTCTTCGTCTCAAACTTTCGTTCCCGACCAGGTCCTGGATCCTAATTATTCCATCAATAATAGCTTCAGGTCTAGGAGGACAACCAGGGACATAGACATCTACAGGAACAACCTGATCAATTCCCTGCAACACACTATAGGTATCAAAGATGCCACCACTGCTCGCACATGCGCCAACTGCCATCACCCAGCGAGGCTCTGCCATTTGCAAATAAACTTGCTTCACCACTGGTCCCATTTTTTTTGCAATTGTTCCCATCACCATCAACAAATCACATTGCCGCGGAGAGAAACCGACTCGTTCACTGCCAAATCGTGCGAGATCATAATGAGAGCCCATTGTCGCCATGAATTCAATACCGCAACATGATGTTGCAAAAGGCAAGGGCCAAATTGAATTTTTCCGGGCGAGGCCAATCACTTTGCCTAATGAAGTGGCAAAAAAACCCTCACCCATCGAGCCTTCTGGCATTTCTGCCATGCTTATATCTTTTTCTAAAGGCTTTGAAGTTATATTATATGATACGGGGCGTTCCATAAAGTGAAAAGTTACAAGTCAAAATGTAAAATGCAAACTTTGAATCTCCATTTGAATTAACAGGCAGACCGGCAGCGGAGTTTTCCATTCTTGAATTTTTAATCTTTACTTATCAGTCTTCCCACTTCAGTGCTCCTTTTTTTATAATATAAATAAATCCGCATAGGAAGAATGCAACGAAAATCATTACAGCCCAAAAACCGCTCCAGCCAAGACCTTTAAAATTTACCGCATAGGGATAAAAGAATATCACTTCTACATCAAACAGCACAAACAGAATAGCCACTAAAAAATATTTGATCGCCATGGGCTGCCGTGCATCACCATGCGATTCGATTCCGCTCGCAAAATTTTCCAATTTATCTGCTGTCTTTCTTTTTGGACCAAGGAGGTGAGTGATCAGCATCAGGAAAGCAACAAGGCCAGCAGCGAAAATTATCTGGATCACCACAGGCAGGTAAGAGCCGGCAGTATTGGTATTCGCCTGGAGTAAATAATTCATCAATGAATTCACAGTTCGCAAAAATAAGGCGAAGAGATTAAAGCATAAAAACGAATATAGTTTTGCCAGAACAGTGAACGTATAAAACGATCCGACCTAAAATCGACTTTAATCGCAAAAAAATCCCTGCCTGTTGGCAAGGATCTTCTTTAAGAAATTAAAATCGGACCTATGTTTTTGCCAGGTCTCTTGTTTTATTGTTTATTGCCGACGAACTAGCTGACGGCGCTGGTTTTGTTGATCCATTAGGTTTGCCTGTAGTTTTTCGCTTCGGTGGTGATTTTTGTAGTTCCTTCAGGAAGTCTTGCAACGAGGTATTTGTAGGATCGAATTCAAGCCCCTTCTGCACAAAATAGATTGCAGAATCCCGATCCCCTTTTGTATTGTTATAAATGGCGGCCAGGAATTGACTTGAGGCAACAGCCTGGTTCTTAAATTTCTCCTTGTTGTTTGCAGCGATATCCAGCGTTTTCTTAAATCCACTAACCATATTGCTCAGATAGGGCTCAATCGAAAGCGTTGTATCCAATGCAAGATTTGCACGTGCATCATAATAATGTCCATATAAACTATCAGGGAATGTGGCTATATACACTTTAAATAAGCTGTCTGCCCTCTTATAATCCTTACCCTGGTAAAATGCTAACCCTGTAAAGAAAGGATCTGTCGGATTCGGTACTTTTTTAGTTGCCGACTGCACCAGTCTCATTTGCCCTTCCATGATCTTATTGTTCCTCGATTTGAAATAATCAACTCCATCTTGCAGTGTCTGCATTTTCGAGTCGTAAACTGAATCCATTTGAGCTGCTTTCACATAACTGTCAAATACCGTAGTAGCATCGCCACTCACTGCCCCATAAATTTGACCCTTCATGACGTAATCCTTGGGAGTTATATCTTCCTCTTTAGCCTTTGCAAAGTATTGATCAATGTATTGCTTGGCACTGGCCGTGTCACCTTTGCCAACGTAGGAGTCAGCCAACAATTTATAAACCCGGGGTTGAGTTTGTTCACCGGCAGCTGCAACAAGCGCCTTCGCGCCTGTAATAGCATCATCGTATTTTTTTTGCGCCCACAAAGTTTGTATTCTGAGATAGTCGTTTTGAGGATCCTGATCGGCATTAGCAATATACTTGGTCGAAAAATCCTGGGCGGTTGCAAAATCGAGTTTGCCCAGATAATAATAGTAAAGCTGATAGTAAGCGGGAGCAAATTTCGGATCCACTGATACTGTCTTATTCATCAGTTGAGTAAACAATTCCCAGTTCTTCTGGGTATAATAGATCATCCCCTTTCTATAAATCGCGCGGGACAGATTCGGATTCACACTTAGCGCCTGGTCATAACTTGTTACCGCTTGTCCTCCTTCGTGTTCTTTGCGATATGCGTCGCCCAGATTCAAAAAAATATCGGCATTCTTAGGATCTTTATCACCGGCGATTTTCAATTTATCTACGGCATACGTTGCATCACCTTCTTTAGCCTCAATGTTTGCACGTCCAACAGCATTCAGAACGCTCGCGTCTGGTCCTTTTTTTCCTGAACTTAAATTTATGGCAGTTTCAAACTGCTGGCGCGCATCATCTTTTTTGCCATCGATCAAGTTCACCTGTCCCATACCGACCAAAATCAATGGTGCGTTGCCATTTGCCTGCAGAGTCTTTGAATATAGATCCCTGGCCGACTTAACATCATTCGTCTCGAGTTCAGTTTGACCCAGCCAGTATACCGCATCCAGGTTGTTTGGATTG
>AP72_2010_repI_A001DRAFT_1000381_pt1 | contig 10400 bp, 8 predicted proteins | sample AmaPasrepliIA001_FD_9535 | JGI IMG/M metagenome (IMG submission 9535)
CGGTTGGGTCTCAGAACAGCACGGCCGCCGGAACTCCGGGTGCCGCCGCCAGACCGACTGGTCCTGCAGCAGGTCCGATGAACGGAACGACTGCAGGACAATCAAATTCCACGACCCCGAGCAGTAGCACAGCAGGAACAAGCTCGAGCGGAATAGGATCAACCTCTACCAATCAGAGCACAACGGGTAGTACGACCGGCACGGTAGGAACAACGAACTCCGGCACCGCTGGTACAGGCAGCACGTCGATTGGCGGCACAGGAACCACCAGCACGGGCACGCCCGGAAGCTCTGTGGGAACGACCGGAACGACCACGACTGGAACCGCAGGAACCACGACCGGAATGACAGGAAGTTCGACCGGAATGAACGGGACTACGAACTGCTCTCAGACCATCCCGAGTACGGGAACGGCAGGCAGCAGCTCTACTCCCGGCGGAACCACTGCGTCTGGCACTAATTCGACCATCGGAACTACCTCCACCAACGGAGCTAACTCCACAACCGGAACTACTTCGACCATGGGAACGAATTCAACGAACTGTTCTTCGACTACCAACTCTACGATCCCGCACTAGGCGGGTCGAAGCAAGCTTGCCCCCGGCGCACTGTCAAATGTGCCGGGGGGTGGCACTTTTATCCCGTTTGTATCTTCGCTGGCAACACAACTTAACTTTCCTTCCTCCGTTCTCACCTGTAGCATCTCTTTGGCCGCTGACGCTTGACGAAGAACTGTTCACTCTCGCATTCGGTGACGCGCTTGAAAAAAAGCGTGTCTGTGGCATTCCTGATCTTTGGTTTTGTGACGGCATCCTCCGCGGCCGATGCTTCTCTTCCCGCTGATCTCAACACCGGCTTCCAGCAGATGTACAACCTGGATTTCTCCACGGCACACCAGACGTTCGCGCAATGGGAACAAGCTCATCCGGACGATCCCATGGCACCGGTCTCGAACGCCGCAGCGTTTTTATTCGCCGAGTTCAATCGACTGAAAATTCTGGAGTTTGATCTTTTCACTCAGGATGAGAAGTTTGAAAAGCGTCCGAAGCTTCAGCCCGACCCGGCGGTGAAGGCGTCGTTTCAAAACGAATTGCAGCGCGGGGAACGCATCGCCAATAAGCGCCTAGCCAGCGACCCGAATGATCTGCACGCTATGTTTTCGCTGGTGATGATCAATGGCTTGCGCAGCGATTACACGGCGATGATCGAGAAGAAAAACCTTCTCGCGCTCAGCTATACGAAGAGTTCGCGAGCAATCGCTGAAAAATTACTGGCTGCTGATCCGTCTTATTACGACGCGTACTTGGCCGTCGGAGTGGAGAATTACTTGCTAAGTCTCAATCCAGCTCCAATTCGATGGATCTTGCATATCGGTGGCGCGCAAACGGACAAAACTGAAGGTCTCACGAAATTGCGCCTCACCGCGGAGAAGGGACACTACTTCGCTCCATTCGCGCGCCTATTGCTCGCCGTCGCGGCATTGCGCGACAAAGATCGCGGCACCGCTCGCGACCTGCTCGCCGGATTGTCTCGCGATTTTCCCCAGAACGATCTCTATCGCAAAGAACTGGCGAGAATTCAACCTTAAGTTAGAAGTCGCAAAGCGTAATTCCCAAATAGGGAAATAGGAAACGATCAGGCAGCTCTTTGCACGGTATCATCCGCTGACGCGAGCGGTTCTGTCCTGATCAGCACGGCCGCAAGACCTGCGGCAAGCAGTCCCAATCCGATCCAGCCTCGGTTCAAATTTAGCGTGGATTGCCAGCTTCGCTTGTGGGCACGTGCGTCGAATTCTCCGTGAGCTCCCCAATCTCCGGGCAGAGGCTTCCACAGATTGTTTGGACGATTGCGATCGGCTGGACCGTCGTATTGTTGAGAATCGAAACCTGTTTTTCCTAAATAACGATCAAGCAGTCCGGGAAAGAATTTTTGTGCCTGGATTGCACTTACTGTTGGCCCTCCAACCCAGAGTTCTCGGCGTGAATGAGTGGCGGCGTAAACGATCGCCTTGGCGGCAACTTCCGGTTCAAAGATAGGCGGAACTGGCTGCGGCTTGCGCGGTAAACGGCTCTTAACCCAGCTGAATTGTGGCGTATTTAGTGCCGGAAGGTGCACCGCAGTCATTCGAACACGGCTTTTTTCATGCGCTAACTCGCACCGAATGGAGTCTGTAAAGCCGACAATCGCGTGTTTTGCTCCGCAATAAGCCGACTGTAAAGGGATACTTCTGTACGCCAAAGCCGATCCAACCTGCACAATAACGCCGCTATTGCGTGACCGCATGCGACGCAAAGCCGACATTGTGCTGTACACATAGCCGAGATAAGTGACGTCGGTGACGCGTTTAAACTCCGCGGGAGTCATTTTTGTGAACGGCGAAAACACCGAAACCATCGCTACATTGATCCAAACGTCGATTGGACCGAGCTCCTGTTCGGTTCTGGCAGCGGCATTTTCAACCGCATCGGCGTCGGAAACGTCACACGGAAGGACGTAAGCGCGGCGTCCATAAGCCTCAATTTCGCGTTTTGCCGCCTCTAAACCGTCTACGCCACGAGCTATCAGCGCGACATTAGCGCCTTTTTTTGCGAATAAACGGGCGGTTGCACGACCAACTCCGGCGGATGCTCCGGTGACAACTACTACTTTAGGGAATGCCATTTAGGGCTCCGGAAGAATGAAATCTGGCGAGATAAGAGTGCCTGTGTGAATTAGAAGTGCGAACTTTGGGTGCGGATGTCATAAGGCAACGTCACCGGGCATTCGGATTGGGCTCGTGAGGGCCCGTTGAGGATCTTTCTAACTTATTGAAAGCTGAAGTGTTGCCGAATTATCTGGAATTTATCTCCACCGGAGAAGGCGTCCATTGTTCTTACGCTCCTCAGTGCCTCAAATACGCTGAACGCACGGGCTGGTTGGCCCGAAAAAGCGTGTTCGGAGACCTGAAAATGTCGGAATTACAGTTCAAAATGGCTGCGCCGAAGGCTGGGAATTTTCGTGAGGCGATTCGGATCCAGCAGACTTTGATCACGCAAGTCGAAAAGATAACGCTTCGCTGGCTGGCGGAACGGGTGCCGGAGTCGATTAACTCGGATCACTTAACCGTCTTAGGTGCTGCCGGTATGTTCTTAGCCGGCGCTTCTTATGCGTTAGCGCGCTTTAATCGCTACGGTTTGCTGCTTGCGTGCTTCTTTCTTGCCGTGAATTGGCTCGGAGACAGTCTAGACGGCACGCTCGCGCGCTATCGAAACCGGCAGCGTCCGCGTTACGGATTTTATGTAGATCACGTTATCGACTGCTTCGGTATTGCCGCACTGCTGGCGGGTATGGGAGCTTCCGGGTACATGAATCCATTGATCGCAGCGTGGATGCTGGTCGCTTATCTGCTGCTTTCCTCCGAAATATTCCTCGCGACGTATGCGTTGGGCCGATTTCAGATGTCATATTTCTACTTTGGCCCAACTGAACTGCGCATCTTGTTGTGCATCGGTAATTTCTACGTGTTCCTTCATCCTGTAGTTCATCCTTTCGGATTGCCTCTGAGCCTGTGGGACTTTGGCGCCATACTTGGGTTGATTGGCATGACATCAATTGCGGTCTTATCATTCATCCGCCATACGCGGGTCCTTTACGACGCGGAGCGGCTGCAATGAGTGTCGCGAAAGAGCGCCGGATGCGCCGATGGGGTGTGTTTAACGCCGTCGGTGTTCTCGGATTTGCGCTGCAACTGGCGGTTTTATTCGCCTTAAAACGAGGACTCTCTCTTAACTATCTGGCCGCCACGAGCATCGCCGTTGAAGCAGCAGTTTTGCACAACTTTGTTTGGCACGAACATCTGACGTGGGCTGATGTGATCGCACCATTTCGTCAGGGAATATGGTCGCGATTATTTCGCTTTCATGTCGCCAACGGACTGATCTCACTTCTTGGAAATCTTGTGCTCACGTGGGTGCTGGTTGAAGGCGCCCGATGCCCATATCTCATTGCCAATGCAGCAAGCGTGGCGGTTTGCTCATTAGCCAATTTCTTCGTTAGTGACCGCTATGTCTTTCGCCGTTCATGGCAATGCCGGGCTGGGTGAGGACGAATTGCCCGAAAGTTTTGTAGGGCCTCGATTATGCCGCAAAACGCTGAGCATCTTTCCGCTTCAGTTCAACCCCGATTCCGGGCCGACTTAAATCCGGAGTCAGGAACCCATCGATCGCGACAGCAGCTCCCTCAAAGAACAATTGCTCGATGCGAACGTGATCGTGGAAATACTCAATGTGCCTGAAGGCTGGCAGTGCGCAGCATGGATGCAGATGAATTGAAGGGGAAGTATGTGCAGAAAAGGGAACGTGAAAGCTCTCGGCAAGCGAGGCGGAAATGATAAATCCAGTTATTCCCTCGCAGCGAGTTGCGTCTGCTTGCAATACGTCGACAGCGCCGGCCTCCAGCATGCGTCGGAAGTAATACTCGTCGAATCCATACTCTCCTGCAGCGATTTCAATTCCTGCGGGGGCACGATCGCGGATGAGCCGTAAGCCCTCCAGATCATCAGAGGAAACAGGTTCCTCGAACCAGCGAACGTCGTACTTGGCAAATCGTTCCGCCATGGCCAGCGCTTGTTTGCGCGAGTAGGCGCCATTGGCGTCGACAAAGAGCTGGATCTCGCGTCCTATTGCTTCGCGGGCAGCGCGGACTCGCTCGACGTCGCGCTCGGGTTCCGATCCAACTTTCATTTTGACCATGCGAATGCCATTCGCCGCCCAGTCCCCGAGTTGTCTTTGCAATTGTGGGATTGAGTAAGAGGTAAATCCGCCGCTTCCGTAGACCTCAACGTGCTCACGACACTTGCCCAGCAGCACTGCTAGCGGAAGTCCTAGCAGCTTCGCCTTCAGATCCCAAAGCGCATTGTCGATAGCAGAGATCGCCGTCGAAGCGACGCCAGGACGCCCAATGTTGCGCACCTCGTGTCGCATTGCTTTCCAGATCTGAGTGTTCGAGAGCGCATCGTGACCTTCCAGCAGCTTTGAAAATAATTTTTCAATCAGAGTGGCGGCCGCTTCGCTCGCAAAGGTATATCCAATGCCGGCCTGGTCCCCGGCAGTAATCTCGACCAGAACCAACGTTGTGCTGTTCCAGGAAAACGTGCCGTCTGCTTCGGGAGCATCTGTGGGAATTGTGAAGACTGAAACCCGCGTCTTCTTGATGGGAACGGTGGTGCGCATGCGCTCACTTGTCAAGATTCAAAGAGCGTGGGCCGAGTTGTGAGCGTCGAATCGGAGTCCGATGCCGCGAGCAAAAACAGATTCAGAGAAGCTGGCGGTGGGCGGGGAAGCGAATCGATGCGCAGATTGTCGGGGTCCTACTTGGACCCCACTTCAACAACCTCTTCTTCATGCATCTGCGATTCTACTGGCTGGGATATTGGCTGCGGAGTTTTACGAGTTTCCTCAACGTACTTGTTGCGCGCCGCCCTCAGCTTGAGAAACGACTTCGCTTCTTTGTACAGACGCTTGCGCTCGGTATTGTTGAAGATCGCTTTTCTTACGATGCGATAGACCTGCTTCGGACGGAAGTAGTACTCGTCGTAGAAACGATGGACCATCTCCATCACGTAGTCACGCGGGAGGCCTGGATACTCGATGTGTGCCATCTGGTGTCCGCCGGAATCCACCATGGATTGACTGTTCACGATGAACCCATGCTTCTCTGCGAAATCGTGAAATTCCGTTCCGGGATAGGCATGAGCGACTGAAACCTGGATAGTTTCGCAATCAAGCGATTTGGCGAAGTTGATCGTGTTGCGGATCGTTTCCTTCGTCTCGCCCGGCAATCCCAAAATGAAATCCGCGTGAATTACAAGACCCAGCTTGTGGCAATCGCGCGTGAAATCGCGAGCGCGTTCAACGGTTGCGCCCTTCTTGATGTTCTTCAGAATCTGCGCATCGCCCGATTCGAAGCCGACGATCAGCAGGCGGCATCCCGCATCGCGCATTGCTTTCAGCGTGTCGTAGCTCGTGGTTACACGAGAGGTGCACGACCACGTCAACTTCAGCGGCTTCAGTTTCTGGCAGAGTTCGATCGTGCGCGGTCCCTGAATATTGAACGTATCGTCGTCAAAGAAAAATTCCCTGACGTTTGGCCAGTATTCCTTTGCCTTGGCCATTTCCCGCGCGACGGCATCGGTTGAGCGTTTACGCCATGCATGTCCACTGAGAGTTTGCGGCCATAAGCAGAAGGTGCATTGCGCCGGGCACCCACGAGTCGTATACAGCGATACGAATGGATACAACAAGAATGGAACGTTGTAGCGGGTGACGTCCAGATCGCGCTTGTACACATCCGTGACATCCGGCAGTGCATCGAGGTCTTCGATCTGCGGACGATCGGGATTGTGTACCACGTGTCCGTTCTTCCGATAAGAAATGCCGAGAATCTGATCGAGCGGCTTACCCTGCGCAAACTCTACGACCGAGTAATCAAACTCTTTTCGACAAACAAAGTCGATGGCAGCACATTCGTTCAGCGCTTTGTCCGGAGATGTAGTGACGGGAGGTCCAACGAAGGCGATCTTTAACTTTGGATTCGCCGCCTTCATCGCCTCGACGAGTCTCTGGTCACCCGTCCAGCCGGGAGTACTGGTAAAGAGCACCAGGAACTCATAATCCTTGCCGATATTGATGGTTTCTTCTGCGGAGACGTGGTGCGGCGGTGCGTCGAGCAGACGCGAGCCCTCCAGCATGCCCGCCGGATAGGCCAGCCAGACCGGATACCAGTACGATTCAATCTCTCGAGTAGCCGGCCAACGCGAACTCGCGCCGCCGTCAAAGTTCTCGAACGAGGGAGGGTTCAGGAACAGTGTTTTTAATGGCATGCTTCAGTTTCAACTATACCATCCAGAGAACCCCGCTTAGGACTTGGCTTTTCAAAATGTATCGAGCGTAACTGATTGAGAACAGTGACATTTGATGTTGGTCTCCACGACGACTAGCCTCAGAAACGAAGCAGATCGGCAATCGATGCCGGTGGATCGTCCTCGCTACTTTGTAGACATAGCCCATCGCTCCAAATCGCCGGTCTGTTTCAGCAGCTGCATCTGGGCTTTGTCCAACTCGTAGGTTGCATCGAGAAGCGTCGAATATCTGTCATTTTCATCCAGCTGGGCTTGTTGCTGATCGCGCAAAGTTGCTTGTCCTGCATCGACCTTCGCCTGCATGGCCTGAGTATTGTTTTGGGAAAGCTGATACTCCAGCTTGGCTACGTCGCGTGCCGCGCTTAGTTGAGCCACTGTCCGTTGGAGCTTCAGCGTTTCGGTTGACACCTGCTCCTTCACGGCCTCGGCGTCTTTGCGCGCGCGCTGTGCTTCGGAATACAGAGCCTCACTGCGATCCTTTTGGGGCTTATTCAAAACTGGGAATCGGATCTCCACGCCGATCGCGCCGTTGTTGCGCTTGAAAGTCTTGTAGTAGTCCTCATAATTGTTGTACTTGCTGAAAAGCGCGTATGCCCCCACCAGATCGACTGCCGGATACAGCTGTTTATGCTCTCCGCGCGCTTGCGATAGCTTTGCCATTGCGAGCTCTTGAGCGCTTTTTAGCACTGGGCTAAAGGCAACCGCTCGCCCGGCGAGGTCTTCTTCCTGCGAGACCTCCGGAAGGCGAGGAATCGATTCGCTCAGGGTCTCGAATTCGTTTGCGGGCAATCCTGTGAGTTGCGACAGGCGAAGTCGTAGTGTATCGGCGCTAGCCAGGAGTTGAGCAATCTTCAGCCGAATGCGCGCGGTGTTCAGCTTTGCCTTCGTAAGCTCAATCGCAGGATCTACTCCCGCATCGATTCGTTGCTGTTCAATGCTCTCGAACTTGAGGGCAGCTTCCTCTTGCTGGCGAAGAATGTTGATCGATGCCTGGCTCTTGTCGAGTTCTGAATAAGACAGCGCAGTTTCGAGAATGACCTGGTTCTTCTTGTCTTCTTTTGTGGCGGTCGCTGCTTTTATGTCGCTACGTGCCGCTCTGATGAACTCGCGCTGAGCATAGTTGAGCAGGAGGCTGGTCGAGCTGACCTTGAAAATGGAAGGCTCGCCAAGCGGGAAGCCAAACGAGTATGCAAGTCCCGAGCCGAAGTACACCTGCGGTATGTAGGCATCGCGGGCCTCCAGGTAAGTAGCTTGCAGCCGGCTTACATCAGCAGACGCGGCACTCATTGTGCTGCTGTTGCGGATGGCAAGCTCAATGGCTCGCTTAAATGGGACAGGTTCCGCGAAAGAAGTAATCGGAAGCAGCAGGGAAGCGCAGGTGAGCAGAGAAACACGGATGTTCGCAAACATGGCAGGAATTCTACTTGGTTCCTTTATAGAGGTTTTGTGCCGCCTAAAGAGAAAAGGCCCGGCAACATTGTCTCGGGCCTTTCACTTCTGACACTGACCAACACGTTAGCCGAAGGAAGTTCCGTAAGGAGTCGCGAACGGTCCTACCCTTGGTAGTAGAACCTGGAAAGTACAAAGACGGGAGCTATGCATTGAGAATGCCGAACGGCAGTCTTACGCAGGAATGCTGCCAAGCCTCTAGTGAATCGATTTACTCAGCAACTTCACCAGCTGGTTCCCCCCGAGGAGTCCTAAATTGGAGCTATTCAGTCACGGGGAGCAGATGCCTGAACGCTTTCCTGTTGCAGCGGCGCTGATGGTCGCAAGCGAGTAGTAGTAGATTCCCGAATTACTAGCTCCGGCTCCACGGCGACTTCTTTGGGAACTGCTCCTTTGTTTCGAAGACGATCGAGCAGGGTACGCGCAGCGATCTCACCCATGCGGCGCAATGGCTGACGAATCGTCGTTAAGCTCGGCGTGTTATAAGCGGCGCTGGGAATATCGTCGAAACCAACAACAGCTACGCTCTCAGGCACTTCTAAACCAGCGTCTCGCAAGGCGCGGATCGCGCCGATAGCCGAAACGTCGTTAAAGGCGAATAGCGCGGTGAAGCGCTCGCCTCCGGCCAGGAGTTTTTGCACAACGGGGTATCCCATATCGGGAAATGGAGTGCTGAATTCCATCTCGACGCACAGTGACGGCTTCATTTCCAGGTTCATATTCGCCGCCACTTCACAAATGCTCTGCCACCGGGCCTCACTGTCGGAGCTAACTCCCGGACCTTTCATAAAAGCGATGTTGCGATGACCCATGCGAACAAGGTGGCCGAGGGCAAGCTCTGCAGCGCGTCTGTGGTCAATAATCACGTTCGTTGCGCCTTCAATGTTGCGATGGCCGGCAACGATAACCACGGGCAATTGCAGCGAGTGCATGATCGGAGTGTCAATGGCGATGATGCCTTCCACTGCCCGATCGAGCATGATCAGCGGATACTCTTCGATAAGCTCGGGATTATTACGGTGGCCAGCGGCGAAGTAGAAGTAGCCTTCGCCCATGAGATAGTCCTCAATGCCGCTGGTCAAAAGAGCAACGTAATCAGAGAGATCCGGGTGGAGGATCCCAATTGTAAACGTGCGCTGCATGCGCAGAGAGCGTGCGTAGAAGTTTGGCCGGTAGTTGAGTTCTTTCGCAGCCTGAAAAATTCGCCGCTGTGTCTCCTCGGGAATAGCAGCCGCGGCCTTTGTCCGGTTCATCACCAGCGAAACCGTTGCAGGAGAAAGATTTAGGTGCTGGGCTAGCTCCTTCAGGCTGGGAATACGAACGGGTGGTTTCCCATTGGTCTTCGCGGCGCTCTTCCTGCCGTCTTTCGATTTGGCCATAAGACTCTTACGAAACCAGGGTCCAAGCGGTTGCAACAGAGTACAGCGAGTTGCCCAAAATTCGCGAAATAAAAAAAAATCTTGACAATAAATCCGGTTATGCAGCTTAATTACCGTCCAATAAAGCTCTACTAAATCGATTTGTCAGATCACAACCCAGAAAAACAGGCCCAGCAATAAAAGACAACTCACAGGTTAGTGCAGGTAAGAGCTAGTCATCGATTTCGATGGGGGAAGCAATGAAGCACAAACTCAGCGGTCTGTTGTTGTTCTCTCTCCTGTTCGCGAGCTGCTTAGTATTCGCGCAAAAATACACCGGCACAATTCTCGGAAGCGTCAAAGACTCCAGCGGCGCGATGATGCCAAACGTTACGGTCACGGCGCGCAACGTGGCCACCGGCGCGGCGCGAACTGCGACTACGACTGGGCAGGGTGAGTTCACAATCACGGATCTCACAGCCGGCGTTTACGACGTGACAGCGAATGCTCCAGGTTTCAAGGAAGTAGTCGCCAAGAACGTCGAGTTGCACGTATCCAGCAACGCCACCCTTAGCCTCACGCTTCAGCCNGGCGGCGCCACCGAAGTGGTGACGGTAGAGGCAAGCGCGATACAAGTGGAAACGTCCACCGGTGCGGTTGGGAACGTGGTTGAGGGAACGCAAGTGCGCGAGCTG
>AP72_2010_repI_A001DRAFT_1000382_pt1 | contig 10379 bp, 24 predicted proteins | sample AmaPasrepliIA001_FD_9535 | JGI IMG/M metagenome (IMG submission 9535)
CGGNNNCANCTTTTCGGCATGGTGGGTGCGTTCCCGGTCGAGCCGGCTTGACAAAAAAGATGAAGCGGTCAGGATTCAAAAAACTATCTTACGAGGATGCCGTTGTAAAAGCAGAGGCTACCCGGGCAGGGCAGAGGGCTAGAGCCATAGAGAAAGCCCGGGAAAACGCTCGTAAAAGAGTGACTTCTGGCCTGAGAAAGCGGTCACCCAAAGCACAGGCAAACCAAAGCAGAGAACTAGCATTCACCAAAGCTGTTAGGGAACGAGATAGGTGTATGTGCAGATGGTTCTACCCCGATGGTGGTCGCTGTACCTATCAGGATCCTAACATTCCCGTTCATCACATCAACGAGCGGTCACAACGTCCCGACGAAAAGTTTAATCCCGACAATGGTGCGTGTATTTGTCCGGAGCATCACGATTACATGCACCATACCGTAGCAGGCCGAGAGCGTGGGAGGGTTCTCGGCCTGCTTGGTGGCGAGACTTACGAAAAAGCAATGAAAAGGAAACGAGATGGAAGCCCTGTCGCTTGATGATGATATTGCTCCGTTAGAATTGGAGCCACAGCATGTTCCGAAAATGGAGTTGACTGTAAAGCTGTACCCATTTAGTAAATACATGAAGGTGCCAGACAGCGAACTACTGGGAATGACAGCTCATGGGTTTCAGGTTACCTCGGTCAACGATATTGTAGGAGCACATGGGTTAGAGAGTAGAACGATCATATTGAGGCAACTATGAACATAGCACTTGCACTCGACATGTTTACCGTAGGTTGGATTCTCTTCGTCATTTGGTTTGTTGTCGAGGAGACTCTGGCTATCGTGAGCAAGACTCCCCACACCAACACTCTGTCGGCCCATCTCTGGGCTTGGTTTTCAATGCAAGGTAAGGGCAGGTTCTGGTTATTGCGCCGGCTCTTTATGATCCTCACCTTGGTCTGGCTATTTGTGCATTTGACTTTGCACTGGTCAAGAGTATTTGGTTGGTTTCACTCGTCTTTCTGGAACAAATACTGATGGACCAGCCGGCTGTTTACATTTGCATCGAGTACGATCGCTTCAGTCGCAAGACTGGTAAGACTTGGATGGTGCTGGCTTTGGAAGACGACAAGTGGAACCCGGGAGATCTCATCAAGATCAATGGAAAGGATTACATACTATCGAATAGAACTGTTGACAGAAAGAAAGTTGTGCATTACAGAATGTACGTCGCGGAAGAAATAACAGCGTTACCTTTGGATTAAATACTCGGGTGTGGCTACCCGGCAATAAACAAAGAATGCAATCCCATAGTTCTCAAGTAAATCGAAGTCGAGGCGTCTAAGCTGGGCCGACCCGTGCGCATTCGCGGGTTAGCCATCGGTGTCAGCTGATGCCGCCTCGACTTGGAGGTATTTGAGAATGAGTCAGGAAGAAGATAGAAAGTTGGTCTGGTCAGCGAAAGACAAGTTGTCGTTTGCTGAGGTGTCTGCGCTGCAGGAGGATGGTCATTGTTGTATAGAATGTAATGGACAGCACCGGGGCAGCGTCGGAAGTGCTGGGCATGCTCACCGAGGAGTTGAGGGAGTTGGGTTTGTGAGATTGCTAGTAATTGGTCTTCGGCCGGGGATCCCTCAAGACTACTCGAGGCCGGAACATTGCTGGCGTTGTGGCTGCGTAAAGAGTGGGGCCGTCAATGCGAAGAACAATGTCTGGCCGTATTGCACTGACAATGACTGCGTCTGCCATACAGCAGAAAGGACATACTGATGGGTGATCCAATCTCGGAGTACCCGATGGTGAGTTGTAAGATTTGTGGTGACCGGGAGCAGGCCTACTACACCGACGATATCAGGAATCGCATGGTATCGAGGCAGCTATGCTTCACTTGTCTATTCTGGACTGAGCATATAGAAAACCACGACGACCAAACTGTAGTCATAGTCAAAGGAGTCAGATACCACATGGCTCCTGAGGATGACAAGCCGGGTAGAGGAATGGGCAGAGGTTTTGGTGGGTCTCGTTTCGTCATCAGATTCTTCGACGGGCGAGAAGTTGTTTCCACTAACATGTGGTGTCAGGGCACGATTCCAGAAAGATTCAAGAGCCAGCTACCAGACAATGCAGAGTTCGTTCACAAGGGAGTAAAACCTGCATGAAGGCTCATTCGGTTTGGTTGCTGAGAGAAATCATTGAGCGAGGAGTAGTCTGCATCACGAATGCCGGCGGAGCCTCATGGCCGATGGAGATCTCGTTGAGTACATTCCGCGGGCTGGAAAAGCGCGGCTATATAGAGGAGTATCGTGTACATTTCTGGCGAGCCACCGACCTAGGAAAAACCTCTGAAAAGATGTGGCCCAAAGTGGAAGTTCCGGTGACCAAGCATGGTGTAGCAAGAGCAGTATTTGTGGAGGGTCAAAGTGGATAGACGTTCAAGAAAAGGAGCTGAAAATGCTTAGTGAACAAGAGAGAAGGTTAATAGTTGACTATGAAGTGGTAAGAGGTTGGATGTGGTGGGTAGCCTGTTCATTCTGGTTGCCAGACTGGGCTAAGGAGAAGATGGCCAATCGAGCTGCCAAGCGGGCAAGGCTGGGAATTGCCCGACTAGAATCAGTGGAGAGAAAAATCAATGGGCAAATACGGAGAAGTTCGAACTCTTTACGCATACAACCGTGACTATGTACCGGATGTGGTCGCCTGCGTCAGGAGAATAATGCGCGAGTATAGAAAGCCTATGTCTTGCCGGCAAATCGCTGAGGAGTTGGAAAAGATAGGAGTGTCTACATATAACAGCGAGCAAGCGGTATCATGCATCCTTCAGCGAATGATTAGACGTGGTGAAGTCAGAAGGGTAAAAAGAAGATGAAGGCTGCTCAGGTATACTCAATAAAACGTCACATATCAATCAGCGTATTAAATTCTGTGAAGTATCCGCTAGACGTGCTAATGCTTGAGCAAGAGTTCATGCTGGCTAAGCTGGCGCAGGCATTAGGATATGATGAGGACCCGGGCCGCGATCGCTGGGCCAAGAAAGTAATCATCAGAGCAAGATTGTCGTCGTTTTTGGGTGGTAAGCCGGACTCGTTGGAGTTGGAAATGGAGTATCGAAGATGAGTGAGAAGATGCAGGTTAGGTTGAGTCGAGATGGGGTGTTGGTTTGCTGTGCATGTGGCGGGACTATTTACTGGTCAGAGACTGGCAGGTTAATCAGCTGCCCCCGCCCGATATGTAAATTCCATGGCATTTGGTTCCAAGCACCTACGTTCGACCTGCTGAGTAGTAGTGACCACCTTGATCTTGGTGGTCAGCGACGAGTCAAGTGCCCGGGCTGTGATAGCAATCTGAGATTGGTCGAGGATGAAGTGGTTGGGCCGATGATCGTTCATGACGAGATGCCTCTGTGTGATTGGTTCGCGAGTCATCAAAGAGTCATCAAAGAGTCATCAAATAGGATCATATGTCGCGGCCGAAAGTTATAATGATAGGTAAGGTCGAAAAATATACGCAGGAGCAGCTTGAAGAGGAAGAGGCTTATAAGGCTCGGCCTCAATGGTTCAAGTTCTTCTACGGCGCTTGGCTCCTGAGTACAAGCACATTGGATGATGACCAGAGAGGCTGGTACATGCAGCTACTATGCTATGCAGCCTCGGAGGGCGACCCACCGGGATACTTGGTAGATGACGAGGACGAGTTAAAGGAGATTGCCGGCTTCAAGGAGTTGGATTCAGCGGTGCTATTTTTACTCGGCAAGGGAGTACAGATATCGGGTGACGTCTTGAATGACTGCATTGATGCAAGACAAAGAAAGTGGGCCAAGGTCATGAAGAAGTTCCGTCACAGCGAGAAGCATGGCGGGATGCTATATAATAAGCGTTTGCAGGCAGCCTTGGCTGAAGCCTATCAACTCAGGCGTAACGCAATTTTCGCTGGGAAAAGATCGGCCGAGGAGCGAACGAACACACCGGAAAGTGTTGAAAATAAACTTACTAGCGGCTCTAATGCGGACGCGGAACCGGAGCCATCATTAAAGAAGAACGAAAGCGGAGAGGCCGTAAATGCTAGAGAAGATTCTTCGTTAGAGGTAAATGTTGAGAATAAACTTGTTAGCAGCGGCCGCTCAACGGATGCTCAACGGGCGTTAGACGGGCGCTCAACGCCCGCTCAACGGGCGCTCAACCATATTATTTCTGATCTCTCTTCTCTTGTTTTAGAGACTAACGAATATAGTAACTTCCAAGAAACGAATACCGAGAGTAAGGTGGGAAGGAATGATACGAAAACCCTAGAGGTTAGTGGGGACGAGGAGTCGGGTGAAGAGTTGACTGCTTTGGAGTTGGAACCTGAAACTGGTAAACGAGATGTTGGAAAATCTGTGACAGGCGAGATGAGAACTACTGTGACGGGGTTGAGAGTGGAGAAAACCCGGTCTCGACGTGATTGGCTGCCGGCAAACTTTTCGCTGGCTCCAGCACAGCGTGTCAAGCTTGTCACACTCATCACAGCAGAACTTAGATGCTCGAACGAAGAAGCTGAGCTGAAGAATCAAATCTGGTTCGATGAGTTCACTGAATACTGGTCGGCACAAGCTGAAGTCGACAAAGAATCAGGACGCACCGGCGCGCAGAAGGCAAACTGGTACCTGACCTATCGCAATCGAGTTGAAGAACGATGCTATCGCGAGAAGCAGAGGAAGGCAGGAAGAAATGTTCAATCGAAACAAAAACCGTGGGAGTCAGCCGCCGAACGCAATGCAAGGCTGGAGCGAGAAGCGCAAGAGTATACCGAACAGCTACAAAGCGGTGGTGAGCGACATCATACAAACGATTCGACGATTGAGCCTCTTGAACCCAGTTGAGGTGAAACAGCTCGACGGCGAAGTTAGCGACTGGTGTGAAATGTTGTACGGACACATCCCGGAGAACCAACTGCTGCCAGCTTTCGATGTAGCGATCCACTCCGCACCCGGTGCCGGCAAGCAAGTGCGAGTCAGAGCATTCGAGCTCCTCGACGCATATCGCATTATCGCGGCTAGAAGTAATGCAGGTCCGTTGCTGCTCAACGTGCGCCCCTGTAGCTACTGCAAGATGTTTGAAAGTGACCCCACCGAGTTCCCACCGTGCCCGTTCCACACAAAATGACCAACTGCCCATTTGGGCGTTATTTGGCTTGTTGGGCCTGAGTAAGGGGTAACCTAGGCCATCATAAGGGTTGCTGCATACAGACGGCTGGAAGGGGCTTTAACGCGCAGCAATTTGGGCATATTTGGGCTGGGTAGGCTGGCAGGCGGGCAAACTGGCCGACTCTAAAGACTAAGCGGCCCCAACTGCTCTTCATCTCCGGGCTGAGCATGGACGGCCTTCAGCTCCGTCTTCAGCCAATCAAGACTGTACTTCACAAGCTCATCGTATCGCATAGCTCCCCAGAGCGTGAGGTCTTGCGGATTCATTATCGCAAGCAGGGCATGCAATTGCTGAGTCATCGCATTGCGATAAGCTCGCTCGGTCTGCTGGCCCCGGGTGCTAAGCGGAGCCGGCCGATCCGCTGACACTAAATCTTTCAGTCGTGTATTACTCATGGCCTGAACCTCGAGTGGCAGACGCAGCCACACTTCATTGCTGTACAGCTGCTGTGGTAGTCTTTGCCTTCTTCAGCCTTGCGGCAGGTAGCCGACAGCGTGGTAAATCCTCGAGGAGTAGCAACATCTTTCATCCCTACTCTGCCCGAGGAGCTTCGTCTTGGTTTACCAGCACACATCTCAGCAAAGGACATGTTAGCTCGTCGTAGGCGGTCACTGTTTCTAGTCAAGGGAAAGTGCCTCCATTGGTTCGTCTTCTGTAGCGGAAAAAACTCCTTCTTTGTGAGTAGCAAGGTAATGCATTTCATTGCAGTAGCCAGTATAGTGGTCGTCGTCTGGGTGCTCAACAACCCAGTAAGAATCATCACACCTGACTCCTCTATACTCATCACTATACTTGGGAGCCACGATCGCCTTGCACCAAGGACACACCGCTTCTTGGCGCTCCTTGGGCGGTTCCCAGTCTTCGTCGAGAAAATCCATGGCTATATATTGACATGCTAGGAAACATGCGGTCCGAGCCGTTGCGCCCATGATGGGTTACAGTCCCAGCAAAACCAAATCACAGACTTATCTTCCTTGGTGTAAGTAACCCGGGCCAGCCTATGGTGATGCCAGAAGCAGTGAAAGAACAATCTAATCATGGCGTGCAATACCCATTCGGTTGTAGTCGCTCAATCCATTCATCGTTCGGCAGCAATGCTAGGTTATAGATCGGTATGTTGTATTGAGGTAGCATAGCGATCTTCAACGCTGTCGCAGTACCACCTACCACCTTACCCTTCGGAGTCCAGCATACAATCATCTTCGCTGGAGTCTTCAAGTCATAACCGAGGACCTGATATGAGTTGCGACCATGTAGCAGCTGCGCTGCTCTGTTCTGCCACTTGATGTGAGGGCTGACCGAGATAGCTAGCTCGATGGCTTCCGGACTGACCTTGTAGTAGTTACCGTTTACATCATTGAAGCGCTGCCATGGTAGATAGACTTCTAGTAGATGAAAAGGAATGCTTCTATCGACGACAGAGAAGTGGCCCAGCATGAACGCAGTATCAGGCCCGTCGGCTCCACCGGTGCGCAACGTCCAACCACGTCGATATAACGCTGCTGCGATGCTGCGCATACGTCGTTGCACGTCCTTCGGAGCTCGCCTCGAACCTATGCCTGCATAGAACAACTGTTCACTCATCGCATCGCCTCCACTAGCTTCGCGTTCGATAACAGGAGGACCCCTATCGCCTTTTTGCTCAGGGGTACCCCGTCAAAACAACGCGCGCTTCTATCAACCCCACCAAAACTCAAAATAACTTCAATTCATTTTGGCTTGACATCTCACCACACTCTGTTTCGCATACTCAATCGAGTGCTTAAAGAATAAGTATTCTTCGTCGCAGGAAAGAGCTCCGGCCAGACTGAGCAACACTCCTGCAGTGCATTGTGCGTACTTAGCCGGCTCCGTTTGTATCTCCCGGGCTAGTTTCTCTACTGCATCTCTTACCTCTAGTTTAGTCACTTGGGTCCTCCTCAGAATTTGGACAGGGCAATCATACTTTTCAAATTGCTAACTCTTCCCGACAAAAAACTCAAAAATAACTCGCTTCACGATGTCTCTCCTGACCACTCCGGGCTGTTAGCCAGAGTCAACATGCACACCCATGCATTGTCGTCCATAACCAAACGAATCTCACCATCAACTTCAACCGTGATAGTATCTGACGTACTCGAATTAGTAACTTTCATCTCATGGCCCGGGCACTCACCTTGCCGGCAATCATTGAGACACTGGTATACTCCAACTGCTACTTGCTTGCTCATTTTTCTTCCTCTACTGGCAATGTCGGTGGAAAATTTACAAAACACGATTGGTCAAAATCAACTACAGCTACCGTCGCTGCCTTACGATATATGTCAGTGATTTGGTTGACTAACGATTCGGTATCCCTGATGAGCCTTTCCCTAGTCCGCTGCACATCATATACGCTTGGCCCTCCCGGCAAGGCATTGAGTTCGTCTTGAGCTACCTTGTATCGGTTTGCTATGAGTTGTTCAAGGGCATGCTTCAACTCAATCTGGTCAGGCGTCAGGTTAAACCTTACTTCAAATGGCATGGCCCTTACTCCTTTTAGTCTCGCCAGTTCAAACTTACATCTCTTGCAGAAAGCAGCTACTGGGCAACCACGTTCGTCTCTTTCAAACTCCAGAGCCGCGTGGCCAAACAAAACACACATCACGTACTTCAGAAATCTGGGTTAGAACTCCTTGTACAATTCGGTTCGGTATTCATTCCTGACGTCTAGACTCGGGCAACTCATGATGCGGTAAATCTTATCAGGCTTGTAATTGAGTAGAACCTGCTTCCGCAAATCCTCTTCTGTCATCTTTGAGTCAGGTGGAAGGTTGCTACGTATCTCGACTTTACCAGTAACGATTTCACAAATGATTCCGTCTGGGTCGGCATAAACTAGTTCGCCTGCATTCCCAGAGACTGGGCCCACCATAAATTTTCGTGGCCTAACGTCTGACTTCTTCTCGACGATCGCCTCGCCTGTTTCGTCGTCAGCAGCAAAGCAATCCTCCAACTTCTTCCCGTCTAAAAAGATATCGAACCCTCTATACGGAGTACTCTGATTAACTCTCATCGTAACACCTCTATACTAATCATCACTCCTCTGTTCATCTCTTAATTCCTCCAGTTGTGAGCAGCGGCCCCAAAATGAACTCCTCCCACAGCGAAACCCAGCACCCGAGCCAGCCTTGGCTTCCAACGCGACAGCAACATAATCGTGCCGCATGAGCTGTAACCCACGAGTAACGCCCGGGAATTGCTTATACGGCCCGTGCTATTGGCAAGCAATGGGTTAATTTCGAAGCCCTGCTGAGACGAAACTACATCAGTGGTGACTCCACCAAAGCAAACTCCTATGCTCGCGATCGTAGCCGGCTTCTTTAACTCGTCTCCCCAACTCTGCCGAGCCGGCTGGTAGAATTGTTGGCTGTATGCAGCAGTGCATAACAGCAAAATCGTAAACGTAATTCTAACTATCCCTCTCATTGTCTCTCTTTCTCCTTTCAATGTAACAAACAAGTAAAGCGTTCTGATGCAGATGTAACATAGACTGTTGGACATCTTCTGGCAGATCGTCTAGTGTTATACCGAGCTTCTTCATCTCACGCAAAACTTTCCGGTAGCTGACTTCAGCCTCTTTCGCAGAAGGTGGAATCTCAACGTTAACCCAATCAACCTTGTCTACTTGTTGTGCATGCATCTCGGATCCTTACTGACGCATTCCCCATTCGGTAGCGTCAAACAAAAATAGTCCGGTGGTAACTCATGTAGGCCGTCAGCCCGGGCCGAGTAATACTTTGGTAGGAACGGCATCCGCGTGTTCTCGGGCCGCCTGACCCATTGGAGTGTTCGAGAATGCAGGGTCGTGCGCTATTCGCTTTGCAGCTGCCTCGAGCCGCGTACGGGCTTCAACGATCATATCATCAGCGCGAGTATCAATCAGTCCGGTGTTTGGTGAGAACAATCCTTCTCTGACAAGGTACTTAAAAATAGTACGCCAGAGAGGGCGGTTATTCTTATATGAGATATCATTCTCATTTTCCCACAGCTCGCGATGCATCATGAGCCATGTAATCTTTTGTTCGCGTTTAACTGGGTCCTTCATTTCCAACTCCCTTTATCCTTACCTTCGGTGTACTTGTTACGGCTCTTCCAGTCATCAGCTTTGCGTGCCCACTCATCCACATCCATGACAACTCCGAACACAAACGCAAGGGCTAGCAGAATAAACCAAAACTTACTCAGGTATGGATTGACTTGCCAGCCGATAAGTGCGCACCCAACAGTGATCCATGCTCTCATTTCCTTTCCTCCTCAATCGCCTTTAGAATACCGTGGTACTTTGATTCCAACTTCTCGTAGATAGAACTCACGACGCTCCAACTTCTTCTTCAGTTTCTCTACTACCTTCCGCAGCCGCTCATTCTCGGCTCGCAGGGCGGCGTCAGCGGCGTTCCAACCTTCTCTGGCAAGCGATTCTTGGCTAAGACTGGACAGGCCGCCATTAGCAAAATGCCGCCACCATTCATCAAACTCAACAGACTTCGCTGCTTCGCCCCCGCAGACGTGATAACCCGCCACCGCGCACGGGTCAGGCTCCCCTCCTACCTCACGGTCGATGATGGCCGGAACAGCAGCAATTTGGCTCAAAGCCTCGTTAGCGATGTTGCGGAAAGAGTCTTGGACAGCATTGCTTGTTGACGAACCGTCGTAGTATTCCTCCGCAAAGGCCGTCTTGCTGATTCTAGTTAGTGCTTTGATAGCGATTTCCAATTTACCAGCGTCTTGCATAAAGTTTCCTCCCTTCAACTACTAATTCATCCTCTGAGTAATCTAAGTCTTGAATTAGCCCATCCCAATGAACGTGGTATCCCCATCCACGCTCTTGCTTCCTTTCGCTGTAAGTCCACCAACGGTCAGTAATTTTACCCCTGTAGGCTGGTCGTTCCCCTTCATTAGCAGCGTAAACGGTGCTGCCAACTTTGAACTTAGGTTTAGGAGGGGCGACTACCTCACGGTCGATGATGGCCAATAGTCGCTGACGCTCTGACTCGTTAATAGTGTAATGAGCGCTCCCGCAGCCGTCCGTCCAGTACGGGCGCAACTCCGTGAGCCACGCTTTCAACTTCGCCGCTGCTGCTGTCATGGCTCCCTCCTCAGCGGCTCTCGCCGCCCAACAGTTTACCTATTCGGCTTAACAGTTCGTCGCGGTAGTAATAGCGGCTCTCTCCGTCATTGCCTTGACCAAGAGCAT
>AP72_2010_repI_A001DRAFT_1000384_pt1 | contig 10340 bp, 8 predicted proteins | sample AmaPasrepliIA001_FD_9535 | JGI IMG/M metagenome (IMG submission 9535)
CTTAGTCAGAAACAGTACGTCCCCAAAATCTTCTTCGCCTACATTGAAGTTGCTCTCGGACAACGTGAACAGGCGCTGAAAATGCTTGAAGACGCATACCGGGAACACGATGTAAATCTTATCTCGCTGCGCGCCAACCAATTTCTCGATCCTTTGCGATCAGAGCAGAGGTTTCAGGACCTCATCGGCCGGGTTGGTTTCCCGAATTAAACCTCTCCCCCTACCAAGGCGCCGCGCACCCGCAGGAGATCGCTTTTACGCTCGGCTTTTCCGAATCAAACAGTTAGGCGATTTGCGTGTCGACAGGTTCGCCTGCTATTCCCAATTGTCGGCAGATTACTCATGCAATCGCGCCTGGATCGATTCGCTTCTCAGTGGGTCGCTATAACACGCCGCCAGAAATCGAAACACTTTCGAGCTGTTTGAAAACGATCTTCAGTCAACCTGCTACGGCGCGCAGGTGGTGAGCTCGTCCGGCGTCCAGATTGCTGAATTTGAGAGGCAAAACCGGATAGCGTAATGAAGGATTCAGCGCTAAGATCATCTCTGAATTTACGAACTGATTTGCCGGGAGACTCGTATACTTCTTAGCCTTTCCAGACATCTCAAAGGAAACATATGAGCGCCACGATTAGAGGTACCGCACCCGATCTTCGCAGTGAATTGATCAATTGGCGAGAGCGCCTGGAATCAGCTTCATTTGCTAGTCAGGACAATATCGAATTGAGTGGTCTGCTTCGCGAAGTACGAAGCGCCATAGAACGTTTGAGCGCACCCGAATCATATGGGGTGTGCCAGGTGTGCCACGATTTGATTGGCCAGGCGGCGATGAACGCAGACCCGCTCGCAAAAGCGTGTCTAAGCTGCCTGTCACCGGAGCAACTTGCTGAACTCGACGACGATCTGGGACGCGCCTGGTTGATCCAGGGCGAGTTCCTGCCGAAGCAGGACTTCAAATTCAATGGCTGGAACGTTTCGTACTATTACGAACCGGCCGGCAGACTCAGCGGCGATTATTGCGATTTGGTCAGCACAGATGCCGGCGATCTTTATTTCCTGATTGGCGACGTGGCCGGCAAAGGCGTGGCGGCGTCACTTTTGATGAGCCGGCTGCACGCAATCTTCCGCAGTCTGATTACCGCGCGGCTCCCCGTCAACGAGCTGGTCGCGAGAGCGAACCATCTGTTTGCCGATACGACGATGCGGCCTTACTATGCGACCCTGGTTTGCGGTAGAGCGTCCGCCCGCGGAGACATCGAGATCTGTAATGCTGGACATTGTCCACCACTGTTATTGCGCGGCCAGGCCGTTACCTCGATTGCCGCCACCGGCTTGCCGGTCGGGATGTTTTGTCAGGAACGATATGAGACCGTGAGCTTCAATTTGAAGCGGAATGATCGGCTGTTGCTCTATACCGACGGGTTGACGGAAGCGCGCAATGCCGCCACTGAAGAATATGGTGGCCGCTTGAAGAATACGCTCGGTGACTGCGCAGATTTGCCGGCGGCCAAGGTCGTCAACCGTTTGGTCGAGGACATGCGCGAGTTTTCCGCCGGGAATCCGCTGAACGACGATCTTACCGTCATGGCAATCGAAATGGTCGGTCACTAGGAGGTCAGTACCGGGAGCGACAGCGACCGGGTAGCCAAAGGGGCATTTTGATCGCGCGAGACGCAGACCCGGTCGCTATCGCTCCCGGTACTGACTCCATTTCGGTCGTCTCAACCTTGTCCCGATGCGAGCTTGCGAAGAATAAACCGCCCTCAGAACACAATCCGTGTCCACCGTCACATTTGCTTCACGCAATCGTGTGGTAAAATCAGACACGGTAGTCAAGTCCGACAACTGGCGAGTATAAAAAGCCGAACCACCCTGATGGATCAGCGGCCCAATGCGTGCAAACAAAAGGTGAGCATTCTGCCCACCGACGATTATGTTGCCGTCTCCCGGCACACGCCGCTGGCACAGGCGATTGAAGCGATGAAGAAGGATGAGGGAGGCTGCGTCATCATTACCGACGACGGCCGCGTGGCCGGGATCTTCACCGAACGCGATTTGCTGACCCGAGCTTCCGGCCACGATGTCGATCTGCAGTCGCCAATTGAGCAGTGGATGCAAACCGCGGTCGAAACCTTATCACCCGAGGCAACGATCGGCGATGCCGTGCGTCTCATGAATGAGCGCAGCTTCCGCAATATACCCATCGTCGAAGACGGCCAGCTGTGTGGATCGATTTCAGTTTTTGACATCATCACCTACCTGGCGGAATGCTACCCGAAATCAACTATGAATCTTCCGCCGCTGCACCAGGTGATGGGTACGGTTGATGGAGGGTGACCCCGATTGTCGTTTGCGACTTTGCGGATTTCACATTCCGAAACGCCATCGGCACTCGGAAATTTGATTAAGAGGACGTTATCCGGAAAATTATGAGCGCAGTTTTAGAACCACCAGCAGAAACAATCAACAAACAACTCGAAGAACTCGATACAGTGACCATCCGTTTTGCCGGTGACTCCGGCGACGGTATGCAGTTGACCGGAACGCAGTTCACCAACACGTCGGCGATCGTGGGTAACGACATCTCCACGCTGCCGGATTTTCCGGCTGAGATTCGCGCCCCCGCCGGCAGCTTACCGGGCGTTAGCGGCTTCCAGCTGAACTTTTCCAGTCACGACATCCGCACACCGGGAGATCAGCCTAACGTGCTGGTGGCCATGAATCCGGCTGCTCTGAAGGTCAATCTCCCCGACCTGGAAGAGGGCGGGACGCTGATCATCAATTCCGATGAATTCACGAAAGAGAATCTGGAGCACGCAGCCTATAAATCAAATCCGATTGAAGATGGCTCGCTGACAGGTTACCGGGTGCACACGTTGCCGATTTCAACGCTGAACATGAATGCGCTGAAGGGCACCGTTGAATTGTCGCGTAAGGAAATCGCTCGCTGTAAGAACTTCTTCGCGCTCGGCGTGCTGTACTGGTTGTATGACCGGCCGCTCGATCCCACCTTGAATTGGATCAATGCGAAGTTCCGTAAGAATCTTGAATTAGCCAAGGCCAATGAGGTGGCTCTTAAAACGGGTTATAACTTCGCCGAGACGACTGAAGTTTTCACCACCCACTACACGGTCAAGAAGGCCGTCATCGCGCCGGGACGCTATCGCAAGATCACCGGCAATGAAGCGACCGCCATCGGTTTTGTCACAGCCGCGGAACTCGCCGGGAGGACTTTGTTCTACGGCTCGTATCCAATCACTCCGGCGTCGGATATTCTCCACGAGTTGGCGCGTCATAAGAACTTTGGTGTCAAGACCTTTCAGGCTGAGGACGAGATCGCTGCGGTTTGCGCCGCCATCGGCGCCAGCTTTGCCGGTCACGTAGGACTGACCGGCACGTCCGGTCCCGGCGTGGCCTTGAAGCAGGAAGCGATCGGATTGGCGGTGATGACCGAACTGCCTTTGGTGATTGTCAACGTGCAGCGCGGCGGCCCGTCAACCGGATTACCGACGAAAACCGAACAAGCTGATCTGTTTCAGGCAGTCTGGGGCCGCAACGGCGAATGCCCGGCGATTGTACTGGCGCCCGCGACTCCGGCTGATTGCTTCAACATGGCGATTGAAGCCGTGCGTCTGGCCTTTAAATACATGGTGCCGGTGTTCTATCTGTCAGATGGTTATCTCGCCAACGGCGCTGAACCCTGGGCGGTGCCGGCGATCGAGAAGCTGCCGCGTATTGAAGTGAAGTTCGCGACCGATCCAAAGAACTTTATGCCTTATGCGCGTGATGAAGTCACCCTGGCGCGGCCTTATGCGCTGCCCGGCACCCCCGGACTCGAGCATCGTATCGGCGGCATCGAAAAGCAGAACATCACCGGCAACGTCAATTACGATCCTGAAAACCATCACCTGATGGTCAAGCTGCGTCAGGAAAAAGTTGATCGTGCGGCTGCGGATATCCCGCCGGTTGAAGTCTTTGGCGCTGCGAACGGCAAAGTGCTGGTGCTCGGATGGGGATCAACCTTTGGCTCGATCACCTCAGCGGTTGAAAGGATGCGGCAGGAAGGCAAGCCGGTATCGAGCGCGCATCTGCGTCACTTAAACCCATTCCCGAAGAACCTGGGCGACGTGCTGGCGAATTTCGAGACTGTGATTGTGCCGGAAATGAATCTGGGCCAGCTCTGCACGATGATTCGCGCCAGGTATCTGGTTGACGCAATCCCCTTCTCGAAAGTGAAGGGCCGTCCCTTCCAGATTCGTGAGATTGTCCGGAAGGTTGAGGAATATTTGTAAGGCGAAATGCAATCTTTCCTAGACATTTACGCCGAGGGCCGTCGTTACTTCATGGGCGAGGGACTACTCAATAATGCGTTAACTCGGCTCGTTGCTGATCTGCGCGGACACGATATCGACTACCTCATCATCGGGGCGCTGGCACTGGTGGCTTATGGGTATCCGCGTTTCACCGAAGACATCGATGTGGTGGTCACCGCTGAAGGCTTGCAGCGCTTTCATGATGAATTAGTCGGGCTGGGTTACAAGCCGGCTTTTGAGGGTGCGCGAAAACGCCTGCGATCGACTATTGATGGAACGCCAATTGAGCTAATCGCCGCAGGTCAGTTCCCGGGCGACGGTAGACCTAAACCTATCGCTTTTCCCCAACCTTCTGATGCGGCGGTAGAAATTGATGGGGTGAAATTCCCGACGCTTGAGAAGCTGATCGAATTGAAACTAGCATCCGGAATGACGGCGCCTGATCGATTGAAGGACCTTGCGGATGTTCAGGAATTGATCAAGGTCCGGGGACTATCAAATGAATTCGCGGAACGGCTTAATCCGTATGTCCGCGAAAAGTATCTCGAATTATCAAATGCGGTGAAGTCTGGAAGTGAGAACGATTTTGAGGAGTAATAATGAGCACGCAAGGTAACGGTTCAAGCGGTAACGGACATGTCGATCAGTCAGTTTCTGCCGAGAGTGAAGGCGGCGCCTCGCTCTTTCATGTAGCGCCTCCGCCGGGCGAACTGACCAAGAAGGATTTTGTTTCCAATCAGGAAGTCCGCTGGTGTCCTGGCTGTGGAGATTATGCCATCCTGAATAATGTCCAGAAGGTCATGCCGGACCTCGGCATCGCGCGCGAAAAGATGGTGTTTGTTTCCGGCATCGGATGTTCGTCACGCTTTCCGTATTACATGAATACCTACGGCTTCCATAGCATTCACGGTCGCGCCCCAGCCATTGCTACCGGCATCAAAACAGCCAATCCCGAATTAAGCGTTTGGGTCATCACGGGTGACGGAGATGCCTTATCAATCGGCGGCAACCATTTCATTCACGTGCTGCGTCGCAATCTCGACATCAATTACATTCTCTTCAATAACCGCATTTATGGATTGACCAAAGGACAGTACAGCCCGACCTCGGTATTCGGCCAGCGCACCAAATCAACGCCGCTGGGTGTGATTGATTATCCGGTCAATCCGCTGTCGCTGGCGATTGCCAGCGAAGCGACCTTTGTCGCCCGCTCGATCGATATTGATGTGAAACACCTGGGCGCGATGGTTGAAGCCGCCGCCAAACACAAAGGAGTTTCGTTCCTCGAGGTGTATCAGAACTGCAATATCTTTAACGACGGCGCCTTCGATTATTTTGCCGAGCGCAGCGTGCGACCCGACAAGGTTCTGTACCTGGAACACGGCAAGCCGATGATCTTTGGCAAGGATCGAAGCAAAGGCATTCGCATGAAAGGCGCGCTGCCTGAGGTAGTCACGCTCGGCGAGAACGGCGTCACTGAAGGCGACATTCTGATTCATGACATTTACCTCGAAGATCCTTCGGTGGCGTTTATGCTGGCGCGTATGGAACAACCTGAATTCCCGCAACCGGTCGGAATTTTCCGGTCTATCGAACGGCAGAGTTACGATCAACTGCTGGTCGATCAAATTGACGGCGCGATCGCAAAGTCAGGGCCCGGTAATTTGGAAAAACTGATCTACAGCGGTGATATGTGGACCGTCGAATAGGCTAAGCGCAAAGAGCAAAGTGCTAAGCGTAGCCCTTTGCCCGTACCCCTTAGCTAATCGCAAAAAAAATGATTTGTCCTTCCTGCGGTTACGACAACATTGAAGGCGCAGACCGGTGCGACGAGTGCATGACGCCGCTTTTCAACCTCGGCGCACCGCGCGGCGACGGGCCTGGCGGCCTGGCACATTCAGTAATGGAGGACAATCTCAGCCAACTCGACAACGAATTCCTCGCCGTCACACCTGATACTCCCGCAACTGAAGTTGTAAGCCAGATGAGGCAGGCACGGCTCGGCTGTGTGCTGATTATCGACGCCGGAAAGCTGTTGGGCATCTTCACTGAGCGCGATTTGCTGAATAAGCTAACGGGGCGCGCGGCGTCACCGCCGGACAGCGAAATCAAACAACTGATGAGTCCTAATCCTGAGATACTGTTCGAAACAGACTCAGTCGCCACGGCCTTGAACAAAATGTCGATGGGACGCTATCGCCACATCCCGGTGCAAAAGTCTGACGGAACCTACTGCGTCACCTCGATTAAACATGTGCTGAAGTATCTGGCCCGATCCGAATGGTGACTCGCGCCGCCCGGCGGATAATTTGTTTTCCACAATTTGATCGTCAATAGGGAGCCCCCCATGCGCTTCGTCTCCGCCGCTTTCTGTCGCCTTCTGTCTCGCCTTCTGCTCGCTGCCGCATTTTTCGTTTTCCCCGTGGCTGTCATCAGCCAGGACAACTCGGCAAAGGGAAAAGAACTTTACGATCGCATCAAGGGTTTCACCCTGAGCGGCGCCGCCGCGCCGGTGAAAGATCTCGTGCTCAACCGCGATCGAGCACAGATGACCTTCAACGGCACCTTCTACTTTCCGGTGGCAATCGATGGTCACGTAACCGGCGCCGTGTTTATCGGTGAAGGAAAATTCAGCGCGGAGGTGCCGCCCAGTGAATTCGAAAAAGCCAATGTGAAACGGTTGCTGGGGTCAGACACGGTCGAGTCTGACTTCAAGACTGCGGTCTTCCGGTTCAGCGACGACACGTTCGAGCGGCTAGGCCGGGCGGTGAATGCCGCTGGAGTGCCTGAGCAGGCGCAAAAGATCGCCGGCGAGGTTGACGCTCGCATTTTGAAACAGACCGGCGCAAACCTGCCCGCCCGAATTGCGCTTTCGATTCTAAACCAGGAAAAACCTGGCTTCTTTTTCGCCAATTTCGACGGCGGCAAACGCGGGCGTTTCAGTTTGTTGCTCGATTATCAGGATCGAATTCCGGTCGCTAACTTTGATATCAACGCGGGCGAGAAAGGATTAATCTTCACCCATCGTCCCGAGGAGATGGAGAACGAAGTGTGGATGGCCTTTTACGGCCACGAAGATTACCAGCGTGGGACAGTTGAATATTCGGATGTGAATGATCTCGTCGACGTCACTCACTACGATATCGCGATCGACCTGACGGACTACAAGAAGACAACGGCTATGGCAGCGCGCGTCATGGCCAACACCCGAGCGTCGAATCTTCGCGCCATTACCTTTCATGTCGGGGAGGATCTCGGCGAGAACGATAACAGGCGACTGAAGAAGCAGATGCGGCTGAAACAAGCGCGGCTGAGCGGAATTGACGTCGCGTTCGCCCAGGAAGACTGGGAGGGTGGCTTTACCGTCTTCTTGCCAGGGAACGTGCCCGCTGATCAGACTCTCGAGTTCACCTTCACGCTTGAGGGTGATCTCATGTATAACGCCGAGGCTTGTGATTGCCATTACCCGCGTTCAAATTCCACCTGGTTTCCGCGCCATGGATATCTTGATCGCGCCACGTTCGATCTTGCGTTTCGGCATCCAAAGAAATTCAAAATCGCAAGCGGCGGAGTTCGCCTCAGCGAAGAAGCAGACCCGGACGATAAGAACGTGATGCTCACGAGGTACCGTCTTGACAAGCCGGTGCCTTTGCTGACTTTTGCGCTCGCGCCTTTCGAGCGCCACTCCCAGATGGTGAAGTGGGAAAAGGGCGGCTTTGGCGATCCGATACCGGTAGAATTTAATTCGCTGCCCGGCAGTGTGATGGCCATCAAGGAAGATTTCATTCTCGCGGAAATGGACAACTCGCTGCGGTTCTTTACCACGATGTTCGGCCGGTACCCGTATCCGTCGTTTTCCGCGGCCTTTCACCCTTTCAACTTGGCCAGGGTTTTCCCACGCTTTTGATGATTCCGAATACGGACCGCGCCAGCAAGTACACCTACGTCTTCATCGCGCACGAAACATCGCATCAATGGTGGGGCGACATCGTGTCCTGGCGCTCATATCGTGATCAATGGTTAAGCGAAGGTTTTGCGGAATACTCGGGAATTCTCTACACGGAATTTCGCGCGGGCACCGGCGCTCACAACGAACTGCTCAGTAATCTGCGCGAGTCTTTAAAGCGTCCGCCGGAAACAGAATCCGGCATCGCCAAAGGCCGCCTCGTGGATGTTGGCCCAATTATTCTTGGCCATCGTTTGAGCACCCGAAAGACGTTGGGGGCTTATCAAACGCTGATCTATAACAAAGGGGCGCTGGTCCTGCGCATGCTCCATTTTCTTTTGAGCGATCCGGTGACCGGCAAGGGCGACGCGTTTTTCGAAATGATGACTGACTTCGTCAATCGTTATCACGACAAGTTTGCGTCCACTGACGACTTCCGCCGGGTCGCAAATGAGCACTTCGCCCAAACGCCAATCGGCGTTCGCTATCATCTGAACAATCTCGACTGGTTTTTCAATCAGTGGGTTTATCACACCGAACTGCCGTCTTACCACATGGATTATCAATTACAGGATCAGCCGGACGGAAAGGTGCTGCTGACGGGCACTGTCACCCAGGAGAGTGCGCCTGACGATTGGATTATGCCGTTACCAGTTTTGATTTCGTTCGGCGGCAAGCAGGAAGCAAGCGCGACGGTACTCGCCCACGGTCCCGAAACCCCGTTTCAGATTCGACTGCCCGCGCGGCCGCAAAAAGTCGAACTCGATCCGCACCACTGGGTGCTCTCAGACAAGACCTCAACTAAAGGAGACTGAGGCGCCTTTCAGTACCGTGTTTTAGGCTTACTTAGTGATCAAGGTCGGCGATTCGATATTGTATTTGAATAAACGTGCTTCGTCGCCGCTTACCAGGAACACGAATTGTTCAGTCGCCTTACCATCATCAAAGTCAGTTTCATAAACGAGAGAAACCTGGGCTCCTCCGGTTGTGGCGAAGACACGCCATCCTACTTGTTCGGCATTCCGCTCATCTCCGAGTTTCCGATGAACGGCCTCCAGGTACGCTATTGTCTCCTGCTCGCTGGTGGCTTTTCGGAAACCTTCATCCGTCTGAGCGTAGATCTCTTGGAATTGCCCGGAATTCAACTGGTCGTGAAATTTGCTGACGGCTTTTTCGCTGGTTGCTTTGCCGTTACGTAACGACGAGCAGGCCGTGACAGACACCATCACAATCAATAAAAGCAGCGGTAATGTTTTTTTGCTTGTGCTCATCTTCAATAGTCCCGAAAATTGGAAAAGCAAATAACGCTTCTCAGATCAAACTTCTAATACTTACCGCGTAGAGTTCGGGTTTGTATTCGACATGTGCGAGTTCTAACGCGAAGTATCTGTCGGGCGTAAGAAGGGAGGGATTACCGATGCAATGACATCGGAATTACTGAATAGTAGCAAACCGCTGACAGCGTAACAATACTTTTGTTCCAGGTGATCGGGCGTGCGATCTGTGCGATTCTGCCAAATCTCACATTCCTAGTTTGCTGGATAGGCCGCGAGAGGAATCGGAACCACGAAATCACACGAATAAAGACGCACCTCGTTTGGTGTAACTTCGTGGTTCACATTTGCTTTTGCCGGTCGGGATCGTCAAAAGGAATTGGAACCATGAAATGGGAAGAATAAGCTCCGCCACAATCCTCCTTCAGCAGGCATCTCCGGCCATATCATAGATCTGGCGCCAGCGCCCGTTTACTTTCTTGAACACCAACAGCTGGTAACCATCGAATCCGCCGCCGGTCGCGAATACTTCCGCGACTCCGTCACCATCGAGGTCCAGTTGATCGATGAAATCGATGCTCGACAGAAATCCTTCCGGTGGCGGTTGGTAGGCCTGGAATTTCACAAACTCAGCCCGCATCTCTGTGCCCTGGGGCGTGGCGATCAAAAACAGATCGCGTTCGAATTTATTTTTGGCCGCGAGCGCGAAGCTCCCGATTATTTCGTACTTGCCGTCATCATTTAAATCGGTTGCCGTGAGGTTTGTAACCTTGATTGAAGCGATCAAACTTGCAGGTGTGCCATGTT
>AP72_2010_repI_A001DRAFT_1000385_pt1 | contig 10298 bp, 8 predicted proteins | sample AmaPasrepliIA001_FD_9535 | JGI IMG/M metagenome (IMG submission 9535)
CTTGCGGCCATGGAAACCGTGGTGGCTGGTCCCCACGGATTTCCCGACCTGCTGTTCGAATAGCGCACGGTAACCGGAACTGCGTCACCTTGCAGGTGTACAGCGCGGCTTAGTTTCCTGGCCTCGGGCGTCGCCTTGAATGTGCCGGCATAGTAACGACCCGAGGAGTGCACGTCGCGATACCCCGGATGAAACCCCTGAAAATCCTCGTGTATCATCTCCACCAATTTTGAAGCTATGCGGTATTGACCGTGATTCATGTCGTGCTCCTCCTCAAGCTCAAGGTTCTAATTCGCTGCGTCAAGCAGCCCGTCTAATGCCTGCTTAGTCTTCAGCGCCTTCCACACACTCCGAACCGATGCGTCGGGATAGGCGCTGTAGAAAGCGAGTGCCTCAACTTGATTCTGGACGAGCCATTCCTTGAAATTAGGATTGCGAGCACCCGGGTAGCCCTCGCATTCATGAAAGAGCAGGTCGAGCTCATCCGGGATAATCGTGGCGAAATCATCCATGTATGAATCCCAGTCCCCATCATAGGTGGAAGCAAATATGACCCGGGTGTCGTTGTCGAAAATGACGAACCGGAGGTCGTGGACTGTGGCAATGCGGTCGGTGTTCTTCTGGCGATCACCGGTGAATCCATCGGCCAGAAGTTTTCGCATCCGTTCCGCGCCTCCTGGTTTTAGAGGTGTGATCAGGGTGAATTCATTTGATTGCCCTGCCTTTGCTCCCGGACGTTTCACTGCTTTCTCTGTGGTAACCATTTCTTGTCTCCTTTGAAGTTTTAGTTCTACCTAACTTACGAATCCAAATTCGCTAACCATCCCAACGCCCGTAAGCCGGGCATGAAAAAGTACTCGCCTCCACGCACGGCAACGAACTGTGGTAGACCGTGAAGACGCCGACGGATCGGACGTTTGGGGATTGTGTAAGTTCCTCCGTCGTTGGCATTGCCTATGATCGGATCCTGCTCTCGTCCGTGACTGATAAAGTTGCCGTCCGTGACCCATTGCGATTGAATAAACTCGAATTGCCGCTTCAGGTGTGCGCCGATCAACAGGAAAACGCCGCCGCGATCCGCGCCGTCATCTTCCAGGACACCTTCCGGAAGCGGCGGGCCATAATTGGTGCCGCGCCGCAGAAAGTAATGGAGGTCCGTAGCTACGAGGTCATTCTTCAAGGCATCGCGTGGGTTCACCCGACGAATGTGAGAACTGAAAGGACACTTCAATCCCTGCAGGTCGTCCGCATAGCTAAATCTGTTATTGCGATCAGCATCTGCGCCAAGCTTGGGATCGTCTTGCTCAGGAGCAAGCACCAGGGGCGCACCGCTGCGCCATCGACCTACCATCTTCGCCGCGATCAACTCTTCTTCTTCCGGCGATGACGCCTGCTCGCGCAGATATTTCCGAAACTCCGCCACTCTGGTGTGACACTTGCGAAATGCTACGAAGGTGCCGTTGCGTCGTAATAATTCGGGCTCCGGACTTGTTGCGGTTTCTCCCAGTACGTCCGGATAACCCAGGATGAACTCACCGGCTTTAATCGCGCGCCCGTATCCCGGATGGACCGGGGCTCCACTGCCCTCAACGTGCGGATTGTGGAGTCCATCCTTGAACCCAAAGGGATTACGTCCTTCCGGAAGCTCACTGAACTTCAATCGGTAAACGACGGAGATTTCAGGAAGATCGTGGTGGCTCTGCCGGGCTCTCTCAAGAATGGTCTCCAGGCTGGAGTCGTCTTTCGAATAAATTGCCAGCGCGACGTGCATGTCTGCTGTACCGAACGGATACTCCCAGTTAGCTGGAGAATTTTTACCGACATCGTTGAGAATGGCGGCCCGCGCTGCCATGCCCTCGCGGAATTCTTCGGGGAAGCTGTCCAGCGACGATTGAGGCACTCCCAACGCCTTGAGGCCTTGATATGTGAAAGCGATGCCCAACCAGCCCGGAAGACTCGGCCTCCACCATTCGTCCGCCGGTGCTACATGTGGAAGAATGCGGCGCAACATTTCACGCCCTTGTGCTACGTCATCGATGCGAAGAATGACGTATTCGCCTTTGTACGGACGCGGGCGTGGGCGCAGTACTGTAGCCTGTATGTCGCTCACGTCGAGAGTGGTAGCGTCTGTCACCGGCATTCTGGCTTCAATCTGCGACTCCATTACTTTTGTGGCTCTCCCTTTCATTCGGTCTCACTCCGATAAGTCGACTGCCGACGTGATGCGCCAGCCGTTTGTAGTCCGAGCGACGAGATACATCACGCTGAATCTCGCGACGACCCCAGCGGCGTCCTCCCGGAGCCACACAGCATCTACGAGTGCAGCCTGAGCGTTGAGAACTTTGATATCGCACTTGTCGAGCGTTGATCCCGCAAAATGAGCATTTCGCAACCTGCTGATCTCGCCGCCTATTCCCTCCTCACCGGTGATGGCATCGTCGTCCTTCATTACCATATGGAAATTGGAACCGATGAACCTCAGTGGCGCGCCATAGAAATCGAGCAGCGCGTTCAAGTCCGAACGTTTTCCGATTGCCAGGTCCACGAACGTGGGCCCATAGTGTTCGAACAATTTGTGAATCTCGGCGACTATCTTGGATTGACTCGGCGCTGTTACCGTATTCATGAGCGTGATTCCTTCCTACGCTGCCGCGGGGATACAGACCGCGCGACCGCGCAATTTTCCATTCCTGAGATCGTTGTAACCGTCGTCAACGCGGCTGAGTGGATACCGGTCTTCGATTGTCTCGATTCGTCCGAGCCGCGCAAGTTCGATGACTTCACGAAGGTTGACCGTGCCGCCATTCATACTGGTGGCGAGTTGAGCGCCCCAGGGCACTTCGTGTAATCCAAACGGCACCGTCTTTAGTGCCGCACCGACGAGGGTCAGCCGGCCAAGTCGCGCCAGCGCCGCAACCCCGGTCTTCAGCGTACCTTCAGCGCCGACACAATCGAGTATGAACGTCGCGCCTGCGCCGGAAGTGAGGCTGCGTATCTGTTCCGCCGTGCTTGCGTCGCTCGGCATCGTGTCATCCGCGCCGTGCTGCTTCGCAAGTTCGAGGTGCCTTTGGTCATTGTCCACCGCGATGACACGGGCAGAGCAGAGAGTCCGGAGAAATTGAACAGCAAGCAACCCCAGACCGCCGACGCCAATCACCACGGCGGTAGACCCGGGAACCAGCGATTGCAGGGCTGGCTTGATCGCCGTGTAGGTTGTCAGGCCAGCGTCCGTGAGCGGGGCGGCCAGCACGGGGTCGAAGTCGCCCATGGGAACAGCGAAGCGAGCGTCAACGACAACATACTCCGCCAGTCCCCCATCGAATCCGACTCCCGCGCCGATCAACCGCGAGATGTAGTAGCAAAAGTTTTCTTCTCCGCGGCGGCAGGGAGCGCAGTGCCCGCAACTCCCCCACACCGGTACGACGGCCACCGGTTCACCGCTTTTGAATCCGACAACTCCCTGTCCGATCTCTTCGACCCAACCGGCAATTTCGTGACCCAACGTGAACGGAGGCAGCGTGTCGAACCATTCCGCTTTGGTTCGGGCCATCAGGCCAATATCGGTGTGACAAAGTCCGCAGCCACCGACCTTGATCAGAATTTGACCCGCTCCGGGCGAGGGTCTTGGGACGTCTTGAAGCTGCGGCGGTTCTTGGGGTTGGACCAGGCGATACGCGATCATTTATTTAACTCCTTTGATTCGGCGCAAAGAGTGGCAACACGCGGACGCACTCGCACCAATTACTCCCTCAACTACGATTGCGATCCTACGAATTGGTTTATCAAATGACATAAGTGCTTTTCTCTAATGTTCCGTCTTAGTGACTTACTGCTCCCATCGACCGCTGTTAGGGCAATGAACGTACCAAAAGAGCCGCGGCGATTTTGCGCGAATAACAGAGGTATTTGGCGGTGCTACACGGGGCAATTGTCGGAATTGCTGGGACGAGATGATTATTGTCGAAAGGATCTTCCGACATTCCCAGTCGATGGTGAAAGAAGGATTCAAGAGAGAAGTTGTATTAAGAGATTCGGCTGTTGGAGAGTCCGAGGGGATGATAGGAACTCGTTTTTGAGTACTCGCCACCTGAAAAGTAGCGCGGACAACCGGCTGTGATGCCTGGCCTACGCCGCGCCTGACAACACACAAACCTAGATCATTTTGCTGGCTTTGGTGGATCGGAATCGAAAACGATCTTCATTGGTTTCAGGAACGCAATAAGAGTGATCGCCACCGCTGCAACAACAGCGATCGCCAAGTAAGCATCGCTGTAAGCCAGTGAGTAAGCTTGTACCTTCACTTGTGCGCCTACCAGCAACGCAGCTCTTGCTTGCGCCTCTTCACTGCCGACCGAATTGGGAAATAGCGCGTGCGAAATGCCTGCTAAGCGTTCTGAGGTGAGCCAATTCCCATTGTCTACGTGCAAGCCAATCATGTTGGAATGAAACTGCTCGCGCAGAGATACGAGCCTCTGCATGAGCGCCGTTCCGAGCTCCCCGCCTAACAAGCGAACGCAATGAATGGTTGACGAGTAGGTCAGTATATTAATCGGATTGTCCAGGGCTTTCGTATCAAAGGCATTTTGTACCAACGAGCCGACGAGAGCCGTGAAGGTTAAAGCGAGTCCACATCCGATCACGATCTGTGTAACAAAGAAATTCTCGGCAGCCCAAAGGCTGGTTAACTGTGAATTTAGCAAGCAAGCAATAGCAACGATGGTGAAGCCCATCGCGAGTACCAGACGATTATCGAAGCAACGCATCAAACGGGCGGCCACCAGACCTGAGACAATGAGCGGAGGGATTAACCAGAGCAACACCCGGCCGTTCTCAAGCGGTCGATAATGTTGTGTAACCGCGAGGACCGCCGGCAGCAGGAAAGCTATCGCCAGCATCACAAAGCGAAACGAGAAGAGCGACGCGGCCAGGATTAACGTATTCCGATTGACCACGAAAATTGGATTCACCATCGGATTGGGCGCGAGCCATCGGCGAATGATGGTTACGGCGAGCAGAAAAGCTGCCGTCAACAGCAATGCCACAATCAACCCTGAATTCAGCCAATCCAGTCGTTCACCTTGATCGAGTGCGCCGTAGATCAAAGCTAGTCCGAGGCTGCCATAAAGGTATCCTCGCCAGCTCAGAGCGGGTTTCGGCCCCGAACGCTTAGGAGGATGCGGGATGGCCAGGTAAACGCAGATCATCATCAGCGGTGTTAAGAACGCGCTTTGCCAGAAGATCCAGTGCCACGACAGATGTTCGGTATACCAGGCCACCAGTGGGGTACCGACGCTGGTGGCGCCGACAATGTCCATGGCATAAATGCCGATACCGTAGATAACGTAGCGCATCGGAAGTGCCCGGAGCGCATATGTGAGAGTGAGCGGATAGAAAGTTCCGGACGAGAGACCACTGATCACTTGTAAGCAAAGCATCACGCGCAAGTTCGGCGAGAAGGGAAGCAGTAGCGAGCAGAGAATAAATATTGTTCCCGCACAGAGCAGCACGCGGCGCGGACCCAACATGGCTCCGAGAAACACCGAGAATGGCCCAACGAACATCAAAGCCATGTTGTACGCCGTGGGAATCCAACTGGCTTCGTCAACTCCGAAGCTCATCGCGCCACGCAGGTCCGCAAGACCGACGCTAATCATGCGGCCGTTCAAGGTCGCAATGCCCGCGCCGAGGAATACTCCGAGGGTTCCGAGATAGACGTTCTGATCGAGTGAGCCAATGATTTTTGCAAAGCTCAATCGCGAGGGATGAACTCCCATCACACTATTGCGTGGAAATGGTTGATCTAAAGAAACCATGACACATGTTGACTCAAACGTTCCAGGGATTCGAATGTGATAGTTCGCCTGGCCGCAGCACTGACGTTTTGGGCCACTCTCAAAGCGTTCGCCAAAAGACCGCAGGAATATAAGGTCAGTAGACGACCTACTGACCATTCAGATCCAAATTGCATCAGCACTTTCATGACCATCTCAGCTTCACACCTTGGCTTTGATTGTCGTTCTGATTTCAGCAATAACGGACATTCCGGGACGAAGTTTGGCGGCCACAGCTGGGTTTGGATCGAGCACGATTTTTACGGGAATGCGCTGCGCCACCTTAGTGTAGTTGCCGGTAGCATTGTCTGGCGGTAAGAGCGCGAACTGCGATCCGCTTGCCGGAGCGATTTCTTCGACGTGCCCCCGCAGGACGACGCCCGGAAACGTGTCTACGGTAATCTCCGCCGCATCGCCTTTGTTCACGTTCGTTAGTTGCGTCTCTTTATAATTTGCCTGGACCCAGACGGTGTTCTCGACGAGCGAAACTACCTGAGTGCCGGGCGAAACAAGTTGCCCGATTCTTACCTTTCGCTCGCCAACGATGCCATCGGTTGGAGCTACAATTTTGGTGTAATCGAGGTTGGTCTGCGCGACTCTAAGTTGCTCCTGTTTGGCACTGAGATCTGCCTGAAGCTGCAATTCTACGGCGTCGAGCACTGCGCGTTGTTTGACCTGGGCGTCCACTTCGGCCGATCTACTCAACAATTGAGCGCGCGCGCGTTGTTGTTCTGATTGTCGCAAAGAGACCTGTGCCTTCGCCTTTGACAGCTCAGCACGACGGCTCTCTAGTAATGCACGGGTCTGGGCAAGTTCTGCTTTCCGGCTGTCGAGGATGGCAGCGAATCGTTCCTGGTCGGCAACGACCTGTTCAAGTTTTTGTTTTGTCGTAGACCCCAACTCGATCAGCGCTTCCTGCCGTTTTCGTTCGAGCGATGTCCTGTCAGTGTCAGCTTGTACCGCCGCGACTGCGGCTTGAGCATCCGGTATTTTTGCTTGAGCTCCGTCAACAACAGCCTCTGCATTGGCAACATCGGCCTGGGCGGCTGCGATTGCGGCTTCTGTTTGAGCGATGTCGGCTGAGGCTGACTGAGTTCCGGCTTGCGCCTGCATAATGCGCGAACTCTGCAAATCCTTCTGCTTTGCGTTGTTCTCCAAAGCTGCTTGCGCTGCGGCAACACCAGCTTCGGCCTGAGCGACCTGAGCTTTGAAATCATCATCCTTTAACTGCACCAGCAGATCGCCTGCTTTCACCCGCTGATAATCGCTCACGGCGACTTGCACGACCGTGCCTGACACACGTGTGCTCAAAGGAGTGATGTCGGCTCTCAGAATCGCATCATCGGTCTTTTGTATGGCGCTACCGCCGACCCAACCATTCCAGCCACCAGTGATTCCCAAAAGGATTGCGCCGGCCAGTGCGAGCACCAGCACCGGCACTATCTTCTTTAAGGTTAATCGCTCCTTGTCAGACGCTTGAATGTCAGTTGTGGTCGTTGCGGAACTGGTAGTTGGTCCACCACCATTGCCGTTCGCGCCGGCGCCATCGCCAACCTTTGCCGGACGCGTGGTTACGGCAACAGATTTTCCCGTCTCGGCTTTGCTTTCTGTTTTCATCGGTCTGGTTGTCGATGAATCCGGCATGATCATTTGTCCTCCCCGAGAGCTTTTTCGAATTCAGCCTTGGCGGTCCAGAAACTCAACAATGCCTTTTGATATTCATTTGTCGCTTCAGCCAGGGACGCCTGCGACTTGAGAACGTCTGAAAGCATCACCGCCTGGAACTTGTATTGACCGGTACTGACTCGCAGATTTTCTTTGGCGGAGTCCTCAGACAGTTTCGCCACCTTCAAAGCCTGGCCACTCAACTGGAGTTTTCGCAATTTGTCTCCGACATCGACCATTACCTGGTCTTCCATTTCCTTGGCGCCGTTTTTCGTCTGCTCAATCGTGCTGTCCAGGGCCGCAAGCTGATGCTTCTTCCGCCCCCAGTCGAAGAATTCCCAACTTACAATGACACCGACGTTGGCAAATTCTCGCGGTATTGCTGAGGGAAAGTTTCGCGGCGTGAGATATGCGAAGCCGGCGCTAACGTCCGGAATGTATTCCGATTTCTTTATACGTCGGGCAAGCGTGGCCTGCTCGACTGTCAGTCTGGCTTGTTGTAGTTCTGGACGATGTTCGAGCGCGATCTTTCTGGCGGCCACCAGATTTGTTTCGACAGATATAAAAGCTGGGACATCGGTCACTTCAAACTCGTATCCAACCTCGCGGCCCAGCAAACTGTTTAGTTGCTCTTTCTGAGTTGCCAAGCGGCTACTCAACTCGAGTACATCGTATTGGGCCTTCGCCAGCCGCGTTTGCACGACCAGGTGGTCTGCCCTGAGCGCAATCTGCTGGATCACATAATCGCCGGTGACCTTATCGAGTTCCTGATAGGATCTAACGGCCTGGTCCAGGCTGCTGAGTGCGCTTCTGGTTTGCAGAATGGCATAGTAGGTCTTCTTCACTTGATCGATGATCTCGTTCTTCTGCTGGCGCAGCTTCGCCGCTGCCATCTGCTCGGAGACGCGCTCTAATTTGATGCCTAGACCAATGCGATATTGCTGTGACAACGGTTGAACCACCGTGGTGGCGAACACGGCTGAAGGTTTGTGTTCCTGTGTAAGCAAGAAGAAAGGCCCGAGGCCCGGAAACTGGTTGGCTGCAGGGTTCGGAATCTTGATCTCATTCTTCGCAAGATTTCCAGAAACCAACGTGTACATGTGTAGCAGTGGATAGCGCGACGTCTTCGCTATTGAGACATCTTCGTCCGCCTTGGCTACTCCGAATTGCGCAATCTTAATGGCGTGGTTATTACGCAGAGCCGTCTCAATTGCCTGATCGAGAGTGAGTAAATCGCTGGAGGAAGACGTAGGAGCTTGCGCCTGAGCCTTACCGTGCACACCCAGAAAGAGCACACCGGCAACGGTGACCCCCAGAAAAGTTTTCAACGCGCGGGCAGATTGCGTCGCCGCCGAAAGGCTAAGTCCGCGCATAAGCTGAAGCGCGAGATCTCCCTCGGCTTGGCGCCGGTCACGAGCTTCGGCTATCCAGCTCTTAACCGTGCGGACGATTTCGCGTCTGCTGCTTTGCTCTACAAACGAAGCGTCCGTGCTACACGAAGCAACGGCCGTTTCTCTCTCCTTACGCTTCACTACTTTGATCGCCGAACTCATAACTTGTTTTTCGTCACCTTCTACAACCTCGCGACCTAATCTCTTCGCGTAACTTCCGAGACAGCTTTAGCAATTCGTTTGCCGCTGAGAAAGGCGAGCCGCGAAAGCGTTTATCGAAAGAATTTTCTTTGATCGGGAGGAGGGTCTTTTTGAAACTGCCGGACTCATTGCGAGATCGCAGCCGCGTGCGCTCGACAATTCCGGCAGACAGAGGGTTAATGAGAACTCGTTAATCGACCAATTCAGCCAATTCGCGATTCATTTGTTTGGTACACCCGTTGCGCACACGAAAGAAGTCATCGTCTCGCGAGACGAGGCTAAGGCACGACGGTAAAGGCGCGCGTGAAATCGGTAGGGGTTAAGTTTCACCTTTCGTTTGGACACGGTCACTGATTCTTGTGGGTCAGGAATTTGAATTGATGAAGAGGATTATCAAGTGAACTCAAACCTCTACGACCCAGCATTCTGGAGCCGCTTTCAGTTCGGTTTCACAATCATCTACCACTATCTGTTTCCCCAACTCACGATGGGACTGGCTTGGTTCCTGGTCTACTTTAAATGGCGCGCGCTGCGAACAGGAGATGAGAAATACAACACGGCCGTGCGCTTCTGGGCGAAGATCTTCGGATTGAATTTCGCAATCGGTGTGGTCACCGGTATTCCGATGGAGTTTCAGTTCGGCACGAACTGGGCCGGCTTCTCCAAGTATGCCGGCGGCGTGATCGGACAGACACTGGCGATGGAAGGGATGTTCGCCTTCTTTCTTGAGAGTGCATTCATCGGGGCGCTCATCTGGGGCGAGAAGAGGCTTGGCCCTCGTTATCACTTCCTTGCCGCAATAGGAGTTGCGCTGGGCAGTTGGCTCTCCGGCTTTTTTATTCTGGTTACGAATGCGTTTATGCAGCATCCGGTTGCATATCGATTGGAAAGCGACGGGACGCTCGGCATCGGCAGTTTCACCGGATATCTCTTCAACCCCTGGGGCTTTGTGCAGTTCCTTCACAACCAGATGGCGGCGCTTGTCACCGGTGCTTTCGTGGTTGCGGCAGTCGGCGCTCTCTATGCGTTGCGGCAACAACATCAAACCCAGGCCCGCCTTTATTTGCGTGCCGGTACGCTAGTCGGATTGGTCGCTTCGTTTCTGGTTGCGTTTCCAACCGGTGATCAGCAAGCCAAGATGGTAGGACGGCATCAGCCTGTCACGCTCGCGGCAATGGAAGGCAAATTCACCGGGGGACCAATGGCGGGG
>AP72_2010_repI_A001DRAFT_1000386_pt1 | contig 10293 bp, 7 predicted proteins | sample AmaPasrepliIA001_FD_9535 | JGI IMG/M metagenome (IMG submission 9535)
ACCTTGAGTCTTGAGCTGGTCGATACCCGCACCGGTGATCAAATCTGGGGCGAACAATACAACCGCAAGACGACGGATCTGCTCGCGTTGCAAAATCAAATCGCCAAAGATGTGGCGAACAGTCTGAGGACCAAACTGTCACCGGCCAACGAAGAGAAACTGGCGAAAACCTATACGGCGAACCCGGAAGCCTACAATCTCTATTTGCAGGGCGTGTTCTATTGGAACAAGTTGGACGGACGTAAGGCGATTGAGTGTTTCAACCGAGCCATCGCCATTGATCCTAATTACGCTCTGGCTTACTCCGGTCTTGGCGATTCATATCTTGCTTTGCTCGTGGCTCCTAACGGCGCCGTAATTACTCCGGCGGTCGCTGACGAAGCATTACGAAAAGGTCGCGAGTGTGCCGCGAAGGCTCTTGAGCTCGACCGGGACCTACCGGAGGCGCACGCGCTCATGGGATTACTGTCGCTGATGCAGGATCATGATTTCGCCGGTTTCGAGCGTGAGATAAATCGAGCTATTGAACTTAATCCGAATTTCGCGGAGGGGCATCGTCGTAACGGCATCCGATTGTTTTATCTTGGTCAGTTCGAAGCCGCCCGGACGGAATTGAAAAAGGCCCTGGACATCGACCCGCTCTCAGACCTTACTAACCATAACTATGCTTCGACGCTGCTTTATGAGGGAAGATACGACGAGGCTGAAGCCCAAATCCGGAGGAATCTCGAAATAGATCCGGGGTTTGCGCTTTTCCACGGCCAACTTTCGATGCTCTATCGCCTCAAAGGCAATTACGCAGCCGCGGTTGAAGAGAGCGCCAGGACAAGCGAGTTACAAAATCTTCCAGACGCCGCCCGGTGGAAGCGGGACAGTTTTGCCAAAGGCGGTTGGCAAGGATTTCTACGCGCGCTCGTGACTGCCTTCGAGCACAGCCAGGCGAACCCGTACGGACTGGCGATTGCGTATGTCGAGTTGGGTGAGAAAGACAAAGCTCTGGCCGCGTTGGAAGAGGTTTACGCCGCCCACAGCAACTTTCTTGGGTATCTGAAGATCGATCCACAACTAAATCCTTTGCGCGATGACCCGCGATTTACCGCGTTGCTGAAGAAGTCTGGTTTTCCGCAGTGAACTACGCAAGCTAACTATGGACCAGCTTGGCATCGTACCGTCGTTATTCAACGTGAAGCGCGCTGATCGGCGTTGTCCATCTGCGAGCCCTGCCGGGCACGCCGGGACACAAGCTCGATTTGACTACTATCAGAACGAAGGCTGTCGAAGAAGCGCTCGTCTACCGGGACGCCGGCTTTCACGGCATCCTCATCGAGAACACACACGATGCCAGTCGCAGCACTCCAAAAATGGACATTGAGCAGGGTCGGGCGCATTGGATTGTCGCAGTAATTGCCACTGGCAGTTTGCGCGTCGCGATTATGAGAGGTTATAAAGCTATGTCGTAATCTCTCTTTCCACAGTCACCGCACACCTGGTTAACATCACATGATCCGAAAGTTTATTGTCGCCTTTGTTCTGGTAACGAACACCTTCGCCGCGAATGCTGTCTTGGGCATTCGTGGAATCCGTGGGCAGATAACCAGCACCAGTGTTAGTCCTGCCGCCCGCGGGAGCTACGGATTTGACAGCAACTATCACCTGTCGCTCCCCAAACCCGTTCAGGACAAGAACTTTTATCTGTTGAGTTTGTTTCAGAGGAACCGCGAGCTTCGGACTCTGTTAAGCAGGAATAAAGTTCTGAATCAGATTGCTACGCAGAAGCATCTGGCGCTAAAGCACGCCGCAAGTTGCGACAACGCAGCTTGTTTCGCCGAGCTAATGCGATTTGATGCTCCCACCGCGGAGGCGGTGGCCAACGCCCTTCAGTCTCTGGCTGACGCGCCGGCGTTCAAATTGCTCGTGAAAAGGGATTTGCGTCCGTCGGGTGTGTTCATTAAGTATAGCGGGCAAAGCGATTCGGAAATGCTGGTCGCGGCCTGGAAGGATGCGGCGGCGGGTCTGAACCGGATCCTGAATGTCTACGGTCTAGGGAAAGACCCGCGTTATCCCGCCATCGACAGGGTCAGCTTTGACGTTTCCTCGGAAACATATCGCGATCTGATCAAAGCGAAGGTTGGCGAAATTGCGCTGGGACAACGGCCGCTGTTTTTTGAGCCCACGCTTAACCTTGCTTTAAAGCTCTTGGAAATCAACCGGCGTGATGAAGCGGCACGCTACGAACCACTGGAACAGGGTGAAAACAGGGCCGCGGTCCAGAATCTGGGAAAGATTCGCTGGCGCGAATATCCCTATGCTTTCATTCTGGTTCTGGGCTCAGGTCCACAGGACTCCGCCAGACTGAGTCCCATCGGAGCCAGGCGGGCGGACGCCGGGGCTCAATTATTTTTGCAGCATAAGGCGCCATTGCTGATTCTTTCTGGCGGTTACGTGCATCCAATGCAGACGCCGTATTGCGAAGCGATCGAGATGAAGAAATATTTGATGGACAAATACCAGATACCCGAGACAAGTATCCTGGTTGACCCGCAGGCGCGACATACCACCACAAATTTTCGCAATGCAGCGCGGCTCGCGTTTCGCTATCGCATACCAACCGCCCTGGCCCTGGTCACTTCCAGCGAATCTCACATCACCTCCTCGACGACTGATCAGTTCCGCACTCGCTGCATTGACGAACTTGGTTATTTTCCGATGGAGTTCATCCGGCAAATATCGCCGGTCGCGGCCGAGTTCAAACCATCGGTTGCTTCCTTATTCTTTGACGCTACTGATCCACTTGATCCCTAAATTGAAGAATGAAAACAGAGGCAAGCTGAACCGGACCCTTCAGCCAATGGAGAGACTATGTATCGCTTTCGGCAAACTATTGTTCTAACACTAATACTATCGTTCTGGGCGATTGCCGCTCAGGCCCAGCAGACGGCGACGCAGGCCGATCCGTCGACCCTCACGCTCGACAACGCTTTCACTTACCGTGCGCAGGCGCTCAATGCGCTTAAGTGGGAAGCCGGCGGCAAAGGCTATCTGGTCCTTGAAGATTCGGGCAAAGGCGAAGCGCAGGACATTGTGCGCTATGACGCAGCTACCGGGCAGAGATCGATTCTCGTGGCCGCGAGTAAGCTTGTGCCCACCGGTGCCTCAACGCCGCTGGCAGTTGAGGATTTCGAGGTCAGCCCCGATACGCAGAAGATTTTGCTGTTTACCAACACCGCGCGCGTCTGGCGCAGTAACACCCGTGGTGATTACTGGGTCGTCGATCTGAGCAGCGGAAAGTTGCAGAAGCTGGGCGGCGATGCGCCTGTCTCCAGCTTAATGTTCGCGAAGTTTTCGCCGGACAGCAGTCGCGTGGGTTATGTGCGCGGAAACAATATTTATGTTGAGAGCCTCGCCGATGCTCGGATTACTCAGTTAACAACCGACGGTACTTTTCATCTCATCAACGGCACCTTCGACTGGGTTTATGAAGAAGAACTGTTTTGCCGCGACGGCTTCCGCTGGAGCCCCGACGGTAAAAAGATTGCCTACTGGCAATTAAACTCGGAAGGCGTCAAGGAATTTCAACTCATCAACGACACCGATGGGCTCTATCCCGTGGTCACCTCTTTTCCTTACCCCAAGGCGGGCGAAACCAATTCGGCCGCGCGGGTCGGGATCATCAGCGCCGGCGGCGGACCCACCACCTGGTTCGAACTGCCCGGCGATCCTCGCAACAACTATTTGCCGCGCATGGAATGGGCCAACAACTCAGACGAGGTAACAATTCAACAACTCAACCGGCTGCAGAATACCGACACGTTGATGATTGGTGATGCGCGCACCGGCAAAGTCCACAACATTCTTGTCGAGAAAGATGATGCCTGGCTGGACATGGGCTTTTTTGATGTGGACTGGGACCGGCATGGCCTGGCGCGCGGCGATGTCGAATGGATCGACAAGGGGCAAAGATTCTTGTGGGCCAGCGAACGCAACGGTTGGCATCACGTGTACTCGATTGCTCGCGACGGTAGCGACGCGCGGGACATAACTCCCGGCGATTTTGACGTCATCAGCGTCAATACCGTCGATGCTGGCAGCGGCTGGATTTATTTCGACGCCTCGCCGGAAAATCCCACGCAGAGATACCTCTTTCGCGCGCGGCTCAACGGGTCGGGTAAAGCAGAGAGACTTTCACCGGCCAATCAGCCGGGAACGCATAACTACGATATTTCGCCGTCGGGCGATCTGGCCATTCACACTTATTCGACCTTCCAGGCGCCGCCGGTGATCGACATGGTGCGTTTGCCTGAGAACACGAGCATCCGAACCCTAATTGACAATAAAGAATTGCGAGAGCGGCTGGCGAAGCTGAAAGTAGGCCCNCGGGAGTTTTTCCGCGTGGATATCGGCGACGGCGTGCAACTGGATGGTTGGATGATCAAGCCGCCCGACTTTGACGCGAGCAAACGCTACCCGGTGCTTTTCTACGTTTACGGTGAGCCGGCAGCGCAGACCGTTCTCGACGAATGGGGTGGCGGCACGCTGATGTGGCACCTGCTGCTGGCGCAACACGGTTACCTCGTCATGAGTGTGGATAATCGCGGCACGCCGGCGCCGCGTGGCCGCGCGTGGCGCAAGGCGATCTATCGCAAGATGGGAATAGTAAACTCACAGGACCAGGCAAACGCGGTCCGGGCGATTGACAAGTGGCCCTTCGTAGATAAATCGCGGATTGCTATCTGGGGTTGGAGCGGCGGCGGTTCATCCACCCTGAATGCGATGTTCCGTTACCCGGATGTTTACAGCGTCGGGATGTCGGTCGCGCCCGTTCCCAACCTGCGTTACTACGACACTATCTATCAGGAGCGCTACTGCGCACTGCCGCAGGATCATCCGGACGAGTACACGCGGAGTTCGCCCGTCAGCTTTGCGGCACAATTGCGCGGCCAACTTCTGGTCGTGCACGGCTCTGGCGACGACAATGTGCACTACCAGGGAACCGAAAGTCTGGTTAACGCGCTGGTGGCCGCGAATAAGCAGTTTACCATGATGGTCTATCCCAACCGTTCACACGGGATTTATGAAGGCCCGGGCACACGACGCCATCTGTTTGGACTGTTGACGCGCTTTCTTGAAGAGAAGCTTCCCGCGGGTGGACGAACTGAGTCAGCTAACGCAAACCGGTAAGCTGTGGAGTGCGTGACTGGAGCGCAAGCGTCTCGCTTGCTGCTTTCCGTTCGCGCTGCGCGCTCATTGCAAGCGAGGACGCTTGCGCTCCAGTCGCCGAAACGCTCTCCAGCGAATATCTCTGGCCCAACACTTCCGAACCCTGTAGAATTCGCAGTTCGTCCGCATCTTTTCTGCATCTGTGACACTTGCTGCCGGCACCAAACTCGGTCGTTATGAAATCCGCTCGAAGCTGGGCGAAGGTGGAATGGGCGAAGTCTATCTCGCGCAGGACTCCAAACTCGATCGCACGGTCGCGCTGAAAGTCCTGCCTGCCGATCTGGCCGGCAATCAATCGCGCATGCGCCGGTTTACACAGGAAGCACGAACTGCTTCATCGCTCTCACATCCAAACGTCGCGCACATTTACGAGATTGAAGATATCGAAGGCGTGCACTTTATCGCCATGGAATATGTCGAGGGGGAGACGTTGCGCGAAAGACTGTCGCGCAGTGCTTTAGATTTAAACGACATTCTGGAGATCTCGATCCAAATCGCCGCAGCTTTATCGGCGGCACACGCGGCCTCCATCACCCATCGCGACATCAAAGCTGACAACGTAATGCTGCGGCAAGACGGCTACGTCAAGGTGTTGGATTTCGGTCTGGCAAAATTGTCGGAGCCGTCTGCGGTAGCGGGCGGCCCGAACGTTGAAGCTGAAGCTCTAACCCGCGCCAAAGTTAAGACTGATCCCGGCACAGTGATGGGCACGGTCGGTTACATGTCACCGGAACAGGCGCGCGGGCAGCCGGTCGATCCACGCACCGATATCTGGAGTTTAGGCGTGGTCATCTTTCAGATGATTAGCCTTCATTTGCCGTTCGAAGGATTGTCCAACAGCGATGTAATCGCCGCGATTCTCGGTAAAGAGCCGCCGCCTTTGGCGCGTTACGCCCGCGATGTTCCCGAGAGCCTGGAATGGGTGGTTACCAAGGCCCTCACCAAGGACCGCGATGAACGCTACCAAAGCGCCCGGGAGCTGTCGGTTGATCTGCGTCGCATCAAACAGCGGCTCGACGCGCAGGCAGAGATTCAGCGCTCGTCATCACCTGCCTCGCCACACCCAACGTCGTCGTCATCCGACGCAGCTACCTTGATTGGCGCGCGCGCAATTTCAACGCAAACCGGAACAGTCTCAACGGCACCCGCCGTCTCCAGCGCCGAATACATTGTAAAAGAGATAAAGCGTCACCGAGTGGCGATTGCAGCCACGTTCGTTGTCGTGTTGGGCGCAGTGGTCGGAATTGGCCTGCTGATTTACAAGTACGCCGGCGCGAACCGTCTGCCGCCAGCGCCGGCCGCGCTCAAGTTCACGCGACTAACCAGCGGTGGGAAAATCGGCAACGAGGACATTACCGGTTCCGTCAGCATTTCCTCAGACGGGAAATTCGTCGTGCTCGCAACCGTTAACGCGCAGGGCCAGGCCACCTGGTATCTGCGACAAGTGTCGACTAACAGTTCAGTAAAAATCTATGGCCCCACCGAATCGACATATGGTTCGGGAACGACTTTTTCGCCGAATGGCGAATTCGTGTATCTGGTTAACGCCGACAAGACGACTCCCGATGGCGCCTTAATCAGAGTGTCGGTCATCGGCGGCGCAGTCCAGAAGATTCTGGAAGGAATTTGGAGCAGCATTTCCTTTTCTCCCGACGGTCAACGAATCGCTTACGTACGTTTGTTTCCAGCCACCGGAGAAAGTTGGCTGGTGATTTCAAACGCTGATGGCAGCGGCACGCCGCAAACCATCGCGAGGCGAAAACTGCCTGATTACTTTTCAAAGGACGGACCGTCATGGTCACCCGATGGACAAAGAATAGCGGTCGGTGCCAATGCCATACCCGAGATCGCGAACGGGACGGTGGTTGAGGTTCCGGTCAAAGGCGGACCCGAGCACGTAATCACGAAACCCCAATGGACCGAGGTTCGGCGCGTGCTTTGGACCAGTGAGGGCAAGAGTCTGGTAATGACGGCGGATCCCAGCGCCTTGTACTTTGGCACCCAGGTCTGGCAGATCCTATATCCCAGCGGCGAAGTCCGCCGCATCACGAACGATCTCAACAGCTATGGCAGCATCAGTCTGGGCCTGACGTCAGACGACCAGACCGTAGCCACGGTGCAGGAAGACATCACGCAAAACATTTGGCTGATGACACCGGGCCAGGAACCCGGGCGCCAAATCTCAAACGGAAAGAAGGAAGGCGGGCTGTCCCTCGACCAAACTGCGGATGGCCGGATCGTATATCTCGACAGCGCTGGTGACGGTTACGAGATTTGGACGATGAAAATGGACGGCAGCGACAAGAAACAATTGACGAGCGACGGCGCGATCAAGATTTGGGCGACCGTCACTCCCGATAGCCGCTACATTCTTTTCAATTCCAATCGATCGGGCGGCGGATTCAACATCTGGCGGATAGACATCGACGGCAACAATCAGAAGCAGTTGACGAATAACGAGACGTTCGCAATTTTCGCCGTTGGTTCGAACGACGGAAGGTCGTTCGTTTATCAATCGCTGCGCAATAGCAAGTGGGCGCTGCTGAAAATGCCGATCGACGGCGGCGAATCGACGGAAGTGACCGACCGGCAGTGCGTTAGTCCGTCGATTTCGCCGGACGGCAAATCGATAGCCTGCTTTTCACCCGATGCGAAAGCGAGTTTGAAATGGCAGATTGCGATTGTGCCGTTTGATGGCGGGCCGGCCGCTAAACTGATTGACCTGCCCGGCACCGTGTCCATCGATCCCGGGCCAAAATGGAGCCGCGACGGGCGATCGATTGTTTATATCGACAATCCCGGGGCCTCGAACCTTTACAGCCAACCAATTGACGGCGGGGCAGCGAAGGCCCTCACGAACTATAAGTCTGATTACATCGATTCGTTCAACTGGACTCGTGACGGTAAGCAGTTGATTATCGGTCGTGGCCCCTACGTCGACGACGTAGTCTTAATCAAGGATTTTCGCTGATGAGATTTGAATTCTACAGTGACTCCATTGCAGATGTGCCGAAGCTCTCAGTCGACGGCACGGTCGATAATGCCATTCACTTTTCACATTGGAAGGGCAATGAGACGCCTGCCTCGGTAAAAGCAGACACCTCTACAGAAACGGTTTTAAATCTCGTCGCAGCCCCCAATCGCCGCGAACTCACGCGCAGCATCGAACTGATCACGAACAATCACTTCGACACTGATGGCGTGCTGTCCGTATGGACCATGCTGGCAGGCGAACGCGCCTTGCCGCTGTGGGATAAACTGGTTGCCGCTGCCGAAGCGGGCGACTTTTCCGAACTCAGCAGCGTAGACGGTGTGCGCGCCAGCATAGTAATTCAGGGATCTGATTCACCGATCGATAAGTCCGGCTCGCCGCTGGCAGCGAAACTCGCGGGCCGCCCGGTCGACGACGAAGCGCACGCTTATCTTCTGGTGCTGCCACACGTCGAGCAAGTTATCAGCCGCACGAACGATTATGAAGAGCTGTGGCGCGACTCGTGGCAAAGAATTGAAACGGCACTCGACAGCTTTGCAAAAGGTGAATCGCAGGTGGAAGAATTTGCCGACACTGATCTTTCAATTGTCACGCTTGCGCCGCAGGTTTCGGGCCGAATGGATTCAATCCTGCCCGCGACGCCATGCCGTTCACCGCCATCTCTCATCATGCCAGGGGCAAACTGTTCCTGATCGCGACCCCGCTCAACGGCGGCTGGGCGTATCGCATCGATTATCCTTACTACTCGTGGGCTGAAACGGTGGTGCGGCCGCCGATTTTGCGCCACGATCTCGGCCCGTTAATGGCTGAGCTGAACAATCTCGAGCAGAACTCGACTGCAAGATGGAGAATCGATTCTTCAGAGTTGGCCTCGGCGGCGAAATTTGTCGATCAAAGTGGGTGGCTCGCGTCATCGAAGCTGGAGCCGCAAGTTGTGGCCGGTTGTTGCCGGCGCGAATACATCTCGCAACGAGCCTCTGAGCCGGCTGCCACAGGATAAGTTAGCCTGCCGATATCCGAAAAACGATCTCAGATCTCAAATGTGAGATCTCAGACGTGAGATCTCGGAGGTGAGATCTCGAATTTGAGATCTCAGATGAATTCTGCATGCGCGCACATCGCGACATCTTTGTCGGTCCGGCCGGTTGGTCTTACGCCGACTGGCGCGGTCGTGTCTATCCGGAAAGCGCGAGCACCAGGTTCGATACCCTGGCGCTGGTCGCCAGGTACTTTGACACGGTCGAAATCAACAGCAGCTTCTATTATCCGCCGCGACCGGAAACGGCGCGCGCCTGGTTAGAGCGCATCGCTCACAATCCACACTTTGTTTTCACGGCCAAACTGCACAAGATCTTTACTCATAAACGGGAAAAATTAACCAAAGACGACGAGCGGCTGTTTCGTGAAGGTATCGATCCGTTGCTGGAGGCAAGCAAACTGGGAGCGCTGCTGATTCAGTTTCCGTGGTCCTTCAAGAATGACCTTGACGGCCGCGCCTATCTCGATCAACTGGTACAGAGATTTAAAGATTACCCCCTGGTCGTCGAGTTGCGACACGAATCATGGAATAGCCCGCGCGTTCTGCAAACTCTCGAGGACCTCAACGTCGGCTTATGCGACATCGATCAGCCGCAGTTTGCGAATTCGATCAAACCGGCGGCTGAGGTCACTTCATCGATTGGCTACATTCGACTGCATGGCCGGAACTATCAAAACTGGTTTCGCGAAGAGGCGAATGTTATGGAGCGTTACGACTATCTTTATTCGCGCGACGAGCTCGACCCGTGGATTGATCGCATCAGGCAGGTCGCCGGAAAAGCCAAACAGACCTTTGTCATTACTAACAATCACGCTCGCGGCCAAAGCCTGGTGAATGGGTTCGAGATTCTCGCGCAGTTGGAGGAAGAAAAGGTTCCGGGACCGGCAAGGTTGATCGAAACTTATCCGCGATTGAGTGAATCAGTCGAACCGGATGATGCGGACGAGCAAGGCAAGCTGTTCTGATTTGAAGTGCGCCGCCGACTGGAGCGCAAGCGTCTCGCTTGCAATGAGCGCGAACCGAAAAGAGCAAGCGGGGACGCTTG
>AP72_2010_repI_A001DRAFT_1000387_pt1 | contig 10292 bp, 7 predicted proteins | sample AmaPasrepliIA001_FD_9535 | JGI IMG/M metagenome (IMG submission 9535)
GTGAATGGCACACCTGTGCTGGTGAGAAACGTAGCGGAAGTATATGAATCATTTAACCCACGCCTTGGCATTGTGGCCAAAGGACGCAATAATCCCGATGTTGTTGAAGGTATCGTGCTGATGCGGAAAGGAATCGATCCGGGCCCGGTACTCGCAGGCCTTGAGGCAAAAGTAAAAGAGCTCAACGAAAAAATTCTTCCTTCAGATGTTCAAGTGCAGACAGTTTACGATAGACAAAACCTGATCAACTTTTGTCTTCATACCGTCTTTCATAACGTGTTAGAGGGGATATTTTTGGTAACGTTCATTGTATTTCTGTTTATGCGCGATTGGCGTGCAACACTGATTGTTTCCCTGATCATTCCGCTCTCTTTGCTGTTCGCCTTCATTATGCTTTATATGAAAGGCATGTTTGCCAATCTCATTTCCATTGGTGCAATTGATTTTGGTATTCTCATAGATGGAGCAGTTGTAATGGTTGAGGGCGTATTTGTTGCGCTCGGCTATTATGCTGCGGAGATTGGCATGGAAAAATTTAATAAAGTTGCCAAATTGGGACTGATCCGGCGAACAGGAGTTGATATGGGAAAGGCCGTCTTCTTCTCAAAGTTGATCATTATTACGGCTTTGATCCCAATCTTCTCATTTGAAAAAGTTGAGGGAAAATTATTTTCGCCGTTGGCTTATACACTAGGATTTGCGCTACTCGGAGCTTTGTTTTTCACCCTCACATTCGTGCCCGCACTTTCAAGCCGCTTGTTGCGAAAAAATGTGAAAGAAAAGCATAACGCACTTGTTGCCGGCATGATCAAATATTACGAGAAGACTTTTGATTGGCTGATGAAGAACAAGAAATTAAGCGTTGCAGTCGCTGCCATCGTTGTCTTAGTCACGTTTGCTTGTAGTAAATTCCTGGGAACAGAATTCATTCCTCATCTCAATGAAGGGGCATTGTGGGTAGAAGGCGATGCGCCAATGAGCATTTCATTGAATGAAGCCAAAGAGCTTGCGGACAGTATGAGGAGCGACTTGCTTGAATTTCCTGAAGTGCGGGAAGTCGTTTCGCAAATAGGCCGTCCGGATGATGGTACCGACCCAAAAGGCTTTTTTAGTATAGAAAATCTGGTCGACTTATATCCGAAGGAGCAATGGAGAAAGAAACAAACAAAGAATGAATTGATCGCCGAGATGCAAAAAAAACTCGAACAAAAGCATGTTGGAACGATATGGGCTTTTTCACAACCAATAATTGACAACGTGAACGAGGCCATTGCGGGTATCAATGTAGACCAGGCAGTAAAAATCTTTGGAGATGATCTCGATTCCATTTCAAAAATATCTAAACAGGTTGACCAGTTGTTGAAGACGGTTCCCGGTATGCAGGATGTTGGCATTGTAAAAAATCTTGGTCAACCCGAATTGCAGATACGTCTTGATTTACAAAAGATGGCTCTTTATGGAATTACTGTGGCCGAAGCGAATGCGGAAATAGAACTAGCCATTGGTGGGAAAGCCGCTACTCAAATGTATGAAGGCGAGAAAAAATTTGATGTACGGGTACGTTACCAGCTTCCGTTCAGAAAATCTGAAACAGAAATTGGCAACTTAATGATCGGCACTTCCACCGGGTCAAAGATTCCACTAAAAGAAATTGCTGATATACGATTAAAAAGTGGACCTGCTTTTATATATCGTGACAATAATAAAAGATTTTCTGCAGTGCAATTTGCAGTAAGAGGAAGAGACCTTGGAGGTACCGTTGCCGAAGCCCAAAGAAAATTAGGTAAAGAGATTAGTTTACCAAAAGGCTACACGATTCAATTCAGTGGCGAATATGAAAGTGAAGTAAGGGCCATGACGCGATTGTCGATCGTGGTACCGGTGAGCCTTGTAATTATTTTTATAATCCTGCTGATTTTGTTTCAAAGAGTCTCTGACGTTCTGCTCGTGTTGTTGAACGTTCCATTTGCGTTGGCAGGGGGCATTCTTGCACTCATTATCACTGGCACCAACTTTAATATATCTGCCGGTATTGGCTTCATAGCGCTATTCGGAATCTGTATTCAGAACGGTGTGATCATCATTTCCGTGATAAAGCAAAATCTATTCAAGGGAATTCCTTTGGACGAATCGATAAAAAGTGGCGCTATCAGTCGTGTGAGACCCGTTGTCATGACTGCCTTGATGGCGATATTCGGTTTATTGCCTGCGGCTATTTCAACTGGCATTGGTTCAGAAACTCAGAAGCCGCTTGCGATCGTTATCGTAGGCGGATTGATCAGTGCAACGATTCTTACGCTGCTGATCTTTCCGTTGGTGATAGAAATATTCTATAGTGTTTTGGAGAGAAGGCAGAAGAGAAAACTATCACGGGCGTGAGGCTTTCTCCTTGTCGTTGCCTTTCCAGTTGATTCTTCGCCCAACGATCAGCTTGAAAATAAATGCATCCGTATTTTTTGTGAGACCAAACCCTGGTCCGAAATTGATTTCCCATCGGGGATCAATATAAAGATCGGTTGCAAGAAATATTGAATGACTTTCGTGAGGAAGGCTGGGTACGTCATTGACGGGACCAACATCGCCGTAATATTCAATACCAAGCGCCACTTTATTAATAGTATAGGAACCTTTTACGTTCGGCTCAAAGCTTGGTGTATGATCATTACTGTCTGGTCGTATCGAAATCCCAAATGTGGGATTGAAGGAGACGTAAAAATTCCCCCATGTTTTATCGATGATCGGCCTGATCTCGATGCTCCAGGTATCGGTTGAATATTCCCGGCGCTGATAACCGAATTCTGTTGAAAGACTCACGCCCACCGGCCAGTTCCAACTCTGCGGAACTTGTACACGCGGCCGAATGTGGGTCCCGATGACCTTATAACCATAGGGGTTTGTATAATTTGTAAATAGATAGAAGCCAATTTCAAAATTTTGTGTAACTCCCTGCGTGATCTCCAGTGTCTCATGCAGTGAATGGTAAGTAGGGTTCACATCCTCAACCACTTCTTTTTCTCCCGAGAATGTGAAGTTGCTGTGCAACTCAAACATTGTAATGCCCTTTGTCGTTGTTGGGGAACTGTAGACCTGGATTTCGTAATTGTCCTGTGCCGCTACGTGACACGTCCACCACAGAACAAAAAATCCCAAGAATAGTTTTCGCATGCAATCTCATTTATAGTCGTCTCGTGTTGGGCTGAAGGTGTCAATTACTTTGCAATCAGTCATTGCAATTGCGCTATGTGGTGTATTCGAAGGAATAATTTGATACATGCCATTTGTCAAAGGAGATGGTTTCCCACCTATGACCATATTCAACTGTCCTTCGATAATGTATGTGATCTGTTCGTGAAAGTGATGATGTTCGGGGAGGACACTTCCTTTTTTAATTTCAACATAGCCAAATGTGTGTTTATCTCCATGCGCATAGTAACCAGTGATCCCGGGGACAATTTCTTTTGAAGGAATGTTTTTGATGTCTTTCATTTCAAAAAATAATTTGTTGAAGGTTCAGTATTAAATACGCGTTATTTATAGGTCTGCCATTGGATAACCATTGTTGATCCAGTCCGCTTTTAAATTGTGTGTGAGATTCAGTAATTTTTGATTTGTGAATTTCATGTCATTGAGGAGTTGAAATGCAGGACGTACATTGGGGCAATGTTCAAAGGGACAACAACCGCAATAGATAACTATCTGCCTGTCTCTTTTCTCCTTTCCCAGCATAGTTCGCAATTTGTCGAGATTATTCTTCTCATGCGTCGGGCCTATGTCAACGGCGTTTTTTATCAGCCCCGCCGGCCCTACGTTAATGATAAGTGTGTTTGACGCTGTGTTTCCATTAATAATTGCTGCCAGGTCCTTTGGCTCCATTAATTGATCGGGGCGCCACGGGTCTGGTTGTTTTGTGATAAAAGATGCTCCAATGAATATGAGCAGGATCGCGATCATGGCGGCGACGTGTTTTTTCTTCATAGTGAAAATGTTTTATAATTATTTTGAAATAGGTTGAGAAGATTTGAAGTCCTGGTTCACCACAGGTAAGTTGGTTGGAATAGTTACGACATTAAAACCATGATTCGTTGCTTTGTGGCAATCATTGCAGGTGTTTGTCAGCAAAATAAAGCCGCGTTTGAACGAAGACGGATCTTTTTGTTGTATTGCATTTTTAACGCTGTCGATCGCCGGGTCGATCATTCCAATCGCCTTTACTTCAGGACGGTCCTGGCAAAATTGTCGGATATCATCTAAAGACTCGAGTATTTCATGCACTTCAAAGTCTGCCAACGGCCAATTTTGATTTTGTGCGGCAAACCAAAGTTTGGCATGATGGAGTTGAATTCCTAACATAAATTCACCAAGACCCGGACGGTATGCGTTTGACGATTGCTTTTGCAGACTGTCGATCTTTGCGTGCATTTGTTCTACCTCTTTATTTGAGTCGTTGCAAGATAGTAGGATAATGAAAATGAGGAAGGCAACCGCTTTTAAATACTTTGAGGGAACGTAGTGTGATCGATCTTTTTCCATATTACTTTCTTTTGAAGCTGCAGAATAAAAAATTCTGAGCCGTGTTGAACGGCGTTATGTGATCCTCATAGATACACTTGATATGCGCAAACGATCTTTCAAACGTTGCTTGCAGAGAAGTTTCGGAATATTGCTTTACTTTAAGACCGCTGCATTTTTCCGGCCCTTCTTCAGAGAACGTTCCCAAGACAAGATATCCATTTTTTGAAATTGCATCATTTGCTAAAGAAACATACCGGTCAATTTTGTCGTCAGTGGTTAGAAAATGAAACGCCGCCCGATCGTGCCAGAGGTCAAAATGAAGATCCTTAAAATCAAAGTCGATGACGTCGGAAACAATCCAATGAACTTTGTCGGCCCGAATGCCCAGCCGCTGTTTTGCGCGCTCAATTGCCTTAGCCGAAATATCAAGTACCCAGATATTCCGATATCCTTTTTCTAACAATACATCTACAAAGTGACTATCTCCTCCTCCGATGTCAATAATATTTGCCGTGAGTGGCAAATTGAATAGTTCGAGAAACTGTACAGATGTTTTTGGATAGGCCTGAAACCAGCTTACTTCGTTTTCCGCTTTGGTGGAGTATATGTTATCCCAATGTGTCTTTGTATGCATTTGATTTTCTAAGGTACCGACGTATATCTTTATAAAAACAATTTCCGCATAATCCTTAATCCTGGAAATCGTGGTTCCGGTTCTTTATTGCTCAAACCAGCAAAAACTTCCACCCACCCATTCCCGGTCCTTATTATATCTGACGCCAATCATTTTGCCCTTGCTTAACCTCGAAAGATTGTTTGTAGGAACTGGCCTCGCTTCACCGTCTTTCCAGAAATAGAATATCCTGATCTCGGTTTTCGCTGGAACATCCGGCGTATCGATCACGTCGGCATATTTTACCTTTCGTTGCAGTATCCAATTTTCGGGATCCTTCACATTTTCAATATCCTCACGCTTTACGTCAATCACCACTCCCTGGCCGGCAAAAGAGAAGAGCGGCTTCAGTACATAGTTTTCGAGATCGTTGGGCAACTGTTTTATTTCATTGAGGAAGAATGTTTCGGGAACATACGGATGACGAATCAGTGGCAATGTGTATTTACTGATCCTGTAGAACCAGTTTGGATGGGGCACCCATTCGACGTCGAGTGCTTCAAATAGTAATTTCCCCTTCTCCTGGACGTCGTCAGATTGTTGCCTGAGATCATCAAAAATCAAGCGGTTGTAAATCCTTTTTATTTGAGTTTTTTTTCCATTGTTTAAGTAATACAACTTCTTTCCTTCTTTGATAAGGTCAGTGAGGCAAACCATTTTGATGCCCACATATTCTTCCGTCGCAAAAAAATCAACTCTTGTTTTTTGTTTTTCGGGAAAAATTTCCAGGAGGATAACATTTTCAGCGTTATGATTGCCCAGGATGATTTCCTTTAACAATTGCAAGTAAGTTTCTTTGGTATAACCATGGAGATAGCAATCAAAATATTCCGGTACAGGAAAATGCTTCCGGGAGACTTCAGGGATCAATACTTCAAAAGCAAATAAACTAGGGAAGCCCTGCATTTCGATCAATTGCGGCTCGTATTGTCCTTTTTCATTCACACAAACTCCAAAATCAAAAGCGATGAAATGTGAAAAGTCATTTTCATTTGGCACATTCAGATCAGCGGGAATTGCTTTGCTGGTCAATTCCTTGAAATGCGGATCAACGATAATATCGACGATCTTCTCGCAGGTATCCAGCATTTTCTTTTTAAAACCCTGGTCAACAAAAACAGGCGTCTCTGCCACGCGAAAGTCCAGGTGGCCTGGGTATACATTGCTCAGCTCATGCAGGAACGCTTCGTATTTATCTTTTGTAAAATTTTCGTTGAATGCTTTTCGTAAAGCCGGAATCATGGGATTCTAAGAATTGAATTGGGAAGTTAAGGATTTTTGGGGTTGATCTTTCAATGGGCTTTGCTATGAAGATGGCAGGTTCAGGATTGACGTTAAAAAAATATTCAATGTTCAATGTTCAATTTTCAATGTTCAACGGAGAGAGCGTTGAGAATTGAGCATTGAGAATTGAAAATTGAGCATTTTTTCTTACTAGCGATACGAACGCACAAGTGTGCGACGCAACAATAGCTAAATAGAATTACTAAAGCTGGTAACCAATAACTAATAACCAACAACCAACCTCAAACCAACTCTCCATGAAGCTGTTCTACTGCCTGGTTGAGAAAATTGGGAAGAACGTGTGAGTAGGTCCAAAGGATCTTATCGGGATCGTTGAGGTGCTCGATCATGTTGCGCCATTTTTCTTCGCCATGGCTTTCAATTACCGTCTTCTTTTTGTCTTCACGATTTAGGTACATGGTCATGCCGGAAGCGTCCGCTTCAGGATGAAATTGAGTACCGATCATATATTCATTGTAACGGATGCCCATGATTGCACGCTCATAGGGAACGTGGGGACGATCCTTTTCGATACATAAAATTTTTGCCCCCATCTTTTCGAGCACAGAGTAGTTAGGCTGGATCACCTGGTAATCGCGACTGTCAACTGCATAGAACGGATCACGAAGGCCAGCAAAAACTGGTTCATTGACACCGTCGGCAAGCATATGTATTGGGAAAATTCCAAAAGCAGTGGACCGCCTTTTTGTGATGATGCCTACATTATAATATCTCGCAGATAACTGGAACGAATGACAAATGAAAAAAACAAATTTCTTTTGTTGGTTGGCGGGATTGCTATTCCATCGTTCTACGTCATTTAACCAGGCGAAATATTTTTTTTCCCAATCGCTGTAACGACTTTCCAAAGGGCTCCCAGGACCACCGCTGGAGATAAACACATCGAAACTCATATCGGGAACATCATTCTTTAACCGCACATCAAACTCTTTCCACTCAACCTGTATGTTATTGTCTTCTCCGAACTCAACTAGAATATTTCTGAGGCAACGCATGCCCTGGTTGGGTACACCTTCATAGAGATCAAGAATAGCAACTTTTAACTTTTTCTCGGTTTCCATAGCGACAAACATATAATTTTTTGCTTTGCAAATTTACTGCGCAATCGCTGATTTTACTAACAAATGTGGAAACTGCGGACTGAGCTGAGAATTGAACCAAATAGGAGACATAGGGACATAGACAAAAGACACGTTTATGTGGACTCTATGTGCACTGTGTACCTGTGTGTTCAAAAATTCAAACGGCCACCATAGGAAATTGGAGAACTCAGTTGGATTGACCCAAAACTTGTCCGGCAATTTCACAAGGCACCTATTCGCTTCATTAATTCTTAACTCTTCTAAAAAAATAAACTTTCACCAGGTCACCCGTAACGACATAAAGCGTTAAGATAATGGCGATCGCCAGTAGCTGTTTAAGCGTGGGAAAGCTAAAACCCAATAACGGAGCGACAGGAGGAAGAGTTATTAAAATTGTTACGACCATCGCAATGGCACTGATGATCACGAGTAATTTTCCTGGCTTGCTCTTGATGAAAGATTTTCTTGTCCTGATGATAAAAAGTATTAATAATTCAGTCATCACTGATTCGATAAACCAGCTTGTTTGAAAACGTGATTCATTTGCCTTAAAATAAAAATAGATCACATAAAAAGTGAGAAAATCAAAGATCGAACTATGAATTCCAAATACGATCATGAAGGAACGAATGGTTCTAAAACTCCATTTAGCGGGCTTTTCCATTTGTTCTTTGTCGACATTGTCAGATGCGATGGCGAGATAGGGAAAGTCTGTAAGAAAGTTGGTCAGCAGAATTTGCTTGGGCAGCATCGGCAAAAAAGGCAATAGCAAAGAAGCGCCTGCCAGGCTAAACATATTGCCAAAAGTGGCGCCGGTGTTGATCAAGATATACTTCATGGAATTGACGAAAGATCTCCTGCCTTCGTAGATCCCGTCAGTCAATACAACTAAATCTTTTTCCAGCAAAACAAAATCAGCTGATTCTTTAGCTACATCCACAGCATCTTCCACCGAAATTCCAGTATCGGCAGCATGAATGGCCGCGACATCATTGATACCGTCGCCCATGTACGCCACAGCCTTTCCGGCCCGCTGAAGCGCTTTAATAATTATCTCCTTCTGATTGGGCTCGATTTCAGCAAATAGGCAAGCATCAACGGTTTTAGAAGGAAGAACGTCCGGAGCGATCGCTTTTAGCATACTGCCTGTCATGATCCTCGAATCATCCATTCCCAGTTCCCTTGCGGCGTATGCGGCTATGTAGCGATTATCGCCTGTAATGATCTTTATGTCAACATTCAATTGTTTCAACTTCTCAATAGACTGCGGGACATCATTCTTCAATGGGTCCTCCAGTAAAATAAAACCAGCAAAGATCATCTCTGCTTCGTCGGTCTTTTTGATCGAAGCCGCATCGATGTTTTTTTGGCAAATGGCCAGAACGCGCAGACCACCTTCACTGTAATTTTTAAATCTTTCCTCCAGCTCAGACCTCTTTGAATCATCGATTTTCGAAATCATGCCGCCTGCTTCAACTTGCGAGCATACTTCCAAAATATTCGCAAATGCACCCTTAGTGATGATGGTCGTGATATTATCCTTTTGAACCAATACGCTCAATCGCTTCCTGGTGAAATCGTAAGGTATTTCGTCAAGTCTTGTGTATGCGGAAACATCGATCTTAAGTGCCTTTATCGCATCATCAATTGGATTTACAAAGCCGCTTTGAAAGCAGCCATTGAGTGACGCCAGTACTTTCAGGTTTTCATCGTCCTTGCCTTCACCATTTACAATTTGCTTCACAACAACAGAACCTTCGGTGATCGTTCCGGTTTTGTCTGTACACAAAACATTTATTTCTCCAAAATTGAAAATGGATGAAAGTTTCTTGACGATCACCTTTTTCTTCAGCATTCGTTTTGCGCCTGCAGTCATTGATAGAGTCATGATCGCTGGCAATAGTTCAGGGGCCATGCCAACGGCAATCGCCAATGAAAACAGAATTGAATCGAAGACCGGTTTATGAAACAAAAGATTCACACCAAGAATAAAAACGGCAAGTACGAGTGTGATACGTAGCAGGAAGTAACCAAAATTCTTTATTCCTTTTTCAAAAACAGTTTCTGATGATTGTTGCAGGCTCTTCTGCATGTGACCAAACAAAGTGTCTTTTCCAAGATTGACAGCAATCGCCTTTGCTGTTCCATTTACCACATTCGTTCCTTTCCATAAGCAACAACTTTTGGAAGTCAGCGAGGCATTCTCATCCACCTGATCAACCTTTTTCTCTACTGGGTACGATTCTCCCGTGAGCGAGCTTTCATTCACAAAAAGTTGGTTGCTTTCTACGATCCTGCAATCAGCCGGAATAATGTCTCCAGCATTAAATATTAAAATGTCTCCGCTAACTACTTCATTGGTTTTTATGTCGACCGGTTTTCCGTTACGCAACACTGTAGCGACGGGGTGGATCATTTGCTGTAATTTTTCAACAGCGCGTCCTGCATTGAGCTCCTGGAAAAAGCTCAGTAAGCCGGTAGCCAACAAAATTGAGAGAATGATGATCATATCGGATGTCTCCCCGAGAACACCAGAGAGAATCACTGCTACAAGCAGCAACAACACAAGTGGACTTGTAAATTGACGGATGAATAATTTGAATTCACGGACAAATGTGCTCTGCGTTTTTTCGCCCGCTGCTTGTTTCGCTAACCGCCATGCGGCTTCATCATTGGTTAGGCCGCCAGGGGAGGACTTTAATTCCGAAAAGATTTCATCA
>AP72_2010_repI_A001DRAFT_1000388_pt1 | contig 10258 bp, 10 predicted proteins | sample AmaPasrepliIA001_FD_9535 | JGI IMG/M metagenome (IMG submission 9535)
AATTTCACGCGTCGCTGACGCGACGCCATCTCGATTGATCTTTAACCCGGCCTTGAAGAGTGTGTCGGGACATGACGATCACGACCTGTTTAGTACCCCGAGCGCCAGCGAGGGGTCGTAAAGTGAGTCGATCACTGAGTAGCTCGAGCAATTGATCCCCTCGCTGGCGCTCGGGGTACAAACAGGCCGACACACCTTGAAAGGCCGGGCTAAACTCATTCGCCGCTACGCGGCGACGCCGTCGATAGAATCTCTCGCAAAAGAACAGATCGAGTTTAACTTCCGGCCATAGATCCCGGCTCCAACCCTCTGCCGGGGAGAGGGCGGTCAGAAGTCCTCTTTGATGAGTCAAGTATGTTAATGCCCTTACGAACCTCCTCGACTGGTTCGTATTAGGATCTGTGGTTGGCAGGGCAGCTGCTGTGCGTTTCAGTTACTTCAGAGCGGGCCCATACCGGGAGGTCCACCCATACCGGGCAAGCCCATGCCGCCAATCGGGGTGCCCGGCAACGGCGCTTTTCCGTTCCCGGCGCGCGACCGCAGCAACGAGGGGTCGACATTTTTCAGATCATAAAGGGTCTTGTATAAGCCTTCTCGCTGAATCAATTCTTCATGGGTCCCTTGATCCGCGAGGTGGCCTTTATCAAGCACGAGGATTCGATCCGCCACGGCGGCAACGAAAGTAAGATCGTGACTGATCACAATGCAGGTTCTTTCTTTGGCATACTCTCGAATCACCTGAATCAGGCGGTTGCGCTGATCAGCATCGAGATTTTCGGTAGGTTCATCGAGCAGGAGCACCTCAGGTTTGCGAAGCAGACAACGCGCCAGGGCAATCAGGCGCTTCTGTCCACCCGAAGGTATCTGGACGTCAACGACTGTGTCGTAACCCTGCGGCATTCGTTGACGGTCAACGATCACATCATGAATATGAGCCAGGCGGCAGGCGTCCTCGACTTCGGAGTCGGTTGCCGAAGCACGGCCCAACCGCACATTTTCGCGAATTGTGTCCTTGAGGAAGAAAGGAAACTGCGAAAGTTTTGAAACCTGTTCACGTAATGAACTGAGAGTGACGTCAGAAATATCCTGGCCCTCGATCAATATCTGCCCTTTCTGCGGGTCGAGAAACCTGAGGATCAGATTCATTATGGTGGATTTACCGCACCCGATACCTCCAACCAGCGCGATCGTTTCTCCTTCTTTGATGTCAAAAGAGATGCCCTGCAGAACAGTCTGCATCGGCGTGTAACCGAAAACCACGTTGTCAAATTTAATATCGCCGTGAACTTCCCCGAGACTTTTAGCGGCGGGTTTCTCAACCACGCTCGGTTTGGTGTCGATCAACTCGTAGGTAGAAACGATACCCGGAACCAGGGACTGGTACATTGTGTACGACCCGACCAGGCGTTGGACCGGTGTGAAGAGATTCGGAGCCATCTGCATGAAGACAATCGCCGAAGCAAATGTTAGTCCCCATTTGGCGCCGAGCAGGATTGCCACCAGCATCACCAGCGCGGTGGTCAGCGAGATGAATATTTGCGCGCCGCTGTTGCTGAGACTCATCCAGGCGGTCGTCGCGGCCGTGCTTTTCGCGGCAGCTTTCGAAGCCTCTCGAAACCGATCGCTGCGTTTGGGTTGCGCATTAAAAACCTGAATATCCGAAATGCCGCTGATGGTTTCTTCCAATTCGGCGCCCAATTCACGGGCGCTCAGGTTAATGCCCATCGCGCCTTGCTGCAATTTGCCGCTGGTGTAACGGAACATCAGCAGCGTGGCCGGCGCGAGCACAAAAAGGACCAGGGTCATTTGCCAGCTCAGGGCCAACAGATAAGCGATAACAATCACCATCACGAGTATGTCGACCACCGGCGTCAATAACACCTGCGTCAACAGTCGCTGAACTGTGCCGGTCTCCGAAAGAACTCGCTGCATTAACGCGCCCGTTTGACCGCCCATGAAGAAATCGAGCGACAGCGATTGAATATGGTCGTAGACATGCTGTCGCAGGGACGATAGCAGCCGCTGCTCCAGATTTGCGTCGACCCAGGCGCGCACGATGTCGAGGACGTTCCTGAATACGATCGAGAAGGTCCAGATGATGAAAATCGTGGTGAAGGTCAGCTGGGTCGACAGCCAGGTGCGTATAAATGCGGGCGGAAAGCCGGCGACGTTTCCACCGTCGCTGGTGTCATAAAAAGAAGAAGTCATGCTCCATACTTTGCTCCAATCGCCGCCCTGCGCTGCCTGACCAAATAATTTGAAGATGGGACCCATGGCAGCTGCGGCAACGAACGGCAACAGCGACATGATTAGGGACAAGACGAACGAGATCAGCACAATCCCCATGTGTCCCTGCAACAACTTCAAGGCGCGCTTGATGTATGGACCGGCCTTTATGCGCGGCGTTTCTTTGAAGCGTATATCTCCCTCGGGAAGCGGCGGCAATCCGTCGGCCGGAAGTTTCGGTAGTCCTTCTGCTGGAATCGCACCAGCGGGAAGCTTCGGTAGTCCTTCTGCTGGAATCGCACCAGGAGGAAGTTGTGGTAGTCCTTCGGCTGGAATCGCGCCGGCCGGAATTCTTTGAATCGGATCAATGATTGGTGCGCCAGGCAGATCAGACTGTTTACCTTTAGGCGGTTTCGAATCAGTCATACGATTGTTCCTTAAATTGCGGCATTTGATAATTCAGAATCCACCAAAAAGCAAAGGCGGGCAAGCGTTTTGCGCGCCGACCCGCCGGGAAAAGTCATTGTTGGTCCGGAAAAATTTTCGCTCAGCAGTAGCAATAATAATAATGCCACCAGCAGCGCCACGCATTGCAGAGTAGTTCACGGCAAACGCAGATATGGGCGTACGCTTGCACCTCACCGAGGCTTTCCGTATTGTCCACCTTGGTGGGGCTCATCTCGGCAGTGGCTTTCGGGATGCCTGACGCGCCGGGTTTCTCGGGGAACATCTGCGCTGCCTTATCCGCAGCAATCGCATACTGCTTCAATACATCATCAGGGATGTCAAAAACCTTTATTTCATTCTCAGTGCCGGGGGACGAAGTCAGAATTGCCATTTTGTTCTCCTTTCTCAGGTAGACCGAGTTAAAGGGCGCTACAAGCCTACCTTGGGTCTCAGCGACTTCGTTGCCGGGATTGTCAATCCGAAATCGTCAAGAGACCCAAGTGATTGCGGCTTTGACTTGTCTAGCAGTAGCAATAATAGTAATGCCACCAACAACCGTAGGCGTTGCAAAGTAACTCCCGACAAACACAGACGTCGGAGTACGCCTGAACTTCACCCAGGCTCTCGGCGTTGTCGACTCTCATCGCATTACCGCCGCCGCTCTTTGGAATGTCAGCGCCGGCGTGCTTACCGCTCTCAGGAAACATCTGNGCTGCTTTGTCACCCGTGACTGCATACTGCGAGAGGACGTTATCCGGAATATCGTAAATCGCAACCTTGTTGCCCTCACCGGACATGGAAGTTAAGATCATTGTCAGTTCTCCTTTTGCTGAAAGTATTTTGAGGAAAATTCCTCGAATTATGAAACGATCAGGTTAATCGGCGAGATCAACTCTCAGGACAACCGCATCGTTTCTCCAACCGCGCGTTTGGCGACCGGCCTCTGACACAACGATCAAGAGAATCAACCAGCGGAAAGACACAGATACCATTGTTCTCGACACGCTGCTACTGATCATTGGTTTTAAGAACGGCCGCATCCTATCAACCATGACGGAATCAGGCAAGCGTTTTTGCGTTGCGCAGCCGGCCCTCGTCACTCAGTTCCTGCCAGGCACTTTTGAAAACGGGATCTTCGCCCCCGGGTCCTGCATACCGAACCAGGCCCTGGCGATCAACAAGCACCAACGTGGGCAATCCGTTGGCGCCATAGAGTCTCTGCAGGCCCTCGTCCTCAGCGACCGCTACTCGAAACCTAACGTCGTGCTGGTTAAGCGTCGCTCGCATCAGATCGAGTTCCTGGTTTCTGGCTTCGAGTGTTCCGTTGTAGGCCATGTAATGTCGAGTGATGGCAATTATTTCCAGGTCATTTTTTGATTCTTGATCGTAGAGCGCGGTCAGTTTCGGAAACATTTCCTGGCAGGGTTTGCACCATGTCGCCCAAAACTCGACCAGCACGACGCGGCCACGGAGATCCGCCAGCGTGACGTGCTCGCCAACCAGCCACATCTTCAGGTTGATCTCAGGTGCGGGCTTCCCTAATAGCCCAATTTGCGTGCCTCGATCGCGGATTTGCAGGTAGCCACTCATCGCTGATCGCTTTTGAGTGAGGGTGCCGGTGGCTTGCATTATCTGCGAAATTTTTTCCGCAAAAGCCGTTTCGTCTGCCAGGAACGTGACCGCGTCTTCCAGCCGGTTTAACGCCAGATAGACATCCGCCAATGTCATTCCCAGCCGAATGCGCGTAGCAAACTCGATCTCGTACGGTGTGGCGCGGGCGACTTGCAGGCTCTTCTCTAATTCGCTCGCAGCGGCTTCCGGTTCTCCGCGCGAGCGGAGTTGGTCAGCGTGATCAATACTTCTTGAGACAAATGCCTGCGGCGTCTCAGCCACTGTCGTTTGTGAACTCATTTTGGTTCCTCTGAAGTCCACGGAATATATCCGCTCCGGCAACGCACGGCAAGGAGCATCCGTAACCTTAGGGACGCAACGGGGGATTGTTTTTGCAGTAAGGACTTGCATCTGTATAATGCGCAACAATCAATCGAGCCTCGTTCGATCCGCAGATTGACAGCAGAAAGCTATGGTTGACAATTCATCAGCGTCCGGCCCGAGTTCTAAATCGTTTGCCTCGCAATTGGGCGAGATCGCCGACTCGATCGATGTGTCCAATTCATTAACCGTGTCGCTGCAGCGGGCGATTGACGACCTGCTGCATCACGCGAACAGCGCCGTGAATGCGGCGACCGCTTCGGTATTAGTTAGGGATGGCGACAGCGGCGGATTGAAGTTCCTTACTGCCACCGGCGCAGTGACTGACGCTTTACTGAAGTTGCGTTTACCGCCCGGCGCCGGCATTGCGGGGCTCGTTTTTTCGACGCACCAACCCATGGCCGTCGCAGATGTCGCGCACGAAGGTTCGTTCTGGTCAGAAGCCGATAGACATACTGGTTTCAAGACAGTTACTTTGCTGGCAACACCGCTGCGCAGAGAAAACGAATTGGTGGGTGTGCTGGAATTCATCAACCGCCCCGGCGATCCACCTTACCCGCCGTTTAGTCCCCAGGAAATGGATCGAGCAGCCCGGTTCGCCGAGCCGATTGGGCAGCTGGTAGAGGCTTATGAAATCGCCGGGTTGATCGAATCTCTTTTTAATTTTTCGATTCGCAACTCATTGACGACGAACTCGAATGAACAGCGGCAGGCTGCAGAGCGTGAATGGCTTGCCGGTAATCCGGCTGTCGGCGCGCAACGGGAGTTATTGAAGATCTGGCTGGCCTTGCGCGACATTATTAATTCGGGAGATGCGGAACGAAAACTCTGTCGGGAATTGCTGGAATCAGTTGAGCGATTTTCGCGAGATCGATCAGCCGCAATGGGCCAATTCGGATTTTGATATTGGCAGGGACGGATAGCTTGCCGATGATTGAAACTGCCGAGCCGCAGACAAACAGAATCGATCTTTGGTCGGCTATTCAGCCGGAGACACTCTGGCAGGGTCGCACCGGGCGCGGGGTGCGCGTCGCCGTGGTCGATAGCGGCATCGATACGGCCCATCCCGATCTAATCGGAAAAGTTAAGGACTCCGTCGAAATTGTGGCGGCCGACGGCAAGCTCGAATTTCGTCCGTCAACCTCAGGTGATCAAGCCGGTCATGGCACTGCTTGCGCGGGTATTATCTCAAGTATAGCGCCTGAGGCGGAGCTTTACAGCGTCAAGGTTCTTGGTCCACAGGGCTCCGGTTCAGGAGAGATGTTTCTGGTCGGTCTCGATTATGCGATTAAGCAAAAATTTCAGGTAATCAATTTATCGCTCGGGACGACAAAGAGTGAATACTTTGGTCCGGTCCATAATCTATTGGATCGAGCTTATCAGGCCGGCTGCATTATCGTGGCAGCCGCAAACAATCTTCCCTATCCGAGTTTTCCCTCCATCTTCTCCTCATCTGTAATAGCAGTCGTGAAGCGAAGCGGAGGCGATCCATTCAATTTCGCTTATCGATATGGGCAGGTAATCGAAATGGTCGCTCCCGGCGTAGACGTGAAGACTACCTGGCCTGGCGGTGGCTATCGGCAATTGACCGGTAACAGTTTTGCGTGTCCGTACATCGTCGGCATCGTGGCGTTGATCAAAGAGGCGTATCCCGACCTCACGCCTTTTCAGGTGAAATCAATCCTCTACCGCATCGCCCAGTGCAATCGCGAAAAGGCGCTCAAGGATGCCGCCGCGGTTACCACTAACAAAGCAGTTTAAACTTGGGCAAAAACTATGCAGCAATCACGTCTCGACTTTGGGCGAGTGGGCGACTGTTAATCAGAGTTCTCTAACAATATAATGGGCGCACTTTGAACGAGGTAAGCACTCGCCGCCTGACCGCCCCGGAAGTAGAGTTACTTCGCAATCTCGGACTGTGCCTTGGTGTATTAGCTGAAAAGCATGCGCAGTGCGCGCGCGTTTATCCGGATTTCGAGGTGCCCTTCGAAGAGTTTCGCGATGCTGTAACGGCAGCCGCTCGTAAGAGCTTAATTGAATATCCGAGGCGAGATGCGCAGCCGTCACTCGAGGATCTCAAACAGCTTATTGGCGAGTTAAAGCTCGATGATCTTTACCTTGCCCTGGGTTGTCTTCAGGGAGATGAACGCGCGTGGTGGGAGTTTGATCGCCAGCACCGGTCGTTTATGGAAAGGCTGACCCGTCAGCTGGTCAGAAGCGATACCGATGCCGACGAAGTAATCGACGCCGTCTCGGTTGAGTTATTTGGCACCAAAGTCATTAATGGTATGCGGCAATCAAAGCTGCGTACTTATACGGCGCGAGGCACACTCCGGGGCTGGTTGCGGGTAATCATCATGCATGCAGCAACCGATTTACACCGTATGACGAAGGTTGAGGCTCCGGTGGAAGATTTAGCCGCCGCCAGCGATGAATTAAGTGCGCAGAGTATTTGGACAGCTGAGGAGTCAGTGGTTACGAGCTTAGTGCGCGAAAAGTACCGGTCCGCGACCACGGCGGCGTTAGATGGGGCGCTGGCCGCGCTGGAGGATCATGAAAAGCTCTTGCTGCTTTATTATCATGTCGAAGGGCTCAAGTTGCGCGAGATCGCGAGCATCGTTGAAAAGCCGCGCTCACTCATTCGACGTTCCTTCGAGCGGCGCAGCTCGCGGGAAGGTCGCGTCCATGAATCGACAATCATGCGCTGGTTGGAGAAGATCTATAAGAAAGTTCTCGAGGGTTTTAAAGCTGAGTTGGCAAGCAAACATGGTCTAAAACCAGAAGAGATTGAGATCTGCCAGGCGATCGCAGTGGAAGATCCGGCGCAAAGCATTAATATTTCGGAATCGAGCAAGAGCTTGCCTGAAGGAGGGTCGTGAAGCCTCCGGAGCATCAAACCAGCGAATTTACGCCGGCAAGTCTCTGCCGTCTGATTGAACTGCGCCTTAAAGCTCGTTTGTCTGCAGGCTCGTCGTCCGGGTCAGCCACTCCTCACCCAAATGAAGATCTCATCAATGCATTTGTAGAGGGCGAGCTCAGTGAAGCTGAATCGCATTACCTGGTTTCTCATCTCATGGAATGCGCAACCTGCCTTCATCTGACGGCAGAATTAATTCGGCACGAGCCGTTGACAGATGAAATTAGCAGTCTTGGCCCAATCGAGGAGCAGCCTGGTCTATTACAGCGATTCATCGGTTCATTTGCGAACAGCATTTCCTCAACCAACGAAGACGCCGTGTTTGCGTATGAAGAAAAAGAGGAGGTTGAGCCGGCTGAGGGTGATGAAAAACCCGACGTTGATCGGTAGGCCCTGGATGTCCGCGGATGTTCCGGCAGGATGATACGTCACCGCCGCTATTCAGAAATTGTCCATTGATTAAGATGGTCCAGAAAGGCCGCGCGAACTGACAATCCCGACGGCTGGTCCGAATAAGTCTGGTAAGCCTTGACGCCTTCGACTTTCAGCACCTTGACCTGGCCGTTTTCAAATCGAAACGAACCTGTGGCGTTGCTGAATGGCACACCACCCGCATCCTCGCGTCCCGGCTCGGCTTCAATATAAGCAAAGCGTAGGCGATTCTCCCATGCCTGTGCGGTTAATTGCGGCGGTCGGCGTTCGGTTCGCACATTGCCGCTCATGTCACCTACCAGTGCTGCTTCAGTGTTGAAAGCGAGTAGAAAATCCATGATCTTCGCGCCGGGGAAAACAATATGCCAACTCAAAGTGTGCGTCAATCGCGATCGACTGGTGTTTTGGGCAGACCCAGGCCGTACCTGACTTCCCCCGGCACTCCGTAACGTCCTTACCAAACAATTCTTCAAATCCGGAAAAGCCAACTTTAGTTCTGCTGCGCCAGCACAGCCTGAGGCAGTGGACACGGCGGCGACTGGTTCGGAGAGCAGGCAAAATTGTTGGGGTCGCCTGACGTAGTCAGCGTGTCATCAGTGTAAATGATCCCAGCCCTGCCGTTTTGGGGGTCGATGGCAACCTGAAACAAGTCGAGCAAATTGCGCGTTCCCGGACCACAGGCGCTCCCGTTGGTACAGATCACACCGTGGTGATTGGAAGTGGTGTTTACCTGGGTCTGTGTGAAACTACCGCCGCTGAGCTGCGCGAAGTAGACGTGCCAGTCGGCGAGCGGATCGAGGTTGGAGGCCGCACTCGTGCCATAGTAAACAACGTCGACGGTACCATTGTCAGCAGTCACCCATGGGAAGATCGCCGTTGTGGCCGGGGCGCTGCTGACCGTCACGGCAGCCGTCCAGTGGCCTCCTTGATCGGTCGAGCTGGCGAATGAGACTGTCTGGCCATCGGACCAGGCAGCGTAAAGGTTACCATTGGTCGCGTCGACGGCCAGTACCGGGAAGAGGTTCGCCAGGCTGGTACCGGGGGCAGCCGTAAAAGCGACATTCGCTGTCCAAGTCCGGCCCATGTCGCTGCTCCGTGAGATGACGATGTGGTTAGGCGTGAAGGTGTGGGCTTTCAGCAGGCCAGTCTCCCCGGCAGCGTAGATGTCATAGACGTTGTGACTGTGAGGATCAGCAACGATCTTTCCCTCCTCGTTATTGAAGGTCGCGATCGCCGTAATTTGTCCCTGCCCGACAATAGGATCACCCGCGCGCTTCCACGTGAATCCATCATCATCCGAGCGCTGTACATGGATGAGCGAAGCGTTGGCCGAATCGTGGTAGGCAATGTAAACATGCGGCCCATCGGAAGTGATCCACGGCCGGTCGTTGTTGGTCGTGTCGATAATCTGGGAAGTGCATTGGCTGATCGAAAAGGTGCCGGATGCGGGGCTCGGACAGGTAATTGCCGATACGCCGATCTGGGCTTTCCTAAATGTCGGATTAAAGAGAAACACCAGCGTGGAGACATGCAACCTGCCGGTTGACCCGATGTCTACGTCGGCGTCGCCCGCACCAAAGACTGACTTGCCGGGGTGTTGCAAGGTGTTGTCGACGATGCCTTGATGAGTGGGAACCGAGCCGAAGGGCCCAGTCCAGAGGGCGGTACCGAAGGCCGTCGGATCAAACAACCATTGAAGCGAAACCATGGCCATAGTGCCGTCATTGCCAATGGAGATCTCAGGTTCGCTGCTGCCGTTGGTCAGCACCAGCGGTGTTGTGGTGAAGCTGGCTGGCGGATTAGCGGTGGTCCGTACAGGAAGCACGATGGCGAGTAACAGTGTGGCGAGGGCTGCCGCGGTGATGATTGCCAGCGGATAGCCGAGAGCACGAGAAGTTAATCGTTTATACATGATGGCATCCTTTCGAAACTCGAGAAAGGGAAGTCAACTCAGCGGCACACCACCGCGTCTTTTCCCGTGGAATAGCCTGGGGGTTTCAGATTCAATCGCGATCTTTGCGATCCAGCCAGAGAATGTCAAGAAATCTCGGAAGTGGATACTGNTTCAGTTTGAAATCGCGCCACATTCCGCAGGCGCTTCAAAAGATTTNTCGCCGCGTAGCGGCGAATGAGTTTAGCCCGGCCTTTCAAGGTGTNTCGGCCTGTTTAGTACCCCGAGCGCCAGCGAGGGGATCAATTGCTCGAGCTACTCAGTGATCGACTCACTTTACGACCCCTCGCTGG
>AP72_2010_repI_A001DRAFT_1000389_pt1 | contig 10244 bp, 10 predicted proteins | sample AmaPasrepliIA001_FD_9535 | JGI IMG/M metagenome (IMG submission 9535)
AGCTACAAGGGATGGAACGCATCCTTCGAGGCTCTTCCCTTCGTCCGCTTGCCTCGCCTCGGACTCGTAATCGACGGTAGCGGCTTCTATCGCCGCGGCGAGACACAGTACAACGCGATGGGCGGTCCGCGTTTCGCAACCAATATCGGCAAATGGCGGCCGTTTGTTCATGCCATGGCCGGCATCCGCCATCTGGACTCCAGCGGAATGGTTTATCAGCCACTGGTCATCGACGCCGGCGGTGGTGTCGACTACAAGCTGTGGTTCAAGAATTTCTCCTGGCGACTGCAAGGCGATTACATGCACTCCAAGTACGCCAGCGCCGTACAGAATGACTACCGGACATCCACCGGGATCGTCTGGCGGTTCTGAACTCTCGGTCCTTCCGTACCGGATTTACTACGATCTGATTTCCTCCTTCCCGCATCCAAGAACTTTATGCGTCACTTTGGGTTACGCAATTGCAGGGAGGAAAGTTCATGCGAAAGACTGCGTGCGCCATTTTTGCGCTGTTCCTGTTTACCAGCCTGGCAGCCGCTCAAATCCCCACCTCGGGAAACATCTTCGTTGGATACTCTTACGAAAATACCAACTGGTCTGGGCTCGACTCTGCCCTGGGCCGCCCGAATCTGAATGGATGGGAAGCTTCTCTTGAAGGAAAAGTCTTCCCGCATCTTGGCATTGTCACCGATTTCAGCGGCCACTATGGATCGCAAAGCTTCACTGAGTTCACACCGGGCGGAGGACCCGTCACCGTCAATGTAACTGGCCACCAGTGGGAACTCCTGTTCGGACCTCGCCTCTCATTCTCCGTCGGGAACTTCACTCCCTTTGTGGAGGGAATGTTCGGCGTGGCGCACGTCCACAATGGCGGCGACTTTCCAAGCTCTGCCAACACCTCGTTTGCGACCGCGCTCGGCGGAGGCCTTGATTACCGGCTGATCAAGTTTTTTGCCCTGCGTCTGGAAGTCGATTACCTCAAGACCCGATTCTACGACACCCACCAGAACAACTTGCGCCTCTCGCCTGGATTGGTATTCCGGTTTTAATTCAATTCTTCATCAGAGGAGAGTATGAGAAAGCTTTTTGTGTTTGCATTCGTCTTGATATTGGCTGAGATTGCGGCTGCGCAAATCCCGACCTCGGGAAATGTTTTCTTCGGATATTCCTACCTCAACACGAACCTCAATGGAGACCGGAATAGTCTGAATGGATGGGAAGGCTCCGTGGAAGCAAAGGTCTTGCCTCACATCGGGCTGGTGGCGGATTTTAGCGGACACTACGGATCAGAAACCTTCAGAGCCTGCAATGGTTTTGATTGCGTGACCTTCGATTCGGACGTCACCCAGAGCACCTATCTGTTCGGCCCGCGTGTTTCAGCATCATTTGGAAAGATCCGGCCTTTTGCGGAATTGTTGATCGGCGCCTCGCATGTGCACATCCACTCGCTCGATTCGGATACGTCGTTCGCCACCGGCGTAGGAGGCGGTCTTGACTACCGTTTCCTGAAACTTCTCGCCTGGCGTTTCCAGGGAGACTACATCCACACCAGCCCCTTCGACACTCCGCAGAACAACCTACGATTATCAACAGGAATCGTGGTGCGCTTTTGATGGGATAAAAAGACAGGGTTCAGCTGGTTGGCTGAACCCTGTCTTCCGTGGCCACAACACAAAGCGTTGCAGGACCTCAGGCGTGCGGCAGGATGTCTGCCTCGTGCGCCCAGTATTTGTGATCCTTCAGGAAATATTTCTCGTTCCCATAATTCATCGCGGTCTTCAGGAAGAGCCAGCCCACCTTCAGATGTCCCATCCGTTTAAAGCGACGATTAGTGGTATAGACACCGCCGCGGACAATTGCGAACCGCTTTCGTTCAACTTTCTGGCTCAGCCGGTAGTCTTCGGCAAACAAAATCTGCTCATGAAACCCACCGAGTTCCCAGAACTTTTTCCGATCGAACAACATGAACATTCCGGTCGCGAAGGGCCGATGCAAGTACGACAAGTATTGAAAGCAATCGTTCGCAGCATAAAACAGCTTATCGACCCAGTTTCCATCGCTGCAGACGATGTTCGTGGTCAGGCAGTGCATCTGGTTCGCCTGGGCCTTCTCCATGCAACGGCGAATCAACGATTTATCTGCGAGTTCGATATCAGCATCCAGGAACAGGATGTAAGGCGTGTCGGCGTGTGCAGCTCCCTGATTGCGTCCGACGGAGGGCATGCCGCCCCGAATCACTCCAACGTTCAAGCGATCCCGAAAACTCATTACGATCTCGCGGGTTCCGTCCGTCGAATTCGCGTCAGCGACCAACACCCTCGTATGCGACATCTTCGAGTAATCCTGAATCGTCAGCGAGGTCAGCAAGCGGGGAATCAGCTTGGCTTCGTTCTTCGCTGGAATCACGATGGTCAATTCGCTCGCGGTATTCGTGCTGGTCGAATTCATGGATTTGTACCCCCGTGTCATCGATCGTCAAGTAAGTGAGCCGTGAATCGACCCACCCGCCTGAGTTGTAGTAACTGATGCCGTCTTTCTCCACGTGGACAGCCTCGTGCGTGTGCCCGCAGAAAATGCGTTGTGCTTCATGATGCTTCGCGAACGCGAGCGCACCTTGTGATACTTTCGTCGACATCCGCAGCCACCGCGTATTCAGCCGGTCAATCATCCGAGCGATGGGCTTATTCCTGAAATCCACTTTCTGCAATAAGAGATACAGCGATGTACCCCAGCGGCACAGGCGAAGGCTGTTTACCTGGAAGCCGTCGAACTGATGCCCGTGGATCGCAAGGTGCCGCAGCCCGCGGTAGTCCCACTCGTACTGTTGATAAACTCGTACACCGACCAGGTGCGACATGATGTTCGCCAAGCCGTGGTCATGATTCCCTTCTACCCAGATGACTTCAATCTCGCGCTTCGGATTCGACAACTTCCGAATGTGCCCCAGAAATTTCCAGTGATCTTTGGTCAGACGCGCGAAATTCAGGTCTGCGAAGATATCCCCCAGCAAGATCAGGCGCTGGAAGCGGGTTTCCTTGAGCAACGTGGTTGCTTCCCGCGCGTGGCTGGTGTCAGAGCCGAGGTGCAGGTCCGAAAGGATCAGCGTGTTGTAGGCATGCAGATCCATACTTCGGTTCTAGCAGGCGATTGTTAAGGGGTGATGAATGTTGCATCAATTTTGGTGCATCGAGATAACTCATTAGTAATCAACGAATCAGGAAGGCCCTGAAAACGCAGCCGAGTATGGTCGGCTCAGACGGCAAGTTCCGCTTAATAGACATCGAGGTCATGTCCGATGACGAAAGGGCCCGAGTATCTGCTTCCGATTTCTTCCTGAAGGATTTCTTCAGTCGAGCGTGACGGACCGGCGGCAGTCATCGCCGAAAGGAATTTTGGCGGCGCGATTCCTGGGCGGAAAGCTACGGTGTGGTAGATGACCAGTAACTTGGGTTTGGCTTCCGCCGCAAGTGCCGCGAGTTGCGCGGTCGTTGTGTGATATTTGCTCACGAATGCATGCAATCGTTCCGGCATCTTCGCGTATAAATCGAGCGTTTGCGCATCGTGAATGAGAACATCGCAGCCACTGCACGCTTTGATCGTTTCCTCGGTCGGACTGGTATCTCCCGAGACGACGATCCTGCGGTCAGGCGTATCAAAGCGGTAGCCGTAGCTCTCCATCGCATGCTTCGTCTGAAAAGCGGTGACCGTAACGTAGTCGTCTTTGTACACAACGCCCGGCTTGATTTCGTGGGGATTCACCCTCCAGCCATCCGCGATCGCTCGCTGGTTCCCTTCTGGGTTGGTGCGTGTCTCGATGTCAAGGCGGTATGCCTGCAGGATATGTTCGGTCATCGAGTTCAGTCCGGAAGGCCCATAGACTTCGAGCGGGGTGCTCCGGCCCGAGGTCCAACCGGTAAAAATCAGATCGGAGTACCCCGCCGTGTGATCGGAATGCAAATGGGTCACGAAAGCCACCTTTAAATTACCTGGCTCCAAGGGAGTGATGCCCCGCTCAAGAACTGCGGCCTGCGCACGACGCACCACACCCGGACCAAAATCGACAAGATACGTGCGATCGCCAACCACAATTGCTGTCGCAGGACCGGACCGGTCAGGATCTGGAACGGGCGTACCTGTCCCTAGCAGCACCACTCTGGTTCTAACAGTCGGCTGGCTCGACGATGCACTGGATTGTGCAGTTGCAAGACTTTCTCCGATCAGTATCAAGAGGAGCACAAATGAGATGCAGCAAGTGTTCATAATTCCTCTAATCGAAACGATAGATTGAGGAGGGCACCAATATACCGGCAGCCAAGCGCAGGCTAGGACTTATCGAGTCGCGCTCTCGCGCTCGCCGGCGAGATCCAGCATCTGTGCCATGAAGTGCACCAGTCGGAATTTATCTCCGAACGAGGGCTCACCTTCCATCGACACGTGGCTGATCGCCGGGCTGATTAACGCGTTCTTCAAATAGCGAGGTGGCGTGTCCTTTTGCAGCCACAGCAATTCCGATGGCGGAATCACATTGTCTGCGGCGCCGTGCAGAAGGAGTACCGGAACGTGCAAGGAGGAGACGTGCCCGTGAGGAGACACTGGTGCCATCTCGGCGCGATGTCGCGCAATCACTTGCTTCATCTCATCGGCCAGCTTTCCGTCCTGGTGCTGATATAGCAAATCCATCTTCTCGCGCGACGCGGCACTAAGTTGCGCCGCTGCTTTCTTCGATTCCTCCACTTGCTCCCACAGCAGAAGTCGTAGCGCCTTGCGAGCCGCTTCGACATCGGCCGGTGGAAAGACATCTTCGACATGCGAGTAGATCAGAACCAGCGGTCCGTACTCGTGAGCGGCCATTTGTAGAGTGCTACCGTCCGGACGAACGATCGTGTTAGCGATCAGAAAATCCGACACGCGCTCCAGATCATCGTGTGATCCCACGGAAACGACGAACTGAATGTAGGGTGCATAATGCTCGTCGGCAGCCGCCAGCAACGACAATCCTCCGGCAAAACTCAGGCCGAGCACCCCGACCTTCTGCCCTAAATCCGACGATAGTTTGCGGGCCGAGTCTCCAATCAGCACGATGGATGCTCCATCGACCCGGTAATCAGCGAGAGCGTCCAGTTGAGGCGTGAGCACTTCAATGCCGCTGGCCGAAACTGCCCGCGCGAATCGCACCAGCCGCGGTTCCTCGATGCCCAGATGATGTACGCCATGTACGATAACCATCCCCGGCGCGTGCGCGGTCCCTTGCGGAATGTATAGCCGCGCCGGAATTGTCCCTGAAGCCGTCGGAACAGTCGTCAACCGCTCCTTGACGGGATACGTTCCCGTGCGGACGAGTGCGCCGGGCTGATTTGGATCTTGAATCCGCAGGAGCAATCCAGCAGCGCGAAGATGCGTATAGACCGGATGCGCGATCGCCAGCAAGAAAACCAACACCGCCAAAAGACCTATCAGGACCTTCGTGGTCCGTCGTCGTGGGCGAGTCTTCGGTGGCGCCTTCTGCAGAGTATCTGTGCTCAAAGAGAACGATACCTGTGAGAGATTATTCCGATTCCAGCGATTTACCCTTACCGACTCCAGGGAACATCGACTTCAGCAGACTAGTCTATGCGCCGCACGAGGAAGTGGGGTGGAAAAAATCGCTGGGGATCGACCTACTTTAACGCGCTGAACAGCACACACTGGGAGGCATCCGGCGGGACCGTGCTCCCGCCGGAATTGATGTCAGCGCGGATCACATTCCTGTCGGTCGTGCAGAACAATCGCCTGCCAGTTCGCCCGAAAACGTCGGGCGCGGCCCCCACCACGTAGCTTGTGTTCAAACCACCTGACGGATTTCCTCCGATGGCCGTGAAGTGATATCCCGACTTTGTGCCTTCCGCCAGGCTTTGATCGATCAGACACGCCGTTTCGGCAGATCTGGTACAGGGCTCGGCGCCGCCCAGGTTTGCCAGCGATGGCGCGTATCCTCCGTACGTTGACTCGTAGGTAACTTCCGCCACGCTGATGGCTCGAACCGAGGCCAACGCCGAAGCTTCGGTTGTGTGAATCTTTGCCTCGGTAATGCTCGGGATCGTGATTGCCGCGATGATGACGATGAGCGCGACCACGATCATCAGTTCCAGCAGAGTAAATCCGTCCTGACTCGTCATATGCCGTTCTCCTGCTTCGTAGCGAGAACGCCTACGTGCGAGGAACTTGCGGGAAAACGAGCGAAGCGCTTCGCGGAGCATACCGCTGCGTACCGCTCAAAATCCCCACTTCTGGCAAATTCGGCCAGAAGTGGGGCACCCATTCCTGTTTTTGTTGGGATGTGACGCTGGTGGGAGTCAGGATGCCTGAGCGTTAGGCTCGATGGCTGCTTTACTCCTTCGGGGGAACGTACTCTTTCGGCTTGGCCGATCCTTCGCCGAAGAAAAACATCTCAAGTTGTTTCACGATCACTTCCTGATCTTCGCGGCGGGCCGGGTTCAGACGGTATTCGTTGAGCAGCATTTTGCAGTGCTCCATCCACATCCGCCAAGCTTCCTGAGAGACGTTCTCGTACACTTTCTTCCCCAGTTCATTGTCGAAGGGAGGCTCATCCAGCCCCGGCATTTCCTTGTTGAACTTCACACAATGCACCATATGCGCCATAAGTCCCTCACCCTTATGAAATCGATCCTGCTCACAAGCGGAATCCTTATCTTACATGCTATTGGATGTCAGGACAGCAAACGGAGGTTCGGCAGGTCGCCGTAAACCTAGTTGGATAGGTGGGCGAAGGACCAACGACTAACGACCAGCGACGTTGTTCCTATCGTTCCGAAGGATCCGCACCGCAACGCCGCAAACAACCGCCCACATCGCCATGAACGGGACCAGGCTGCCCAAACCATGCAGCCCGATCAACTGTCCCAGATTCGTTGCCCCGTAAGTTCCACGCGCCTCGCTCGCCAGCAGCATCGACTCACGATTCGCTGCCATCTGCCCGGACCAAAACGCAGGCCATGACGAATGCCAAAACGGACAGCTCACTTGCATGGCCAATTGTGATGAAGTCGAAACCACGATGAGAGCGACGAACACTCCCCACGCCCCCGCCGCGATCATTACGACTCGCCACGGTTTCGACACTCGACTCCAGCAGACTCCGATTCCCAAGCACATCAACGGAATGCACGCACCCGCGTACCGCGGGCCGAAAGTCAGTCCTGCTTTCCACCAATAGAACGACGCATTGAACAGGAAGTAGTAGACCGCGATCGCGGCGGCGACCAAGGCCGGCCAGAGGAATTTCTCTCGCAGCCACCACAGCCCCGCCGCAGCTGTGATCATCACCGGTGACGCGAAAAACAGACCTCGCGAACATCCAAATAGAATTTTCAGTAGCCGATCCGGATGCGGATAGGTGAGCCCCAGGTACCCCTGTTGCTGCATAAACGAAAATGAACTTGGATCGTAATAGGAATAGCTCGGACGAAATCCCCCGAACGCCGCATGCAGATAGCCGAATAAAATAGCAGCGCAGATTGTCGCGCCCACACCGACTCCCGCCAGCACGCGCAACCGCGCAGTCCTGCCGCGCCTCCATATCTGGATCAATGCCAATATGGCCAGCAGAGCTGATGCAGGCGCGGCCGGATATTCCGTCACCGTCGCCCATCCTGCCGCCAGTCCCACTGCCAGCGCCCACGCAAATTCCGCCCGCGCAGTGGAAGCACCTTCTAACCGCAATGTCGCCGCGAATGCAAAAAGCAGGCACGCTCCGACCAGCGCGTGAGCCCAGAACAAACTCGCGTAAGCCAGCAGCGGAGTGCCCACCGCCATCATGATTGTTGTAAAAACCGCGCCGTCTGCATCAACCGCGAGTCGCAACAGCAAGAAGAACAAGCACCCGGCGGCCAGGGCAGTGGGTAACGCTACCGTCCAGACGCCCGCGAGCCACGAAAGCGCGTACTCTCCTCGCGCAGAATCCGGGTCCACTCCCACAACGCGCATACCCGCGCGCGCGGCAGCGCCAAACGGGACCGCTAGGAACACCAACCCCGGCGCTTTGTCGGAATAATAGTGTCCCTGAAAGTGGGCCTTGTCCTCGGTGTTCTGGTGGTAGGCATCAATCGTGAGCGTGTGTCGCTCGAGAATGGCTCGCAGCAGATCGAACCGTGAGTTCTGGTTCCATCCGCCGCCCTCGTAGAAGTAAACGAAGGAAAGAAAGCTAGCCACTCCTAACAGACAGGCAAGCTTCCGGTGCGTCGCCGCGTGCGCCGTCATCGGCCTAAATGATAAAGCCTCTGAATGTCAGTATTCATGTCCGTGATTCGCACTCTCGCAACCTGCATCAATGCTGAGTCGCGTGGCTCAGTTCATCGCGGACAACTTCCCCGCCTTTCATAACGAACTTAACCTTCTCCAGTTCGCTCACGTCCGCTGACGGATCGCCCGAAGTCGCCACGATATCGGCAAGCTTGCCCGTCTCAATGGTTCCAATCCTGTCCTGCCACCCCAGCAATTCCGCTCCATTCAGAGTCGCAGCTTGAATGATTTGCCAGGGCGTCATCCCTGAATCGCGGTATGCTTCATAAATCAGGGTGCTGCTCTCGCCCCGAGTGCGCTTGCCCATCTGGTAGTACTCATCCGATCCGGCGGCGATCGTCACACCCGCTGCCACTGCTCGCTTCAAGCGATCGTGGTTGCCTTGCGCGAATTCCTTCATGCTGGCCTCAGCCTGCTTGCGCTCCTCGGCCGGGATAGTCGCCGGAAGGAACGAACTGTAAATCTCCGCCGGATAGTCAGTCGGAACGAGAAAGATCTTCTTCGCAGCCATCATCTTCAACACGTCATCAGGCACGATGTACGCATGCTCGATCGAATCCACGCCTGCCTCCGCCGCGATCCGAGTTGCATCGTCCCCGATCGCGTGGGCCGCCACCTTGCGATGCACCCGGTGCGCTTCGTCCACGATCGCCTTCATCTCCTCCAGAGAAACCACACGCGGACCGGTGTTCACGATCACCTTGATGCATTCGGCCCCATTGTAGAACGCCTGCTGCACGGCCCGCCGTGCTTCATCGACGGTTGCGATCTCAACGTACTCCTGCTTCACCAGTTCCTGCGCTTCGTGCTGCAGTGAGCCGAACTGGCCTCCGATGCCAGACAATGCGCGGGTACATGGAACAATGCGCGGTCCACTCGTCCAGCCCTTTTCGATCGCCCGGCTCAATGCAACGTCGCCATTGATCCCGGAATTCCCTACATCCCGGACGGTGGTAATGCCCGCTTCCAGATCCTCCCGGCCCATCTTCGCCCCCAGCAGCGCGCGCTCTGCTGGACTCATCTGGGATACGGTGAGCGCCATATTGTTGTCGTCGCCGCCTAAAGCAAAATCGTAATTCTGGAGGAGATGCGTATGCGCGTCGATCAGTCCCGGCAGCAACGTCGCTCCTCCCAAATCGATGACCTTCGCGCCTGTCGGAATCGCGAGTCCAGTGCCCACCTTCTGAATCCGTCCTCCATCAACGATCACTACTGGATTGGAAACAATCTTCCCGGCTCTTACGTCAAGCATCTTCGCCGCACGCAACACGACAACATGCGAGTCTGGGGGCTTTGTTGTATGGGATGCGAGTGGTAGGGAGAACAGCAGAGGCACAGCAACCGCCAACCGACGAACACTGTACATGAAAGGAATTCCTCAACAGGATGGAATGAGCCGACAAAGCCCTGGTTCAAAGCCCGGAACGTTCTTCCTGCATAAGCAGACTTTGAAACTCTGAAACCCTTGAAACCTTGACCTCTGGTGGGCCCACCAGGATTTGAACCTGGAACCAACAGATTATGAGTCTGCTGCTCTAACCGTTGAGCTATGGGCCCGCGGATCGTGCATAAGACATTGTAATTGAAGGTCTAGCGAACTCTTCCCGAATACATCAAGGGAGTCTGACTTCCGGGCCGCGTCCTCGAAATACCCACCCAAAATCCCCACCCAACGAAAGGCACGTTGGGTGGGCCACACTCAATGCTTAGTGCGACGTCGCCTTCTCCGCTCCCAACCCCGTATTCGATCGCACCAGCAACTCATTAAACTTGTGCTGCGAGGTCGGCTCCGAGCTGACAAGCGTTCCGACAATTGCGCCCACGAATCCGAGCGGAATACTCAGGATCCCGGGATTTTCCAGCGGAAATATGGGTGCATGCTGAATCAAGTGGCGCGCGGACGCAGCCGTGGCAGCCGTATCGATTCCCATGATGCTTGGCCCGAC
>AP72_2010_repI_A001DRAFT_1000390_pt1 | contig 10209 bp, 5 predicted proteins | sample AmaPasrepliIA001_FD_9535 | JGI IMG/M metagenome (IMG submission 9535)
TGCCGGCGGCTTGAGCTGGTTTCAGGACGGGCACATCCGCACCCTAAACTCTCAACAGGGCCTGCCCGCCGGTCAGGTCCTAGCAATAATCGACGATTCCTACGACCGCCTCTGGTTCACCGGGTTTGCTGGTATTTCGGCCGTCGATAAGAAGAGCCTTGCCGAATGGGCCTCTGGAAAGCGCTCCAGAATTAACCCGATTCTTTATCGAAACGCGCAGGGACTTCAGGTCCGAACAGGCAGCACTGTTTTTCCTAGTGCTGCCCGGAGCGCTGACGGCCATTTGTGGTTTTCGATCGCGGATGGAGTGATCGAAGTGACACCACCCAACTCTGCCGCTTCGCACGCGCCTGAATTCCCGGTTCCCATTGAGGACGTCACGGTCGATAATGTTTCTCATTCGGCAATTGGGCCTGTCCGGATCTCCGCGGGAGCGCGATCCATCGAAGTGCGCTACACCGCGCTGACGCTCTCAAATCCGGAAACCGTCAAATTCCGTTATCGGCTAGAGGGATTCGATAAAGACTGGGTTGATGCTGAGACCCGTCGGTTCGCTTTCTACAACAATCTAAGGCCGGCCGTTTACCATTTTCGAGTCGCAGCAAGCATTGACCACGAGCACTGGCAGGAGTCGCCAGCGCTGGTACTCGACCAGCTTCCGTTCTTTTATCAAACGATCTGGTTCCGCTTCCTCTGCATGCTTGCATTCCTGACTCTGCTCGCAGCGCTTTATCAGCTACGCCTGCGACAGATCGCGCGGCAGTTCAACCTGCGTTTGGAAGGACGTGTCGGTGAGCGCACACGCATCGCACGCGAGTTGCACGATACGCTGCTGCAGAGTTTTCAAGGTGTGTTGATGAAGTTGCACGCGATCACGTATTCGCGGGATTTGGATGAAGCCCAACACACGCTGAAGGACGTCATCAAGGAGGCCAGGCAAGCGATCACTGAGGGACGGGATGCGGTGCAGGGATTGCGCTCTTCTACTGTCGTGACCAACGACGTTGCCGAGGTGCTCAATCTGCTCGGCAAAGAACTCGCTGCCCAAACCTACGGTAACCGTCCGGAATTTGGTGTGGAGATAGAGGGAGCACCACGCGATCTGGTTCCTCTCCTGCGCGACGAAGTTTGCCGGATTACGAGCGAGGCGCTGCGCAATGCCTTCCGGCACGCAAATGCAAGGCGTATCGAGGTGGAAATCCGCTATGACCAGCGGCAGCTTCGGCTCCGCGTCCGGGACGACGGGAAGGGCATTGCCCCGGAGGTCCTCAAGGCCGGTGGTCGCGTGGGACACTATGGTTTCCCAAGCATGCAGGAGCGCGCCAAGCTGATTGGCGGAAAGCTGGCGGTGTGGAGCGAACTCGATTCGGGAACCGAGACCGAGCTGACCATCCCCGCATCGATTGCCTATGCAAAGTCCTTGGCTGGACGCCGGCTCAAGTTTTGGACAAAAGGAGCTTGACAAGGCCGTGGGCGCTGGCTCTATTCCAATTCGAATTCTGGCAGTCGACGACCATCCCCTGTTTCGAAGTGGGATCGCTGCCCTTCTTGCTACTCAGCCGGACATCAAGTTAGTTGCGCAAGCCTCGAACGGGCACGAGGCTATTCAACAATTCCGTGCGCACCGCCCGGACGTCACGCTTATGGACCTGCAGATGCCCGAGATGAATGGCCTGGATGCGCTGATCGCGATTCGCGGCGAGTTTCCCGAAGCGCGGATCATCGTATTAACCACCTACCAGGGCGATGTACAGGTGCTGCGCGCTATGAAGGCCGGCGCTCGAGGCTACCTGGTAAAGAATCTTATGGATGACGAGCTGCTGGGGACCGTTCGCGACGTCCATGCCGGGAAAAGGAGGCTTTCCGACGAGGCATCGTATGAACTTGCCGAGCACGCTGCCGAAGATGCGCTGACGCAGCCGGAAGTCGATATCCTCCGCCTCATTGCAGCCGGAAACGCCAACAAACAGATCGCTGCCAAGCTCTCGCTTACCGAAGAGACCGTCAAAGGCCGAGTCAAGAACATCCTTTCCAAATTGGGAGCGAGCGATCGGACCCACGCAGCCACGATCGGTATCAAACGCGGAATTATCGAACCCTAGGCTCGAAAGAGTGAACACCAAACTCTTTTGAGGTTTGCTCTCATTCTCCCCTCCGATACCCTACTCGTTTATCAAAAGGAGAAAACTCTGCGACGTTTATTCTCAACCTTCGCCCACGGCTGGCCGGGCGTGGGGCTTCTGCTCTTGCGCCTCGTTGCCGGAACTTCACTCATTATTCATGGGCTCAAAGCGTTGCTAAATGGACCGCCGATCCACCCTATGCCAGTCTTCGCGATCGCTGCCGGAATGCTGCTGCTCGCAGGCCTGTGGACACCCATTTCGGGAGCGCTGGTTGCAGCGGTTGCGCTTTGGAACAGCTTTTCACAAATTGAAAATCCTTGGTCTTGCATTTTCCTGGCAACCATCGGTGCTGCCCTGGCACTGGTGGGACCCGGCGGCTGGTCTGCAGATGCCTGGCTCTTTGGCTGGAGGCGCATGAGTTCCCCAGATCGAAGGAGCTAGCTGCTCCCCACTCTTTCGAGTTCTTTTCTGCTTCCAAAGAGGCCGTAGAGGCAACGAATGAGTCCCGGCATGACTCGATATGGGTTGTCCCCGCAACAGAACTCCCTCACAATCGGGGCCATTAATTTGAAGGTATGGAGTCGAAGATGGCAAACGTGGCTCGAATAAGAATCCTGATTGTGGAAGACCACCCCTTGTTTCGCGAAGGGATTGCGCGTGTCATCAATACCCAACCGGACATGGAACTAGTAGCGCAAGCCAGCACCGGACACGAAGCGATCGAGTATTTTCGCAAGCACGTGCCTGATGTCACGCTCATGGACCTCCGGCTCCCCGATATCAGCGGCATCGACGCGACAATCGCAATTCGGGCAGAGTTTCCTGAAGCACGCATCATGATATTGACAACGTATGAACGCGACACCGAGATGCAGCGCTCCCTGGCAGCAGGGGCGAGGGCATTCCTACTCAAGACCATGCCCCCTGGCGAGATGTTCGACGCCATCCGCGAAGTCCACGCCGGAAAAAAGCACATTCCACCGGAGGTTGCGTCACGTATCGCGGAGCATCTCAGTGAGGAAGCTTTGAGTCAACGTGAAGTGGAGGTGCTTCAATTGGTCAGTATGGGAACTCGCAACAGCGATATTGGCCAAAGGCTCTTCATCTCCGTGGAAACCGTCAAAGCTCACATGAAGCACATCATGGAGAAGCTTGGCGCCACTGATCGCACGCAGGCTATGACGATCGCTGCACGGCGCGGAATCATCCAGCTCTGAAGGCCCGCCGACGGCTGCGCCATGAGACCTTCTCCACATGGCGCTGCGGATGGCGAAGCGCAAAGTCGAAATTGCATTAAATCGGAAGAATTGTATAAAGCCGGTTTTTTGGAGCGGCGTCCCACGGGAACGTACTGATAGGCTCGCAGGTCCGCGATAAGGGAGACGGGCCCGATTCGCAATTCATGCGATTGTTTAAGGAATTTTAATTGTGTTCGAACGAAGCCGGCTGGGTAGTTTTGAGGCGGAATTTCGGACTAAAATACGCCGAACTCGAATAACGGTGTTCGAAGATGACAGGCTCAGAAGGCCCGCTGCAACTAATCATCGACACGATTCCAAGTCTGGTCTGGACTGCACGTCCGGACGGCTTCTGCGACTTCCTCAATCAGCGCTGGCTTCATTACGCAGGCATGACCGGGGCACAAGCACAGGGGTGGGGTTGGGCGGATGCGATTCATCCAGACGACCGTAAGGGAGTTGTCGACCATTGGCGATCGTGTCTGGCTTCGGGCACACCGGTGGCGACGCAAGTGCGCATTCGCCGCTTCGACGGTTCCTATCGATGGTTTCTTATTTCCGCGAACCCACTGCGGGATGAATCAGGCAACATCGTGAGGTGGTACGGAACGAACATTGACATCGAGGATCGCAATTGCATCGAGGAAGCTTTGCGAGCGCGGGAACTGTCCTGGCGGCAGATCGTCGATAACATTCCCGGCCTCGTGGCTACGATGGGAGCAATGGGCGAGGTGGAGTTCCTCAACCGCCAAACCCTTGAGTACTTCGGTAAAACAAACGAGGATCTGAAGGACTGGTCTCTCATCGGTGTCGTTCATCCCGACGACCTTCCTCGGGTAATCGAGGCTCGCACAAAATCGATCGAAGCGGGGCAGATATACGAAGTCGAGCATCGTTGCCGACGCGCTGACGGCGTTTACCGCTGGTTCCAAGTGCGCGGCCTGCCAGTGCGAAATACGGAGAATGAAATAACCGCGTGGTATCTGCTGCTCACCGACATCGACGATCTCAAGAAAGCTGAAGAGACTCTGCGGTTGAGCGAGCGCAATCTGAACCTGACGATGAACGCCATTCCCGCCATGGTCGGCGTGCTGCGAGCTGATGGATCCTTGCTGTATCTGAATCAAGCGGCGTTGGATTACACCGGTTTCTCTCTGGAAGATATCCCAACAGGAGACTATCGCGTTCTTGTGTACCACCCGGAGGATCTTGAAAGGCAGCGCGAGGAGCGCCGGCTGGGGTTCACACGGCCCGTACCGTTCGAAACTGAGCAACGTGTGCTAGGCACGGACGGCGGTTATCGCTGGCACCTGACCCGCTACAATCCTGTGCTCGACGAACAAGGCCGAATCGATCGATGGTACGCGGCGGCAACAGATATTGAAGATCGCAAGCGCGCGGAGCAGGAATTGAAGCGCAGTGAAGCGTTTCTGGCGGAAGGCCAACGTCTCAGCCGAACCGGCAGCTTTTCCTGGTGTATAGAGACAGACGAGATCACTTGGTCAGAGGAGCTGTATCGCATTTTTGAATTTGACCATCGTCTGCCAGTCACGCTCGAGCGGATCGCCAGTCGAGTTTATCCCGATGATCTCCCGCTGATGCAGGACATGATCGAACAGTCGCGACGCGCGGCCAGCGACTTTGAATACAAGCACCGGCTGCTGATGCCTGATCAGTCCGTCAAGCACATACATTTGTTCGCTCACCCGACCCGAAACCAATATGGGCGGCTGGAGTACATCGGCGCGGCTCAGGACGTTACACGTCAGGAAGAAGAGCGTCTGCGAAGAGAGAACGTGCGACTGGAAGAGCGCACGCGCATCGCCCAGGAACTCCACGACACGCTTCTTCAAACCTTCTTGAGCGCCTCAATGCAACTGGACATCGCACTTGATCTCTTGCCCGCAGAATCGTCAGCGAAACCGTTGTTAGATCGCATTCTTGAAATCATGCATCGAGGGATTGACGAGGGCCGAAGTACCATAAAAGGATTGCGCTCGTCTGAGTCTGACGCAACGGATCTCGTGAAAGCGTTGACCGGAGTTCAGCAGGAGCTTCCCGTCCGGCAAGATATTGATTTTCGCGTCAGAGTCGCGGGACGGCAGCAACCGCTGACTCCGCTGATCGGGGTGGAGACCTACCGGATTGGAAGAGAGGCACTGCTCAACGCATTCTGCCATTCCGGGGCGAAGCGAGTGGAATGCGAACTCGAGTATGCAGATCAAGACCTGCAGATGCGGGTTCGGGACAACGGAACCGGAATCGATCCGCAGGTGCTCCACAATGGACGTGAAGGACACTGGGGTTTAGCCGGCATGCGCGAACGCGCCGCAAAAATCGGCGGACTCCTGAATATCTCCAGTAGTGCAAGCACTGGAACTGAGATTCGACTTTCTGTTCCAAGCAGCATTGCGTTTCAGGTTCCAGCGAAGGCAAAGACCGCGTGAATCACTCCGAACAGACGTTTTAATCTGATACTGCCAAAGCGGACGCTCTGCGGTTGTTTTGTAGGCGCGGCAGAAACAGGTGATAGTAATGGCCGGTCACGTTCTTGCGCGTGCGAAACGCACTTCATGCAGGCCGTGCATCCTGTTGGCCCTCTCAATTGCCTTATTCCCAGCATGTGCGCGGTCGCAAACTCAGCTTGCGACCGTTTTCGGCGTCATCACCGACGCAAGTGGTGCCGTTATTCCCGGGGCCGAAGTAATCGCGGTAAACGCAAGGACGGGATTGAAACGCGATGTCCGTACCGATATGGACGGTCAGTATCATCTCGCAGGCCTACCACCCGGAATGTATACGGTTCGCGCAGAGGCAGAAAAATTCCAGACGGAGGTGAGCGCAGCGTTTGCGCTCAGTTCAGGCGCGACAATCCCAATCAATCTGTCACTGAGGGTGGGCACGGTCCCACAACGGGTAACGGTCAACGCGGACGTGGGGATCGACACCACTACTTCGACTGTCAGTGGCGCCATTGCTGAACGAGGTCTAACGGACCTTCCACTGAACGGCCGCGATCTGTTCAAAACCGCGGTTCTACAACCTGGAGTTCTCCCTACACCGAGCAGTGCTCCTTCATTGCTGTCCAACGGCAAGTTTGGACAAATCTCAGTGAATGGTATGCGTCCAAGTTGGACGAGTGTCTTGTTTGACGGGATGGATGCAAATGATCCTGTGTTTGGCTATTCGCCGGCAGGAGCTTCCGGTCTTTTCCTCGGGTTGGATGATTTTGCCGAGGTACGCGTCCTAACCCAAACTTTTGGCGCAGAGTATGGAAACCATGGCGGCGGTGTTATCGAAGTAACGACGAAGTCGGGCAGTAACCAATATCACGGATCGTTGTTTGAATTTCATCGCGATGCTGCACTCGACGCCAGGAATTATTTCGATTCAAGTAGCCGCCCCATCCCTCCATTCGTGCGCAACCAATTCGGCGGTAGCATCGGAGGCCCAATACTGCACGATCGTACATTCTTCTTTGTCAGTTACGAAGGCTTCCGCGAAGTACAGGCATCGACGGCGATTGCCACCGTCCCTGATGCGCTGGCTCATCAGGGATTGTTGCCGGCCGCAGGTAAGCCGAACGGCTGCACGAGTGCTTCGCCCGCTGGCTGCGTCTCGGTAAAAATTGATCCGCGTGTACAAAGTTTTCTTAACGTAGTTCCGTTTTCGAACGGCACAGATAATGGAGATGGGACTGCCGACTTGATCACCGCCGATAAGGGTTTCACGAATGAGCACCACGGCATGGTGCGTGGCGATCACACGTTCTCCAACACCCATTCGCTGTTCGTGCGTTACGTCATTGATGACAGCTCTTCCGTTGTTCCCTATTTCGGAAATCCACCGGGAACATATGTGCCAGGGTTCCCAGTGGGCCACGAAGCCCGCAATCAGTATTTCACTGTGCAGGACCGTAGGAACTTCGGAAATGAAACTCTCAATGAATTGAGATTCGGTATCAACCGCACGACCGGGTCGAGTTCAATCGTTACTACACATCCTGAGCTTTCAATTTCCCTGGTCCCGGACGGACCGTTTGGGACAATCAACGTGGATGGCCTGAGTTTGATAGGCAACAGTCCAGAAATTCCGTTGGGTGATTTTTCGACTGTTTATCAAGTTCAGGACCAGCTGTCGCGCACGATTGGTCGCCATACGTTGAAATTTGGCGCGCAGTTTCGAAGGTTGCAATCGAATGGGCCGCTGGATTTTACAGTGAATGGGTTGTATACGTTCCAGGATCTGAGTCCCTTCGGACTTAAGGCATCCAGCAATAACCCTGCGCTCGAATTCTTTCTTCAAGCTCAGCCACTTTCGTACGTAGCGGCTGATCCGTCGAATTTCGACTCACACCGAAGTTACCGTCAGAGCGATGTGTCTGGCTTTGCGCAGGATTTTTGGCGAGTAACTAGCCGCATGACAGTTAATGCCGGGTTGCGCTACGACTTTTACTCAAATCCGACTGAGACACACGGGCGTCTCTCAGCTATTCGTAATCCAGCTACGGATTCAGGACCGACGGTCGGCAGCGTCTTTGCGGCAACGCCTCGGGATCTGCTATCCCCCCAGGCCGGATTCGCATGGAACACCTTCGGTGACGATAAGACTGTACTGCGGGGCGCAGCCGGCATCTTTCGCGATCAGCTCCCAGTCATCGCATATGGCGCTGAAAGGTTTCTGTCTCCTTTTTTCGGCGTAAATTCCTTTGTGTTTCCTAACTTTCTTAACCCGCAGAATGCTCTTCTAACGCAACCTCTATATATCTTATCGACCACTTACCATCCGAAGTTCCCATACGCGCTGCAATACAATCTCAATTTGGAACGGGAAATCACGCCGGGTACGATCCTCCGCACGGGTTATTTTGGCGCGCGCGGCAATCACCTCACGCGCGAAGGAGAGCAGAACCCCCTCCAACCGGCCTTGGGCCATCGCTACAATCCGAACTTGTCGTCACCTCTGTTGATGCTGCTAACCGATGCACAGTCTTTCTATAATGCTCTCCAACTGTCAGTTTCAAAACAGTACATCCACAACCTTTCCTGGCAGGCGTTCTACACCTTCTCCCATTCCATAGATGATGCTTCGACCAATTTTTCCGTCATCGAAGCCGTGAACGAACCTCCCACGTCTCAGGACGTTTTCAATCGCAAGGGAAGCAGAGGGCGATCAGGATTCGACATCCGGCATAATTTTGTCGCCAACGTTGTTTATGAACTGCCTTTTGGACGCGGAAGTCACTTCGGCGGCTGGCAAATCTCCGCTGTTGCCAGCGCTCACAGCAACTCCCCCTTCACTCCAATGCTTGCCTTTGACAATGCAGATGTGCAGTCGTTGGTGATATCGCAACGGCCAAACCTAGTCGGCAATCCTTATACAGGTGTTTGTCCAAACGGCACTAGAGTCAGTACTCCCTCATGCTGGTTTAATCCGACGGCGTTCGCCTTACCGCCACCGGGCCAGTTTGGAACTGCCGGACGTAACATCCTGCGAGGACCCGCGTTCGCGCAATTTGATCTGGCCCTGCAAAAGACATTCAAATTGACGGAAGGCACGAAGATTACACTTGGAGCCGAAGCCTACAATCTGCTCAATCATCCTAATTTTTCAGTCCCGAGCAACACGCAAAGCCCGCTTACCCTGGGAGGCAACGGAGACGCCATCTTCAAAGATGCAACAGGCAATTTCGCCAACAACGTCGGCCGAATATTTTCGACGGTCGGTACTGGACGTCAGATTCAACTCGACGCACGGTTCACTTTCTGAATGCGACGTCAGCTGAGATATCCGCCCGCTCCAGCAGAGATCAGGGAGGGATTCTTTTGGGGAATCTGAAAACTCATTGGATATTTCCCATAATAGGACTACCCAGGTCGAACAAGAAAACGTCAGCTAGGTTTCTAAACTCCTTCGAATACGAGACCGGTGAACATCCTCGGGCTCATAAACCCACCGCCCCATTTTGCGTCGTACGTAGCCGTCGGTCTTGCATTGATTATCTCTTCGAGTGATTTACCTTGTTTCTTTAGAGCTGCAACTTTGTCGCGAACACTCACCAGCAAGTCGCGATAGAGGGTGAGGTCAGATTTCTTGGCGATTGGTCCGTGTCCTGGGATCACGATCATGCTGTCTGTGATTTTGGAAAGATTTGCTTCGGTCGCACGAATCATTCCATCGATGCTGCCGCCCGTCGAGTAATCGATGAACGGGTAATAACCATTCCAAAACGTGTCAGCGACATGAATGATGTCGGCATTCGTGAAGTGAGCGTAGATGTCGCTATCGGTGTGAGCGGGGCCGTAGTACTTAAAAACGATTTTCGCATTGTTAACCTCTAGAGAACGCTCATTTGCGAAAGTTTGACTTGGAATCGCTCCAGCCGGCCATGGCGAGAAAGTAAATTCCCAGCCCTGAACTCGTGTTCTCGTGGAAAGATGCTTGCGAGTGTTCTCGTGGGCAAGGATGGTTGCGCCTGCTGAGTGCAGCCATTCGTTTCCGTCGGTGTGGTCGAAGTGCCAGTGAGAGTTGATGAGGTGCTTGATGGGGTCAGCGCTAATCCCAGAAAGGGCATCAACGATTTTGCGACGTGCGCCGGCGAAACCGGCGTCGATGAGAAGTTTACCGTCTGGACCTGTGTGCACCGCGATGTTTCCGCCGGCGCCCATGAGAACGCTGATGTTGTCGCGCAGTCGCTCGACCGTGACAGCCGCGTTGGCTCCTTCCCTTCGCGCTTTCTCGACTAGACCGGGTGCGCTCACGGCCTCCATCTCGGCAAAGAGGTCTCGCGGAGCAATCAGCCCCGCGGCAGCGGCAAATCCGGTGGATTGGAGAAAACTACGGCGGGA
>AP72_2010_repI_A001DRAFT_1000392_pt1 | contig 10184 bp, 9 predicted proteins | sample AmaPasrepliIA001_FD_9535 | JGI IMG/M metagenome (IMG submission 9535)
GCGCGTCCATCTCACGCAAATACAGTTCGGCAAGAATTATTCATAGCAATGCCGATTAACGCACAGGGATGTGCACATCTCAAAAAGTCCCATTCGCTGAACACGTTGCAAGTTTGAATCGAGTTTTATCCACAGGTTTTCAACAGATTCTGTGGATAAATCCCGCGACAGATTACCGCCGCGCAGCCTTTAGTTTCGGTCGATCGTTCAGGCGGTACACGAATTTCAGCCCTGACCAGACTTCATCAACCGCACAAACTTTCACATCGACCAGCCCGCTTGCCAGTCCAATGTCCCGAACGATGTTCTCGTTGAGATCAGTTTGCACGCCCGAAGTTTTCTTGGGCCACGAAACCCAGAGCATTCCAGCCGGTTTTATTCTTGCGGAGTATTGCGCAAAGGCTGAGGTCAGCGCTTGTTGGCTGGTTACAAACAGCATGATTAGATCCAGATCTTTGCTTTTTGACGGCAACTTAATGTTGACCCCTGGCGGCAAATCAAGTTGCTTCGCAAATTCTTCCGAGGCGTTCACAAAACCAACCTCAAAGCCAGGCTTTATTCCTAACTTTTTGACGAGCGGTGTTCCCGAATAGCCAGCCATGTTCTATTTTGGTTATGAGACCGCGATTAAAAAATCAATCGCTGAGCTGAACTGATTCACCAAAGCGAATTCCTCGGCGTTCTCGTCCCAAAGCTGTGACCACGATGGCGCCCAGGAAGACCGTCAGACCCGTTAAGGCCATCGTCATCGGGTAATTCGTACGGGCCGCGAAGATTGCCTGAACCAAACCCACCAACCCCGCCAGTGCGACACCGCACTGATAGGCAAAGCCGGGAAGAAAGCCGCGCACTGAATCCGGCGAAAGTTCTGCCAGGTGCGCCGGAATAATTCCCCAGGCGCCTTGTACCATGAACTGCATCAGGACGCCGCCGGTTAACAACAATCCGAGCACAGGCGACAAAGACCAAAGCGGAATCACTAAAATTGCGCATGAGAGCGCGACGATCATCGAACGGCGCCGGCCGAACCGATCTGACACACGCCCGAAGAGTATTCCACCAACTATTGCTCCAATCATCGTGCAAGCGGTGACGGCGGCCACTTTTTGCGGACTGAACTGCCAGGCCCGCTTCAATAAAGTTGGATACATATCCTGAGTGCCGTGCGAAACGAAATTCATCATCATCATCAGCAGCACTAAATAGAAAAACAACCGCCAATGCGAAACAATCGCGCGGCCTAGTTGGCCCCAAGATTCATGACGAGTTTTTTCCCAGACCTCCGATTCTTTGACTCCCAGCCGAACAAAAATCGCGAGTAACGCCGGCAGCCCGCCAATAAAGAACATGGGTCGCCATCCCCAACGAGGGAAGACGACGAAGTAACAGATGGCCGCGAGCAGATATCCGGCCGCATATCCTTGCTGGAGGAAGCCCGACAGTAGTCCTCGTAGCCGCGGCGGCGCTTTTTCCATTACGAGTGAAGCCCCGACACCCCATTCGCCACCCATCCCGATGCCGAACAGCGCGCGAAGTACGAGAAACGTGGCGTAATTTGGAGCTAGTCCGGTCAGTACTTGAACTACCGAAAAGAAAATGAGGTCAATAATTAACGGCAAGCGCCTGCCGTATCGATCGGCCATTAAGCCGAAGATAAAGGCGCCCACGGGCCGAAAGGCGAGTGTCAGAGTAATCGCGAGCGCAATATCTTTGTCGGTCTTATGGAACTCCGCCTGAATGGCGGTAAGCGCCATGACGACCAGAAAGAAATCAAACGCATCGAGCGTCCACCCCAGGAATCCTGCTAACAGCGCTGCCCCGTGACCTTCGAAACCATCGTTCGAATGCTTCAACGCATTTTTCATAAGTTTTACGAAGGCGGCGATACTAAACGTTGAGCGCTATAGGTTCAAGCTAAGTCTTGCGGCTATAATCCCGGAAACTCGGGAAGGCCTTGGCTTATCGTGCTGGATCCAACCAAGCGATTCTCCAATCGCGTCGAGAACTATCTGAAGTATAGGCCCGGTTATCCGGTCCAGATTATTCCTTTGCTCAAGACTGAATGTGGTCTCACCTGCAGTAGCACGATTGCCGACATTGGTTCAGGCACTGGTTTTATGTCTGAGCTATTCCTAAAAAACGGCAACCCCGTTTACGGCGTTGAGCCGAATGCCGAAATGCGCTCGGCCGGTGAACGTTTATTAGCAAAGTATCCGAAGTTCCTAAGCGTAAACGCGACCGCGGAAGCGACTACGCTCAAAGCAAATTCGATCGATCTGATTGTCGCAGGGCAGGCGTTTCACTGGTTCGATGATGCAAAGGCGAAACTCGAGTTCAAGCGGGTGATGAAACCCGAAGGGTGGGTAGTGCTGGTTTGGAACGGTTTCCTGGTTGAAACAAGCGCGCTGGTTCGTGGCTACCAGGAGTTACTGATCGAATACGGGACCGATTACCAGGAGGTCAACCGGGAAATCGAGGACTGCGATATCGCAACATTCTTTGCGCCTCGCGAATGCCGGCAGGCGCGCTTTCCTTTCAAACAGATCTTCGACTTTGAAGGGTTGAAGGGACGTTTGCTCTCCGCCTCTTACGCGCCTGAGCCAAGTGACCCGAGATTCGAGGCGATGATCGACGATCTGAGGCAAGTCTTTAATGCAAACGAAGACAATGGCCGAGTCGATTTCGATTACGAAACCCTCGTTTATTACGGTCAGCTATGAAGCCCGCGTGAAAGGTCTCGTTGTCAGAAACGCCCCGGCAAGGTAAACTCTCGCTGCTTCCGAGACCTGTTTAAGGAGATCTGATGATGAAGCGAGCCGTCTGCGTCCTTTTCTTATTCGCGGCCGCCGCGGTAGCGTCGGCGCAAACGGCCACGCCAACTCCGGCGCCCCCGCGCACTGCTCCTGCTGCGCCGCACACCAGCTTGAAAGTTGGTCAGGCCGCACCTGACTTCAGTTTACCGAGCACGATTGTGGGTCCAGACAACCGCGGCGTGCGCTACAAGCTTAGTGATTTTAAAGGCAAGAAGAATGTGGTGCTGGCGTTCTATGTGCTCGCATTCACCGGTGGTTGAACGAAGGAAATGAAGGCGTATCAGGCTGATATCGCCAAATTCGAAGGAAACGACACGCAAGTTTTCGGAATCAGCGTCGATAGCGTTCCGGCCAATAAAGAATTCGGCAAACAGAACGGGATAACCTTTCCGCTGCTGAGCGATTTCAAACGCACAGTCGTGAAGGATTACGGCATCTATAATGAAGACCAGGGCTTCGGTAATCGCGCCACCTTCGTCATCGACAAGGACGGAATTATTCAGCACATCGACGAAGGTAACGTCGCCATCGATCCGACAGCGGCAGAGGACACCTGCAACATTCTGACGCATAAGAAAGCATCGCCGTAAAATGCGCCTGGCCCGGAGCTTGACGCTGGTCCGGAAGCGATGGAGCCAGCTCAACCTTTACAAAATGAGAAAACAGCTTCTATTTGTCGCCGTTGCCATGCTGCTGGCTCTGGCCGGCTGTAAATCAGCCGGCTCTCCAACAGCGACCTTCAAGACCTTCTTTGACGCACAAAAGAAAAGAGATATTCCCGGCATGAAACAGTTGCTCTCGAAGACCTCACTGGCGATGATGGAGGCATCCGCTAAAGAGCAGGGCAAAACGCTCGATGCGATGATCCAGGAGCAGCTGGAAAACCCCGCCTCGAGGACCGATAAAATGCCTGAAACTCGCAACGAGAAGATCAACGGAGACCAGGCTACGCTCGAGCTTCACAACGAGGACGTGCAGAGGTGGGACACAATGTATTTCGTGAAAGAGGAAGGCGCGTGGAAGATTGCTCTCGATCGCACGGTTGAAGAGATGCTTAGAAAAACGGGAAACTGATTTGATGCGCCCGAACAGATCTGAGATTTGAGATCTCAAATCTGAGGTCTGATTTCTCAAATCTGAGGATCGTGATCGCCGCTACTTCTTTCCCGCGCGCGCAAACGCCTTTTCGATCGCCGCCCGCAGACCTTCACCTGAGTATTCAGTCAGAACCACACCGTTGATAAAGAACGTTGGGGTGGCTTCGACTCCATATTCTTCGCCATCTTCTATATCCCGGCGAACGACAGAGTCGTACTTTGCCGCGTCAAAATCGGCATCGAACTGCTTACGATCAAGGCCGGCTTGACTTGCATATTTCTTCAGTGATTCACGATCGAGCGTGCCCTGGTTCTTAAAAAGCAGATCGATATATTCCCAGAACTTGCCCTGCGCCTTGGCCGCCTGGGCAGCCAGCGCGGCGTTGTAGGCGTTTGGGTGCAGAGTCGTCAGGGGAAAGTTTCGCATCACAAAGTGAACGCGTGGGCCATAAGATTTCAGCACCTCTTCCACGATTGGATACATGCCGCCACACGCTGAACATTGGAAATCGGTGAACTCAACCACGGTCACCGGTGAATTCACGTCGCCGCGCGAAGCGCCGGTGCCCAGGCCGATATTCATCACCGGCGGTTCAGGTTCTTTCAGATAGATTTTCAACTTTGCGCTGGTGCGCAGTTTGTTCGCCAGGGCTACTTCCAATTCTTCCTGTTGCTGCTGTTGCAGATAGTTGGCGATGGCCGTGTGGGACGCTGCCAGGTCGCCCTTAATATTGGCCTTATTGGCGTCATAGAATTTTGAGATTTCCGCGTCCGTAGCTGGCTTGATTTTGTCTGTAATCTCGGTCCGCACAATTTCTTCCGGCCCGACCTTGCGTTTGTTGGCCTCTGACACGATCAACAGATCGTTGATACGGCGGTCGAGAATGTCCTTACGCGCGGAATAAATGCGCATCTGCATTTTATAGACATACGGCTTCATTCGTTCGTTGATGGCCTCAATACGCAGCGGATCGCCATTAACAGAGAAGAGCACTGCACCGGCTGGAACGTTTGGCGCATTCACATCGGCGCTCTTGCTGACGACGTTGGTCATCTTCAGGCGGTTAACCAATGCTCCATACAATTCTGTGCGCCGCTGATTGCGGATAAAGTTCACCAGGTCGGCGCGAACCGTCTCTAGATCGGCGCCTCCGATCTGATCGCGGTTGGCATCATAGGCGGCGCGAATTTCCTGGTCAGTCGGAGGCGGAATTTTTGCGTTAATCTCAGATTCGATGTAGTCGTTGGTTGATTTGCCGCGTTTTTTTGCCTCGGCGGCGATTAGCATCGAGCTGACGCGGGCATCAACCGCGCGCTCCCGGGCGTCCTTTGTGGCTTTCGCCGGATCCGTGTAGAAATCATGCAAATAAGGATCGGGGTCCTGCATGATTACTCCCCTTACGTCCGCTTCGATATCAGACTCGGAGATCGTCGTGTCGTTGACGATTGCCAGAGCCGCGGCAGCTGGATCACTGTTAGCAACCGGAGACGGTGTAACAACCGCCGCAGCCGGTGTGGCGGCGGGCTTCGCGGCCGCAGGGCGCGAGTTTGCTGGCGGCCGGGGGGTCTGGGCGACCACCACAACGAATAATAAAACAGCAACAAGGGTGGCAAGAGTAAGTCTGGTCAAGTTCATCAGGGCACTTTTCGGTTTCCAGCGCGGGCCTCGTCGGCCGCGCTTATATTGGATTGGCTCACGATAATATTTGAAGAGGCGAGGTTCGGCAAAAGCTCCGTGGTTTCAAAAGTTTCTTTTGGATTCGGTTAAGGCAAAGACCACGAATTCCACACCAACTCACCCGAAACCCATTTTCTCCCAAATATTTCTGCCGGCTTCCCGGCTAGCCCGGGCCGGCGAGTTTCCGCACTGCATCCAGCGTATCAATTTCATCAGCAGTTTTGTCGGGCCGCAGCCGCACAATCCGCGGGAAACGCAACGCGTAACCGCTTTTGTGGCGATTGGATGGCTGAACCCGGTCAAAAGTTACTTCGATGACGATTCGCGGCTCCACAACTCGGACGCGACCATGCGCAAACTCCTGAATTGTATGCGCGCGGAACCATTCGGTCATTTCCGCAATTTCTACGTCGGTTAACCCGGAGTAGGCTTTGCCGATGTTCAGCAATTCCGGGTTGGACTCTGACCGGCGCACGGCAAAGGTGTAATCAGAAAGCACGCTTCGCCGTTTGCCGTGGCCCAGTTCGACCGTCGTGACCACCACGTCGAGAGTTGCCAGCGCTCTTTTCAATTTCAGCCATTCGCGGCCGCGACGTCCGGGTTTATAAAACGACGCCGGATGCTTGATCATCAAACCTTCGTTGCCGCGGGCCCGGGCTGCGTCGAATTCGTCATCAAGAGCCGAAACCTGATTAAATCGCTTTGCTACGGAAAGTCGTACCGTCCCGGAATTCCCGCTCACGCTACGCGACCCAGTTCCGACAAGCTCCTCGAGTTTCGCGCGACGCAACTGCAGAGGGTCGTTGATCAATACCTTCCCGCTGTCGTACAAAAGGTCCCACGCCACAAACACAACCGGGTTGCTGGCAAGCAATTGTTCACTTACGATTTTTCGCCCCAGGCGCTTCTGCAAATCGCTGAAAGGAAGAATCTTGTCACCGCGCGCCGTGATAATCTCCCCGTCAAGAATCGCCTCGAAGGGCAAGTTGGCCAGCGGTTGATGCAGTTCAGGAAATCGACGGGATATCTCGTCGAGCGTCCGCGAATAAATCGCGACGCGGCCGTTTTGAATGTGGGCCTGGGCGCGAATTCCGTCGAATTTGTCTTCGACATAGAACTCATCGGGCATAGTCCGCTCGATATCGGCGAGATCTGAAGCGGGAGTAGCTAACATGAATTTGAGTGGATGAAACAAACGCATGGCAACCGACTGCAGCGCGCCGGCGCGGGCGCGCACAGCGGCCTCGCCGATGTCGCCGCGCAGCATATTGGCCATCGATACATCCTGGAGCGGCCGGCGAAAGCCGCGGGCAATTGCGTCTTCAACCAGGCCTTCCCGCAATCCAATTCGCAGATCACCGGCCAGAAGCTTCACCAGGTACTTCGCTTCCAGAGGGGTGGCTTTCATGAAAACCCGGGCCAGCACGTCAACCTTTGCTTTTTTGCCACGCGTGGTGCTCAGTCGCGACAAAAGTATTTCAGTATCGGCCAGAGTCAGACTCGGGGAGTTGCGAGGCTTGGCTTCGGCGAAGATTTCAAAAGCTACGTCTCCAGCATCCCCCCAGCGCGCATAACGGGGCCCGAGCGTCTCGGGTGTGATTCCGGTGGCCAGGCACATCGCCTCGCTGAGAATGCTGCCGCCCACATTAGTAGTGCGAACATCACTCTGCGCAAACTGCTGGCCTGCGAAATAACGGGCGGCGCGGGCGAGGTCGTCATCACCCAGGTGCTCGAAATATTCGCCGAGTAAACGCGCTTTCTCGAGCTTTTTGGTGGTCGCTGCTACTCCTTCAGCCGTGCGAGCAAATTGCTCAAGCGAGCTTGAATCCATAACTGTATTCTCAGTTAACGTTGCCTCGATCGCAATCTGCGAATATTTCCATGAATGCGAAGAATTTCGCTTGCCATCGCGAGTTTCTCCGCGATTCCGATGAGTCACCATTGGAAATTCTGGCGCAGAGTCACGCTAAACCAGGTACAATTATTGCGAACCCGACAGTCTGAATAGCTTCCCGTGAATCACGTTGCCATTGTAGATTCCAAGCTGGTCCTGATTTAGGAGGTTCTCGTGCAAGTCCTTACTCACCCGCGCCTGTTTGTCGTTTTCGCTGCAACTCTGATTTTTTCTGCACCGCAAGAGGCCACTGCCCAGACCGTAAAATTCAACTCGCCCACGACCTTTCCCGCCGGACACCCTTATGTAGTTGCCGCAGGTGACTTCGACGGCGACGGCAAAATTGATTTAGTGGCTGGTGACGTCACCGACAACAACCTGATAATGCTCTTGAGTAATGGTGACGGTACCTTTAAGGCGCCTTTAACGTACCATTTGGCAGACGCTCCCTATTACCTCGTCCCAAGTGACTTCAATCGCGACGGCAAGCTCGATCTTGCAATTGGTTTTCCGGGTCCGAGCTACGGCGGCCAGACCAGCATAATGTTTGGAAGAGGCGATGGGTCGTTTGACCAGCCAGTAAATTCTGTTGCGGGAGGTTATCATCCGCTGGCTGCCGACTTTAACGGTGATGGGAGTCCTGATCTCGTGTTGCCAGCGACGGGTTCGCAACTCCAGGTGTCACTCAACAAGGGCAATGGAACGTTTGAAAGTGCAAAAAGCTATTCTCTCCCGCTCCCAAATCTTCGCGTGTTTGCGGCCGGGGATTTCGATGGCGACGGCAAGATGGATCTTATCGGTTATACCAGGAGTACGGTGTTCACTGACCCGAGCGCCATAAGCATCTGGCCAGGTAACGGCGATGGCACTTTTCGATCGCGAATCGACACCATTGGCCATTGGCCCCAAGGTTCGGGACCTTACTGTATTGCCGTTGGGGACTTTGATCGAGATGGAAAGAATGACGTAGTGATTTCTGATGAGTACCTTTGGATGTTCAAAGGAAACGGAGACGGAACCTTCAGGCCTCCCGCGTCAGCCGGCTCTGCCATTCTTAGTACAACCGCGGATTTGAAGATGGCTGATTTCAACGGTGACGGAAAGCTTGACTTGGTATCGTCGGGCGTCTTTAGCGGAGGCTTTACGGTTTTGCTCGGAAATGGTGATGGCACATTTCAGAATGGCGGCATTCTGGCGAACGGGCTGACCAGTGTCTCAGTTGTCGTCGTTGATCTTAACGGCGATACCAGACCAGACCTGGCCGGGAATACTGGTGGCCAATTAGCGATAGCTCTGCTGAATGCGACTCCTGGCAACCTGGATAACACAGACTATTTTGTGCATCAGCACTATGCTGATTTTCTCGATCGCGAGCCGGATGCACCTGGGTTCGGTTTTTGGGCAAGCCAAATCAGTTCGTGCGGCACCGACCAGCAATGCCTGGATATCAAGCGTATCAACACGTCCGGCGCGTTTTATTTGTCCATTGAATTCCAGCAAACGTCATATCTCATCGAGCGGCTGTACAAGACCGCTTATGGCGACAGTACGGGTAACTCAACCACCGGTGGTACTGCCCATCAGCTCTCAGTACCGATTGTGCGCATGGACGAACTCATGCGGGACACCCGCCAAATCAATGACAGTGTCGTAGTGCTGCAACCTGGTTGGGAGAGCGTGCTCGAAAACAATAAACAGGCTTTTGTATCTCAATTCGTGCAACGTGCCCGTTTTCAGAGTGCGTTTCCACTAGCTATGACGCCTGCAGATCTCGTTGAAAAACTGAACCAGAACACCGGCATGCTGCTGACTGGAGCGCAACGCGCGTCAGCGATCGCTTTGTTTGGCGGCGCGACCAACACGAACGATTCGAACGCGCGGGCGCAGGCCCTGCGGCAGGTGGCCGAGACTCAGCAACTGTACGATGCGGAAAAGAATCGCGCGTTTGTGCTGATGCAATACATTGGCTATCTGCGGCGAAATCCGAATGAGGCGCCGGATGCAGACTACTCCGGATATGACTTTTGGCTGAGCAAACTGAACCAGTTTAACGGGAACTTTGTTCAGGCTGAGATGGTAAAGGCGTTCATTACAGCAAAGGAATATCGGCAACGGTTTCAACCCTGAGAGCGGACGGCTGCAGGTCCTCTTTTCGTTTTCGTACACGGACCCCTTACCCCGCGAGAGAATCCCAGCTGGGTAGTGCCCTGGTTTGAAATGTGGCCACGGCCGGGACGCCACGTCTTAGTGCCCCGAGCGCTAGCGAGGGGTCATTCAATCAACTTGAGCCGATTTCCCCTCGCTGGCGCTCGGGGTACTAAGACGATTAAGGCACTGCTCCCAGCCGCCTTTCTGTACCTCTTTCTGCGTCCGCGTTACAATCCTTTTGAAGCTCGCGAGCGTCTAAGCTCCAGCAGTCCGGAAGATGTACCTATTCATTCTCGATTCACTTGGCAGCACCGAATTACTCGTCATCCTCGGGGCGGCGCTGATTTTCTTTGGGCCGCGGCGGCTTCCCCAGCTGAGCCGCCAGCTCGGTAAAGGACTGGCCGAATTTCGCCGAGCATCCGAGGATTTCAAGCGCACCTGGGAACGCGAGGTCAACCTTGAGAATTTTGAGAAAGGTGCCGAGCCTGACATCACCAGTTCGATCATCGACAAAGCTACAGAGAAGATTCGCGCCGCCAGAGAGGCGGCCGCCC
>AP72_2010_repI_A001DRAFT_1000395_pt1 | contig 10115 bp, 8 predicted proteins | sample AmaPasrepliIA001_FD_9535 | JGI IMG/M metagenome (IMG submission 9535)
GAAGCTGACACCGCCGGCGGTCATTCCGCCATCAACCAGCCGCAGACCGTGGCGCGGTCCCGTCACGATGTTCCATTGTGCGGTTGGCGCACAAGCGGCGATTCCGTTTGTCGTGCCAGGTATGTAATAAGGCTGTGACACAGCTACGGCGGTCAAGCCGAAGCCGGAACCGATCAGTGTCTGTCCCCACTGATCGAGAACGTTGTCGGCGTTGACGTCCTCGGGAGAGAACGAATAATACGTTTTCGGCTCGAGGTTGCCGCTCGGAATTCCTGGGGTAGAAGCGGCATTTACCACGTCTTCCAAGCCGGACATACCGGTGATCCGGTTATAGAGGCCGTTGCCTGTCGGATTCGGATCCGGCCGCATTCCGCGGTGATCGGAGAAATAGAGAATGTATCCGTTCTGGTTCAAAGAGTTGACACTCTTGCCGCTACCGCCCGCGTAAGGAGCCTTGCCCTGGAGCCAGAGCCACAGGTTACCTACGTCAATTTCCACGGCGTTCATGACGCCAGCTGGACTGCACGATGCCGCGGTACCGCCAGTACGGGAATCGCGGGGCTCGCCTTCGCGAGCGTCATAAAAGTTGATAGGCAGCCAGTTGTAAGCCGTGCCGGCGCCGACGGCTTGGGCGGCGGTTTTTCCGGACTGGAGCTGCTGCAGAATTAGAAGCGCGGGCCCAAGGGGATTGGCGCACTGTCCAGCCGGGTTTGCGGCTAACGGGCACGCCGCGTTGCCAGCAGGAGCCGTCGGTGGATAGTTGTAGCCGCGGCCGAAACCATAGCCCAGCCACTCGCGCGTAACGCCGTGCCAGACGTTGAGGGTATCCAGATACTCGATGCGCAGCCAAGCTCCGGTGCAAGGTGTGCCTGTAGTGACCTGCCCAGCCAAAGGCCATTGCGTGTCTGCCGCAGCACACAAGACTCCAGTGCTTTGGGCGGGAGCGGTCGTAATCCAGCTTCCAGTGGCCTTTTGGACTTGTCCGTAATACATGTTGGCGGTTGCATTAAGCACGGGTGCGCCGTTTTCGGCAGCAGGGCCAAGTTGGACGTCATCGGCGTCGAGTACGCCAACGCCACGCTCCGGATGCAGGTCGTTGATGTTGTCGGCGATCAGGATGCGGATTTCCGCCTCGTTATAGAGGCGCGAATTGCTGAGCAGTGCCGTGTCGCCGGCTTGCGGACGACGGATGATATCGATGGCACCCACGTTTGAGTTCTGCACGAAGGGCAGCTGGAGTCTCTTCGCGCCAGTCAGACCGTTTTCAATAAATCCGTTAAAGGTCGATTTGGAAATGCCCGTCCACGCCGGGTTGGCGGCACCAGCGGGCGGGAATCCACCCGTCCAACTGCCCGCACCCAGAGCCAGACAGTTTGTGGCCGGACCGGTGCCTGGGGCCGCAGGGCAGCCTCCGCCGGCGTTTGGAACATACGATGCTCCGGTATAACCCGCAGATGTGGGGTGGCCATTCTCCAATTGATCCATGATGACCTGTCCCACGGCGGCGATCTTGTCGGTGAAGGTCAGAGCGCTGCCGGAAGCCAGGAAGAGGTGGCCGTTAGTGTGAACTCGTCCACCGAAGTTGAAGTTCGGGCCGGCGAAGTAATCGCAGTCGCCATCGCAGAAGATGCCGAATTCAAATGCGGGCAGCAGAGCAACTTCCACGGTACGGGTCAGGTTGACCGAAGCTCCGGTCGCGGCAGCGGTCGAATATGCGGATACCTGGCCAGACCCTGCAGCGCGCGTTGCAGTGACTTGGAGGGTGAAGGGAATGAGGGTGGCGACCATGCCTTGATCGGGGCCGGAGCCTACGATATCCCACGAACCGCACGGATCAGGGGCGTTGGGGCACGGCGTTCCATCGGTCTTGGTGGGTGGCCAAGTGATGGTCTCGACGTAATTCATGTTTGTGATGTTCGCGCCGGAGACCGCGGTCGGGTAGTTCGAAGGATTCACCAAGGCCGTGATCGAGGCAGCATTGGGAGACTGCGAACTCTGATACAGCTGAGAGAGTTCCGAAGTCAGGTTCTCGATCCCGGCTTCTGCGCCATAGTAGGCGAGGTTGCCTTCGAGGTCGTTGCCGCCCATCCTGGTTTCGCTACTGACCATGAACAGCAGTCCCACGGCCAGTCCCGACAACAGGACAGTTAACAGCATGGCTGCGATCAGAGTGAAGCCTCGTGAATTTTTATTGCGCATTCCCATGGTTTTCCCTCAATTACCCCTTACCCGGTCCTACTGGCACGAAGTCGTGCTGTAACCGTAGGCGTTGCAGAAAGTCATATTTCGTGTCGAAACTGATGTAGCCAGGTACATGTTTTGCGATTTGTTTCCGCTCGTAATCGGGCTGGCACCCATGACCCAGATGTTTACCTTCTGAATCAGGTTGGGAGATTGGCCCGCTCCGATCGGGTTCTGCTGATTGGCGACGACGGTTCCCAGGTTCGAATCGATGATGTCGTAGGTGAACTGCAGATTGATAATGTTGTCGGCCACTGGGACCGCGGTGAGTCCGTTTACCTGGCGCATCAAGCGCGGGGTCTGGACCGTTCCACCCGCCGCAGGAACCTGCAGAAAATAAGAAACAGCCTGCAAGCGGCACACGGTGGTCTGAGCGCCGGCTACAGCGGCAGCCGCGGCGACGGCAGCGATGTTGTTACCGCCGGCGGTTTGGTTCATGTTCAGCGCGTCGCCAGAGGCAAAGTTGATTTGAGTGTTGCTGGGGATGCCCGTGATCTCGGCCACCACGGCAGCGTTCTGAACTAACGAGGTACCGGCGGCAGTCTTTCCGTTTCCTGGAGTGGATACGGTGAACATCAACAGATCGCCGACCTGGAGTCCGCCCGGCGCGAGGATGTTGTTCGGCGTGTTGCCCGCGTTAAGGACCGCCACGTTGGCTTGCGTCGAGCTCGGGAAGGTGAAACCAAAGTTAGTCAGCGGGAAGTTGTAGTCGCAATAGATCGACGTGATGCTGCTGTTCACCTGCCCAGGAGCGGCGGCGATGACTGCGCCGTTCTGTACGCCGACGCCGAATCCCGGAATGATCGGGTACATGTAGTTCGGCGTTCCGGCACCGTTGTTGGGATAGGTGTCACCGGTGATGTAGCAGGTGCCCGCCTGATTGCAGGCGTATTTTGAAAGACCGCCAGAGGTCGTGAGCTGGAGACCTCCGGAAGGCAGTCCTGCACCGGCCAAGCTGATGTCCTGGGTCATGAGTTCGACGGCGGCGCGCAAGTTCTGCTGAGTCTCGGCGCGCTGCGTCACACGCATGGTTGCATCCATGCCGGTCTTGAACAGACTGCTGGCCATTAGCACCACAGTCAGACCGATGGACGAGGCCACCAGCAATTCCAGCAAGCTGAAACCACGTTGCGATTTAGCAGTTCGCATATATAAGGTCCTCGTCCGCACTCTAGTGATAAGCCGAAATCAGTCCGTTGGCTGTGAACGAACGGGCGGGGATTCCAGCCTTCGTGTAACTCACCGTGATGCTGATGGCCATCATGTTGTTGTTGACGTTGCCGTTGGACAACAGCACAGGGGTCACGGAAATAGTGCGGGTGAAATTGCCCAGGCTCATGATGGTGTCGTCGGCGGTGCCGAGAATTCCATCCGGGCCGGGGACCGACATGCATTCTGCGCCACCGTCAGGGCAGAGCGCGCCGGCCTGCGTTAAACAGTTCACGTCGTCGGCCGTTCCGACCAGGCCATCCGGACCGGCGCACTTCATCGGCTGCGCGCCATCCAGGAAAATTCCGCCCGCCGACACGTTGGCCACCGATGCGAAGGGAATCTGCTGCGCGTTGCGCGCGGTGTAGATGCTCTCCATGGCATCGAGCACCTTGTGGCGCGCGATCAAGTCTTCTTCAGCCGATTGCGTGGCGGCGATGGCGGTGGCGAATGAGGCAATCACGGCGAGGAGTCCGACCGACATCACCACGATGGCGATCATGACTTCGATCATCGTGAAGCCTTCTTCTTTGCGGCGAGCGTTCTTAATTTTGTTCTGCATCATTGTTGTACCCAAATTGGGGATCCAGCCTGTTGATACAGGTGCCATCCGCGTATGCGTCCCGTGGCTCCCCACACTGAGACCGAGCGCGAGTTGTAGATGTTGGCGTCAGCGGTGCGCGAAAGGTAGATCACGCCGCTGTTGTAGTTGCCGAGGCTGTCGCGGGAGGAGCCGTCAGGCATGAAGCTGACATAGTTCAAGCTTCCGGCGCCCAAACCCTGGCCCAAATCGATCGCGTTAATGCCGCTGCCAAAGGTGTCGGGCGCATTGGTGGGGAAGCCAGCCCTCACAGCGAAGCTAATATCTTGTGGCAACGTATAGGTTGCGACTTGCTGCACTGGAGGCAGTGCTCCGCCGCCCACGGCCGGGGGCTGATAGGTCACCTGGATCGTGTTCGCAGGAAATCCCGCCGGATTGAAGTTGACGTAGTACTGGTGGCTCTGCGTGACGGCGAGGTGGCGAGTATTGCGCAACACCATCAGCGTCGTGTTGTACCCGACCTCCATGTGGTTCTTGTTGAACATGGGCATCAACGTGATGAACGTGATACTCGCGATGGTGAGGCCGATCGCCACCGTGATGATCATTTCCAGTAGCGAAAATCCGCGCTGTTTCTTCGAGGTCATAAGTAAGATCTTCCCGGGAAGGAGGTGCCGGACTCCGGAACGCCCTCTCCCGCTCTCGAACGCCAGATGGGGGCGGATCGCATCCCGCTCGAAAACAGCACGGCGGGCGCGCTCCTTCATCGCGTCACTCATCATCGTAGAAATGGGGTTGCAGCCCGTCAAAGCACCACGGGTCAATAGCTTGGCACTGACCTTTTGGGAGATCGATGGTTACTGGCGTCACCTCATTGAGATCGCTTGATTTAGCCCAGTGCGCAGAGACGCACGTGGGTAAGCGGCATGACTCAGGTAACTTGTTTGCCGCACCGAGGGAACCTACCATCGTGGCACGTATGACTTTATCTGCCCTCTTAGTCTGTGCGGACGAGGTCGCAGCCCACGTACTGCTCCTAGTCCTGAAGGAACTGAGCATTCGGGTGGAGTCCTGTCCGGATTTTGCGCGCGCGGCCATTCGAGCGAACCAGGAACGATTTGACGTCGTCATCATCGACGCAGAGTCGAGTGCGGCGGTGATATCGCTGCTGCGCGAGACGCGCACTTCGAGACTGAACGAATCCACTTTGGCAGTGGCTGTTGTGCCTTCTCAGCAAAGCATTCGCGAGTTGTTCTCGCTGGGCGTGAACTTCGTGCTTTACAAGCCGGTGGCCTATGATCGCGCTCTCAGCAGCCTGCGCGCTGCCCGCGCGGTCATGCGCAAGGAAAAAAGAAAGAGCGCCCGGGCTTCCATTCATACGCATGCCACGGTTGACTACGCGAACGTCGAGCAGGAAAAGGCCACACTTATCGATCTGGCGCAGGATGGCATGGCAGTTCAGTTTGGCAAGAAGCTTCCGCCTGCCAGTAAGGTTTACTTTCAATTCAAGCTGCCAGGGCAATCCTCGAGTGTGCGTCTGTCCGGGCAGGTAGTGTGGCAAGACTGGAATGGCCGCGGGGGTGTGCAGTTTGTGGATGTACCCAAAACCTCGCGGAAACTGATGGACGAATTTCTCACCACGAATCTTCGCGACAAAGACGGCAAGCAGGACTTGATCGACGTTACGGTTGATGTGGAAGAGCCTGTCGGCAATTCAGTGATATCGAGGGAACGGATTTCCCATCACAGCACCGACACTGCAGTTGTCGAAGAAGCGGCTCCTCCCATTGAGTCGAATGCGAACCCAGTCTCCGACGCCGACAACCGTCGCTCGCAGACTCGTTACAGCTGCCGCATTGGAGCCGAGGTCTACCGCACGGGAACATCCGTCCCCAACCATTGCTGCCTCACAGATCTAAGTTCTGGCGGTTGCTATCTTGAAGTGTCGTTGCCTTTTCCGAAGGGCTCTTCAGTGGAGATCGTCGTTCGGACCTACGAGCTAAAGCTCAGACTGCGTGGAACAGTGCAGGCTGCGCATCCCGGCTACGGCATGGGCATCGCCTTCGAATTGAAGAGCAAAGAAGAGCAGGCGAACGTAAGCAAGCTTACCGACTACGTTGCGGCCAACTCCGACTGAAGTAGCTCACCATCAGTTTGTCGCGCCGTCGAAAGAAGATGCGTCTGAATGGCATCTTCTTGCTTGCGTTGGCTCTCCTCCTTTCTGTCTCTGCGGGAGCTCAAAGTGAGTTGCCGCAATTACCAGCTGCCGATGCGACACGCGTGCAGGAGTTTTATCGGCTTTCCGGGGTGATACAGGATAAGGTCTGGGCTGGGTGGAGCGCTGTTCCAGCGCCGCTGTTGTTGGTCGCCGATAAGGGCGAGTTTCTGACGCATCATNCGTCTCCTCCTTCCGAATTCAATAAGATTTCCCAAGATTGGCAAGTGCGGAAGAGGCAATTTCCAGTCGACTTCCAGGCGACCTTTCCGGCATTCGGACCGCCGTCGGTGGTTGTCATCGGCGAGCCCGCCAACACACCGAGTCAAACCAGCACTCCTTGGCTGTTCACCGTAATGCATGAACACTTTCATCAATTGCAAAATGCTCAGCGGGGATATTTCGCCGCAGTCGAGGCGCTCGGATTGAGCAATGGGGACAAAACCGGGATGTGGATGCTGAACTATCCATTCCCGTACGAAAAGACTGAGGTTGCGCAAGCGTTTGGGCAGCTGCGCGATCTGCTGCTGAATGTGCTCGCGGAACAGAATGCTGAACGATTCGCGCAACTGGCTAAAAAGTATGTTGCACAACGTCGCAAGTTCTTCGGCCTGACATCGGAAAACGACCGCAAATATTTCAGCTTTCAATTGTGTGGCAGGAGGGAATTGCCCGATATACAGAGGTTCGATCTGCGGAAATCGCCGGGCGATATACGCCATCTCCGGAATTCGCCGCTCTGCCGGACTATGAACCACTAGCGCACTATGCGGAGCGCGTCAGGAAAAAGACGCTCGAAGAATTAAAGCAGGCGAACCTGCCGGGCTGGAAGCGCACGGTGGTGTATTCCTTTGGTGCTGCGGAAGGTTTTCTCCTGGATCGGCTGAATCCAAGTTGGAAAGACGAATATTTTAAGAAGATGCTGTCACTGGACTCTTACATCGAGCCGTAAGCGCTTTACTTGTGCGCCCTTTCTTCTGCAAGTGCTTGTTGGAAAAACTCAAGCGATAATCTGAGGCCCGCCTCGAGGTCGATCTTGGGCTCCCATCCCAGCAGTTGCCGGGCTTTCGTGATATCGGGACGGCGTTGCTTGGGATCATCCTGCGGGAGCGGAAGATAGCGAATCTGGCTCTTCGATCCCGTTACCTTCAACACCAGTTGGGCGCACTCCAGAATCGTGAATTCGTTTGGATTGCCGATGTTGACTGGCATGTGTTCGTCGGACTTGGACAACCGCATGAATCCATCGATCTCATCGCTCACGTAGCAGAAGCTTCGTGTCTGGCTTCCGTCGCCGTAGACAGTGAGGTCTTCGCCGCGTAAGGCTTGACACATGAAGTTTGGAACCACGCGTCCGTCGCGGATCTGCATGCGCGGACCATAGGTGTTGAAGATGCGGGCGATTCGGACATCCACATCGTGATAGCGGCGATAGGCCACGGTGACCGCTTCCGTGAAGCGCTTGGCTTCGTCGTACACCGAGCGCGGGCCAACCGGATTCACATTTCCCCAATAAGATTCCTTTTGCGGATGTTCGAGGGGATCCCCGTAGCACTCCGACGTCGATGAAACCAGGTATTTCGCTCCGTATTTTCGCGCGTTTTCTAGAGCGTGGAACGTGCCGAAGGAACCGACCTGCAACGTCTCGATACCGTGAGCGTGATAGTCCTCGGGGCTCGCCGGGCTCGCAAAATGGAAGACGTAATCGACCTTTCCCACGTCGAAGGGTTGACCAATATCTTTTTCGACGAAGTCAAAGCGCACGTCGTTTTTGAGGTGAGCAAGATTTGCCCTGCGTCCGGTGAGGAGGTTATCGACCACGACGACATTCCAGCCATCGGCCAGCAGTGCATCGCAAAGATGAGACCCGAGAAAGCCAGCTCCGCCAGTGATCAGAGCGCGAGGCGTCATGCTTTCTTGCCGTTCTTCAACACGGCGGAGGGCACACCGTCAGGGTGCGAGGCGGCGCGGCCCACGCTGTAGTAGGTGAAGCCCTGGGCGGACATTACTTCTGGATCGTACAGGTTTCGCCCGTCGATCACGATCGGGTATTTCAACTCCTCGCGCAGACGATTGAGGTCGAGATTGGCAAACTCCTCCCACTCAGTGAGGATCAACAGAGCGTCGGCACCATGTGCTGCCTCGTATGCTGAGCTGGCGTACATGATTTGATCGCCGAATACTTCACGGGTGCGGTCTATCGCAGCGGGGTCATAGGCGACGATCTTGCTGCCGTGTTGGAGAAGTGATTGCACGATTTGCAATGCGGGAGACTCACGGATGTCGTCGGTTCCGCCTTTAAAAGCCAGTCCGAGCACACCTAACTTCTTGCCGCGCAGAGTCCAGAGAGCATTGTTCACTTTGCGGAGAAATCGCTGACGTTGATCTTCATTGATATGCATGACTTCGTCGAGCAGACGAAAATCGTAGCCGTGCTCTCGGGCTACGGCGCGAAATGCCATGACATCTTTGGGAAAGCAGGAGCCGCCATAGCCGATTCCCGGACTGAGGAATCGCGATCCGATGCGTGAGTCGGTGCCGATTCCGTGCACCACCTGGCCGACGTCCGCGCCCACCGACTCGCACACAGATGCGACGGCATTGATGAAAGAAATCTTCATCGCGAGGAAGGCGTTGGAAGCATGCTTGATCAGTTCGGCACTTTTCGTGCTGGTTACGATGATGGGCGGTGGAATCTGGGCGCGATCGGGCTGGGGAATTGCCTCTGTACGCTGGTAGTAGCTGCCATCTGTCAGCGGCAAATAGATCTCGCGCAACATTTCGACAGATCGCGGGCTGTCGCAACCGATTACAATCCGATCAGGAAACAGAAAATCGGTGACGGCTGTGCCTTCCCGTAAGAATTCCGGATTTGAGGCTACGTCAAAGCATTCGGGGGCGGTGCCGTTTCGCAGAATGATCCGACGGACCCAATCGCTGGTGTAGACGGGAACCGTGCTTTTCTCCACGATGACTTTGTAGTCATCAATGCCACCGGAAATCTCTCGCGCAACCGATTCCACATAAGAGAGGTCGGCCTCACCGTTTTCCAGGGGTGGTGTTCCGACGGCTACGAAGATGATGGAACTCTGTTGTACGGCATCCTTCAGGTCGTCGGTGAAACGAAGCCGCACGTCCTGATTGCGCATGAGGAGTTCAGGCAGGAACTTCTCGTGAATGGGTATTCGACCGTTTCTCAGGGCCTCCAGTTTGTTTTGGTCGTTGTCGACGACGATGACTTGATGGCCAAGATCGGCAAAGCACGCACCGGCCACCAAACCTACATATCCTGAACCTGCGACTGCAATGCGCATCCGGTTATTCCTCGATAGCAAGGCTGGTTCTCGATCCGCAATTGACTCGGAGGCCCCCAACTACGGGTCGACTTACAGATTGTATTGCCGCCTTTCCATTGAATTGCGAAAGTTTGGGTAATTTTTTTCCGGGCGCAGCCAGAAACGGGAATGGCGGCAGACACAGGGGGGTGCAAGAAATGTTGCATTCCTTGTGCATCACTGTTGACATTCTCGATAATTCGGGGCACACTCCGCTAAAGTCCACGGGCTCCGGTGTCCCCCACCTGAATATTGAAACCCCGAGGAACTCACCTCATAATGTCAATTACCCAGAATCCTACATGGTCTGGTTTCGGTATGACTGAAGATCCCAGGGTGCAGTCGGAATCAACCAACGGGGCGGGAGCAAGGGATCAGGGGCCCGCAGGCCACGCGACAGAGTTTTTTTCTGATCCTTCCAATTTGGCGCAAGTGGCGCAAGCCCTTGCTGCTCATGGTGGTGGAGCGGTTTCCGTAGGGCTTGCGCTGGACCTGGTGTTGAACGAGGTGGTGGAGCAGGCCCGGAATGCGACCGGGGCGAGCGGAGCGGCCGTGGCGCTGTTCCGGGACGGGG
>AP72_2010_repI_A001DRAFT_1000396_pt1 | contig 10091 bp, 6 predicted proteins | sample AmaPasrepliIA001_FD_9535 | JGI IMG/M metagenome (IMG submission 9535)
CGGCAGTCTCCGAAGTCGCCCTCAGCAAGCAGGAGCAACGTAATCGCAACAAGTCAGAAAAGCAATACCTGGAGGCGATGGAATCCTTTCGCGCGGGAGACATCGNAAAGGGACGAACTCTCCTAAATAGCGCTCTGCGACTNGACCCCCATAACCCTGGCGCGCTGACGGCACGCGAACTTCTACGACAGCAAGAGATCCAGCAGAGGATCTCTGAAGCGAATCAGCAGTTGGCAGCAAATCAACGCGAACAGGCTATCGAAGGCTTCCGCAAGGCTCTTGCCTTGGACTGGACCAATGCGGCCGCGCAGGAAGGGCTACGTTCAGCCTTGGCAGAGCGCGAAATTGCGGTTGGCAATGAACCCAGAATCCGCTATCGAGATGCTGATGATATTCGTCTGACGCCCTCAGAGGCCAAGCAGGATTTTCATTTTAGGGGGGACAGCCGGGGACTGCTACAGCGCCTTTGGAGCGCTTACAACATTCGCCCACTGATCGATAACTCGGTGGTCAGCAAACAACTCAGATTTGATCTCGAAGAAGCTGACTTCGCCAATGCCACTGAAATCGCTTCCAAGATCACCAAAACCTTTTACGTGCCGATGTCTTCGACGCAAGCGCTGATCGTCGCCGACACGGTGGAAAATCGCAGAAATTTCGAGCGTCTTGCCCTGCGTACNTTCTACGTCAGCGATGCATCGTCAGCAACGGACATCAATGACGTTGTAACCCTGCTCCGAACGGTCTTCGATTTTCGCTTCGTTACGCCCGCGACGAGTTCTAATCAGGTCACAGTGCGCGCTCCCGGAGCGATGCTCGACGCTGCCACACGAATTCTCAACGACCTCTATTCCGGCAAACCTCAAGTAATGCTCGAGGTCAATATTTATCAGGTTGAACAGACATTGGCTCGGGATTTGGGCTTGGGATTACCCACACAATTCACGCTCTTCAACGTCAACACGGAAGCTCGAAACCTGGTGAACTCAGCCAATCAAAATCTAGTCAATCAACTCATCTCCTCTGGCGCCATCAACCAGGCGAATAGTGCTTCAGTTGCTGCGCTCCTCGCCGGCTTGGCGGCCGGGCAAAATTCGATATTGAACCAGCCGATTGCAACATTCGGCGGAGGACTAACAAGAAGCGGAGTGATCATCCCTCCCTTAAGCATTCATGCATCGTTGAACGAGTCATCCTTCCGCTCTTTGCAGAACGTCATGCTGCGAGCTGCCCAGGGGGACCCGGCAACTGTCAGGAATGGGACGCGGTATCCAATCCTCAATGCCAGCTTTGCGCCGATTTTCAATACGCCGGCAATTAACCAGGTACTCGGGAATCAGAGTTTCCAGGCGCCGTTTCCGTCCTTCAGCTATGAAGATCTTGGATTGACGCTCAAGGCCACTCCGACGATCCATGGAACCAGCGAGGTGTCGCTGAAAGTAGAATTTCAATTACGAGGATTGGGAGCGACCCAGTTAAACAGCGTTCCCGTGATCACAAATCGCGAATACAACGGAACAATCGGGATTCCTCTAGGAGAAACGGCCGTGCTGGCAGGAATGGTGTCGAAAACCGAACAACTCACGTTGCAGGGACTTCCGGGGATTGCGAAGCTGCCCATCCTTGGCCATGCAACGTCACTCCACAACAAACAAACCGACGATGCCCAACTGATCGTAACGATACGTCCACACCTCGTGCGAGAAGCAATGCACGATCCCGAAGCAGGAACCGCCTTTGTTTCAGCTCCTGCTCAGTGAGCTTCGGCTACTTTCTTCGCATTCTCCTGCGCTTCGAAATCGATCATCTGCTTCAGGATTTCAATCGGGGTGTCATTGACATTCTCGATCTTGCGTCCGTTGAGGAAGAGGGTAGGTGTTGCATTAACTCCTAATGCCGCGCCAAGTTGGTACTGCTGGTTTACCCGCACTTTGGTCTCTGCAGAGTCGGCACAGGTCGCTGTTGCAGCAGCGTCTGCTCCGGCATCGGTTGCTATCGCATTCAGTCTCTCAACAGCGTTTTGATCGTTAATGTTTTCCTGCTGGTCGAAGACTTCCTGAGCGAATTTCCAAAATTGATCGGGACTCTTGCGAGTAATGCAGTCAGCATAGCCTGCAGCACGATCTGCCCATTTGTGAATGTTGGAGAGCGGGAAGTTTTGAAATACCAACCGTGCATTTGCAGATTCACTCACTAGCTGCTCCACTTTGGGCCAGGCTCGCTTGCAGTGCGGACATTGAAAGTCGCTGAACTCCACGATCTCAACCGGAGCATCAGCAGTACCCTTTATCGGTCCCTTTGCTTCTGCAGCCAGTTTTTGCCGCGCTGGTGCAAAAGGATCAGCTCCGAACGGAATGATCTGGCCGATGAAGGCGTGCTGCAGATCGCTTGCTACATAGAAAGGCGTTCGCTGCTGCACAGGCTCGCCGAAGGTGATAACGACCTCTGTCACACCAGGAACTTCCGACGGCTTCACGCTTTCGATCTTCCACTTCACCATCGGATCGTAGCCAAACATGTGACGCATGAAACCGTTGAGCTCTTCTATGCTCGGCTGCTTGGCAGTTGGAGCGACAGCAGATTTTGTTGTCGCCGGAGTTGCCGGCTTCTTAGTGGGAGTGGAGGCGCTCTGCGTGTGCCCACTACTCGCAAGCAACATAGATATCGCAAAGACAAATATTTTCTTCAAAGTATTTCCTCAATCTGAAGTTGAAAGTGGGTAGCGGGAATCAGCACTGAGCCTCATATTTAGCCGCTATCGGAAAGCGGCGGCCCACTCCAAATGCCTTTTGGCTGATTTTAAGGATCGGAGCNGCCTGCTGGCGTTTGTACTCACTCCGCTCGATCATGCGAATCACTGAACTGACAAGCTTGCAATCGTATCCACGTTCTTTCGAGATCTGCTCGGCGGTCTTGTAATCCTCAACATAGTCTTCGAGAATGCAATCCAGTACTTCGTAAGGCGGCAGCGAGTCCTGATCTGTCTGGTTCGGACGAAGCTCTGCGGACGGAACTTTCTTGATCGTTGACTTAGGGATGACTGGAGACATTCCGTTTCGGTACTCGCTCAAACGATAGACCATCGTCTTTGGAACATCCGCGATCACGGCCAGCCCTCCGCACATGTCGCCGTAGAGAGTGCAGTAGCCCACGGCCATCTCAGACTTGTTGCCGGTGGTTAGCACCAGCGCGCCAAATTTGTTCGATAGTGCCATCAAAGTTGAACCTCTCAGGCGAGACTGCAGGTTCTCCTCTGTGAAGTCCTCCGGGAGATTCCTGAATACCGCAGAGAGCGATTTACGAAACTCATCGAACGTTGGCGAAATTGGAATGACCTCGTAACGAATACCGAGATTGGTGGCTAGGTCCTTCGCATCGTCCTTGCTGCCCTGCGAAGAGTATGGGCCCGGCATGGAGACTCCAAGCACGTTGTCCTTGCCAAGGGCATCCACTGCGATCGCTGCTGTGAGCGCGCTATCAATTCCTCCGCTGAGGCCGACGATGACCTTCTTGAATCCACATTTGCGAACATAATCTCGCGTTCCGAGAACCAAAGCCGCATAAGCTTCGGCCTCTGTAGTCGCCGGCTGGTCGTGCACGTCGCCAGTTAGAGTTTCGGTATCAAAGAAAACCAGGTCTTCTTCGAATGATTTCGCCTGCGCCAGAATCCGGCCATCTACCCCGATCACAATGCTGGAGCCATCAAAGATCAGGCTGTCATTACCTCCAACCTGATTGCACATCACAACCGGCACGCGGAAATCGGCGGCGATTGCCTGGAGCATTTTCAACCGAATTTCACGCTTGTGGATGGTGAATGGTGAAGCGGAGATATTCAGCACGAGATTGCCGCCGGCTCGCACTAATTCTTCTACTGGATCAATACTGTAAAGGCGCTTTTGCCAAAAGTGTTTGTCGTTCCAGGCGTCTTCGCAGATGGTGAGCGCTAGCTTCGAACCGTTTAGGCCCACGACTTCCTGCTTGCGTGCAGGCGCGAAGTAGCGGTCTTCATCGAAAACGTCATATGTTGGCAACAGCATCTTCGACTGGGTGAACTCCACGCGACCGTCGCGCACGAGCGCCGCAGAGTTCATCACTGACTTTCCAGTTTCGCTCTGTGCTGGTGTGACCAATCCACAGATGAGAGCAATTCCAGTCGTCCGCCTCGCGATCCGCTCGAGTGTGTCCGCGTTTTGCTTCACGAACGACGGCTTCTCTACTAGATCGCGCGGTGGATATCCGCAGATCGACAACTCAGGAAAGAGTACGAGGTCCGCTCCCTGAGCCTTAGCCCTGTGGCCGTACTCAATGATTTTTGCTGCGTTCCCGCAAAAATCGCCGACGGTGGGATTGATTTGGCCCAGAGCAATCTTCATTTTCTTAAGTTTAAGACGCTGAGGAGACGATGTCATCCCGACGTACCGGCATTGCTATGGGACTTGGGACATAGCGCAGCGTTTGACCGGGTATTGGTTCAAGTTCTACACTCCGCTGTTCTCTCGAAACTCGAGAACCTCGCTTGGCTCAACTGGACAGACTTACCGCGACAGTTCCTGCCGAAACGGGCGCAGATACTCTGCCGCCGCTTAGACTTCATCCTCAGCTCTACGAAATTAGTACTTTGCCGTGGCTTCTAAGATTGAGCAAATGCCTCGGCCGTCCGATGAGCATCTCCGACGTGCCCCGTTCTGAGTGGGAGCGACTCCGCGCACTCGGGGTCGATCTCGTCTATCTGATGGGGGTGTGGAAGCATAGCCGAGAAGGTCGCAGGCTCTCGCGAAGTCAGACTTCCCTTTTCAAGCGATACGACGACTGCCTACCTGGATGGACTCTCGACGACGTTCCCGGCTCGCCTTTTTCCATTCAGGCTTACGAACCGGATCCGTCGATCGGAACCTGGGACGACTTCGACTTCCTCCATCGCCAGCTGCATGAACTCGGCATACGGCTGATTCTCGACGTGATCCCGAATCACACTGGACCGGACCATCGCTGGATCCAAGAACATCCGGAGTACTACATCCGGGGTACGCTCGCGCAGTACCGATCCCATCCCGGCAATTTCTTCATCACCGAGAACTCCTCCGGCCACGCCGAAGTCATTGCCTATGGGCGAGATCCATATTTCGCGCCGTGGACCGATACGGCCCAGCTCAACTACTTCAACCCGGATCTGCGCAAAGCCATGATCGAGCAGATTCATCGAATTTCGGAAATCTGCGACGGCGCTCGCTGCGACATGGCTATGCTGATCCTGAATGACCATTTTCATCAGACATGGGAATCCATGCTGGGGTCAACGGCCGCGCCTCGTGAAGAATTCTGGCAAGAAGCTACGCGAGCTTTGCCGAACTTTCTCTGGATAGCCGAAGCCTACAGTGACTCGGAGTGGGCTCTCCAACAACTAGGATTCAACTTTACGTACGACAAGCGCCTCTACGATCGCCTGCGCGATGGCTTCGTTCGAGATGTTTACCTGCACTTGAAAGCGGACTGGGAGTTCCAGAAACGTTCTGTTCGCTTTCTAGAGAATCATGACGAGCCACGGGCCGCAAGTGTTTTCGGCAAATCCAGGCTGCCGGCAGTTGCGGTTCTGGCTGCAACCGTACCAGGCATGCATTTTTTCAATGATGGCCAGTTTGAGGGCTTCCAGAAGCAGCTCGTCGTCCAGCTTTCCCGCGCGCAGGAGGAAAATCCAGACCCCGAAATCCAGCGAATCTACGAAAAGATTCTCACCGTAGCCGACTCCCCAGAGTTCCACAGTGGTACATGGAAACTCGTTGAAGTGAAAGACTCAGGAGATCGGACCAACTCCGATCTCATCGCCTACACATGGAACGATGGGACAGGACAAAAGCTTGTAGTTGTGAACCTTGGATCTGGTACTTCTACAGGTCGGATTTACTTTCCTGAGGAGCTCCTCACAAGTGGTCTGCGCTTCGACGATCTGCTCAACGACCGTAGCTATGAAAGACAGAGTGCCGATTTGAAGCGCTGGGGCCTTTTTATAAAGCTGGCTGGATTCGGCGCTCACATCTTCGATCTCAGGGCTCTGTAGAGAACGGGCATGCTGAATCTCCACCTCCGCAAATGCTCTAAGCCGCTCTGCGATGCCCGGTTATCTGTTCGGCTACAACGCGAAAATCCTCGATGAACCGCGCCATTTCCGCATGCCGACTCTCATCGTCAGGCGCGCGCAATATGGAAGAAGGGTGAACTGTTGCGACAAACTTCATCCCATCCTGGGAAATCATTTTTCCTCGCTCCTGAGTGACCTTAAAGTTCCGGCCTAGGAGGGCTTGTGAGGCCGTCGCCCCCATACACACAATCACTCTTGGCTTTACAACGCGCACTTCTTCGTCGAACCAAGGCCGACACGCTGCGATCTGCATCCCGTTAGGTTTCTTGTGAATGCGCCTCTTGCCGCGGGGCTCCCATTTGAAATGTTTGACTGCGTTTGTCACATAAACATCGTCACGATCAATTCCGGCGGCTTCAAGAGCCCTGTCCAGCAACTTCCCTGCCGGCCCAACGAAGGGACGCCCTTGCAGGTCTTCCTGATCGCCGGGCTGCTCCCCAACCAACATGACTTCTGCCCCCGGACTCCCCTCACCAAACACGGCTTGAGTGGCATGTTTCCACAGATCACACCCTTTGCAGTGCTGTGCCGCCTCGCGCAAGTTGAGGAAAGTCTTGCGTTCAGGCAGAAAGTCGGCCGCTGAAGTAGCAAGCTGTCTCGGCATGATGAGAGTATTGGATGCCATGCGCTACGCGCGTGGCAACGCACTCAAGTGCGTCAATTTATAATGCGGTCCAGCACTGAAATCAGCTTCTCTGAGGAGAACAATTGAGACGTTGCCTTCGCCTCGCAGCCCTTGCCGCGAGCATTCTTGTTTTTGTGGGAACCCAGTCGGGATGTGGTGGAAACAGTAATGCTCCACCGAGCGGTCTAGATACCCGGGTATTCATAGCCATTCAGAGTTCAAGCATCTCAAGCCTAGTAATCGCTAACGCGACCAAAGACCAGCTTACTTCCAACTTGGTTCAAGGCGTCGGCGCCGCACCGTCGCTGATGATTCCAGGCGCGAACAATACCACGCTGGTCTTCGCATCGGGCACAGTATCCATCGTAGATAACCAAAAGGAAGCCTTGGCGGCGAGTATCACAACGAATTGCCCGAACCAGGCATCGAGTTGTGCGCCTACTCTTCCGGGGCCGACAGAAAGCATGGCGACCTCCTCCGACGGAAAATTTGCGTATGCAGCGATGCCGACCATCGGTCAAGTCTCAGTCCTTGCTTTGACGGCAACTCCGATCACGGTCACGAACATACCGGCCACTCCCGCAAATTGCGGCGCGACGAACAACTGCTTGCCTGGCGCGCATCGAGTCGTACTGTCACACAACAACGCGAAACTGCTGGTCTTTAACGAAGGCCTCGATCAGTTCGAGGTAATCAACACCTCTGACAACTCAGTGAAGACCGTCACGGGTACGGGCCTGGATCGACCGAGTTACGCCGTGTTCTCCCTGGACGACAGCAAAGCCTTTATTTTGAATTGCGGTCGGGAATGCGGAGGCACGCAGGCCAGCGTGTCGGTGCTGGATACATCTGCACTCACGATCAGTCAGACCGCGCCGGTCGACGCCGCGACTATTGGCGCGAGCGATGCCAACAACCTCTACGTCGCGGGCACCGGCCCGAACGGCGGCACCGCAACGGTCCTTCCGCTCTCGTCTCTCACGGCTGGAAAGCCAATCCAGATCGGCAACGGATTCCATCAGGTAATTACTTTGTTTCAGAACAAGGTGGTCATTGGTGCCCGCACATGCTCCACCGGATGCATGTCGATCGTAGATCCGGCTGCCGGAACTGCGGTTGTTGATCAGCCGAAGGGAGACGTAACCTCGATCACCGCGATCACCCCGAGGAAGGTGGTTTACGCAACTGAGGGAGGCGAAGTGAGAGTTTACGATCTGACTAACGGCCAGGAGCTGCTGAACAACAATACGCAGCTCATCGATGTCGTCGGCACAGCAGCAAGTGTTCTATACGTAGGTCCGAAAACCACGCCCTGAAACGCCCGCCGTGGTGGGCTGCCTCTTTCTCAGATGCTTTGCAAGGCTCCTCGCATGAACCCCAGCGATTCGGCTGCTCCTGGAAGCGGATCCTTTGGGTCAATCTCATATTCCAGTTGTACCTCTCCGGTGTAGCCTGAACGCACGAGTTCTCGAAGGACTGGGACAATGGGCATCACACCAGTTCCGACGGGCACACCTTTTGCCTCGACATGGTCTGACTCAAGATCTTTGAAGTGCATGCTGTACAGACGATCGCTCGTCTTCTTGATGTCGGAGACGAGATCTTCGTGCATGCGGAATGTATGGCCGATATCCATGCATACGCCAATTTTCTTATCCAGTCCCTTGATCGCGTCGTACACCTCGAGCGGCGATGGGAAGCGCTTATCGTTCGGTCCGTGGTTGTGGATTGCCGCCTTTAGGTCATAGCTGCGAATAACTTTGTCCAGCATGGCTAATTGCTCGCGATAAAGCCCTACCACCGCAATCGAAGCGCCAAGGTCGCGAACATAGTCGAACGCTTGTCGCACCTCGGCCTCGGTATCTTTCAGATAGATCACTCCGCAGCTTGTGATCGAGAGTCCTAAGTCCTCGGCTTGCTGGCGAAGCTGCTTGCGTTCATCGGGCGTTGAGTTCAAGGGCAGATGAACTTCCTTTAGAGATAGGAACCTAACTCCAAGCCGTCGAATGTCCTGTAATGCCTGAGCCGCGGGAAAAGAACGCAAAGAGTAGGAGCAGACCCCTACGCGCAAACCATGAAATTGCTTGTCATCGCTCGGCCGGGAATCCGCAGCAAAAGAGGCGAATGGACGAATCGCACTCAACGCCGCGCCCCCAACAGCCGCCTTCATTACAGACCGACGAGTAAAGAACATGAATCCCTCCCTTGTGAACTCATACCGCCGCGTGACAGGTTAATCGATTGAACCCGTCATTTCGCACAATGCAATGCCGCGTCATTGGCGGAAGTTATACTATGCGGCTTGCAGTCTCGATTCCAACCAGGGGCATTCAATCATGAGCATCGATCGACGCGATTTTCTTAAGACGACTGGAAAGGCAATTACCGTGGGAGCCGCGACATTAGCTCTCGGCGGTCGTGTGCTCGGCGCCAACGATCGCGTGAGAGTTGCCATCTGCGGATTGCGCGGTCGCGGTAACGACCATCTCAAGGGTTTCACGAAAGTTCCCGGAACGGAAATCGTCGCCTTCTGTGATATCGATGACAGTGTCTTGAACCAGCGCCTTGGCGACATGCAAAAGTTAGGCCTTGCCAAGCCTAAGACTTATGTCGACATTCGCAAGCTGCTTGAAGACAAAGACATCGACGCCATCTCCATTGCCACGCCGAATCACTGGCATTCGCTGATGGGCATTTGGGCCTGCCAGGCCGGCAAGGACGTTTACGTGGAGAAGCCTTGCTCCCACAACTCCTTCGAAGGGCGCCAATTGGTAAAGGCGGTGAAGCGCTACAACCGCATTTGCCAGCATGGCAGCCAGTCACGCTCCAATCCAGGAATGATCGATGCGATACAGAAGGTCCAAAATGGAACGATAGGCGATGTTTATCTCGCCCGCGCACTCTGTTACAAGTGGCGGCAGGCCATTGGACACGCCACGCCAGAGCCTGTTCCTGCCGGTGTGAACTACGAGCTATGGACCGGTCCAGCTCCTATGAAGCCATTTACCCGTAATCGCTTCCACTACAACTGGCATTGGATTTGGGACACGGGCAATGGCGAAGTTGGCAATCAGGCGATTCACGAAATAGACATCGCACGTTGGGGACTCGGGGTTCGCTTCCCTGTTCAGGTTTCAGCCATGGGCGGTCACTTCATGTTCGACGACGATCAAGAAACGCCCAATGTGCTGAACGCCACGTTCTACTTCGAAGATGCCAACAAGAAGCGCAAGATGATGGAAGTCGAAGTCAGGCACTGGATTACCAACCATGAAGCCGAGATCGGTTCCGGCACTTATGGCAGCGCCGCGGTACCGGCTGCCGGAC
>AP72_2010_repI_A001DRAFT_1000397_pt1 | contig 10088 bp, 9 predicted proteins | sample AmaPasrepliIA001_FD_9535 | JGI IMG/M metagenome (IMG submission 9535)
TGTCAGTACTTTTCCCACTGACACCTGCCAGCACCTCGGCAGCACTGGGGCGAAGTCGGGCATCTCTCTCCAGCATACGGAGGATCAAGGCTTCGAGAGACGGTGGTATCTCCGGATTAAGTCGCGAAGGTGGAATCACCGGTTGCGAGACAATGGCATGCACGACTCCGATCTGCGAGTTGGCCGCAAAGGGATGCTGCCGTGTTGCCAATTCGTACAGGACGATGCCCAGAGAAAAGATGTCCGTCGCGCTGCCGACCTGCTCCCCGCGTACTTGTTCCGGCGACATGTAACGCAACGTGCCAAGAATGATTCCGGGCTCAGTGTTCGCCAGGTCCTGACTCGGCGGCAATGCCAGCCCGTCGTCCGCAATGATGGTTTCCGCTTCGGGTTGTGAGACGGCTGTGGGGATCAGCCTGGCTAGGCCAAAATCGAGTACCTTGACGTAACCATCCTGGCGAACCATGACGTTGTCCGGCTTGATGTCGCGATGGACGATCCCAGCCGTGTGCGCCACGCGAAGAGCCTCGGCTATTTGCCTGCCCAACTGGGCGAGCGATTCGAGGGATAGAGGCTGTTCGCCTATCTCCCGCAAAGTACGCCCTTCAATAAACTCCATGACGACGAAGCGGCCCGCCTCTGCTTCTCCGATTTCATGGATGGTGACGATATTGGGATGGTTGAGCGCGGACGCCGCGTAAGCCTCCTGCTGAAAGCGACGCAAGCGGTTTTCGTCTGCGGTGGCGTTGTCGGGTAATAGCTTGAGCGCGACGGGTCGTCTCAGTTGGGTATCCTGGGCAAGATAAACTTCGCCCATCCCGCCGGCGCCTATCTTTGAGCGGACTTTATAGCGGCCAAGACATGTGCCGGCAGCGAGGCCCATCTTATCTGGATGAGAAAAGAGGAGAGTATATGCGCACTCCAAGTGACTTGATAACACTAATGCGACCGGAGTCCTTTTTGTTCGGTTGCGTCGTGCGGTTTACGTTACCCTCGCGCAAGAGATGAATTAAGTCAGGCGCCTTCGTCGGCAAGTACTTGCCCTGTTCCGCGAAGACTACTTTGCCACCCGAGTCCTGCGCAAGTTTATCCGAGGTTAGTTCCTGAGCAGTTTTGATCTTATCGGAGCTGATGAAACGAGTTATGAATGCTTTATCGGAAGCGGTGTTGGAGTCAACGATTAAGGAGGCGCTAGCCGCAATGTACTTGAGATTCTGTCTGACAGACCCCGAACAATCTATGACAAGTCCGTAGGTCAAAGATGGCTTTTGGGAGTTGGTTTGCCCTGACACAGGGAGGCTACCGACGAAAAGAAGCGCCACGATTAGGAGTGCTTTGTTCATGGCCAGATAAGCCATCGAACTTATGTTTATACCGCGCTCAGTTAACCGTGGGCAAATCTCATCACCTGGCGCACCGGCAGTTGAGAAACCATCGGTGTCTCGCGCGTCTCGACGCAGGGCCAAGCCTTCTCGGCCTCGCGACACTTAGGGCAATACAGAACCTCTACGTACTCTGGCGGGTCAAAGATGTTGTAGCCGCCATAGAGGACCCCTTTTGCCAAAGGAAAATATTTCTCCCTCGCTTGGGCGCGATCAAGGTCACAAGGATCATTAGCGACGCGGAAAACGACTGAGCGTCACTACCACATTGGGGGTGCGGTCGGAGCCGCACTCCTATCGTGCTTCCTCGAGAGGAATTGGCTCGCCCACATTCACGGAAGTCGCGCGCTGCGTGTTACCCAAGGGGGCGAACGTGGGTTTGAAGCCGCGTTCGGTATCCACTGCTCCGCCCTACGTGCCGGGTCGACTGTTCTTAACAAGTGACGGCCCGTGGCCAACTCGAACTGCTTGGTCAATAGCCCACGCTCGCACAGCGTGTTGGTGAGATTAAGCGACCAGCGCAAAGCAGTGGACATCGTGTAGTTCACCCTGTCCCGATCGATAAATCGTTGATCCGACTTACACGTCAGGCTTCAGCGAATGCTCGATCCCATTTAGCTCGGACGCTACTAAGGAGTACCGGATAGACGATCAGTTTACGAACGGGAGCGATGAGGGCCATGTAGATCGGCGTGAACCAGCTCACGCTCCGGACATAAACTGCAAAATAGAAGCGGTAGACACTTTCTGTTTCGAACAGTGCGGCTAGTGCCGCCCCGTGTGCAGTGCGGTTGATAATTTCCAGAAGCTCCTCGTTTTCGAAACGATAAACCACGCTGAAGATCCCGATCTGCTCGCCGGCCGCAGTGAGCGATCTCGATCGATCGGCTGGGGTTAGTCGGGTTGCGAAAGCTTCGGACGCTGCTGCGACGGGCTCCCGGTCCCAGCCGAAAATCCTTCCAACAAAGAAACGGATTCCCAGCAGAACGCGTGTGGTCCCAGACGGTGTGAACAACCGGTCACCGGTGGCCCGCCGGAAGTCATCGAGCGTCAGTCCAGCTCGCCAATGTGGCAGCTCGATGCACCAGACGTCGTGTAGGGGTACGCCCGCGAGAATCTGGTGGACTCGCAATGGTAGCCGTTCGAAATCTTGAGCTGAGACCTGTGGTACGGCAGTACCTCCGGAATTTTAATCTTACAGAACTGCTTCGTGATCAACGGCGCGGGCACTGATGGTCAGAACGCTTCATGGCATCGTTCGACACCGTCTGGCGAACAGGCCCGTAGCTGAGCTCGGGTCAATGTCGGCCAAAAGCAGTCCTTCTTTGCCATACGGTTGATAGCAGAGCAGCGTTCCGTCTGGACGGATAACCGCCGAAGTCGTTGGCGAGCCGACGCTGGCGTTGTTCACACTTACGAACCAGCACGTGTTCTCGGCGGCACGGCAAAGCATGCTCTTCTCGTGAAATGTATTCGCTGGATCGGCGAAGCTTGACGGAGCAAGACTCCCAGGCTCGGCCTCATGAAAATGAGGATGAAAGACGATCTGTGCTCCGCGCCGGGCTGCCCATCGGACGGTCTCGGGATAACGCCATCCCTCGTGGCAGATTGCGATCCCGAATTTGACGCCTTGTATTTCGAAGAGGCGCCTCTCGGCACCCGGTGTATAGGTGCCTTCCTCCGACGGATCGATCTGAACCTTGTCCTGGAACCCGGCTGTGCTTCCATCCGGGTTGATGACCAGTGCAGTAGCCAGCACGGAATTATCTACAACGCGCTCCGTGCCGAGGATAACCGCGATATTGGCGTACGCTGCCCGCTCGCTTATCTCTTGCCAAGCGCGACTCAGGAATGCCGTATCGGCCGGTGGAATTTGTTTATCTTTCGCACGATAACCAGGCACGTAGCATTCCGGGAAACAGATGATGTCCGCTCGTTCGGCGGCTGCTTCATCAATAGCGAGCAATGCGGACGACACAGACTCTTCAGGCGTTGCCGGAAAGCGAAGATTCGCCAGGGCGGCTCGGAATGTAGTCATCGGATTTACTATTAGGCTACCAGCCGGCGGTCACGGTCGCAATGAAAATAGGTGCCTGGCGGCGCGGGCAGGCCGCTGAAAGGGGCTGCGCGCAAGTGACAATGCTTGGTGCTCCAACCACCCCAGGGATTCCGGTACGTCCGTGCGGCGCTCCTACTGCGTGTGCTCCCTCCTTCGGCCGGCATGCGCCAGATCTCGAATCTGCCAGTACGTTTTGATGAAAAGTCGATCCACTTGCCAGCGGATAGTCATCGACCTGCACAAGGAAGGTCAGTCAGATACTTATGTGACGGATCTGGAAAGTCGGGTGCCGCGTCGACTAACGAATAATCCGAGCGAGGCGAAGCAACGCAAGTGACGCATAACGGGGGACTCATACCGCTGGAGTCCGCGGATGGGAAAGTAATTTACTACGCGAAAGCGGCTGGCGAAGCTGAAGTATGGAAAGTTCCCGTGTCGGGTGGTGATGAGACAAGAGTGCTCGGTCACGTTTTGGGTCAGGATTACGCGGTCGTGGCGAACGGTATCTATTTTATTGAGATTGGCACTCGCGTATATGTGTGTTCGCGAGGAAACTCTCTGAAGTTCTTCAGCTTCACCACCGGACTTACTGAAAAAGTTGCTGATGTCAAATTAAACCCCGAGGGTGGCCTCAGCATTTCCCCTGACGGTCGTTATGCTTTAATGACGCTGGTCGATCCGTTCGTTTGCGACCTGAAGTTGGTGGAAAACTTTCAGTGAATCCTAAGCTGATCCTCAGGGTTTCGATCAGTCATGTCTATTTAAACGTGAAACGGACCGCGCACGCGGTCACTACTGTGCGGGATGGGATTTTCGTCTACTCAGCGCGCAGGCCACCATTTAAAATCAAGAGGGTAGCGGAGTCGGCAACCACTCTCCCTCCCTCGAAGAGATTGATGCTTCAACCGGCACAACACTCGCTGCTACGAAATCCGCTCGAGGATCGGCGAGGCGGAAGGGGCGAAGTTTATTTGGCCGAAGACGAGCTTTTGAGCAGACGTCTTGTGTAATGCTGCCACAGCGACAATACTCTGAGCAGATAAACGTCGCGTGCTCTTGAACCCACCTACCGTATCGCTAATCACTGCCAGACTTGAGCGCCTGCCCGCAGGTCGCGAGTTGTGGCGTTTGATCATCCTCATCTCGCTCGGCGCTTGCTTTGAAATCTACGACCTGTTTCAGACTGCGTATCTCACTCCAGGACTTATCAGCGCCGGCATCCTGAAAGAAGGAACGCACGGCATATTTGGTTTGTCAGATCAGGGCTTGTTCGCCTCAGTTACCTTCGGCGGAATGTTCGTCGGAACGATCCTGTTTGCCCCGGTTGCCGACAAGTTTGGCCGCAGAGCAATATTCACATTCTCATTGCTTTGGTACACCGCCGCCAGCGTAGCCATGGGACTCCAGAGTTCCGCGCTCGGGGTCTACACTTTTCGCTTTGTGAGTGGCATCGGCCTGGGCGTCGAAATCGTGACCATCGATGCTTACATTTCTGAGCTGGCACCGAGGCACGTGCGCGGCAAGGCATTTGCCGTCAGCCAATTCGTCCAATTCCTGGCCGTGCCGATTCTGGCGTTTTTGTGCTGGGCGCTGTTGCCGCGCACGCCACTTCACATCGCTGGCTGGCGTTGGATTGTGTTTCTTGGCGCGACGGCGGCAATTTTCATTTGGTTCATTCGGCGTCGCTTGCCTGAATCACCTCGATGGCTGGCCCAACACGGTCGAATCAAAGAGGCAGAGCACATTCTTGGACAGATTGAAGCGCGAATAGAAGCTCGGCGGGGCCGCAAGTTACCCGAGTTACACACGGCTACTGCAGAGATTGATGGAAGCGGCAACGCGAATTTTCGGGAAATCTGGTCTTCCGTTTATCGCCGACGCACATTGATGCTGGTCGTTTTTAATTTTTTTCAGACGGTTGGGTTCTATGGATTTGGCAACTGGGTCCCGACCTTGATTGCCGCGCAAGGCACGAGTATTACTCGCAGTCTGCAATACTCGGCCATCATTGCGCTCGCCTACCCAGCCGGTCCATTGCTCTGTACTGCGATTGCCGACCGAATCGAGCGCAAGTGGCAAATCATCACCGCAGCTTTGATAACCGCGATCGTCGGTCTGTTGTTTGCGAGACAGACCTTGCCGCTCCTGCTTATCGTTTTCGGCGTGGTTATCACGCTGTCGAATAATCTCTTGTCCTACTCGTACCACGCATACCAAGCGGAGCTTTACCCAACCAGAATTCGCGCACGGGCGGTGGGATTTGTTTACTCATGGAGCCGGCTTTCGACAGCGTTAACCAGCATTATGATCGGGTTCTTCCTCGCCGGGTTTGGCACGAAAGGAGTTTTTGCATTTATCGCGACCAGCATGTTGATCTGCGTCATCGTAATCGGCGCATTCGGCCCACGGACTAGTGGTCTCACGCTGGAGACGATTTCAAATTGAGACCGATCATGGAAAGTTCAATTCAAATTGATCTCTTGCAGTTTTGCGAAGGCCGGTACTTGCGCCGCCCGGGCGCAGATTAAAGTTGCGTACAATACGCGTACATCAGAGAGCCTAAAACGGCCCAAGTCATCCTAAGCCATCCTAAAACTCTTGTCTCATAACTCCTTTACGTTCAGTTACATCTGTTGATTTCAAACCACTTCTGCGATTCGGTAAGCGGCCCTAAAAAGGCCGGCGTCGGCGGTTCGATTCCGTCCCTGGCCACCATTCTTTTCAATAACTTAGCGACGCAAGAAAGCGGGTAAGAATTTCATTTGACGTACATTAGACGTACATCAGTTCTTGAACTGGCGTCGCACGTTGGTTCCACTCTCCGCGCCTGTTGTTTGCAAGGTCAGTTTGCTTTACGCGCTATGGCTTAATGGATTTCCACTCTCAGAGTTTGTCGAAACTGCATTCGTATCAGGTCGGTGGCCGAAAAAAGGCTGGCGTCGCGCGTTCCCTGCTCACATCATTCGTCTCTTACAATCGCGCGAACAATACGCGTTCATCAGTTTCAAAATAGTCTCGCACGTTGCCTCCACCGTCCCTTGTGGGTTGGGACCGTCATTAATTGTCTACACCGCACCACGCTACGGAGTTTAGTTGCGTGCCCCAAAACTTGCTGCAAGCCCGATCAAAACTCTCGCCATAATTGGCAGTGACGGTCTTCAATGCGCCCAGAATTCTGGCGCGTGGGTCTATTCGAATGATTCGCATCGCGCGGTGACGCCGAGTTTGCGGACAAAATGTTATCTGCCATGCGATACCAGTTCGCTGGACACTTCGAGAAGGCGCTTGAAAACGTCTTAGTGAGAGTCGAGGGTCCTATGACGAATTTTCACTCAGACGCGTTTGGTCTTCTTCGAAGCCACGGGCGACCTTGCATATAAGAAGTTGAACCTCGAAAGCCGGACTTGTACTCGATTGCCCGTGCACTGCGCTCACCGCCTGTGGGTATTTAACATTACGGTATTTAACATTACGGTTTGCCACAGTTTCCTAAACGGGATATAAGTTCAAGTTGCGGAGCAGAACCAAGTTCACAAAGGAACTAATGGCCGTCAACGTGTGAAGCAGGCGGTTCTGATCCCGCTCATCGGCAGTCGGGGTTCGAGTTTCTGAATTCATCGGCAAGCCTCTGTTTAGCGAGAAAACGCTCCTAAGCTTGCCGAATTCTTCCACATCTCTCCAGCGGTGTTTGTACGGTCACCCAAACGGCAACGTTTGTTTACTCGGATTGTGAGCGTTCTGCTGATTCGCGGCGACAGGAGGCTGACTATTCATCCAAAAGTTAAAAAGCCAGCGTTGATCTTGCTCCTTGCGGCACTTTTGTCGAATCTCGCGCTTGCTCAGACCCAAACTGTAAATGTCACCATCGACGCCTCAAAGACCGGTCCTCCGATCTCCAAATACATTTATGGTCAGTTCCTGGAGCACATAGGAGGAATCGTCAATAACGGGATTTGGGCTGAGATGCTGGATGATCGAAAGTTCTACTATCCGATTGATTCACATCCGCCTGCCGAACCCACCGGACCGAGTTTCAGGCGCGCCGCGTTGCGACATTGGATGCCGATCGGTGGTGATGAATTCGTGACGATGGACGCTGTTCGTCCTTTCGTCGGCGAGCATACGCCAATGGTGAGGCTCAGCTCATCCGCGGCGCGCGGAATCGGACAATCAGGACTGGCCGTGCGCCAGGGAAGATCGTACACCGGCCGCGTGATCCTCGCAGGCTCTCCCGGCGCGACGGTGAAAGTGACTCTGGTGTGGGGCAAGGCAGCGAGTGATCGGCAAACCATTGTGGTTAACAAACTCAGCGCTGACTATGGGAAGTTCCCACTGACTTTCCAATCACAGGGCGACAGCGATGATGCCAGGTTCGAGATTGTCGGCACGGGTACTGGCGCATTTCATATTGGCGCCGTTTCCTTGATGCCGGCCAACAACGTGCAAGGCTTTCGTGCTGAAGTTATCGCTGCGCTGAAGGAACTGCATTCCGGCGTGTATCGCTTTCCTGGCGGCAACTTCGTTTCGGGTCACGAGTGGCGCAACGCGATCGGAGATCCGGACAAGCGTCCGCCGATCATGGATCCCGTTTGGCACACGCTTCAGCCAAACGATGTCGGCACCGATGAATTCATAATACTCTGCCACCTGCTGGATGTTGAACCTTACATAACTGTCAATGCCGGCTTCGGCGACGCGTGGTCCGCGGCGCAACTGGTCGAATACACGAATGGTTCAGTGACCACGCCGATGGGCCGATTGCGTGCCACGAATGGTCATCCGCAATCTTATAACGTGAAGTTCTGGGGCATTGGCAACGAGCCCTGGGGCGAATGGCAGTTGGGCTTCATGCCGGTTGAACAATTTGCCCTGAAACACAATATGTTCGCGAAGGCCATGCGAGCAGTGGATCCGACGATCAAGCTGATCGGCGCCGGCGCAATGCCGGATGCTATGACAGGATCGAAGCAAGCGAAACGCATTGGCGGCCAGGTCGTGCCTGAATATCTTTCTCCTGCAGACTGGAGTGGCAGCTTGCTGGTCCGCTGTCTCGACAAAATGGACCTGCTAAGCGAGCACTTCTACTCTCGCAGTGGACAGCGCACCGATCTTACGACTGGAGAAAAAGTCAGCACAGGTCCTCAATCGTTGGTCGAGTGGGAACGCGCGCCGGCTACGCAGGTACGCAGTAAGTACGAACATTATCAGGAATATTTGAAACGCATCCCTGGACTTCAAGCCAAACCGGTGCCGATCAGTCTGGACGAATGGGCTTACACTGGCCTGCCACCAAATTCATACAAAGTGGTACCGGCTTATGCGTGGGCGTTCCATGAGATGTTTCGTCATTCGGATCTGTTTCAGTTGGGCGGGTTCACCTTCGCCACCGCGATGATCAGCGAAGACCGCACTGACGCTGTTCTGAGTCCAACGGGTCTCTTGTTCAAGCTGTATCGCGAACACTTCGGTGCGATTCCGGTCGAGGTATCTGGAGATTCGCCGCAGCCGAAACCGATATATCCTGCCGGCGGCGATCAACCGAAAGTGAACCCCGGCAGCGATACTTATCCCATCGATGTGAGCGCATCTCTCAGCGATGACCGCAAGACGCTCACGTTCGCGGTGTTGAATCCGTCTGATTCCGAGCAACGCGTGAAGCTTTCGATCAAGGGCGTAAAGCTCTCAACCCAGGGGCGTCTTTGGCGTATGGCGCCAGCGAGTGTTGACGCGACGATCACAGTTGGTCAAACCGCGGGAGTTGCAGTCCAGGAGGAAGCACTGACGGCCAGGCCCGATAGCATGCCTGTGCCGCCCTTTAGCGTCAGCATTTATTCATTTGCCGTGCAGTAGTTCACCAACTGAAGCGGGTGATGAGAACCAGGAAAGCTGATTTGACTGATTGACGTCGCGCTGGCGGTCATAGGGTTCTTCACGATGTGGGGAGGTTTTAGTCTATGCTGCTTAATGTCATCGGAGAAATTTATAGTAACAAACGAGTGCGAGTTGGTCGCTTTGGTCTTCACCTTATAGCACAAGAGCCGAGCGAGTGCTCCAGCGATATCGGCGCGCATGGGTATTTTTGATTAGTGTTAATGACGACACCTAGATGACCATGGGACGATGAAAGCACTCAACCGGACAATAGCGATCCTCGCTCTCATTACGATTGCCAGTTCTCAGCTCATCGCACAGTGGGCGCCGCTCGCCACCGATGCGAATGCTTCAAAGCGGATCGATTGGTGGAGAGCGGCGCGTTTCGGATTGTTCATTCACTGGGGACTCTATGCTATTCCCGCGCGCGGAGAGTGGGTCCAGTGGAACGAGCAGATACCGCGAACTGCATATGCGGGGCTGATGGCTGAGTTTCATCCTGAGCACTTCAGTGCTGAGAGATGGGCACGAGCGGCAAAAGATGCAGGCATGAAATACGTGGTTTTGACTGCTCGTCACCATGATGGCTTCGCGCTGTTCAATGATCCGGACAACGATTTCACTGCCATGAAATCCGCGGCGCATCGTGATTTCATTGCCGACTATGTGAAAGCCGTTCGCGAGGCGGGACTAGGGGTTGGTCTTTACTACTCACCCTTGGATTGGCGCTTTCCCGGTTTCTTCTTCCCGGATCTTTACCTGGACAACGCGATTGC
>AP72_2010_repI_A001DRAFT_1000398_pt1 | contig 10074 bp, 8 predicted proteins | sample AmaPasrepliIA001_FD_9535 | JGI IMG/M metagenome (IMG submission 9535)
TTTTCGTAAAAGCGCTGACAAGTCAGCGCACTCCAAAAAAGGGCCGCGCTACCGCTGGCGTTCTGACACTTATTACTGAAAAGCTAGCCGATANGCGGTCAGNTTCTGACACGGCTTTAACTCAGCCTGGATCTTTCCGGCTTCACCATCGTGCAGAATCTTTGCCCGCAGTTCCGTTTCATCAGGGAGCCGGATCTTTGACTGCATATTCGTGTCGCCTTCGGTGGCGGCTTTCGCAAGCACCCAATAATGACCCGGAGGAATATTGCCCAGATCGAAGCTGCCGTCTTCTGCCGCCAGCGCCACAAAATAACGCAGGATGTCTTCACGCTTTTCAGGCTCGGCCGGCGCCAGATAAACAAACATGCGCGAGGCGAGCCGCCCGTCCGGCGCAGCTTCGACGCGCCCCCCAACTGACGCGGCCCCGGCTGCAAACGTAATCGCCAGGCCGGATAACTTGTCGCTCGTTTTCACGGTGGTCCAATTGCGCGCAGCGTCGAGTGGTTGATTCGCCTGGGCTGCTTTCGAGACGGACGGCCAGGTGATCGATTTCAGATACCAATACTTTGCCAGCGGACGGGTCACGAAACGATACTGACCGGCGGCAAGATTTCGCAGCGTAAAATTGCCCTGCTTGTCCGGCGTCAACGGTCCACCCAGGCCCCAGATGAATTGCGGTTGATCCTTCGGCGCATTCTTTTCGTTGTGATAAGCGCCAACCACGATTTCTCCCAGCACTGGCCGTCGCTTGCCCTGGCACTCGGCAATTTTCGAGTCCTCGAGCACTACTGAGCCGCCGATCGACGCCAGTGTTTTCAACGTCAGGGCGAGTCCTGTAATGTCGGCGCCGGTTACTTTTATCCGTCGCGATTCTGAGATGGCCCAGCCCCCGTCCGGTGAATAGGTCTGTGCGACTATTTGATAGTCACCGTCGGCCACGCCGGAAAACATGAAACTACGCTGCCCCCAAGTCGAGTAGCTGGCCTGCTCAATTCCGTTGAAGCTTGAGGTGAGCGCGATGTTAAAGCCGCGCTGCGAATCATCGGCTAATGAACCCGCCACGATCCCGCTGACGACATGACCAGGCTCATCGCGGTAGCGAATATCGACCGTCGCTTCCTCTCCGGCGGTAACGGTGATTTCAGCCGCGGTGTCACGCGTTCCCGAGGGAGCATAAGTCGGGGCGTCGGTACCAAACGGATCGATGTTGTAACTGGATACATTTCCGCCACTTGCAGCCACGATATAGGTCCCCGGCGCCAAACCATAGATCCGGTATATTCCGCGATCGTCAGTAGTAGAGATTCGGTTTGGAGTTGAGTAGCGGGCCGGCTGACCCTTGTAGTCACGAATCATGTAGACGCGCACAGTGACCAGCACGACCGGTTCACCATTTGATCTTTTTACCGCTCCCGTAATGACTCCGCCCTTTGCCATCTCGACTCGCACTGAGTCGCCGATCCGGTAGTAACCGATGGGATTTAAATCCGGGTCGCGGGGCCGCTGCACATAGCCCGGCAAAAGCGCCGAAATCAGATAAGCAATTGGGGGCAGATCGGCCGCCTGGAAATTTCCTTCCGCATCGGTGTTCACCGTGCGATTTCCCGAACCGCCATAGCCGCGAATAATCACCACTGCATTAGGCAAACCTTGCCCGCCTTCATTCACCACGCGACCCGTAATCGTACCTTTGGCGCCTGCATCAGCTGCCTTTTCGTCACGTACTGACTGAGCGCAAACAATCGCGCCACCGGAGAGGAAAATGACGAGCGCGCACCAGAGCCGGATCTTACGAAGCTGGTTGATTGATCGCATCAGGATTTACGGAATTAGCGGCGCCGTGAGATCGAGTGTTACCGTCAATTCGGTTGCGGCGCCATCAGTCACGGTAACTGATTGCTTAGTCATCGGCGGCCGGGTGTGCGAGTTGGGAACGTAAGCAAACACCGTCACGTCATAAGTCCCCGTAGCCAATCCCTCAAGCAGAAAGCGTCCGCGCGCATCAACTTCGGTGCTGCCAAGTCCGAATCCAAGCTCGGGCTCAGCCGATTTTGTGATCTGGACCACCAATCGCGCGCCGGCCGGCAGCGTGCCGTTCGTGATATTCACTACCCCAGTGATAGTGCCGCTGCTATAAGTCATAAACAACCGCAGGCCCGTAATATGGTCGTTACCTTGGATCGGAATCGCGTTGGGTTGCACCACGCCGTCGCGCTCGATACGCACCAGGTTATAGCCATGTCTCCCATCGCCAGCAAATACTGAGAAGCCCACAGTTCCGGCCTTTATTCCGCCGGCCACAAAACTGCCATCCGGCTTTATTCGCACAGATCGTGCCCAGGACACGCCGCCGCCGGGATTGCTTTCGCTTTTCGTGTAGACCATTACCCATCCTGGCGACGGGGATTCTGTTGCCGGCTTTTTCGCTCCCTCCAGGACGATCACACCCGAGACCAAAGCTCCTTTGACTACCTTTGCAATCACGTCAGTCACGTCCGCCTCGACGACCTCGATATTTACCGGACCTTGAGGCTGAAGATCCGAATCATCGCCCGGATAAATTGAGAGCTGGTACTTTCCGGAATGAACATTCGTCAGCCGAAATTGACCTTCCTGATCGGAACGGCCGTCGGTGCCTTCATGGATGTTAGTGCTGCGGTTCGCATCCACCCGGAGGGTCCTCGACAATCCGAGGGAAACGTTCGGCACCGGATTTCCAGCTTCATCCACCACGCGCCCTGCGACCGAGAACGAGGGACTCGGTGGACCAACCTTAATGTCTATGTTGGCTGCTTCACTGCCCTCGGCGACATCGACGGGGGCGGCCTTATCGGCGTCGTGAGCGTCCGGATAGTAAGTCACGGGCACATTAGCTTGCCCACCACGCATCGCACCGCCGAATTGACCGACGGAAACTTTGTAACGGCCCGCGCGGATACCGAAGATGCGATAGATGCCGCGATCATCGCTATTAGCACTGGGAATCGTAAAGTTGTTGCTGCGCTCATTTGGCTGCTCTACGGCCATGAGAGCAACCGCGGTCTCGACCAGCGGATGACCGTCAGCATCTGTGATCTTTCCGGTGATCACTCCGCCGGGAACCATATCAAAGTCGATGCCTTCCACGTTTTCAGTTCCGGTGATTATGACCGTCGTGCCCTGCGGACTGCTCAGATCCGTAACCACCATGGCAGGGGCTACGGGGATAATCTGATAACTGCCATTGGACACGTTATTGATGTGATAGATGCCGTCCTGATTCGTCGTGCCTTTGAACGTGGAAGAAGACCGTTCGGGCCGGCTCGGAAGCATTCCGACAACGATGCCTGCTGCCGGTTTACCTTTGATGGTTACTTTGCCCGAGACGGAAGCATTCGGCTGTGGCTTCGCAGATTGCGGCTGGCACAGCGCGGGAGCGGCGCAACCGATGAAGAGCGCCAGGATGATCAATGAGCGGGCAGGGAGCGGCATGATTGAAACCCGAATCCGCAAGGACGCACATTATTACTCAGATAAGGCGCAGTTGTCTCGGTGATTCTGCAATTGATTATGGGTTGTTTCGTGGGACACCCATGTCGAGAGGAATTGAAACCACCAACACACACAAACAAAGGGCCCTTTTTTGTGTATTTCGTGGTTCAAATTAGTTTGGGCAATGAATTGCAATCGGAACAACTAGACTAAAAATTCACTGGCTCATGCCGCGGTTTCCGGCATCGCGGCTTCAATACTTCACAAACTCAAATTTCAAACGAGCCGTGATGCCGGGACTGTTGTAGAAGCCCCCGAAATGCGGGCTCGCGATGTTGTTCTGCACATCGCGAGGATTGAAATGATTGGTGATGTTGAAGACCGTAATCCCCGCACGGCCGTGATATTTCTTGCCCTTATATTTAATTGCCACTCCCTTCATGACCAGCACGTCGAGCGTAAACAGGTGTGGAAACCGTCCGGCGCTGTTTCGTTCACCGACAAAATCCTGTTGCTCGTACAGTGTCGCGTGGAACCTCCAAGCTGATCGCCGGCCTTGCGAGAGGTTCGGGGCCTGTAAAACGCATTAAATAAGTTCCCCTTGATCGTTAAAGCGTATTCTTCAACCGGCTGACGGAATGATCCGGGAAATGTGCGCCTGTTTAGTACCCCGAGCGCCAGCGAGGGGATCCAAACTCTGAGTGGACGGCCCCTCGCTGGCGCTCGGGGTACTTAGACGGTTCATTTCGTGGATCGCGTCGCATCTTGGCCGAGCACGCACAGATTTTTGATGCACACTCGCGAACGGCGAAGCCGCCAATCGGTCACGACCGCGTTAATTGCCGGTATTTGATCCGGTGCGGGACTTCAGCATCCTTCCCCAGCCGCGCCTTGCGATCCTCTTCGTAGTCCGAATAATTCCCTTCGAACCAAACGACGCGGCTCTCGCCTTCAAAGGCCAGCATGTGCGTGGCGATTCGATCTAAAAACCAGCGATCGTGCGAAATCACCACGGCGCATCCGGCAAAATTGTCCAGCGCCTCTTCCAACGCCCGCAGCGTATTCACATCGAGATCGTTAGTCGGCTCGTCAAGCAAAAGAACGTTTGCGCCTTCTTTCAACATCTTGGCCAAATGAACTCGATTTCGCTCGCCACCGGACAACATGGAAACTTTCTTTTGCTGATCCGAACCCGAAAAGTTAAACCGGCCGACGTAGGCGCGCGAGCTCACTTCGCGGTTGCCCAATTTCAGCGCATCTTCGCCGCCGGAAATCTCCTGCCAGATCGACTTGTTTGGGTCGAGCGTGCGGCTTTGATCGACATAAGCCAGTTGTACGGTTTCGCCAATACGGAAACGGCCGCTGTCAGGCGTTTCCTGTTTGGTGATCATGCGAAACAGCGTCGTCTTGCCGGCGCCGTTGGGACCAATCACGCCAACAATCCCTCCGGGCGGTAAAGCAAACGTCATCTTTTCAATGAGCAATTTGTCACCATAAGCCTTGCTGATGTTGTCCGCTTCAATCACCACATCGCCCAGGCGCGGCCCGGGCGGAATCGGAATCTCCAAATCCTCGCGCCGCCGTTCAGACTGCTTGTCGAGTAACTCTTCATAAGCATTAATGCGCGCCTTGCCTTTTGCGCGGCGCGCCTTCGGCGACATGCGGATCCATTCCAGCTCTCGCTGCAAAGTTTTCTGCCGTTCACTCTCGGATTTTTCCTCTCGCCGCAATCGCTCCTGTTTTTGTTCCAGCCAGCTGGAATAATTTCCCTTCCACGGAATTCCCTCACCGCGATCCAATTCTAAAATCCAACCCGCAACGTTATCGAGAAAATATCGATCGTGAGTCACGGCGATGATCGTCCCCGGATAATTCTGCAAGTGATGTTCCAGCCAGGCGACTGATTCTGCATCCAAATGATTCGTCGGTTCATCGAGTAAGAGAATGTCGGGTTTCTGCAGCAACAGTCGGCAAAGTGCGACACGACGACGCTCGCCGCCGGAGAGCACCCTGACGGAAGTGTCCGGCGGTGGGCAGCGCAGGGCATCCATCGCCATCTCCAAACGCGCGTCGAGGTCCCAGGCGTCGGCCATGTCGAGTTTCTCCTGCACCGTTCCCTGCCGTTCCAGCAGCGCATTCATCTCGTCATCAGACATTTCTTCGCCGAACTTAGCGTTGATCTCTTCGAACTCTTTGAGCAGAGCTACAGTTTCCTTGACGGCCTCTTCGACGACCTCGCGCACTGTGCGGTTATCGTCAATCAGCGGTTCCTGCTCGAGATAGCCGACGGTGTAGCCAGGCGAGATCACCGTCTCGCCATTAAAATCTTTATCAACCCCGGCCAGGATCCGCAGCAGCGAGGACTTACCGGAGCCGTTGAGACCAATTACGCCGATCTTCGCGCCATAGAAATACGACAGATAGATATCTTTGAGGACCGGCTTCTTATCATAGAACTTCGAAACGCCGACCATTGAATAGATGATTTTGTTAGGTTCAGTTGACATGAGTGAACAGATTACACACAACCCGACTGTGGGAAAAGCGCGAGGGAAATACGTACTCTGGTTACCCATGCAAAATTACTTACTTGACATTGCCCATATGCTGAATAAACGAGGCCTCGAGTCCGCGCAGCGGACGAATGAAAATAGCCCACCGATTCATCGGTGGGGAGACGTCACCATGAAAACCGCAGTCCGTATAGCGGACGACTGAAGAAGGAATCCCTATGTCGCCGTGCAACTAATAAAGGGAGGTTCGTCCAAGTGGATTCACGATAAGTGGGCGCGACATGAAAAATTCGGCTGGCAGGAGGGATACGGAGCCTTCAGTGTTAGTGTTTCTCAGGCACCGAGGACAATTGCCTACATCAATAATCAGAAAGAACACCACCGGCGGAAGACTTTCCACGAAGAATTCATCGAACTGTTGGAAAAAAACGGTATCGCATACGACTCGCGCTACGTATTCTGATTTCATTCGTCCGCTTCACGGACTGCTGGCCCAACTCCGAGGTTCCCCACCGCTAAAGCGGTGGGCTATTTTCATTCGTCCGCTGCGCGGACTCCAGAGCCCGTCACACCCGTCTAGAGCGGCACCAACTCGGTCGTCGTGTCGCGCCTTTGCTTCTGTTTGAAGCCTTCGACGAAGACCCGCGAACCGGGCGTGGGGAACTTCTCAGCATATGCGCGGTCGACCAGCTGCTTCAGACGTTCGCTGCGCGTGAACACTGGCCGCACCTTAAACTGTTTTCCGTTCACCTCGATGACACCGCGCGGGTCTTCGCGAAAAGTGCGCCACCAGCTGCGCGGTTTCAGACTGTACGAGCGTACGAACACGCGACCCTCAACGACCACGGCCCAGATGCCGATGATGCTGTGTGGTTTGGTGCCGGCGCGAATACCGAGAGTGCGCGCATCACGAATGGAATCGGCGATCCTTTTAGGAAATTTCTTCGCAGAGGTCATTACCGAAACTCGTATCATTGAAAACTGAGTCGACCAATCGAACCGCGCGCCCCTGCGGCCCAACCAAACTTCTGGTGTGGCGCGAAACTGAAGGTGTCGAAGCCGGGACCCGGAATTGGACTCCAGGTGCGACCATCGTCGGTTGAGTAATCACCACCCGACGGCCCAAGCGCGACCAGCATGGCGGTCCCCGGAACATAAGCGACGACTGAGCGAAAGCCGGAGAGCCCGCTTGCCAATGTCCAGGTAGCGCCGCCATCGCTAGTGATCGCAAGATTGTCTACCGTTTCCTTCTCTTTCTGGTAATCGCCGCCGACAATCACGCCATGCTGGTGATCGCGAAAGGCAATGGAAAAGATGCCGGATGAGGATCCTGATTTCAGCGGCGTATCAAAAACTCTCCATGTCTTACCACTGTCGGTTGTGCGTAACACGCGGGCTCGCGCGGCTGACCCCAAACCGATCCAGGCATCCCCTTTTCCATAAACCGCGATGTTGGTGCCGCTGGCGGCGAACGCGCCCTCATTCTCCAACGCCGGCGGCAATTTGTCTGCCGGCACTCGAGTCCAACTTTGGCCGCCATCCGAGGTCGTCAGGACATAGAACTGTCGATCGATCGAATCGCCAATAACTATGCCGTGATTAGCATCCCAAAAAGACATGGCGTCGAGAAACGCGCGCTGGTCTTCGTTGCGGAATTGCAGCATCCAACTGGCGCCGCCGTTGATAGTCTTGTAAATCCGCGAGGCCGCGCCGTGGCCGATGCTCAGGACATATGCAGTCTGCGGGTCGGGGGCATCGATATCACGAAAATCAACCGTGTCCGAAGTGACAAGAATCTTCTTCCAGGTGACACCGCCGTCTTCAGTGCGCAAAACGGAGCTGCCGGAACCGCTGGCCCAGGCGACGCGATCGCTCACGGCACTGACTCCGCGCAGGCGCGCAGTGACGCCACTCTGTTGCAACGTCCATTGCGGGGCCGCGAGGATCAATATCAGGATGATTAGTGTATTCATTTACGTCGCCGCATAGCGGCGTATGAGTTTAGCGCGGCCTTTCAAGGCCGGGTGCCGGCCATCCAACAATCATCCGTCGCGTAGCGACGGCTGAAACGGCGGGCTTTCTCGGTTTCATTGCGTCGCGACGCGACGCGCGAACATCTGTGCGACTTGATCCCGGCCTTTTAAAGGCCGGGATAAACTAATACGCCGCTTCGCGGCGCCTACCCAATTCCCGCCCGCTCTTTTGCCTTGCTGATAATTGCGGCCATCACGTCGCGATACCTGGTGAAGGTGTCATCGACTACCTGCAAAGTCGGGATGGCGTTTGGACTGAGCGACAGCGTCTCAGGATTAAAGCGCCCGAATCCCGATTCATGAACGCCGCTGCTGCCGCGACCGGGCGCGGGACTACTCAGGTGCTGAAAGAAATGTGAGTATTTCTGCCAGCGCGGACCACCGCCGGCATGATACATCGGGATAAACGCGTGCAGCGCGTCATAAGGCATCTCACCAACACACAAGACGTCGGGATGTTTGGCGCGAAGATTCATGACCAGCTGGCGCGTGCCTTCATGCATATCGGCGTTAGAGTCGTTGACGTGACCGCCGACTATATCGAGAAAATACGCGTCCACGCCGAATCGTTCGATGATGTCTGAAATACGCGCCTCGAGATGATTGCGCCACGAATCAACGCCGAGATTCATGTAGGTAAGCCAGCCGTCCTGATGACGATCGTTGTTCCAATCGACCCAGTTGAGATTGTAAACATCACCGTCGATTTTCCTGGTGGCGGCCCCGGCAATCTTCGGCCAGACTGGCTGATGCCGGTTCGCCGAGTTACAGCCAAACATCGGCATCATCCTGAAACCAAGTTTCTGTGCTTCTTTGATTAACTCACGAAACTTTGCCTCGCCTCCCATGCGTGATGGCACGTTGTAGTTCGGATAGTCCCAGTAGTAACGGCCATCCCACGACGATAGAAAGGCCATTACCCGTTCCGCAGGAATTTGAGTCGCAATCCAACGGAGGATCTCCAGCATCTGTGCGTAGTCATTAAAGATGTAACCCGTGTAGTGCATGCCATGCAGCGTCGTCACCATCGCTATGCGCCGGGCCCAGGCCGGCACATCGGCGCGCGTTTCCCAGGGGACCAATCTGAAAGCGTCTTCGACAACGCTCAGGTGCGATTGGATTGCACCTTCAAAGGTCTTGCTGTAACCCAGACGCCATCGCGGTACCGTAAGTTTGCGGTCGTTACGCCAACCGTCATGTTCGTAGATGGCTTCGACCCGATAGAACTTTTCGCCGGGCTGGAAATAAAAACGTTTGGGCCGCACGTGATTGTCGAGCGGTTCGATGAAGAGAAAATCATCGGCGGGCGTCTGCACAATTGCGAGTGGTGTGCTCATGCTGGCAGCCGCTCCGGGGCCGTGGAGATCGCCGCCGGAAAACGGATAAGCATAAAGGATTTCGCTGTCTCGTGGGTCAGTCAAAGGGCCGCCAGCAAATGAAACCTGTCCGCGCGGGACATCACGGATGATCGTGGTGACTGTCTTGATTGGCTGATCCATCTCGACCGTCATATCCCACTCAATTTTGCCGAGGCTGCGGGTGAAGGTGGCGATCAAAGATCCATTAGCGCGCTCCTGGTCTCCAGCCCAGACAAAACCATTGCAGGTGATTTGCATCGTGTCACCGTTAGCAGACGCGTGCATCTTGTCACGATCCGGTGCGTAGGTATTCTCGGCAGTGAAAACCAGAAAACCGAAGCGATGTTCCCCGAACGAGACGACCGGCTCGGGAAAATCGAAACTGAACTTCATGTAGTTGCGTGCGCGCGGCGGGATGAAGACTTCCGAGGTCGAACTGAGGGCAGTTATTTCGCCGTCGTTGCGTGGAGTTGTCAGAACCGCCTGCGGTAACGGGCGGGCCCTTTCGGTCGTCTCGGCTGCGGGCGAATTTGCAGAGTTGATAAGACCGCCGACGCCGGCGGCGCCCAGGCCTTTAATTAAGTCGCGGCGAGAAATTCGATCGGTCATTATGGAATCTCCCGTTGTGAGGTCAGTACCGGGAGCGGTAGCGACCGGGTAACGCTTCGTCAATTTGATCGTCGGTAGCTGCAGACCCGG
>AP72_2010_repI_A001DRAFT_1000399_pt1 | contig 10065 bp, 8 predicted proteins | sample AmaPasrepliIA001_FD_9535 | JGI IMG/M metagenome (IMG submission 9535)
ATCTCCTGTTCGACAGTGAACATGTTCGAACCGCTGGTGGGCTGAACACGCGCAAGAAGCGCTTCAGGCGCAGATAGCAGCAGGCACAGCAGCAGGGCAATCGCTTGGGTGCTGCGTGGGTAGATCGTCATGGGCAGTCTCCTCTTACTGGACGCGTACAGCAATGCAAAACCTCCTATTGTAAAGAACCGTAGTCTTGGCCCGGAGTTGCGCCAATTGCAACGCAGAAAACACGAAGCGAGACACAAAAAAGAGCGGCAATAGAGCCGCTCTGCTTGTATCTCTCTGAATGTTAGTGGATTACTTGTCGAGCAGAGTAGAGGACCCGAACTCGCGTTTAGCTCCTGGAGACCGTGCGGGACGCGCTCCGGCGCTGGCGGCAGCTGCGCCAACCTCCTGACCATATTTCTCGAGCAGAACTGGAACCAGCGCTCCCTCGGCTTCTTTTACGAAGGTGAGCTTGTTGTCCTGCATGTCAATGCGAACAAAATCTCCCAGCTTCAACTGACCCGTTGCGACCAGGTTCGCGAGCGGGAAGACCACATTCTTTTCGATCGCGCGCTTCAGATGTCGAGCGCCATATTTGTTATCGGTGCCTTCCTGCAAAAGGAATTTCTTCACTTTCGGGGTGCAGCTAAAAACGAATTGAGCGTTACCCGTCGCCTGCAGAATGCGCTGTTGAACCATTCCCAATTCGATCTCGAGGATCTGTTCCAGATGCTCAGCTTTGAGCGTCTTGAACACAACGACCTTGTCGATGCGGTTCATGAACTCGGGCGAGAATTTTCTCCGTGCCGCTTCGCTTGCGGTGCGCGTGATCTTGTCATCCAGCTTGGCGTCGATCTGATTTGGCTTTTGTCCGAAGCCGAGACCGCCGCCAATCAGTTCACTCATCTCTCCGGCGCCGAGGTTCGACGTCATCACTATTACGCACTGCGATAGGTCCACACGACGGTTGTCGCCTAGCGTCAAAGTCGCCTTATCAAGAATGCCCAGCAGGAGCTGCCACAAAGAATCGCTTGCCTTTTCTATCTCGTCGAATAGCAACAGCGAAAGACGGAGCTTTTCTGTATGCCATTGGTTCAACGCTTCCTGAGTAAGCAGAGGATGAGTTTCACGATGACCCAGGTATCCAGGAGGCGAACCAATTAATTTCGCAATCTCGTGACTGTGCTGGAATTCCGCGCAATCGATTTTGATACAAGCGCGCGCTTCACCGAAGAGAGTTTCAGCAACCGCCTCTACAACGCGCGTCTTACCCGTCCCGGTTGGGCCTAGGAATAGAAGATTGCCTACTGGGCGATTTGGAGGATTGAGCCCTGCCAGAAACATCTGGTAGATCTCAGTCATTTTTTGAATTGCATCGTCCTGACCAACAATCCTGCGACGCAAATTGCGCTCGAAATCCTCTGCGTCGGAACCCCGCCGGGAAGGATCGAGTGCGGCATTAAGGCCGGTTTTCATTAGAAGTCCCTCATTAAAAATTCCCTTGGGACTGCCGCTCAAATGGAGCGACCGTATATCTGGTCAGATACATAAACCGGCAACTTGAGTTGTTTGAAAGTTTTGCACAGGCATCCGAAGCAGACCCGAGCGGAGATTGCCAAAGATCCGAACTGGCGGGCAATGACTAGCCAACCCTTTGGTAATTCGTTAACTCAGATCAAAATCAGGTACTCTGGAATCAACGCTATAGTCCGGATCAGATTCCAGACAAGCCAGGACAAACAACTTCATGCAATCCTCTCCCGTTCGCACCGTGGGGTCTGTGACGATTCTTGCCCTTGTTTGCGCATTCTTTTGTGCGTGCGCTGAGTCCAAGGCCGAAACTCAAACACAAACAGCACAAACGACTTCGCAGAGTGCGACGACAGCAAGTCAGGCGACCGCGGTGCCTCCGGGCACGATTTCGTACGCTGTGGAAAAAACTGAACCAGTTAGCGCCATTGCTCACCACTACTTGTCGCAGTCATCTGTCATGTTGGCCAGTGAGCTGGAAGCTCAAATCCGCTCCGTGAATCATCTGCCAGAAAAGCAGTTGTATGTGAAAAAGGGCCAGACTCTATTGATTCCATACATCGAGCCTCAGCCGGTAGTTGAGCACTCTGTTTCGATGGCAAAGGATGAGGAAGTACGCGCGATCTATTTGACCGGTGCAATGGCAGGAAGCGCTAAGGGACTTAAGATCATTCAGCATTGGCACGAAGTTGGCGGGAACGCTGTGGTTTTCGACGTTAAAGATAGCGATGGATCGTTGAGCGTTCCATTCGACCATCCGCTTGCTCCGCATAATCGCCGGGCAATTCCGAACTTGCCCAAGTTCGTGCGCTATCTGCACTCGATGAATCTGCACGCGATTGCGCGCATCGCTCTCTTCCGCGATGAGCACATCGCGCGCGATCACTCGGAACTCGCTGTGCAGTCTCGTTCCATGAAGCAGCCCTGGCGCGAGAACGGCAAGCTGGTTTGGACGGACCCCTCGAATCCGAAGGTTCAGGAGTACGACATCGCATTAGCTAAGTGGGTCGCGAAGTCCGGCGCCGACGAGATCCAGTTCGACTACGTTCGCTTTCCAGCAGAAGGCAATCAGGCAGACGCGAAGTTCTACTTCCAGTCGGCTCATCCGGAGTGGAAGCGTGCTGATGTAATTGCCGACTTCCTCGATCGCGCCTATCAGCAATTGCATCCTGAAGGCGTGCTGCTGTCGCTCGATGTGTTCGGAATCATGGCATGGCAGCGAAGCGTTGATCTTAATCACACCGGCCAAGACATCGTTCGCATGGCAAAGTACTGCGACGTGCTTTCACCGATGATCTATCCCTCTCATTTCTTCGGAATGGACGGGTATGCCCATCCCGGCGACGAGCCTGAGCACTTCATCGGATCGTCGATGGACCGGTTTGCAACTATCACGGCCGGCAGCGGCGTAGTGCTGCGTCCGTGGTTGCAGGCATTTGCATGGCGCACCAAGAGCTACTCGCCTGAGTACATCCTGCGGCAAGTGAGCACTTCACGCGATCGCGGCGGAGTGGGCTTCCTATTTTGGAACGCTCGCAATGACTATGCGAAGCCATATCTAGCGATGCCTACGATGAAGGAGCATGCCGAGAAGTACTTTGGCAAACGTACGCCGCCAGTTCTCACCGCTTCTGTGAATGAGAAGGTGGCGCCGAATCCCGCACGTCGGAATCATCAACCGAAGGCGACTGTGAAGTTAGCAAAGGCCAAGCAGTCGGGCGCGGCTTCAGTAGCGAAATAGTCATCACTTGATATTCGATAGAGGCGTCCACTAGGGCGTCTCTTAATCTTATCTGCGCGCGTTTTCAACTCGATCAAAGCTCACAATTGCGATCCATTGACGTCCGCGCTTGCCTTCCCACGTAACTCGGCCTTCGAGGATCCCTGCCGCCACCTCAGGCGAGAGATCGCGGTGGAATCCGAAGTATCTACGGCTGAATCGCTCCCACCACGACCATCGATCTAACACTGAGAATTGCGGAGTCTGTTTTGTGGAAAACAGCAAAGCAATGTCATACTGTCCGGCCGCCAGGCGGGCAACCTGCAGCTGGTCATAAGAAAAATCTTCGATGTGCACGACACGCATCGGTTGCCGTACGTAGCTGAGGAATGGTTTTGTGAGTTCGTCGGTAGCCGTCCAGGCGGTTAGGACTCGAGCATGCGGATCACGCTCCTGGAGTCGGTTTGCAGCCTGTTTGTGAAGAACCACATAATCTCGATACGACAGGTTGTCTTCGGGCGCGGTGTAGCCGAACGGATTTGCGAACAGAGCGAGAACGAATCCAAGGATTACTAACGCCACTGCCAACGGCCATTCCGCCATGCGACGGCGCAATGTTGAGATGCCGATCAGGATTACCAGCGGGTACACCGGTAGCAAGTAGCGCGCGAGCGCTGCGCCTCCGACAAACGAGAATGCCAGCACGTTGACAATAAGAATCGCAGCGATGCGGTATTGAGTTGTGAGGGCAATCCGTGGGCGTTCGCTACTGTTCTCTCTCAACGCCGGATAACGCATCACCCAGATCGTTGCCAGTGTTAGCAGCCACAAATTCATGTATCCGAACATTTGCCATATGCGGAGGCCAATTGAGATCAACACGCGCACTGGCGTCATCGTTCCTGTGATGTTGTAAGCAAAAAATTCAGGATTCCCGAAAAAGAAGCCTGTGCGAGATCGGTGGTAAAGGAACCATGTTGCAAGAGGGATAACGCTGGACAGCACTAAAGAGGATCGCTGCAGAACCTTCCTACTTTCACGGCTGCGCCGCCCCGTTAACCCAAGGTCATACATCGCCAGAGCAATCGGGATGATGACCGCTGTCTCCTTGGAAAGTGCACTCAGCCAAAAGAAGAGCGTCGCCAAGGTTGCATTGCCTAAGTCGTCATCCCGCAAGCTGCAAAAGTAAAAATAGATCGCCCATAGCGAAAATGCAGCCGCCGGCAAATCCGCATGAGCCAGCGAACTCTGCGCAAACCAGATGGGATATATAGCCGTGCAAGCAACGACTGCCAGTGCGACTCTGGTATTCGCCAGCATCTGCGAGATTTTGAAGACGGCAGTTAGAGCAACAGCCGCTAACAAGAGCATCGCGATTCTGGTAGCTGCAGGCTTGAATGCCGACAGCTTCCACCAAAGCGCCAGGTAAATTGCAGGAAGAGGAGGATGGGCATTGCTCGGGACGCTCGTTGGTATCAGCGAGCCCTGGGTGAAGAAGTCATATGCAGCAGGAATGTAATAACCAGCCTCATCCCAGAAATAAGGAAGTCGGAGCAACGGTCCATGCAGAAGGAAAATCGCGCTGAAAATCAGCGCGAAGATGTGGATGCCACCAAGACGGAACATATCTGACGATGTGGAGGCATTTTTTCTCGCGGGTCTCACGCGCGTCCGGTCCTAAAATCGGTTACGACACGACGTTGAATACTGAAATCAATTCACCGGCCCTTGTTGCGCGAATTGCGGATCGAGCTTGATCTCGCCAAATGCACTCTCGTATTGGGAGACATTCTGTTGCAGGATCATGAGCAGCGCTTTTGCCTGCTGTGGGCTCAAATAGATTCCCTGGAAATTAGCGACCTCCACCTCTTCAGGTGTTTGTGCGCGCAGAGTACCGAAGGCGAGAAAAAAGTCCCATACGCTGACGCGTACTTGCACGCTGTTGGAGTAGCTCTCGCGATAGTCGTTGGTGGAGGTGAGTTTTACGCGGGGCGCTTGCGGGGGCACGGGCATGAGTCCTCGAGGATGAAGTAGTCGTTAGGATACTTCATGCTGGATAAACACGCTGGCGCCACTCGAGACCGCAAGGCAAGTCTTCCGTAGCGTAATCAAGCTGAATGACTCTGCGGTGCGATGGATTAAGCGCTGACGATGAGCCATGTACAACCAAGGGCATCATCATCAGCGCCCCCCCAACTGGAACTCGACACTGGATTGGAGTTTCCGCTTGCACCATTTTTTCGATCACAGCGTCAGTCAAGCGGCCTTTCCTATGACTGCCCCGGAAGATACGAAGTGGGCCGTTGTCGCTCCGCGAGTCATCGAGATGTACCCGTACCGATACCATGCGTTGCAGGATCTCAGTTGGAGGTTGAACATGTTGTACGCCTTCCCTCACGGTCCAATTCTCGAAGCCAGGCGCGTCCTTGCGCGACTGAACTTCGATGGTGACGTCCTGGTGGAAGGGCACTTTCCAATTTGCTTTGGCAGGCTTGTCAAAGAAGATTCCGCGTACTGCAAAGCAGCGTTCGCCAAGCATTGCCTCTGCCAGTCCCCTTACAGATTCTGAACAAGCTAGTCTTCGAATGATTTCGTGATCAAGGAGATTACGCACTCCATGAGCATCACTGGGAAAAGCGCTCTTGAGATCTCTGATTCGATCCCGATCCAGAACCCCATTCACTAAGCAGACTCCAACTTGATTCATGCTCTGGCGCACGGATTCTGGATCGAAGAAGTACGCCACGCGAAAATCCTGTAGTACCCGCGATGCGATTTGGCCATACGAGGCTGGATCGCAAACCGCAATCCAGTTTCTGTCATGACGTAAGCCAATTGCGCTATACATTCGAGTTACTCCAGTTAATCCGCTGCACCTGCGAGTTCGACTGATTTGACGCGGGCCGCTGCACGCTGTTGAGGATGAAAGTAGCCAAGCTCACCAGCGCCACCTGTCTCAGCTCCGTCGAGCCACTGCTGTTTGTGCAGTGCACGGTAACTTCGCGTCGCCCAGGCTTGATTGAGGGATACTCAATGCGGTGCATATGCCTCAACCCAGCAGTGCGCTGATGCGTCGCAAGGCTTGCCAGGCAAACTGCGCCCGGTCAGAAACATCGTTCGGCATCTGCTCTTCGGGTTCTTCTTCAGCGAGGCCGAAGAACTCGCGTTCTTGACGTGTCATATTGCGACCCATCGCTTCTCTGAATCGAACTTCAAAATCAGGAGTATTCCAGGGCTTTGGATTTCCTTTGGGGGGCATTCGCGTCTCCGTGTTCATGCCAGGAGTAATTGCAAGCGATGTGCCAGTTGTCATCCATAGGTAACCGGGATGAAATACTTGGTATAAGTTGCTGATTCTGCTGCGGATTTGCTTCGCTTGAGACTCTGATGGACGAGATAGCTTGCTTCCGGCGACGCGGATTGCTAACCAGACGGTTAAGAGCGACTCGCAGTCAGGTTAATCCCAAGAAGATGCATTTGGGCACGGAATTGTGCTACACACATCCAAGGCCCAACTTCTGTGGACACCCCCTCTGCTCCCAAACTGGTCGCCCTTGCTGGAGAGCTGGCCGAGTCCGTTATCCCCTTACGGGATATCGAGCTCACTATCGGCCGTGGTCTTTCGAATCAAGTCTGCATCTCCGACCCCATACTTTCACGTCAACACTGCGTAATCAGCCGTGACAACGAGCAGTTCGTCATCCGAGACCTCGGTAGTCGGCACGGAACCATTGTTAACGGCGTGCCGATCAGCCAGCAGGTGCTTAATCACGGCGATCAGATTTCGCTTGGCAGTTCGGTTTTCGCGGTGCTGTTGCGCGAGGATGAAGTTCAGCGAGAAACGACTCGCGCAGAGCTGGACGATGCCTCTGACGTGCAGGGCGCGCAGACAATGCTTCGGCAGGAAGATGCCCTTTATCTCAAGCCAGAAACCATCACTAAAGACTTTGTGCAAGGCGGGCGTCTCGCACGCGACCTGAACACGCTACTCGTGATCGCGAAGAACATCAGCAAGCTNCGAGAGCGGGAGGCGTTGGCATGGCAGCTTTTAGGAATGATTTTTGATGTCGTTCCCGCCGATCGCGGCGCGGTTCTCACTTTTGGCGACGATCCGGCACAAATCAACTGGTCAGTTGGATGGGATCGCCAGCGGGGGCCAGGCTTTCCGGTCAAAGTGAGCCGAACGATCGTTGCTCGAGTAGTCCGAGAGCGAAGCGGACTCATGATTCGCGAAGTTCCGGAAAATCCCGAACTTCGCAAGAGTTCGAGTTTTATCGATTTTCCAATTCATGCCCTTATGTGCGTGCCGCTGACTCTGGCGGGCAGGATCGGAGCCGTGATCTATGTCGATACCAAAGACGCACGAGTGAATTTTGACGAAAATCATCTGCAGGTTCTCACTGCAATCGCGAGTCTGGCGGGTTTAGCACTCGAAAATATCAACTACCTGGAAGGGCTAAAGCAGGAAAACCATGAACTGCGTGCACAGATTGCAGTCGAGCACAATATGGTCGGCGCCAGCCCGAAGATTCGCGATGTCTTTGAGTTCATCCGCCGAGTCGCACCCACCGACTCTACTATTCTCATTCAGGGCGAGAGTGGAACAGGCAAGGAATTGGTTGCGCATGCCATACACGCCAACAGTCCTCGCGCCAACGCGCCGTTCGTTGCCATCAATTGTGCCGCGATCGCTGAAACACTTCTCGAAAGCGAACTGTTCGGTTACGAAAAGGGCGCCTTTACCGGCGCTATGGCTCAAAAGAAGGGGAAGATCGAGGTCGCGAGCGGCGGAACGTTGTTCTTGGACGAAATTGGCGAGCTCGCGCTACCGTTACAGGCAAAGTTATTACGCGTCTTGCAGCAGCGTGAGTTCGAGCGCGTCGGTGGAACGCGCCCGATCAAGATTGATCTTCGGCTTATCGCTGCGACGAATCAGAACCTTCAGGAATGCGTGCAGTCTGGGAAATTTCGCAAGGATCTGTTTTATCGGCTGAATGTTGTTTCGATCACCGTTCCGCCGCTGCGGGAGAGACGTGAGGACATAACACCGCTTGCGGAGCACTTCATCACCAAGGCCGCGAAGAAATGCAACGTACGCTCGAAGGGACTCAGCGAGGGAGCTCGACTTTGCCTCACAAGCTACGATTGGCCAGGCAATGTTCGTGAACTCGAAAACGCCATTGAACGTGCGCTCGTTCTTGGCTCCGCCGATACGATACTGACCGAAGACTTACCGGAAGCGATCGCCGAGGCGGTGACGCCCGCCGGACTACCGGCGACCAAGTACGCAGGCGCAATGAAGGATACCAAGAGGCAGGTGATCCTGCAGGCCCTGCAGGATGCAAACGGAAGCTACACTGAAGCCGCCAAATCGCTGGGCTTACATCCGAACTCACTGCTGCGGCTCATCCGGCGACTTGATCTGAAACTTGAGGCGAAGAAGATGATGAGCTGAGATCAGGGCTGAATCATCGCCAAAGCGGTCAGGCTTGAATTCTGATAATTACGACACTCTTGGTGCGAACGGAGGGACTCGAACCCTCACGGTTTTACCCGCCAGATCCTAAGTTCGCCGTGAACGAACGATCAACAACTTAGCTGGATTGCCATTACATCTTATGGATTACTACACAAGGTATTTAGGGCTTCCCGCGAGGGGTCATATATCACTTCGTACCACGGCGTGAAGTTTGCTGGTGGGCACAAAATTGGGCACAGTACATTGGTTAATTGTCGGAGTCGCATCGGTGTTTTGAGCGGCATCTCACCCTGTAAGCCGCTGAACAGCCATACTTTAAAAAGGGCGCGCGTACACCTTGTCGAACAACGTTGCGAAGGATCGGTGGCATCTACAACAATAGCTCTGGCCGGCTGGGAACAAATGAGCAGCATCTGCAAAAGCGTTCTCGAAATGCCTGGCCGTCCGAATGGGTATTCAGAGCAGCACCTTTTCCATCCGGGTGGATTAATACGGGAAAGTGGCATATACCTGGTCCATCACTCCGATCACCGCACCTGCCATGAAGTAACGCTGCTGCGGAATGAGGTTTTTCCTCGCTGCACGCAATGCGGCGACGCGGTTTCTTTTGAGCTAGTCAGGAACTGCCCAGACCTGGATCATCACGACTTTCGCGTCCGACTGTATAGCATTCCCCACCTTGAGCAGCAGGCTGCTTAAGCCAAAACCGCACCAGTCTGAACCTCTGAAGTCTTGTAGGAGTTCTGGTACTTGCAGACAAGCAGAGCGCCGCGGATAACTGGCTTTGGACCAACATCGATCCCTTAATCAACAGTACTGGTTTTAAACGCGACGGGTCCTAACGTCACAAGCCCTTGCTTTTGCTGTACATACAACCACCTCTCAAGATTTCTCGTCCAATGGAAAGCTTTCGCAAGTTGATAGCCTGAACCGCAAAATGAGAAGCCACTTTGATGGGAGGTCGCGTGGGCACGATTCTCAGGGTTCCCGACTTGCAGTTCTGTGGTGTTCCCCAAGCGCCAGAGCGCAGAACCCTATCTAAGGGCGACCCCGAAGATTCCGCAATCAAGAGAAAGCCCGTCGTTCTGATTGTCGATGACGAGCACTTGATCGCGGACACCCTGGCCGAGATTCTCTCAGAAAAAGGCTTTACAGCGTCCGCTGTACATAATCCGAGTCACGCAATTGAACAGATTCGCGAGCTTTGCCCCGACATCGTGATCAGCGACGTTGTCATGCCAGGAATGGATGGAATAGAACTGCAAAGTTCATCCGGAGCACCTGTCCGGACACGAGAATCATACTTTTGTCCGGCCAAGCCGTAACAGCAGAGCTGGTCGAGAGAGCC
>AP72_2010_repI_A001DRAFT_1000400_pt1 | contig 10064 bp, 20 predicted proteins | sample AmaPasrepliIA001_FD_9535 | JGI IMG/M metagenome (IMG submission 9535)
GGGTGTAGTACTGATCGTCGTAATCGAAACCTTGTTCCATTAGAACGTAGAATTGTTCGCTCATGATTTCCTCAGCAGCTTAGAGAGCTGGTGCTCCAACCAATATCACTCATGGCGGAGATAAGAGATTCGGCGAGAGGAGTAAATTCCTCAGCAAGACTTCTATCTTGCTTTTGAGCTAGCTCTTCAGCCTCTAAAAGAAGCTTGGCTGCTTCTTCAACTTTAGCACGGATAGGTCCCGCCCAAGCTTCGTACTCTTGTTCCAACTCGGAAAGCTTTTTATTAGCCTCTTCCTCGGTGATAAGCTGAGCCCCCGAGAACTCTTGGGTGCGAGGTTTCTGCCACGTACTATCAAGATGTACTAGGTATTTGTCACCCTTAACATCCTTGACTGTCCCACGAGTACAATCATCATCTTCGTACTCGTTATGCTTTTTGAGGCTGCTGAGATGCACTACAACAACTCGATCGCCAATTCCAAATGTATTGCTCATGTTAGCACCCGAAAGAAGAGGTTCTCCAACCAGCATCATCCATCGCATCATAGAGAGTCCGATAGATAATATTGTAACTCATCTGAGCCAGCGGCCTACCAGTCTTCCTGGCCAGCTCATTGGCTTCACGAATGCCTTGGGCAACTTGCCCAACCTTCTCGGCAACTTGCCTTTCGATCTCATGGAACTCGGCCTCCAGCTCAGAGTACCTGGCTTTACCCTCTGCCTCTGTGATGAGATCCTTGGCTTCGAGAACTTCTGTATCTCGATACCTACCGTCCCACTTAACGGTAATCTTTCCCTTGGCGGAGATATCTGTAATCTCCCCAAGATACAATCCGTTATCTGGATCATAACGGAGAGGGACAATCTGCTTGCCGCTGTATTCGTCTTCGTAATATTCGCTCGTAGCCTTAGCTACGCGGTCGCCAATCTTCCATTCGTGTGTCATGGTAATTTCCCTTCATTCTTAAGACTTCGATAAGTCTTGAAATCAATCCAGCCTTGTGGCGTCTGGTAGCCCCATACTCTTTCTCGACCAGAAGTGAACACTAGCGTCCAAACCTCTTTAGATAAGAGTGTTAGTTTATGTGCATCCTGTGCATGGTGCTTGATTACCCTTCTGGCCTTGAGTCCCGGCATTGCTGGCACAGAGCTGTAAACAGAACTCCACTCAAGAGCATGATGGGGATGTTCGGTCCACACTTCGTAGTATCCGCCCTTCAAAATGAAGGAAATGAAGTGCCAGGGATGGTCATGCTTATGAAGATCCAGATCAGACTTCAGAATCTGATGGATGTAGATATTGAACCAAGGAGTCGCTAGTAGACGATATCTACGGAAGTGAACTTCCCCTTCCTTAGACACAATCTCTTTGGTTAGGAATAGAAACCTGATTAACTTCACCAGCAAGTTCATTCTTTATTCACCTTGTTATACACCCTGTTATCAGGCTCTACTTCTGAGTTACGACCGAACCCAATAGAACGACGAACAGTAGGTGGAGTAGCAGCTACAGCAAAGTCCTTGGTGTTGAAGTAGTTGTATACTTCCGCCAAGGTATAGTGTTTGCTATAGGGTAGGTTAACAGTCTGGTCATCCGATAGCCTACGGTAAACCTTATTGGCTTGGTCGTAAGCTAGAGGGCCAACATGAATCTTCTTACAGAGACGGCCCGGCCTCATGATAGCTTGGTCCATATCATTGATAGAAGCATTGGTTGAGATAACCATCTTGATATCAATGATGGAACCCAAGATACCATCGCTCATGTTGAGCATAGAAGCAATGGTGGAAATGTTATCGTTCTTACGAGGAACCAAACAAACATCACCATCTTCAATAACGATAATGAGAGGCTTCTCATAGTCATCACGGATACGCAATAACAATGGAAGAAACTCGGGGCGGTCCAATGAATCGACCATGTTGGAAGGGATGATGATGAAGACACCATCCAACTTACCTAAGAAGCTTCGAATCAGGTGGGTCTTTCCAGTGCCAGGTTCACCAGCTAGGATGGCAATTCGACCTACAGGAGGGTTCTTTTTAAACGCCTCCAAGACGTACTGCATTCCCTCAATTACTTCGGGATTGTAATTCTCTTCAATTAGAGGAGAAGAACCATTACCTAGGTTTTTGATAGTGAGATTGCCGCTAGAATCCTTGACAATAGAGAAGATCATGTTCTTCTTATCTTTGGACACGAACTGAGTATCTAGCTCCTTGAAGAAGGCATACAGTTCGGGGTCAGTACAATATCCAGAGATAGAGATGGCATTACTCTTCTTGGTGTAATCTACCGTCACATAGGAATGATCCCATGAGTAAAGGAACTCGTCATGGACTTGATTACGGAAAATCAAGTGGGCGCCCTTAGCTTCAATCAATGCCAGAAGTTCTGGCAACGTTTTCAACAGAGTGCCGTTGTAGTGGTAGTAATCTAAAGTCTTAGACTTATCCGAAAGGACCAACTTGAGCATAGACGGTAGACAGACTGCGCTACCACTAGTATAGGTCCAGCCGCCCGCAGGGACGATGTGGTCTAACGAGTAGGATTTCTTACGTGGCATTTCCCACCTCTTATTAAGTTTTGAGTTTTAGTATGACCTCATCACTAATCTTGTAACACAAGACCGCCAATTGGTCATAGTATTTCAGAGTTAGATCCACTACCTTTTCGATCTCTTCACGAGTAGCCATGATTCGAACTGGAATCATTCTCTCCCGAAAAAGCTCGCCAGTGGAGGGATTGATCCACTGTCCGCGGGCAGGGGCCATTATGGTGAGTCCACCAGTAATCTCCCTTACCTTACTATCCCAAACACGATGATAACGTGTAGTGTAGTACTTCCCTGGTTCAAGCCTACGTTCAGTAGGTACCAGTATTTCCCACATACACTTCATTATTAATCAATCTTAATGAACTTCTCTTTTACTTCTTTACGACGACCACCTAACATCCAGTCCTGCATGGTCATGTTCTTCAACCAATGCTCCATGGTAGGAATGAATCCTAGGTCTTCAATAACATGATCCTCAGCAATATCTCGGGTGCAAACCTTCTTACCTTCTGAATTGGTAATGGTGGTCCCAAAGACCTGCTCCACCAAGAAGATACCGAAAGCAGAATGAAGAATGGCGCGGTGCCTCATGTCGGGCATGGCTGCCTTAGAAGAATCAATGAAGTCATGGATCTTCTGGTAGTCCTCGGGGACACCACCATGACGTTTGGCAGAGTTTTTAGAATGGAGAAAAGGTTTCATTTCTTCTTCCTTGCCCTTTGCTCTTCGAGATACTTCTGATTCCGCCTCTTCAATTCTTCTTCCGCAATGACGTGGCATTCTCCACAGCGACAGCTAATCCAGCCACCTACTTGTTTCTTGGTGCCGGGGGCGCCACAATCCTCACAGGTAGATTCGCTCAACCGCTCTGCGAAGGTAATGGCTCCGTTGATGAATGGGGTCTCATGATTCATATAGAATCGAAGGCCGCCAAACTTCTCTTTGATTTGAACGATGTAAATCTGTCCCTTCAATTCTTCGGGTAGATTACTGACGTGGTGATCAATGACCGAAAGTAGGGTGGAGAGAATGTGCTCCCAGCCTTTACCCACACCAATATGATGGGTGTGAGTGAATAGCTCAGGGTACTGAGCCACATACTTATCAGACCATTCATACTTAGCATAGGCATCAGGATACTTCTTCCTGAACTCCGCTTCCATATCCAGCTTAGAAACTGGTGTATTATTCTTTCGCTTTGCCATTCTCAAACTCTTTGATTGCTTTGAGGCGCATCTCGAAGTGCTTCTCTTGCTTAGCGTACTTCTTGAGACGCTTCTTGATTCGGTTAAGTCTATCCTGAATACGTTTCTTGTTCTTGACCCAATCCTTGATTACTTCTTCAGGTATCTTCATGACGATTTAGAATCTCAAAACACAATGGATTGACGTTTTTGACGTAGCCGCCTAGCACGTAATGGTTATCGAAGATTCTATAGACAACCTGAACGGCTTCCTCCCAAGTCAGAAGGGCAGCCTCTTCAACCTTATCGGTAAAGAACTCCTCGAAGATTTCTTTATTGTCGTACCCATAACCATGATGGCGAGTCTTTTGCCAGTAAACATGGTTAGTTGTATCGGCTAGAATCCAGTCTTTCACTTGTGCTCCACGTGCTCTTCTTTACAACCTTCTTCATGGCATTTGTGATGGAACTTAGCGTGCCACCAAAGATGCAGCTTGGTGAAGAAGTACCCAATGAATGGGATGACTGACAGGAGAGCGAGGGTCTCATCCATACACCAATGCATTATTGGCCTTCACTTCCTCTAACTAAACGAACAAACAAGGCATCGGCCAGAATGAGAGGCGACAGTATGAAAAGAATAACCTTCCCAACCATCGGTGCCTCCTGCATCCGCTCATCATCAGTACGAAAGAATGCTGCGTAACAAATGATGTACGAAGCAATGACGTACAGGAGAGTCAATGTTTTGATAAAGTGCCAGAGGAACGCCCACATAACTTACTCCAATATGTCGTCGAGAATCCAGCGGGAATCGACGAACTTTAGAACGACACCATTGTAAAGAATATCGGGAACAGCCCCAATCTTCTCACCGGCATCTAGGTGAAACTTCTGAGGTTTACTGAGCATCAAATCACGTACCGACCTGGGAAGACTCTTCCAAGCAGTAATGTTGACTTCAACTAACTCTGACATGAGTTGCGGAACGGTCATCACTGCCGGCATCTCCTGGGTAGTAGCAACAGCCTTCTTATGGCTTGGTGCAGGAAGAGAATAGTCTAATGTTTTGGTACGAGTTGGGGCGGGCATTCCGCCACGAAAGTCATCGGGATCTGTCATAGTGATTCGCAACGTAAGCACGCGCCTTTCAGTTGTCAACTATCTTTCGAAATAAAGAAGGTAAGTCCCATCTTTGTAGATATCAAATATGTCTTGAGCTACTGAGTTAGTAATCTCAATAGTTTCTTCAAGAGTTTTGTAGGCACCACGAGTCCAGCTATGGAACTTGGACGGCAATGGACTATCGTAATGTTCCATACTAATGGTCCATTCACTTAGTCCATCAACATCTGATTTAGATACCATTCCAGGAAGATGTGGATCTTTACGATCTCTGTACCACCTGGCGTGTCTCTTATCCCGAAGAGTGTGAGAGAAAGCTAATCCCGTCATTCCCTCTTTGGGATAAGGCGCAATGATGGCCGCATACCAAGCGCCAGATTCTAGGCGAGCTGCATAAGCCGAATAGCCTGCGGGGGTAATCCATTCGTGGAAGTCTGGTTCATCATCCCAAGGACCGGATGGCCAGGTCTCACGATCAATCGTCCGTTCTTTAGCCCACTGTTTACTCATCGGTTCCTACTAGGGTGTTCTTGTCTTTCCCACCTTGGTTCGCGAGGTCGCCACTCTTGCTTTGGGTAGTCAACACAACCCACGAGAATGGCAAATAGAATAAACATTGTTAGTAGTTTCATTTGACTAATTCCAATCCACCATCAGGGGTCCTAACATACTTACGATCCATTTCTTTTTGGGAACGGGTCTTCTTGAACTTGAAGCGATGTCCGCAGGAAGTAAGCTTCCTGCCCTTATTGTCAACGCCAATGACCCACATCATGCCATGACAAATAGGGCAGGGCTTAATGGACATTTGAGGTTTCCGAGGTTCGTTATTCATCTCCATATCCTTCGTAGTATTTCTTCTTGGCCTTAACCTGAGCGAACTCAATCTTGAGATCACCAATACAATGGATGTCGCTGGGCGTTTGCATCAAGGCTGCCGTCAAATGACCACCAAAACAACAGCCGGTATCAATGCCCAAACAGACAGGTTCACCGCGTTCAAACTGCTTGTAGTCCCAACGAGGACTCTTTAGGTCATGAACGCAATGTCCATAAATAATGGACTCGGGACCCTTCCACAATTCCGCCCAATATTTGGTTCCTTCGGGCTGGGATTTGTCTGGATTTAGAGCAACCGCCACACCAGATTCCGTTACATATCTGCAACGAATAATCTGCTTGGGGTCCTGGTCCTGGAGAGAGAATCTCGTCTCACACCCACCATGAATGGCCCACCACTTCTCGTTGAGTTGCAACTTCAACGGCAGGCTCTTCATCCAGGTAATATCTTGGTCTGACAGCTCGGCGTTAGCCTTCTGTTCTGCCTCCGCCATACGCTTCATGGGGTTGGGCTTACCAGTACGTTCCTGGTTCTTCTGGTGCTTTCTCCAACGCAAATGCTTTTCTTCATGGTTTCCCATGATGCATTCAACGTCTAGCTCTCGGGCTCGACGCACACATCCAACTGGATTGGGTCCCCTGTCCATCAGGTCCCCCATCAAAACCAGTCTCATCTTTTCTTTATTGTACTGAATTAGTTTGAGCAGTTCGTCAAACTCTTCGAGGCAGCCATGGATATCTCCCACGGCAACAATCATCTTATCCATATTCATTCTTTCGTATTCAATTTCTAATTTTCTTTCCCCATCGTAAGCAGGCCGGTGGTCCAAGTCAAGGCTGAAACAATTTCTATGATTGAGCGCCTATAATCTTGGAAGATTCCACGAACTGGATCTCGACAAACGAATGGGGATCTATAGGGGAAGTAGTATATATGTCCCCTCACACTATTCTGGAAGATTACTTGAATAGGTCGTACATACTAACGCTAGCATTAGATAGCATGGTATACAACCAGAGTAGACTTCCTACAGTACCCATATACGCAAGAACAGTATATAGGATCTGAATCTTAGTCTGACGTTTAGGTAGAGGGGTTGTTAGATATCCTTTACCTTCTCGTCTCCATTTCCAGGCTTTATATGTTTGCATCAAATAGCTTCCACCATAGACAATTACTAGGAAAGATAGTATGGGAGCTACCTTGAATAGAATTACTACTGCTACTACAGTAGAGATTCCCATTAGAACCACACCTAAAGTCTCATTGATACTAAAGGTAATTGATTCTAGGATTTGACCTCCATCCATTTGAGACAGAGGTAATAGGTTGAACAGATTCAACCAGGCCATCCAGATAGCTGCTTGTCCGAAGATTGGGTTCCCGGTCAGAAGGAACGCTCCAAATGAAACAAAGGCGAGGATAGCTCCGAAGATTGGCCCGGCCAAAACCGTAAAGGCTTGCTTGGAGTATCTGGTATATCGACCAGTAATCAGGGCGACACCACCAATGAATGGCAGAAGGTAGAATCCTCCGGTGGGTAGTCCCATTCTTTTGGCTGCTAGAAGGTGACCCCACTCATGGAAAGCCACTCCGGCCATGAGAACCAAGGCCACTTTCCAATTGACCATTGAAGCATAAACCGCAAAGGTCAAGACATAAGACAGAAATTGTTTCATTTGACGGGACATTTGTTTTTCTTTCTACCGACTTGACGGTATTGTTGATGGATCTAAGTTGCCGGTTCAGCGGGAAGCGAGCCAGGCAATCAAACCACCAACCACCAGAAATAGAATTGCGCAACAAACGAAGAAGGCAAAGCCCATCCAGAATGGCGCAAGGACCCATAGCCACGACCAAGTAATGACATGGGCCAGCTTGAGGCCAATGAACAATACTCCGAGCATCATAGACAGCGAGCCGAGAGGAGCGAGATTGATTGAGATACTTCTATTAGACATTGTAGTGTTCCTTTTATGCAACAGCTTTTGCGAAGTTCTTCCAATCCTTGTACTCTTTGGACACGCGATCCCAAAAGCCCCAACTGCGTTTCTTAGAACGCCAGCCAGTAAAGAACAAAGACCAGCCGTCTTCACCAAGAAGCACGACTCTATGGAAGTCCTTATCAGACAGAGTATTGATGGACCCCGGCCTAAAGACCTGGACATCAATCGTATCATCTGTCTTTCTTCGCTCTTCTGTATAACCTCCGACCAGGATGATCGAGAACGACCAAGGCCAGGGATGGTTATGCAGGTAATAGGTTCCGCTTGGCGCCACATCCATGTCAGAAGAATGGAAGTGATGCAGGAAGATATTGCCCCATTCTCGGTCTGCTCCGAAGAGATAGTACCTAGTTAGATAGGGTTTGCCGTCAGGCCGAGGAATAGTAATTGATGGCAATCGCTTAGCGAGCCATTGACAGATTTGTTGAATCATTTCATACCTAGAAGGACGAAGCTAATCAACGCTAGAACCATTCCTATTCCTTGCTTTAGATTAAGCGTCTCCTTCATAAAGAAGTATGAGAGCAGCAAGGTCAATGCTGGGTAAAGGGAGGTAAGTGCAGTAACCGCTCCGGCATTCCCGCCTTTGAGGGCGTAGAAGTACCCTAACGATCCAACGCACATACAGAGCCCGCCAAGGACTGAGAAGATGATTCCAGTAGCGTTGACAGTCGTATTGAATTTGAGGAAGAGAAAAGGTAATGGAGTGAGAATGATATAAACGATTGTTACAATCGTTGATACCATGAGAGGATGGACGTTATCGTTGGCTACTTTATAAAAGAGGGAACCAACTCCCCATCCGAGAATGCTAAAGATGATGAGCCATTGGGGCGACATAGTGATAGGCTTCCATTAGTAACTTTATTCCGCTGAATGCTAGAACAACTGCGTTGACTCGCTTGATGGTTTTACCATTGAATCTGAATGCTCCCAAGTGAGTACCAACCAAACCACCAATCAATGCCATAAGGGCAAGATACCCTGCTTCCATAGGAATATGATGGAGCGAGGAAAGGTGTCCGAGAAGACCAGAAATGGAATTGATCAGAATAAATGTGACCGCAGCACCCGCAGTTTTACGAGGAGTTTCCCAGACCAGCAGAAGTAGAACTGGTGTCAGGAAGATACCACCACCAATTCCAGTCAGTCCTGCTAGGAAACCAAGAATCATTCCGGTCAACACCAACCAAGGTGGCTTCGGAGTCTTGAGATCACCACGCCCTTCATGGACATGATCTGGAATCCACAATCGAACAGACGCCATTAGTAGCAGAATGCCTAACAGCGGGAGGTAAATGTGGGAAGTAAGATGAATCATACCTCCCAGGAAAGCCATTGGCGTAGAACCAATGAGTAGCCACATGAGAGTTTTCCAGGGGATAGAGTCCGCCTTTCGGAAACGATACACTCCAATGCTGGCTACCAGAATGTTTAGAACCAAAGCTGTAGGCTTCATGGTCTCAGGAGCCACACTAAAGAGGGCCATGGCCGCTAGATAGGCAGTCGCCCCGGCGTGACCGCCTGATGAATAGACGATCGCGCCCAATAGAATCAACGCACATAATAGTGCGAAGAGTATTGTACTTGTTACCATGATTAACCTTTGTAGATTATTGTGCCTACATCCTCACCATCTAATGCTCTAGTGAGCATGAGAGGATCAAGTCCGTTGATGATTTGAATCTCATGGCAGAATTTAGCTCGCACCATATGATCCAATACTACTCGTTCTACAATTAGATCAGGAAGATCCATCTGAATCAATTCCTGAGCAGAGATACGAGGAATATGTTTGGTATTTTTATTCTTCTTTGGGTCATCTGTATACAAACCATTTTCGTCCTTAACGAAATAGGCTCGCTTACAACCCAAAGCTTCAGCCGTTAGAAATACTCCAGCATCCGTTCGGTTCTGAGGAATACGTCCATTCTCAGTTGGCTTCTCCCAATATCCAAAAGGAGGCATTCCCGTCATGATAGGAATACAACCAAGCTTGAAGTATAATGGTAGTTTCTCGAAATCATCATAGAGAATAAAGATTCCGCCATGATCTGCTAGAAGCATCTGAAGCATTCGAGCATTCTGGCGCGGAACATATCCACCAAGATGGGCGAGAATACCTGTTGGTAGTTCAAGATCAGAAGCAATGGTATAGATGTGTCTTGCTCTAGTACCACCACCACATCCCAATAGAAGATTGTGCTTCTCTTTGAGAACTACAATATCTTTGAGAATTGGAAAGACGGCTGCTTTGCCACGGTCCATAATAGACTGTCCACCAATCTTGAGAACTTTGGTGGAGGGCATAAGAGCCAGGGGCTTATAGTCATCACTGAATACTGGTCCAG
>AP72_2010_repI_A001DRAFT_1000401_pt1 | contig 10043 bp, 10 predicted proteins | sample AmaPasrepliIA001_FD_9535 | JGI IMG/M metagenome (IMG submission 9535)
CCGTAGACGCTTGGGAAGGCTCCGACAACGAATTGTCCCGTCTTTTCGAGGTAATCAGCGAAATACTGAACTTCTCGAGAAAGAGTTGCTCTTCCTTGCTCGTAAAATTTTTCGTTCGCACTCGATCCAGTCTTCACCTTGATCGGATAAACCATTCCGGGGCGAGCTTCGTGACGAGAATAAGCCTCAAAATTAAGCGTATCCGTATCCGCGAAGGTCGACGGAATTCCTTGCTCAATCGTTTCCATCGTGAGGTTGGCGAGAACATTCGTCATTTCCTGAACCGGGAGGAGAGGTTCCAAATAAGGATCAGAATGAATGTATCGACTAAGCCCCGATTGACCAATTGTCCAGTACTTATCCAGATTCTCGTTTCGAGATTCAACATAAGTTCTGCCTATGAACGCGACATAGCAACCATCGGGAAACATCGATTTTAGCTGATCTCGTTCCGTCGCGTGAGAATCCGAAATTCCATCAAAGTGCCAAGGTCGAAACCAGACTCGGCTCAGCGTTCTGAGATTGCGATTCTCGTCAATTCTTGACCAAAGCGAGTAATTCGAGGGCGTTCTAGCGCCTTTTTCGTACTGATCCATGTCATTCATGGACTGATCGAGCTTTTCTCGAACGTGAGGATAAAGATTCTTCAAAAGCGAGATCGGATGGTCTTTTTTGCAGATCAAGTAAGCAGCTTCGCTCTGTTTTTCGATGTGAACCGGGATTTTGACGTTCAGAGGACCGTAAAGTTCGATAATTGTCCTCGTTTTTGCCTTTTTCGTCGTGCCGACCAAGACATTATTGCCTTCTTCATCCTGTTCAAACTCAGGAATTTCGATTTCTCCGAACATTTTGTCGGATTTTGGGGCATGATACGCGCAAACGATACCTTGATTGCAAAGAGTGAAAAGTGCTCTTAGCACTAGAATCTTCGAGTTGTTATGCCGCATTATCAAATCGGCAATTTTCGCGAAAGTTCTCGAAGTAATGAGATCTTCCTCGTTCTCCGCATCGTCAGGAGGGAAGCGAACCGCTGGAGTTTGAGCGCCAAGAGCGGCAATTACTGCTTCTCCATGCGCTTTATAGATGTTGATGACGTAATCGTAGAACGGCCCTTCAGCTTCTTCACGCCCTTCTTCTTGTTGAAACCAACGAACATCGGTCGGCGTAATCCAATCCTGCCGAGACTCAGACCAAAAGATGTACTGAACGCCGTGCCAGAATTCCTCTTGCCGCTTCCAGCCCTTAATTTGCTGCTTCCGAATCCAAGCGTCCTCGTCTTCAGCTTCCTTGACCATGTTATAGAGGACAGTTTGCAGCTCTTCGGGCAGATTTTCGTTGTTCGGATCTTGCGCCGCTAAATTCGGCGGCGCTGAAGGAGCCGGAGGAACTTGCGCCGGAGCCGCTGGCTGACTTGCATCAAACGGAGTCATTTTATTCCCACGATTTCAAAATTCTCTCGAATGTTCCAGCTTCTCTTTCTGGAAGTTGACTAATCATATAATTTATGTATCTCTGTCGCGCATCAGGCGCTATTTTAATCTTTTCAGGATCGTAAGCTCCCAAATAAGCGGGAAGCTCTAATGCCTCCGTTCCAGCTCTTCCTGAATTTCTCCAACCCTCATCCAATCCTGGGGAACCACTCAGAATATCCTTGAATCTTTGAGTAGGAACTCGGCTGAGCGCTGAATGAATATCTTCATGATGAATCGTGTTCATCAAATCTCCATAATTCGGAGGTCTATTAGGATCGGTCACTATCTGTATTTTTCCATCCGGATCAACCGGGAGATATTGTCCTCTAACCGCTTTTGGTTCCTGAGAGAGATTACTCATCCAGAACTCAATCGGAGTTCTCGTGATTCTAGTGACAGCTTCAGAACCGACGTTCACAGGAGCGCCTTTGAGAGAATCTCGGAATTTCTGCGCTGGACTAGGCACTCTTCAACGCTTTCGCGAATTTCTTCTTCTTATCCGCCGCTACGAATTCCTTAGCAACAGCAACGGAAGGCCCGTTCTTTCGCGGTTTCATTCCGTGAGCTATCGCTTCCATGAATCGATGCTGCTTGTCTGTAGTCGAGGGCATTAGAAAAACTTCTTCCTCATCTTGATAGCGCGAGTGAACTTATCTCGCGCCATTCCTGCTTCCTTCAGCTTGGGCATCTTAATCTTCGGAGCGCCCAAACCTCTTAGCTCCATCGGTTTTGCAAGTTTAATCGCCATTTTTCCTCAAAAATCGTGGGATGCCGCGTTCGGAGGACCGTAGCACCCCACAAAAGGAGCTAGACACAACTCACTTCGACGAAGATTTTTCGGGAACCTTTTCGTGATGCTTCGGCTCTTCCTTCTTTGTCGGCTCTTCCTTTTTTGAAGGAACGAGCGCATCGACCTCCTCCGCCGTCAATAAAGACGGCGGAGTTCCGACCGCGAGCGTGAAAGCCGTAATTCCGTTATCGACGAGTCCATCAGCCGTCGCCAATGCTTGAGCGATGCACTGACCGGCACCTGTCGTCGGAGCCGAAGCTGTCGTCGTTCTCCAGACGTTGTAATACATCGCCGTAACGCAAGGCGTCCAGTTAACGGAAATGACGTTGTTCCGGTCGAGATACGGAGCCGTAACTTGAGCCGCTGCGCTGAGCGGTCCGAATCCGAGAGCGTAAACAGCTTGAACCCAATAATAGTAAGCAGTCGGAGTTCCCCCGACTTGGTTACCAAAGTAGTTCGCTGAGACAAAAGGTTTTTCTATCGGGGTAACAGGCATCTGATTCTCCTAAACTGACTTGTTCTTCCAATATTCCTCACTGCTTTGCTGCTGTTTAGCAGCATTCAAACCGTTGAGAACGTCGCGTTCTTCCATCGTTCTCTTCATTCTCGGCCAAGACGGGCGAGAAGCTGCGAGAGGCTTCGTTTCGTTAGCTTGGTTGAGAGCGGCACTTTCAATTTCTTCTCTAGCTTTTAGCGAGATCAAGCTCTGATCCATTGAACGAAGAATCATTTCGAGANGATTCGAGTTGGTTGCTGAGATTCAGGATTTGTTCCTGAATAGTAAATTGATTGCGGAGTATTGGCTCCGTATATCGCTCGAAAAGTTTATGCAGCCACTTCATCTTCGCCTCGCTATTCTTATCGGTCGAACGCCAAGCCTTTGCCGCTCGAGCGCTTCCATTTGACGGTAGAAAGCTGTTTGATCCTGCGTCTCTTCGAGCCGCTTCAATATCGCGTTTCGCTTCTGCTCCGCTTCGTGCTTAGAATTCGGACTCATGTAATCGTCAGCAGCTTTGACTAAATAACGGCCGCAATCGTAAGGATCGTCGCCCGCGAATTCGGCAACGTCATCGAGTCGCTTCTCATCGTAAACGCAAAGCGGAATGCACTTGATGAACTCGCGACAATTCGAGAAAACTTGAAGTCTCGGAAGATTCTTTTCTTCTGCTTCAGGAGTAAACTGATCCAAATACTGCTTATACGCGGGAGTGCCGAAACGTCTCAATATTTCGGTTGCCCGTCCTTCGTCGAACTCTTCTTTCGGAAGAACTTTTCTGTCGGGCTTCTTTCCCCAGCGGATGTACTCGCGCATGAGAAGTAGCCCCGAAACGCGGTCGTTTTCCGCCGCTCTGATTTTAATTCCTGAATGTTGCTCGAATTGATCCGCAATCGTCGCTTCGTCTCCTCGATTCTGATACGCGGAGCGGCAAATTACAGCATCGCTAAGCTGCTCTCCAGCCTCACGAGTTAAGCGCCCGATATCCGTCGCCCAGGTCGAGATCTTCAACCGCTTTCCCGAGTATTCTCGATAGATATAGAGACGAAGATCAGGAGAAATCGCTCCCCAAAGGGCGATTGTCATCGCCTGATAGCCCCAATCGATAGAAAGAATTCGGGGCCAGTAGAGAGGGATTTGGAAAGGATCAAGTACATGAACCGCGTTTTCCGGCTCGTCTAAGAGTCGCGTTTCTCTCCAATCCTCGAAAACTTGACCAGCAAAGAAGTACCAATCGCCGTCTCTCTTCGCGCGTCTCTCAGCCTCTGGTAGACCTGAGAGACGGTTGACATATCCGGGGTCAATATGTGGATTGTCGGTACAGAGCGATTGAATGAAAATCCGTTTCGTCTTAGTGACCGGGTCCACAAGAATAGAGCCATATGGACCTGCTTCTATGAATCTCTTTCGGACCCAACCGTGCCCGACGTTTCCTGGATTGGTGCCGCTCCTGACAATCGCCGGTAAGGAACTTGAAGAACGGCAGCGAGAGAGTGTAAGATACGTATACTGGAATTCGGTGAAACTGGTGAGTTCATCGAATGCCATGTAATTGTACTCGGTGGTGTCGTACTTTCTGACGTCTTGTTCATACTCAGCGTGCCCGAATTGCATGATTGCACCGGACGGGAAAGTCCAACGTTTCTTTTCATCGTTGTATCTCCCGCCCGCTGCCGGATACCATTCAAGAGACCGGAGGATTATCTCTTTCTCTAGTTCCGGGTATGTCCTACGAAATATGATGCCTTTGAACTTCGGATGCTGATAAAATCCGCGAGCAATCGGGAAGAGAAGGAGACATTCACTCTTCCCTCCGCCAGCGGCTCCGCCGTAAAGAGCCTCGAAAATCGAATCGGGAAGACAAAGAAACTCTTCCTGCCGAGCAAACGGGCGCCAGACTTTCGCCGCTGGATTCGCGTCGAGCACAGACGTCGCTGTTTTAGCGAAGATAGAATCCCGCTCCGAAAGTGGCGTTAATTTTTCGGCAGAGTCAAGCATTGTTAGCTAAAGTTTTCAGTCTGTGAAACGTTTACGGGTTGCTGATTGACCTTTTCAAGCTCGCGCCCGTTTTCGGCTACACGCCAGATTCCTTGCAGCTTGTGCTGCCGCATGAAGAGCGTTAAAGCTCCCCGAAACTGCTCGTTGAGAGCATTCGATTGCTGCTTGATCTCGTTGAACATCTCGATTGACGTTTCATCGAGAGGGTACTTCTCAGAATTTTCTTGGTCCATGTTTCTCCTAAAGGATTTTGTCGATTGCTGTTTCTACTGCCGACTGGAGGTAAGCATCCGTGATGAGCGAGTCGCCGTCCTCGCCGAGATCCTGCGCTTGAACCGCTGGATCTTGAACTACGATAGGCTGAAGTCGAGTCGCTTCTCCGTTCGAGTTCGCGTAAACCTGCTGCGCGTAGTTCACCGATTTTCGGTTTTCGAGAAGCGTGATATCGATAGCCGTATTCGCGAGGATTGAGTCCGACCATTTGAGAGCGGCCGATGCAATTCTGCCGTTAAAAACGAGATTCGTTCGCAGCTGAGCAGATTGCTTATAATCGAGAGCCATTTTTTCTCCTTAGTACCACTCTACCCAATTCACGAGCGTGCAAGTTCCAACTCCTCCGGTCATCGTTCTGTAGTAATTATTCGGAAGAACCCAGAAAGTCAAAGCTAATGTAGGAGTGACGCTACTTCCGGTGGAAATCAAAGTGCCAACTTTTGTTCCTGGAACGGAAGAAGAATCAGCAAAGAAATCTACTGATGCCGACTGAGTACCCGGAATCGTAACGCTAACCGTAACCATCATCGATTTTCCGGTCGTGTTCTGATAGGTAGTGTTGAGCGCTCTGCTGCCAAGTACTACGTTTTGAGTAGTAACTCCTCCGCCAGTAGCGAGAGGAACGCCGTTAACTCGATACGTTCCGGTGATATTGCAATCGCCGTTAACGTCGAGGGCATAAGCGGGAATCTTCGCGACTCCCATGAGGCCGCTCTTAAACCAAATCTGACCGCCCGCGCTGGCAGTAGTATCAACGTCGAAGGAAATTCCTACTGCCGTCGTTGACCAATCAGTTCCGGCTGCGGTACGGTAAGCCTTAAACGATAATGTGCACGCATTCCCAGAAATCAATCCGAACGTGCCGAGAATCACAGCGCTGCCCGCCGCGCTTGAGAGTGCTGGACTCCAGCTCAAAAAATTCGGGCTATTCATCGAGGCTTGACCTAGAACGGGGCCGACGTGCAGCGTAGCTTGCGGATTGTTATTTCCGACTCCGACGTTGCCCGTGCCGACCATCGTCATCACGTTGGTTGCCGCTGCGAGAGACTGAGAGGAAGCGTTTTGCAGCTTGAAGTCGAACGCCATCTGCCCAGGTGCAGAAGCTCGAGCTGAAATACCGGAAACTGCTCCACCAGAGCCGGCAGAAAAGCCGATGGCAAAATAATCTCCGACTGCCCCATATATAGCGTTTAACAACAAAGCGCCGCTGGTGTTGTTAATTACGTCCTGCACCATCAATTTCGCGGTAGGATTTGTCGTTCCGATTCCGACGTTGCCCTGCATCAAAGCGGTTGGATTTCCCCAAATCTGTAGTGGTTTAGCTGCTGCCACGCCATGGTCATAAGATTGGAGATAACTGCTACCGCCTGAATAATTAAGTTCAAGACCAATTCCCGTAGACGGTCCCGCTCCGCCTTGAGTGCGAATCACGCCGATTGTATCCACAGTGCAAGCTGGCGTCGCCGTTCCTATTCCGACGTTGCCGTTATGATCGATCCTCATTCTCTCGGCAAGCACGGTCGCGTTATCTGGGCGCGTGGAACATATAATACTTCCTCCACGTTGATTTGCTGTCGCGCCAGTCGTAGCGCCGGAGATCACTCCTATTCGTTTTTCCGTAAGGCTATTCGGATCAGTAAATTGAACCGCCCCAATGTTGGCATTAAGAGTGTCTGCCGCCGCCGTCGATAGCTCAATAGCGCCAAGACCAGTCGTCCCCACGATTGTGAGATAAGTCCGACCCACCGCCGACTGTATTCCTGGCGATGTCGTTCCTATTCCAACGTTTCCGCTGCTGTTCACGATCCGCATCCGCTCTGACCAAGCAGAACTAGCCCAAGTAGCAAAAACGATATCGGCAGAGAGACTGCCTCCTGGCAATCCCATTCCAATATTTGCGGCGTATGTCGGAGTGCTATCGTACTGAAAGCGAAGCGCAGGAGCACCGGAAGCTATAATTTGTAGAGACGCTGAAGCTGAAGTCGTCGAAGTCGATACTCTAACGCTGGGAGCCGCTGCTACAACGTCTAGCGCAACTCCAGGAGTCGAAGTTCCAATTCCTAGTCTCTTATTCGTGTTGTCCCAGAAATGAGCCGAATCTGCTGCGAATGCTCCGGCATTATTAAACTGAACTTGTCCTGTAGAGCCGGCGGGAGTTCCGCTTCCTCCAGTTGGAGTCTTCCAGCTTAATCCTGTAGCTTGCGTCGAGTCAGCCGTGAGCACTTGGCCATCGGCCCCTACGCCGAGGCGCGTAGTGACGGTCGAGCGAGCGACGATATCGCCTTTCGTCGTTAAAGGATCGGCGTAAATCGCCGGCGCTCCAGTAATTTTTCCCCAGGCAAGAGAAGTGATCCAAGCAGGATTCGCGTAGCTCTGAGAGGAATCGACGGCGTTCGTGACTTGAGAAGCGAGATAATCTCCTGCGACCGCTACGACAGCGCCGCTCCTTCCAAAAACCGTCGAAACTCCTGCGCCTCCCGGAATCGTGACGAGAGTTCTGCCGTTTCCTGCGTCGTCTGAGGCTGTGACGCCGGCACCGACGAAGTTTATCGTGGGGCGAACTGTGAGATTCGTTCCTTCGTCTTGAAGCTGCGAAATCGCTCCGGGAGTTCCCGTAGCTCCTTGAGGACCAGCTGGACCTTGAGGACCAGTATTTCCAACGGGTCCTTGAGGTCCAGTAGCTCCAGTTGCGCCCGTCGCTCCTGTTGCACCGGGATCTCCTTTCTGCCCTTGAATTCCCTGCGGCCCTTGAGGCCCAGTTGCTCCTGTTGGGCCCTGGGGACCGCTCGCTCCTGTTGCTCCTTGAGGGCCGGTCGGGCCTTGTGGGCCCGTTGGCCCAGGAATTCCCTGCGGTCCTTGCGGTCCCGCTGGCCCTTGAGGACCGGGAGGACCGGGCTGCCCGATATCGAGATAAGCGACGAAAGAGGGAGGAGGCTCGAGAACGGCGTCGAAATAGACGGGAGGCGTAGCGGCAAGGATAGCATCTAGTTCGATCGTTGGGTCGTTGTTCGCCATTCAGAGTCTCTGACTTCTAAGGCCTCGTGACTTCCGAAGTTGGGTAAACGTCGCCGTGGAGAATCGTGGTCTTGATTCCCGAGCCGGAAATTAACTGGAGATCCCAAACGTAATGATTTTGGGTTAGGAGAGCAGTGAAAGCGTTGCCGAGCGCTAAGTAAACGTAAGGAGAAGAGACTGTCGCGGAAAGTTGAGCGATTATCGTTGAGTATTGATCGGCTGGGCCGGATCGAATCTGCGCGCTCGCAGTGTAGCCGCTAATATTCGCTAGAGAAAGGTCGGCGTTGCGAACCGTGACGGTCGCTGAGAAATCGTCGCCTTGATAGATCTTGAGATCCGCTTTTCCTGGCAAATCTTTCTCTTTCTAGTCTGTGGTCCGAATTTCTACCATCTTGTACGAGGATTCTTGGCGAACCTCGGGAGCGTAGACGACGAGATTGATTGCCGTTCCGGGGCTGGCGTTTTTCGGGGAAGAAGCCGAAATTACGGAGGCGAGAGAGGAAGAAATCTGCGCGAGTTCGCGAGCTTTAAGAGTCGCTAGCTTATCCTCGGTAATGAGTCCCATCGCGAGGAGCATTTTTTGTGAGGCGATGTCTTGGAGAGCCTGACTGAGAAACGCTTCACGCTGTGAATCCTTTTTCTCTTCCTCTTCCTTCTCAGCTTTCCTTCTAAGCTGAGTGACTGCGTGAGGAGCGACTCCGTAAGCTTCGGCGAGTTCCTTTCGAGTGTACTTGCCGGAAAGAGCTTTTTCCTTCAGTTCCTCTTTCACTTGAGGAGGAAGCCTCGGGAGCTGCCGGCCGGGATTGATAAGGACTGTGCCGTTGTCTTCGAGGATCTTTTTCTCTCGGCGGAATTCGGCGAGACGATTCGCGAGATTATTAGGAGAGTTTAATCTCTCTTCAGCTTTCTCTGGGTCTATGAACATAGCCTGGGTGCTCGTTTTCTTGGTGCTAGGGTTCTTCCTAGGATTTATATATAGATATAGATTGGGCTACACCAAGTATAGGGTAAACCCTAGGGAATGTCAAATTTATTTCTCTTTTAGAATCAATAACTTGCAAAAAAGAAAGGGCTTGCAATTTATTGCAGCCTATGATATAATATATATAGTATGAAACCCGAAAAAAGGAACTGCGAGGAATGTGGAGCTGAGTTTATCGCTAAGAGAAGAAATCATAGATTCTGCTCTAGCGCGTGTGGATTTGCAAATTGGGAAAGAAGGAATCCGAGAGTCAAAAGAAATGTATCAGAAAAAACTGAAGAAACTACACGTCTCGATGTGCCTAAGCTGTAGAATGCCCTTCGTTTCCTTTCGGAGGAACGATGCTTTTTGTTGCGAAATCTGCGCTAAGAGTTTCGCTGAACCGAATCAGTATTTTCTAAACTCGCGAGCTTTCTTCATTCGTTGTTTTGAGGAGGCAAAGCCAAGGGAGATTGAGAAGCCAAAAATATTCTGCCCTCAGTGTGGAAGAGAAGTTGTCATAGGAGTTCGCGGCAAGTTTTGTACTCGTCGCTGCTCTATCCTTTTCTGGGAGGAGACTTCGTAGCATATATGTCGGAAATGCGCGGCGAGCGTGAAATTATTGCAAGAATTTAAGTCATTTATTTTCAATGAATTAGAAAATCTCCCGTAGGGCTATGGCTGCTAATTCCTGCAATCGCACCTTCGCCGCCTAATTGCCAGCAAAGGCCATTCTCGCGAGTCCTCTAGCGCCGATTTCGCCCGATCCCGCGCGGCGGGCGTGAAACGTTTCCCAGCCTACATTATCATATATGGCAGGACTTCTCGTTTAGCAATCCTCAAACTTTTCAAGAAATGAACCGTTTGTATTTTGGCTAAAGGGATAATATGGGACCCTTTTGGGAAATTGGATTTTTATTTTCCCGCGAGGTCGATATCGGCCCTCACTAGCTCGGGCCGATGGGCGCGACGATATATGGGGGGCCCCTGTAACGGGGCATACGGTAACCGTGGGGTCGCTCACTCTCGGAGTTTCGG
>AP72_2010_repI_A001DRAFT_1000402_pt1 | contig 10042 bp, 4 predicted proteins | sample AmaPasrepliIA001_FD_9535 | JGI IMG/M metagenome (IMG submission 9535)
CAGGTTTGCCGTTTGCTTCGCCAGAATGTCGAAAAGGCGAAGGTCAATTTCTGATGGAAAGTGAGGGGTACGCCAGTGCGTGGAGATCATGCCGACGATTTCTCCTCGGCTGGCGATCAATGGCGTTGTCTGACAGGCGTGGATGCCTGTTTCGAGATAAATGGTCTTCTGAATTGGCCATGTATTCGCAAGTAGCGATTTCAGGAGCAATGGCCCGTTCTCCGGTGAGCAGCGCGAATCCGCACGTGCTCTTTCCTTCTGCACTCACCCACCCCCAAAAATCTTGCGGCCTCCGGATTGAAGCCGCGAAAGGAGAGCAGCCGCAATTCGCCAGCGGTTCCGCGCTCTGGAAACAGCATCTGCAAACTTGCGAAATCAGAGTGCATGATGCGAACGGCATCTTCAACGATTCCTTCGTACAACGAGCTGGAGGAGTGCTCCACGCGTTTCAACAAGGCGTTGACTCGCTGCCTCGTACTCCGAATCCTCTCGGCCAAGGCGCCATGGACAAAATCGGCTCTATCGAATGGAGAGGACAATTGTTACCTTCGGAACACATTCCGGTTCGTTCGACAATTGCCTTCCGCATGATTCTCGACGGTCGCAAGCCGCCGCTCGAGCAGCTGTAGCAGCGTGTTCATTCGCAGCAACAGATACTCCAGGTCGGCCATGTCGCTACCCCAGTGAACGTGCTGTTCGAACTTGTCGAAAGCCTCTGATATCGCTTTGCTATTCAAAGTAGGTCCTCCCTCTCACGCGCCGAAATCACACCCGTGGAAGAGAAGCTTTCGCACGCCTAACTTGGCTAAAAGTCTAGCTGAACGTAGTCACAATTGTGACGGCCAACGTGTGCCAGCGAGGATTCCTAAGTCGGTTCTTGTACTCTGTGGCATAAGATTTCGTCCAAGAACCAGGCAGCGGTTTCGGTTTTCCGATCATCTGCAGCTTCCGCTGCATTCCAATTTTGATGATCACAATGGCGGCCGGAAAGCCACTCCTGATACGGGTGACTCCACGCAATCAACTTTTGAGGTCGCAACGATGGAAAACTAAGCGGCTCGATCTTCCGCAACTAGCGGAAGTTCGTCTGTTCAATGTTGAAGAGGAAGCCGAAGATATTGACCTGCTTTGGAGTACCTTCAATTTCCGTACCAGGCGTGTGCCGCGCTCAAGAACGCCATATTTCATATCATTATTGCAATGCAAAAAGAGCCGAGAGGTCATAGATGCGGACATACAGCCCGCTCCGCCAAAATGCCAAGCAGATGCATGATTGCGTTATCAGGATTTCGCAATTCGATCTTCATTGGAATCACGACTGGACCAAGCTCATCCAAGTATGCGCCAAGATTGATTGCATCTTTCTCCGTAGTGACCAGAATGGAGCCGGGCAAATCGGTTTTGGCCGCAGATAGATCCCGCACATCGCTGACACTGTAGAGGTGGTGATCGCGGAATGCGATCTCTTTGCGTACATCGACTCCGGCAGATCGCAAGGCGCTGAAAAATCGTTGGGGACGTGCGATGCCGCAAAAAGCAATGACCGGGGCAGTGAGTTCAGGAATCTGCATTTTCCTTTCGATCCGCCAGACCTGAAATTTGCCTTTGGGCAATCTCTCCGCAGGGAACGCACCGTCGATCACGACTGCATCTGCGCGTTGCAGGGATGCAACAGGGTCGCGCAGTCTGCCGTAGGGAAGCAATTTGTCACCGAGATCTTCGGAATTGAGAAGGACGATGTCGAAGTCGCGATGGAGTTGACGGTGCTGGAACCCATCGTCGAGTAGATGCATTCGGTTCTGCGCTGGTGCTTTGTCTTCGCCTTCGGTATGAAGACCGGCAGCATAGCGGCTTTCACCGACAATCACCGGACAGAGAAGCTTGCGAGCGATCAGCAGTGGCTCGTCTCCAAACTGCTCGGGAGTTCCAGAGGCATCTACCTTCATCACTCCGGAAGTGGAACGGCGATATCCGCGTGAGAGCACATCGATCGCAATTCCCTTTTTGAGAAGCAAGCCGCCTAAGGCAATCACGAAAGGCGTCTTGCCGGAGCCTCCGGCTGAGATATTGCCGACGCTTACGACCGGCCAGTTCAGATGGCGCGGTTTCACGATGCGGCGATCGTAGAGCGCATTGCGTGCAGCGACGACTGCGCCATAGATGCCGTCGAGGATCATGAAGTGTGTGGCATGGTCAACTGCTCGCTCGGCCTCTGATCGCGCGTAATGAGGTCGCAGAGTTTGGCAGCCGTTCGCTGCGTGCTTCCTCGGCCGCTCTCGATGACGGCCCAGGCACGAGCTCCGAGCTGTACTGCCTCATGCGGCAATCGCAATAGCTTCAGCACGCTTTCGGTAAGTTGCTCCGGTTTCACGATCATGACCGCATCATGCGCGAGGAAGGTTTGCACAATGCCACGAAAATTTTCATAGTACGGCCCAATCAAAATAGGCTTCGCGAATTGCGCGGGTTCGAGAATATTGTGGCCGCCCCGCGGCACGAGCGATCCGCCGACGAAGGCGACATCAGCAAGCGAATACACGGAAGCAAGCTCACCAATCGTATCCAGCAACAGCACGCCTCCGCCCAGCGGAGACGAACTCCATGAAGATCGCCGCCAGAAGCTAATACCAGACTGGCGCAGCAACTCGGCAACCGCATCGAATCGTTCCGGGTGACGCGGCGCGAGAACCCCGAGCGCCTGCGGGAACTCACCGAAGATCTTCTTGAAGCATGGCGCAAGCAGGGTTTCTTCGCCTTCGACTGTGCTGCCGAAAACGAGAACCTTCTGATCGGGAGCAATCGATCTTCGCAGCGCGCTCGATAGAGCAGATTCAGGCGGCGCCTTCACATCGAATTTAAGATTTCCGCTAACCAGCACTCGATCGGGCAAAGCGCCAATGGCAATGAGTCGATCGCGATCGACGTCTGTCTGCGCAAGAAACACATCTACATTCCGGAGCACGTCGCCTAACAAGGAGCGAAAGCGTCGGTAGCCAGGAAAAGAGCGGTCGGAGATTCGCGCATTCACCACGACGATCTGCGCACCGCGCTGCTTCGCGGAGTGCAGCAGATTCGGCCAGAACTCGGTTTCCGCAACGATAAGCAGTTGAGGAGCGATGCTCGCCAAATAAGCCTTCACGGCGAGTGGCAAATCAAGCGGTATATAGAAGACGCTCTCTTCGCCGAATCGCTTCCGCGCCAGAGTTTGACCAGTCAGCGTAGTTGTCGAGACGAAGACACGCTTTTCCGGAAATGCCGACTTCAGCGTCTGCACCAATTCACTCACGGCCAACACTTCACCGACAGAGACAGCATGCACCCAGATGGCGCTTTCGCCAGGTTGCGGAAGTTTGAGCCGCGCCGGTACTGAACCGAATCGTTCCTTGAATCCCGCACGATACTTCCCGGCGCGTGCCATTCCTATCAGCCAATAAGGGAGGCTGAGGATCAGTGCCAGTGCGTATAAGAAGGAGTAGATCAGGTACATGAACAAACCGAACTAGCAATTGTAAGGGCCAGAATAGAGGTGTTCACAATCGAACATCGTGGACCAGCGATGAACGAGCATTTTGTCTATCCATGTCACATAAGACTTTGCTCTGAAGCGACATACGATTCCGATCAGTTGGCGGTAAACGTGCGCTACAAATTAATCGGCTCGTTCAATCGGGCGGAGCGCGAGGAGTGCCAGTGGACAAATTTCTTCAGGAACTTCGTTATGGCGTGCGGCAGTTGCGCAAGTCTCCGGCGTTTATGGTGACGGCGGTTCTCACATTGGCTTTCGGCATGGGGGCGAATGTGGCTGTGTTCAGCGTGATGAATGCGGTGCTTCTGAATCCGAGCGGCCTGCATAATCCGCAGGGACTGGTGGCGCTGCGGGCGAAGTACACGCTGGGCGGGATGAATAACATTCCGATGTCGGCTCCTGATTTTCAGGACGCGCTCGAAGGCCGCAACATATTCGAGACGGCGGCGATCATGCAGCCGGGCAGTTTTAATTATGCGGCGAGCGATGGCCAGCCGGTGCGTCTGCAGGCAGCAAGAGTGTCTTGGCGCTGGTTCGATGTCTTCCAGGTGAAGCCTTATCTTGGACGCAACTTCCGCATGGAAGACGACCAGCCGAATGCCAACTACTCCGTGGTCTTGTCTTATCCCACCTGGAAGCAGCGCTTTGGCGGCGATCCAAATATCGTCGGACGCAAGCTGCAACTGAACCAGCAGGCTTATGAGGTGATCGGCGTCATGGGCCCGGAGTTTGGATGGCCGAATCAGGCCGAGTTCTGGACACCGCTGGCGCTTCCTTCGAATCGCTTCTTCGATAAGAACTTCCGCTACAACGAGAACCTGTTTGCCGTGGCGAGATTGCGTCCGGGTGCAACGCTCGAGCAAGCGAATGCTTACCTGAATGTGCGCGCTCAAGAGGTGATTGCGAGTGAAGGCGCGAACAGTTTTGGACAGCGCTCCGGATGGGGTATGTTTTCCATGCCGCTCATGGACTTCGTTGCCGGTGATCTGCGCAAGCCTCTCTTTCTATTGCTGGGGGCTGTGGCACTTGTGCTGCTGATTGCCTCGCTCAACATCGCCGGACTGCAGCTGGCGCGTGCCTCCGATCGTGAGCGCGAGACATCGATTCGCGTGGCCTTGGGTGCGCCAAGTGGGCGACTCGTCGCGCAAGCGTTTTTGGAAAGCTTCTTGTTAGCTTGCGGTGGACTTGCTCTCGGCCTGATTCTTGCCAAGACCGTGATTCCTCTCCTCCTGCTGCTGGCTCCGGAAAATTTGGTGCGCAATATCCAGGTGCAGTTGCAGACACCAGTGCTCTTGTTCGTCGGCGGAATTGTGCTGTTGGCCGTACTCCTCTGCGGCTCCGCGCCGGCGTGGCAGATGACGCGTTTCAAATGGGTGCCGGCGTTGCGCGAGGGTGGACGCTCAGACGGCGCGAGCCGAGCTCGTCAGCGGCTGCGCTCCGCACTTGTCGTATGCGAAATTGCTGTCGCCATGCTGCTGCTGGTGAGCTCTGGACTGCTCGTAAGCAGCTTGAAAAAAGTGCAGCAGGTTCAGACTGGGTTCGACCCTCATGGAGTGATGTCGGGCCGTGTGTCGCTGCCGCGCAGCGTTTACTCTTCCGACGATAAGAGGGCGGCCTTCTATGCAGCTACCCTGGATCAGCTAAGGAATGCTCCCGGCGTAACGGATGCGGCGTGGGCGAGTTCGTTGCCCTTTGACGGCCAGGGTGGAATGGCGTCATTCGAAATCAAGGGACGACCAACTGCTCCGGGCGATCCCGGGCCTCATGCAAACATTCGTCTCGCATCCGCAGGATATTTCCGTACACTGCGTATTCCGATTCTGCGTGGGCGAGAGTTCACTCCCGAGGATCGCGCGTCGACGCAAAAGGTGGCTGTGATCGACGATGCGCTGGCAAAACAATATTTCCCGAATCAGGACCCGCTTGGGCAGGAGATCGGCTTTGATGAAAAGAACCACTATACGATTGTCGGCTTGGTAGCTCACGCGCGCGTCTCGTCTCTGGACTCCGACTCGATTGAAGGCACTTATTACCTTCCTATTGCGCAGACGCCGGATTCAAACTCAGCATTTGTAGTTCGCACGAATCTCTCGCATCCCGAGCAGCTTCGATCGCAGCTGGAGAGCGCGATTCACACGGTTGATCCAAGCCAGCCGGTGTATGATCTGCGCACGATGGAGCAGTGGGTGGACGCATCGCTGGTGAGTCGGCGTTTCCTGGTGGTTCTGCTTTCCACGTTTGCGGGACTATCTTTGTTCCTTGCGGTGCTCGGGCTCTATGGAGTAGTCACTTACATGGTGAAGATGCGGGTACGCGAGATCGGCGTGCGCATGGCGCTGGGAGCGCAGCGATCCGATGTCCGCAAGATGATTTTGAAGAGTGGAGCTGAGCTGGCAGTGATCGGGTCCATTCTGGGAATCTTTGCCACGTTTGTGATTGGGCAAACACTGTCGAGCTTGCTGTACCAAGTGAAGCTTTACAATCCGGCGAATTTGCTGGCGACCTCGGCGCTGCTGGGAGCGGTCGTGCTCATTGCTAGTTATCTGCCGGCGTGGCGGGCTTCAAATTTGAATCCGATGCAGACGTTGCGCGATAACTAGCGCAGCAGACGCAGCTTGCTGCGTCGGCAGTGCCACAAATACAAAACGCTCAGGCTCACAGCTTCTTGTAAACCTGCCCGCCTTTCATCACGAAATCGATCTTTTGCAGCGCGCCGACGTCCTCTACTGGATTACCGGGCGTGGCGACAATGTCGGCAAACTTGCCGACCTCAATCGAGCCAACCTGATCTGACATGTTCAGCAGCTCGGCGGCGTTGCGTGTGGCTGATTGGATGGCCTGCGCCGGCGTCATGCCGTACTTCACCATCAGCGGGAACTCGAGGGCGGGATTGATCTTCCAGTCAAAGCCGCCGACATCAGTTCCAAAAGCTACCTTTACTCCCGCCTTCAGCGCTCGGCGGAAGGTGTCCTCGTGGATCTTCAGCATCTGCAGCCAGACGGGCGCTCCTGCCCTCGCACGTCCTTCGGCGACATACTCGCCAACGTAGATGGTGGGAACGTAGTAGATGCCTTTTGCTGCCATCGTCTTTAAATCGGCGTCGCTGATGTAGTTGCCGTGCTCGATGGAATCGACTCCGGCTTCTACGGCATTGTGCACGCCTTGCAGAGCCATAGCGTGGGCAGCGATCTTGTGCCGCTGGCGATGCGTCTCATCGACGGCCGCGCGAAGTTCTTCGGGCGTGAAGGTTGGAATATCGTCGAGCACGCCATCCGGTCGAACGTAGTAGCTGCGGTCGACATAGACCTTGATCCAGTCTGTGCCGTACGACAATTGCTCGCGCACCGCTTTGCGGACGTTGTCTGGACCATCGACGAGCTCGACTCCATGGGGCACCTGCACCTCGGGGGCATAGCCAAGCAGCGGATATGAGCCGGTAACGTCCATCGCACGACTGGCAACTTTCATCCTCGGACCAGGAACGATGCCGCGGTTAATAGCGTTACGCAGATCGACGTCGGCATATCCGGCGCCTTCGGTTTCCAGATCGCGAATCGTGGTGAAGCCGTTATTGAGCGCGCGCACTGCAGACTGTGTGGCTTGAATCGCGCGATAGGCGATCGACTCCTTCAGCAATTGTTTGTCGTAGTCTTCGGCGGTGATGTCGCCTTGCAGGAGAACGTGAGTGTGCGTGTCGATCAGGCCGGGAAGACAGGTCTCATTTTGCAAATCAATCGTGCCGCTCGGCAGCGGCTGACCAGCGCTGCGAACTCCGGTGATCTTGCCGTCTCTGATCTCGATTAATTGACGAGAGCTCAGCTGGCCTGAGGAAGAATTAAACAAGGAGCCGCAATAGAGATATGTGGCGGACTGAGGCGCAGTGGACGTTGTGGACTGAGAAGCGGTAGACATCGTGGACTGTGTTCGCGCCAGCACTGAGCACGTCAGAAAAAGGAGAAAAAAGATCGCCTTATCCATGGAGGGGCTTTGTATTCGAAACCTCGTGAAATTTCAAATCGAGCTCCGGCGCACTCTTAAGGCCAAGTGGTTGGGGGTAATAGATCGTGGTTACCGTGAAACAACTTGCATAGGAATCGCTAGCGCATTTTCGTCGCTGATTTCTAAGCTTTCGTCCCGGATTGTTGTTGACTCTCTACGAGGCACAACTGAAAATGCTTGCACGCTACTCGCTTAAAGCTTGTTTTGTCAGTTAGTTTGGCACGCACCACGCGGAGCCTCCCCCGGCTCCCAGAGAGTTAAGTATTTTTGGCCGCCGTTTGAACTTGCCTTCCCCGCTGAGGAACATTCATGGATTTTCGTAGGCTCCTGTGTCCCGTTTTGGTTTTTCTTGGTCTCCTGTCGCAGCCAGTATTTGCACAAGTAGTGGGAGCGGTTCCCGGACAGAACATCAACATGGTTTCGGGCATGAGCTTTCCCGGAGGCGATCCGTATCTGCAGCGACAGAACGAATCGTCGATGGCCGTCTCCTCGAGGAACCCACTGCATTTGCTAGCGGGAGCGAACGACTATCGCTCAGTGGACATTCCATTTCCGCCGGATACTCAAAATGGCATAGAAAAGGAAACCGGCGATGCGTGGGTAGGCGTTTTCACCTCGACTGATGGCGGCCAAAGCTGGTCCAGCACGCTGGTTCCGGGCTATCCGCAGGATCAATCCTCTGTTGGGTTAAGTTCTCCTCTCCACGGGTTTGCTGTTGCAACCGATCCCACGGTACGCGCAGGTACGCACGGTCTCTTCTATTACAGCGGCCTCGTATTTGATCGTGGCAACAACGCGCCCAGTGGGGTGTTCGTAGCAACTTTTCAGGATCAAAACAACAAAGGCAATGGAGCGGGTGCCATTCAGCAACAGAAGAATGGAACGGGAAGCCCGTTCCTATATCGGAACGCGACGCTAGTCGACAGCGGAACGAGCGGACAGTTTCTCGATAAGCCCTGGATCGTTGTGGATGTTCCGCGGCCGACCGCCTCCGCCACTTGCTCAGATCCCAATGGCAAGGCCTTCACCAGCGGCAATGTGTATGTGTTTTATACGAGCTTCAACGGATCGTCGAAGAATCCCAGCTCTGCCATCAACGTTGTCACCTCGAACAACTGCGGAGCAAGCTGGAGCAAACCCGTAAAAATCAGTCAGAGCGCGCAGCTAAATCAGGGAACTGTGGCTGCAATCGATCCAGGAACAGGCACGGTCTACGTATTCTGGCGGCAGATCGGAAGTGGCGGCCAGAATCAGCCTGACGCAATCCTCTATGCCTCTTCAAGTAATGGCGGAGTCACCTGGATTACCCAGACTGCATACACGTTTCCCTCCGGCTTGAGCTTCGATGAGTCCTCCGATTCAGGGACCTTTCGTGAAGCCGATCTTCCGACGGCGACTGTAGACGGAACAGGACGTGTCTGGCTGGCTTTTTCGCAGCGAAACCTCGGTCCGTTGAACACGTCGCGAATCCTCGTGACTACGCTGCCCCGCGGTGGCAGCCAAAAGTCTTGGACGAAGCCTTTTATCGCAGATAACAACCCGAGTCCTGGTCATCAGTTCATGCCGGCGTTCACGTTCGCTTATGGGAAGTTGATGCTCGTCTGGTTTGACAATCGCGACGACCATACAAAGGGGGTTCTGCAATGCCCGGCCAACACGACATGCAAGGGCGTTTCTGACTTCGTGGAGATGCGGGTGCAACTAACCGGCACGGGTGGAGTTACAGACAGCCCGTCAGCGATTTTTGCCCCTGCGATCTCAGATACTGGATTGCATGTTCGACATACGATCGACGTTCGTGGCGCGTTAGTCGATCCCACACCCTTGGATAACGGTTCAGTAAGCACACTTGCGTTTCCATCAGTACGAATTTCGCAGTACACCTTCGGGAGCCGCTGCGGAGTCGCTACCCCGCCCGGCACTCCTTGTCCTGACAAGAGCCCGAAAATCATCGAGCAGATGAAATTCAATCCACCGAATTTCCCGATGTTCTCTCACGGCACCAAGCCGTTCATCGGAGACTACATCGATGTGGCCGCATTAACCATGCTCTTCGATCAGACATCGAAGAAGTGGATCTTCAACACACAGCCATCCAATGCTGCAGTCTTTCATGCCACGTGGACGGACAATCGCGACGTTCGCCCGCCTCCGGTGGTAAACGGTGTGCAGAATTGGGCCTTGTACACTGCAGTCGGCTCTAATGGCGGTACAAGCTTTTACGATCCCACACAGACGAAGCAGGTCTGTGTACCAGGAACGAATGACAATCAAACGGGCTCGCGCAATCAAAACGTCTATACGTCACGAATCACTCAGGGACTCCTGGTAGGGGTGAAGGAAAACACCAAACCGTTAACAAACCAGGGCGGTGCGTCCGTTCAGCGTGTGTTTTCGGTATTTGCCAGAAACACTACCAATCAACAAGCGTTTTACCGTTTTATAGCGAACGCGACCGGCGCTGGTCCTTGTCAGACGGATGCTTCCGGCACGACGGCATCGTTTAGTCAATTCAGT
>AP72_2010_repI_A001DRAFT_1000403_pt1 | contig 9997 bp, 8 predicted proteins | sample AmaPasrepliIA001_FD_9535 | JGI IMG/M metagenome (IMG submission 9535)
GAGATAAGTACCTAAAGGATGCCGGTATTGCTGGGCGAAGAATGATCCAAGCTTTCCTTAAGCAGGACTGGGTTGAAGCTTTTAGATGGTCACAGGTTCAGTACATGGCTGGCTTGATGAATAAGGAGGCTGGTAGAATTCTTAAGTCGCTAGATCAATTTAACAGAAAGATGAAGCAATTTAATGCTCGAGAACCTAAGGGATATGATAATCCGCTTGCTGCACCATATATGCCGTATGTTCATCAGATCATGGAGAGGATCAGTGAGCTTAAGGAGTCAACTCGATCAATAGCCGATATACAGGATGCTATCACACAAGGTAAGACCGGGACCTTGGATAAGTTCATCGCTAACAAACAGGCTATGCTTAAGTCAATTGAGGTTCCGGATTTCTTACTTGACCCTAATTGGCGTAAGCCAGTGCAGCAGATGACAGGTGGTGAGTTCGAGCAGGTTCATAGATCGCTAACTAGCCTGATTACTAATGCTAGGGATGAAGGGACGATTTATCGAGAGGGTATGGCTTATGAGGTTAAGGATATTGTAGAAGATAAGATGACAGCCAAGGTAGAGAAGCTTGGTAAGGCAAAGATTGACATAAGTAAGCGTCAGCCGATTAGGTCAGCACTTAGGAGCTATAGGGCACAAAGTCTGACGGCAGAGACTATGTTAAATCGAATTGATCAAGATGATCCTTCAGGAGTCCATAATCAGTTTGTGGTCAGGCCGTTGGCTGAGTCTGCTAATCGTGAAGCGAGGTTACTAAGGTTCTATCAACAGGCCCTGCTTAGAGTTGCTAGAGACCTTACTACCAGAGAGTTAGATAGGAAGGTCGATAACACCCTATTCCGTGATCCTATAACTGGCGATGCGTATGACCTTAGGCACCGGAATGTCCTTGGTATCTTGGCGTATTGGGGCAGTCCTAGCAGTAGGGCCAAGCTACTTGAGGGATATGGGCTTGATGAAGCAACGACACTTAGATGGTTAGAGGAACGAACCACTAAGGCTGACTGGGATAGAATGCAGAAGATTGGCCATCTATTCACTAGGCTGGTTAAGTTAGCCGATAACATGTCAATGGAAATCCACGGAGTACCAGTAGAGAAGATTGATATCGTTCCATTTACCGTGAGACATGGAACATATAAGGGCTGGTATAATCCAATTAAATATAGCAGGTTAGCTCTTGATGAGGAAGGGGCACTTGGGCCTAAGTTCTTAGAGGACGAGAATTATTATAGGGCTAACACTTCTCAGGCTTATACTAAGGCCCGGACTGAGTACGTTGACCTCACTGAATTGAACATGGATATTATCCCTCAACGCATGAAGCAGATGATTCACGATATATCGTTTAGGCCAGCAGTGCTTCAAGCCGCTAAGGTTTTTTATAATCCTAAGTGGCGAGCCTATATGAAGCGGTATTATGGAGAGGAGATTGAGGCTCAGTTTATTCCTTTTCTAAAGGATGTAGCTAATTATACCAACCATGCCAACGACCCGGCCAGCTTTGCTTTGGAGTATCTGAGACAGAACTTAATCAGCACCATGATTGGGTTTAACTTGAATACCGTTATGAAGCACGGTATGACAGCGGGCTTCAACAGTATGCGGGAGGTTGGAACTAAAAGATGGTTGAAGGAGTTCGCTGGCTTGATGATGTCTAGTGAAGAGACAGGTAAGAATAACTGGCAATATGCAATGGATAGAAGCGAAGAGCTTCAGAGAAGGTGGACGAGATGGGAGGAGATGATTTCTGGTAGACAGCGAGACCTGACCCTAATGAAAACTGGCCCTAGGGCAGTTATGACTCGGTGGGGCTCTAAGCCTGTCTCATTCTCCGATATGCTATCATCAGTGCCAACCTGGCTAGCGAAATACAAAGAAGCGTTGGAGCGTGGAGTTGATGAGGGCCAAGCGATATTCGAGGCCGACCGTGCTGTTAGGCGAGCCCATGGATCATCGGCTATAACCAACCTGCCTAATATAATGCGGACCAATGCCTTGGGCAGAACATATACTTCGCTTTATGGATTCTTTAGTCATATGCTACAGAAGCAATATGAAATCGCCTGGAAGGCTAGGGACAGCATTAGAGAGGCTAGAGGCGGTGATCTGACTGCTATGAAGAAGTTCGCGCCTGATATCGTTTGGGGCATTGTATCGTATGTGATAATTCCTGCTGTTGTTGAGGAGCTAGTAACTCCGTATGTGGGTAGTGATAAGGATTCATGGGGTACAAAGGCGGCTAAGATGATAGCCATTGATATGGCTGCGTCATTGATTGGACCTAGAGACTTCGTCCATGGCTTAATGAACCATGCAGAGCCTACAGCTGGAATGGTCGGGACGATGTTTAAGGAATTCCACAAGCTAGGTAGGGATATGTCTAAAGGCACCGGGATGTTTAGCAGAAGGGATGCAGGGAATACTCTACTGCATACAATGATCGTAACTGGCATACTTACAGGCTACACCAATGCTGAAATGGGTAGGGTGCTGAAATTCTATCAGCGATGGATGAATAATCTAGAGCATCCTAAAGGGCCATTTGATTGGATAAGGGCGTATAGGAGTGGAACTATACATCCAGAGCGAAGGCAATGAACCGGCCTATTGTTCTCTCCGGGGTTGCTGTTATAACCCTCTTACTTGCGGTTGCACTTGCTGGATATTTGACTGGAGGCTGGTACGTAACATCAGAGGACTTTGTGCTAGCGAGTGCAGAAGAACCTTTCATACCATCGAAGTATGACGAGCGGCTAATCGAATTAGACAAAGAGGCTATCGACAATGCTTATCGTGAGCAGGTTGAGCATCTAATAGCTGTGTGGTTTAGAGATGCTACTGGTCAGCCAGCAAGGGCGGTTAATGGTGTGAAGCAGGCACGCAAGGCTTATATTGATATGCAGAAGGCATTGGAGAAACGTGAAGAGGACATAGACAAACTTAAGTCACTACAAGGGAGATAACAATGACTGATAAGCCAACGCTGCGGGAAGGCGACGAGGGTCCATTTGTGATAGAGTTACAGCGGGACCTCAACCACCAGCTTCCTAATTGCAACCTTGATATTGATGGGATATTCGGCTCGATGACTGATTCTGCTGTGCGGGATTATCAAGGAACTAGGGGATTGGATGTAGATGGAATATGTGGTCCAGATACTTGGGGTGCGTTGGACAGTGAGGCGCCGCCAGTACCACCGAAGCCGTGGGTGATAAAGCCGCTACCAAGCGCAGATCAAAAGAACATCGAGGACATAGCTTCGACTTCGTCGATCGCTAATTACAGTTGGGACGACCGAGGCAAGGCACCTAGCGGTTATACTATGGGAGTTGCGCTAGCGTTCGCTAATACTTATCGCCAGTGGCAGGNAGGTTATCCGCCGGCGGTAGAGATGGCTAAGGCTAATACACACAATAGTGATAAGGATGTGTTGTCGTGGGAGAAGGGCAGGTTCGATCAGGTAGGAATGGACAACAGTATAGATGGGCCTGACACGCTGCGGCATTTGTGGGTCTATATCCTCGGATTGGGGATGAGAGAATCAAGTGGTGAGCATTGCTGTGGCAGAGATGAAAGCGTTCCGGTTGGGTATTACGGTCCACCATCGGACACAACGGAAGCTGGTGCGTGGCAGACAAGTTGGGATGCACATGGTTGCTCAGATCAATTTGATACACTGTTTGATGACTTCGATAGGGGCGGCGCAACCGGTAACCCGCAAGGCTTTATAGACCCATTCCAAGATGGAGTGAGTTGTTCCAGTAGCCAGTGGGAATGTTATGGTAGCGGCGATGGGTATCAGCACCAGGAAATGTCGAAGAACTTGCCAGCGTATGCGGCAGAGGTTTGTGGCATAACGCTGAGGAACTTACGACAGCATTATGGACCAGTGGGTAGGAGAGAGGTTGAGATTAAACAGGCAGCGGATCAGATGCTGAAGCAGGTGCAGGACTACGTAGATGGAATAGTTATGGTTTAGTAAACTTCCTTGATCCCTTAGCATCGGCCACAGCCACAATCATCTTAGATGTCTGCATTGCCTCTAGTACATGTCTGATAGCCTGGGGTGCCACCCTTTGACGAGCAAAGTTGACTAGCAGATGCTCTGGTAATCCCTTCGGGTGCTGGCTGACAAAGTGTGCGATGTCTTCCATTACCCGACTATCCGGGGTAATAGTACCAACCTGGAAGATAAAGGGCATAGCTAGCTCAGCTTCGATCAGCCAGCCCATCGCTCGATTAAAGTCCTCAACATCGAGCATCAATTCATTCTTGCGATCAATACAGGCTATCATACAAAGCTTCATTAGATGCGCCCAGCGACGGGTGCAATAATGCTTGAGCCTTGGATGATCTGGGGCAGGGGCTTGACTAAGCAACTTCCAGTTATGCATCGCCCTCTTGAAATCCTCTGTAGCTTCAAACTGACCTTGAAGAGTATTGATGACTTTGATATCGTGGATTAAGTCCTTAGGCTTTTCTGATTTAGGGGCATTGAATACATCAATCAACGGTCGCTCATTGGCGTAGATCATTATAACCCTAGACATTAAGCCTTGATCCCATACGTAATCTTTCATCGTGTGCATAAGGTTGGATGGCGTAGAGCCAGTTAGCATGTTAAGCTGTGGCCGCTTGATCGTGATCCTAATCTTAGACACTCGTCGACCTTCGGAATATGGATTAACATCATAGAACTCAACTAAGGCTGCAACTAGGGCTGTATCGTATTCATGCATAAAGGCTGAGAACTCATCTGCAACAATAACCATTGAGTTATATTCTATTGGAGCATATGGGATGTTTGGAAGGAAGCGCTTAGCCTCGGTCATGTAATCACTGAGCGAGGCCCTAGTCATGGAGGTTGCACCAAAATAGATTTCGGGTAGAGCATCTCGAATGATATTCGCCCCGGTTGTAATCGCTCGGCTCTTACCTATCCCTGGCTCGCCTACAAGGAATACATATAGGTTTGGATATAGGTTCCCGCCTGTATCGGCCCATACCTTCTGCTCCAATACCGCAGCAATCATCGTGATCGCAGACCACTTGCGATAGATTGGAGGCGACTCTAGGTTGGAAGTGTGTTCAACGAACCCGTCGATCCAGGAGGGACACTTGCGGCGTCCTGGTCCGTTTATCGCCGGGCTTATACTTCTTAAGTCCGTCTGGGTTTGCTTCGCTGAACTCTCCCCAGTTCCAGCCGGTTTTACAGCCATAGGGGATTGTTAGCGTTCGATCGTGCTTGAGGGGGATTTCATGATACAACCACTTTTGGATCTTGGGTACGATTTCATCTTCTTCCTCCTGTGGATACTGCACTAAAATCGAGTCGTGATTTTGCATTAGCAGCTGACAATCGTTGGCTAACCAGACACGGATCATGCCTTGGTTTACTATGTCAGCTAGTGATCCTTGAGGGTCATAGGCGATCGCTTCACGAAGCACATCGTCAGAGTCTCTACGGCCAAAGAAGCATCGCTTCCGGCCTGCAAAAGATACTAATAGGCCATGTGACCTAATCTGTTCTCCAACCCAATCCCACCACATCTCATGGGCGGGGAAGGCTTTAAAGTATCTGGATTGAAAAGCAATGATGGCCGGGATTTCTATCTTGTATAAGGTACTAAGGGTAACTGCCTTACCCATATAGTTACTGCCATGACCAATGGATTTGCATAGCTTTCGCAATGAGTGATGCCGATAATATGGCTTCTCCGCAATCTCTCTGTCTTTATCTAGATCACCGGTCCAGCCATAATCTGGTTCGCACAGTTTGGATACCATTGTATGAAGGTCGCCAGTCTCACAAGCATTTAAGTAGTCGCCCTTGTGGAATAGGTTCCATTCGATTGCTCCGACTACACGGCTCTCTCCCTGTTCAGCATCAAAGTTAGCCAGCTTCATTCCTTCGTCTGCAATAAAGATTTGCCTAAGGCTTTCCTCAATGTTTTGGAGATTGCCACCAGTACCGAATTCACTAAGAGAAGAACTAAAGCGCCCACTGTTAGTGCCTCCGATATTGTAGGAAGTGCGTATTCTACCGTCATGATCTACCTCTGTCTTAACAACGTCCATTCGCTTCTTTATATCCCGCATTTCTGTAAGATGTGCCACTACAGGCTTAGCGATATCCCATTCTGCTATCTTCTCAAGAGCGTCGCGGTTGACTGTAGCCGAGCCAGTTTTACGATTGATGATCGGAGGGACTTGATAGATATTGTAGAATAATCGATTAAGGTCTTTAGGACTGCGCCAGTTAAAGCCAACGAAGTCGCAGCCTTCTCTAACTATGCGTTCGAGGTTTAGCTCTAAACGATCGAGAGTCTGATAGTATTCTTCGACGACCTCAGCCCTCCTAACCATGTCGATCCTGACGCCCCTTAGGCGCATGTCGAGAACAGGCCCTTGAAGCGCCTTGCTAAAGGCATAGGTGGCAGAGGTTCGACTATCTAATTGAGGTAGCAGAACCTCCAAGACCTCGGCTGTGACACAGGCATCGAGACCGTTATAGACCCAGGCCCGCTCGGTAGGGTTAAGGGAAGTCGGGCCTAGCTTATGGGTTTCTATGATTTTCAATCATCCCTCTTGATAGTTGTCTTGCGCTCCCGCATCTGCTTCCAGCTTCCTTCATCGGTATAGACTGACCCAAGGAAGCCTAGGCCCTTAAGTGCTTCAGGCTGCAAAGCATGATGGAGGAGCATGGTATCTTCGTCGGCATTCATTACTCTGATTCGATAGGCCCGCCAGAGAAAGGCGATATCGAAGAGCCCGTTCTGAAATGTTTTAGGAATTGGGCTCGTGAGAATGTTGGAGACAATACGCCACACCTGACGCTGTACAGATACATTAGGCCAATAAGCTCTACCTGATCGTCTTGGGTCATAGAACGGAATGACGAGGCCAAGGCTTGAGTTGGGGGCAAATCCGATTGTTGTAATACAATCTCCAGCTGTTTCAATATCAACAGCAAGCTTCTCACATGATTGGATATAACATCGGTCGAAGTCACGAATATCCTCCACTGTTGGTTCAATCCAAATTGTACGCTTAGGCCTACGAATTTCAGGATACTCAGCTTCACGCTTGGCCTTCATAAGATCAAGCACTGTGATGGGTCTAAGAGACCATTGTCGAAATATCGCTGCTGGATGATAGGTGGGTAGAATTTTGAAACCTTCGATAGTATGGGATGATAATTGTACGACGCCACGTAGCTTGCTAATATAAGTCTTCCCAAGCATTGCCCACATTGCGGTATTGCCGAGACAGACCACGACATTAGGGTTAGCCTCCTCTAGCTCGTCGGCTAGGCGATCAAGTTCTTTGGCATATTCCTTGCGAATGTAACCGCCCTTAGAGATAGCCGGATAGCCTGGAATACCTTCGTGCTTAAAGCCACATAAGGCTTCAATCTTATTGCCTGGAGGCCGGAGGTTAAACACATTAGTTAACAGACAGTCGATCCTTCTGATACCAACTTCACTAAGCATTCGGTTAAGCTCGTGGCCTGTGGGCCCAACGAAAGCAGTTCGCTCCCGTTCCTCTACCTCGCCCCAAGCTTCGCCGATCAATGCCATTTTCATAATCGGCATTCTTTCTTTAAGGTTAGTATCCACTTGCGCTGCCAAGCGAGGGGCTCAGATGGATCATCAATAGTGAGAATGTTAACCATCTTGGCTAGAAACTTCCGATCCTCTTTAGCAATGCACACAGCAGATTGCTGCTGCAACATTACTACTAAGGCAAGCCATTCATCCGGTGTCATGCGTACCTCAAGGAGTGGGACCAGGGAGCCCCAAGCGACCCCCTGGCCCCTTCGCAGCCGGTTGGAGACTGACAATCTTACCCGGCTACGAAATCTTTATAGTCTTGTCGATGTTAGCGTACACAGACTCGCCATCTTCAGAAGGCACATGCTTGACATGACAGAACACTTGCTTTCCTGGCACGTCTTGCATGCGCTCCCTGATAGTTCTGACATTACCATCCTCGTCCTCCTCGGGGATTTCAAGATCGTTGAGCCACTTCTTGAGCCTCCATAAGGCATCCTCAGTATGGAATAAGGTATGCCTGAGAGTACGATCCCGCAAGGCTATCACATCGCCATTGGCTTTAGTGAGAGCCAGCTTGAGGTCTTCGGCATCAACGTCAAGGTTGTTGCCATCGTCATCCTGAGCAGGTTCCATAACCTGGAGGGTGTACTCAGAATACTCAGTACCCTTACGGGTTGACTTGTCGATACGTGGCAAGCCCTTAACCATGCAGAGATAGGTTCCTACAGGCAAAGGCCTAGGACGAGTAACTTCCGTTGACGGTGTGTCGAGAACGGACTCGAAGCTACGTTCTACTGCTTGCTTAGCCATTTCAAGCTCTCCTTACGGTGGGTTTGTTAACTAGCTGTGGTCTTGATTGGGTTGGTTCTCTCCTCTCTTTGGGTTGCTCACGTAATACCGCAAAGAAGTCTGCTAGGCCTGTATCGATAGGGTATTGAGGGGCCATTGCAAACGGCCTTGGGTTCTTTAATTCAATAGCAGGTGTTGATGTTGTTCTGATAACTCGCTTGCCTCCCTGTCCTGTTTGAACTAGGGCCAAAGAATTGAAGTAGGCCCCTATCCATGTGTCTAAGGCAGAGCCGATAGACTTAGGATAGCCCTTCCTTATTCCCGTCTCACCATCCTCCGAATAGCTAATGTGTGTTATGACTATTACATTAGTTCGAAAGTATTCAGAGGCTAGATTGCCTAAGGTCTTTTCTGTTACTTTCTGAGTATCATAGTAGACTGCTCGCTGGTCATACTTCTTACCCTGGCCAGCCACCATCTGCTCTCGCCAATCAAACGCAGCCTTTGCCATCATAGTTAGGGAGTCGATGACTAGGATTTTATTCGATCCCCACTCAGCTGGATTACTACCGTCTGTCCACTTGTCTAATAGCTTAAGGCCATTAGCAAAGGCTGTGGCTTGGCCAACTATAACAGGCCCTTCCGGACCGGCTTTATATCTGTCACGCAAGGTAACATACTCAACATTGTTCTCTTTGCTTGGACACTTATGTCGAATGAATTGTTTGAGAGAATCCAAGCCATTATCATAGTCGAGGATACCTAACCAGTAGTCAGCCTCGACTAATGAGGTTAGGCCTCCTGTCTTGCCTGATCCTGGATCACCCAGGACCATCATCTTAGTGTATTCATTGGACTGATGTTGACTGAGTAGGGGCATAGGGGACCTCTGCATATAAGTGGATCATGTCATCGGGCTTGACGCTGTGCTTAAAGCCTCGAACGTGTAGAACGAAGGTTGTACCTGGGCCTAGCTTAACTCTGAAGGCGGTTTCTGATACCACTTCTACAACTGGAAACCTCCCGATTGCTAGCATCACCTTGGCTTCAGCGGGTTCCATTGTTCGCCTCTCTCGAATTCTGACTCAAGATACTTTTGTCTGATACCAGGAGCCTTGGAACAAACCTCACGGAAGCGACAACCGCCGTATTTGTCACAGGCGGTATCATTCATGGGCCAGTAACCTGTTTCAGCGTACTCGACCGCACGACGAAGGTGGATTGAGAGATCGTTAAGCCACTCCTCAAGCTGGTCCCTAGTTCGATACGTCATGCCTCGGGTAAAGCGCGAGGAGTCAACCATAACCTGAGCAGCGTCAATGATGATACCCTTGACTAGGGCTTCGAAGATTACCTGACAGGCGAGGACATAGAGGGTCATCTGGTTGTTAGGCTGGTTGTTAGGGTCGAACTGACTCCAGTAGTAATCGCCTGGGGTTGAGGTCGTAGTCTTGTAATCTATTGGCAGGACTTCTTGGTTGTACTCCACAACTCTATCGAGGTAGCCACACAGGACGTAGTTATAATCCTCATTGTCAGTAGGGCCATAGTCGAGGGGGAACTTAAAGTTAACCTCGACTGCCGGCTTACCGCTAGACATTATCATGGTCTTGGCGGGGTCATTCTTGTACTTATCCA
>AP72_2010_repI_A001DRAFT_1000404_pt1 | contig 9995 bp, 6 predicted proteins | sample AmaPasrepliIA001_FD_9535 | JGI IMG/M metagenome (IMG submission 9535)
TTGACTGTATTTGGCGCGAAAGCAATTCGCGGGTAGGGTGATTCGCTGAAAAATCGAATCTTTGAATTGGGATAATCGATCTGAATGATTCGGTCTTTCAGAAAGCTGTAACCGAGCACACCTTGCACAGGTTTACCCAGTTTTTCGCTGATCTTTTTCAGATCAATTACTGCTGCGGCGACCTCGTGTGCGGAAATGGTTCCCAGTTCCACAGTAGCGAGTCTCGCCGGATAAACCGTGGTTGTCTGCGTTCCTCCGCCCGTGGCCGGCGAGCCCCGACTTCCGACGTCAAGACCAAGTTCCCTGGCGGTGCTCACATCAATCGCCGAAGGATCCGTGTCGGTATCCAACAGCATATTGAAAGGACCCTTGCCGCCGACCTTCACCTGGACGACGATTTGGTGCGAGAGGAACTCAAAAGGAACCTCAACCGGCGCCTTCGCGGACTGGGCCACAACGCCGCTTAAAGGCAGCAGTAGCCCGAAACATATGGCGGTGATTTGCTTCATCAAATTGAGACGCGGTGCGCGCTTCACTCCATTTCCTACCGTCGAGCAACCATATGGTACACCGTTTGGCAAGAGAGAGGTTTTGCTAACCATTAATGCCTGGTCACCTCCCGTGGTTTCCGAAGAATCCGCGAAGATTGGCGAGTTATGGGATACGCGCTCGAGTCGTGGCACGATCATTGCCAGTTTCGCGGCGTGACCGGCGACGAAATCAATTCGCCAGTGGTTCTTGAAAAAGCAATTATAAGTTCGGTTGTCATCAGACGACCGTGGGTTGAGGCCGGGTTGTGAAGGGGAGAGCGCGATCCGGCCTCGATTTCTTTTTTTGGGTACGCACGCGTCCCGCGTGTTGCACGCCGGAGGCGTGCGTACCGTTACGGATAAATCAATCCCGCCAATCTCTCCGCCCAATCCTGATCGAGATTCTGGAGAATCACGTACTGTTCGATCGCCGCGTCTCGATTTCCCTGGGCGAGCAAACTCTTACCTAAATTGAAGTAGGCCTTGCCGTAATCGGGCTTCAGCCGGATCGCCTGGCGAAAGGCCTCGACGGACTCGTCGTGCTTATTCAATCCTTCGTAAGCCTCGCCGAGGTTGTTCTGGGCAGTCGCGTCACCGGGCTTCAACAACGCCAGCTGCTTGAACACTTCTATGGCTTCGCTGAATTTCTTCAACTGCACATATCGCTGGCCTAATCGATCGTAGGCCGCCGCGTAATCTGGTTTTAGTTTCAACGCCTGTTTATAGGCCTGGATCTCGTCGTCATATTGGCCTGCCTCTTTGTAGGTCAGTCCCAAAGCGTAATAAGCATCGGCAGCATTGTATGGATCAAGTTTGATCGCCTGGCGGTATGCCTGTTCGGACTCGTGATATTGCTTCAAGTAATAGTTTGCCAACCCGATGTTGAAATAAGACTCGGGGGAAGGGCGAATGCTGACTGCTTTCTTTGAAGCCTCAATTGCTTCAGCGTGCCGGCCCAGTTTTTCATTGCAGAATCCCGCTTGTGCCCAGGCTTCCGTATAGCCACTGTCTGATTCAGTCGCTTTCTGGAAATAGGGCAAAGCGTTTTGACAATCGTCCCGCGAAAGGAACGTCAGGCCCCCGCGAAAATATTCGACTGCTTTAGCGCGCTTGTTACGGCTAGTCGCGACTACGAGTTCGCCGAGCGACTGCTGGGTATTGTCACTGGCCGCGCGATCCAGTTGCGCGATGCGTTCGGAAGGAATGGCGAAGTTCACGCTCTGGCCGCCGGTAATCTGCAACGTTGCCACTCCGATGACCTGGCCCTTCATATTCACCACCGGGCTGCCACTTGAGCCGGGAGAAATCGGCGCGGTGATTTGAATGATCCGGCCAAAGCCTGGAATGTCCCGAACTGCAGAGACGATCCCATTGGTAACGCTGCCTTCCAGGCCAAATGGATTGCCGATGACCACTACGCTTTCGCCCTCCTGGGGCGAGGTGCGATCAAGCGAGAGCGATCGAACCTGGGCCTGCGGCGCCTCAACCTTTAGCAGTGCGACGTCAGCTTCGGCGTCAACGGCCACGACTGTTCTTACCGGAAAAGTATTCCCTGAATTGAGGTGAACTTCCGCGCGGTAGGCGCCGTCGATAACGTGACGATTGGTGACGATGCGGTCTTTATCTATGAAAAAGCCGCTGCCGCGCGACAGTTTATCGCCGCGGGAATCGAAGGTTTCGATAGCCACGGCGGCTGGTTTGATACGGCGTACCAGGTCTGGTAGTTCGTCCTGCGCGAAAGAGCTGTTCAAAGGCGCCAGACAGGACAGTCCGCTGAGGACAATCAACAAAAAACCGGTGTCGAGAGGCACACGCCAGACAGCTTTCATTGCCCTCAGTATAACTCGCGTTTACGTGTTTTGCGCGGGCGGAGAAGAGAAGTTGCGGCGGGCTTCGTCATAAATCTGCAGGCGTCGCCAACGTGACGCCGATTGGTTTCATCACCAGGCTTTGAAAGGCCTTCAATCGCTCGACAGCGCAATACGCTGAATGCGTGCGACGACGTCAATCAGAGCCACGTCTTCGCTCCGTTTTGAACGCCGGTCGAACAATTCGACTTTTTGCTCGCCGATCTTTTTCCCGATCGTGACGCGATATGGAATTCCGATTAGATCAGCATCTTTGAATTTCACCCCGGCGCGCTCATCCCGATCATCAAGCAGCACTTCAACGCCGGCGTGGCGCAGGTCGTCATACAGCTTTTCACCGGACTCGCGCAGTTTCTCATCCTTGATGTTGGTGATCGTGACAATGCAATCAAACGGCGTAAGCGATTTCGGCCAGATGATTCCATCCTTATCGTGGTTCTGTTCGATTGCGGCGGTGATGATGCGTTCCACCCCAATGCCGTAGCTACCCATGATGATTGGGACTTGCTTACCGTCGGCTGTCAGAACGTATGCGCCCATCGATTCGGAATACTTCGTGCCCAGCTTGAAGATGTGCCCGATTTCCATCGCCTTGAAAACTTCCAGAGTCCCGGCATCGCAGCGCGGGCAGGCCTCGCCGGAATTGACCGTCCGCAGGTCGGCCCACTTATCGACTTCGATGTCCCTTTCGATATCAACGCCGCGAATGTGATGATCGTCCCGATTCGCGCCGGTCGTCATGTTGCGCCGCCCCTTTAATCCGACATCGGCGAGGATCAGCAGGTTCTGGTTTACCTTGCGCGCAGATTTTTTTGCGCCCACGCCGCCCAGACTACCGGCGCTCGCCCCGAGCAACTCGCGGATCTCTTCCGGATGGGCCGGCCGTGCGGCGGTAGACGCAAGCGCGTCACCGAATTTAACTTCGTGCAACTGATGATCACCCCGGATTAGCGCCAGCACCGGCCGAGACTCACCGTCAATCGTAGCGACATAAACCAGACTCTTGATTTGGCGACTGGCCGGCACGAGATATGGAGCCCGGGCCAAATCTTCTATCGTCCGGACGCCTGGAGTGGCGAATTCCTCAGGCGCGTCCGGTCCCGCCTCATCCTCGACTTGCTGCAAACGTGACGTGGCTTTCTCGAGATTACCGGCGTAACCGCAATTCGGACAGCTGGCGATCAGATCTTCGCCGGCGTCCGTGCGAGCGACGAACTCATTCGATTGTGACCCGCCCATTGCACCTGATGAAGCCTCGACAATCGAAAACTGGATACCGCAACGCGTGAAGATTCGCTTGTAAGCTTCGCGCTGGTCGCTGAAGGACCGATCGAGACCGTCCCAGTCAACATCAAACGTGTACGCATCTTTCATAATGAAAGTGCGCAGTCGCATGAAGCCGGATTTTGGCCTGGGCTCATCGCGAAACTTGGTTTGAATCTGATACCAGACCTGGGGCAGTTGTTTATAGGACCGAAGTTCGTTGCGCGCGATCGTGGTGAATACCTCTTCGTGCGTCATTCCCAGGCACATGTCTGCGCCTTTACGATCCTTCAAACGAAACATGTCGTCGCCGATCGCGTTCCAGCGGCCTGATTCCTGCCAGACTTCTGCCGGGTGCAGCGCCGGCAGGTAGAATTCCTGGCCGCCCACACGGTTCATTTCTTCGCGCAGGATCTGCATTACTTTTAACGCGATGCGTTGACCCAGCGGCAAATAAGAATAGACACCAGCGGACAATTGACGGACGATGCCCGCGCGCAGCAGCAATTTGTGCGAAACGACCTCCGCATCGGCCGGATCTTCACGAAGGGTAGGAATGAAATATTGTGACCAGCGCATAGACCAAGCATTCTCGCTTAGGCAAGCACTCAGCGCAACCGTGGTCAGAACCGCCTGCGGTAGCGGGCGGGCAAGGCCAGCACTGGCCGCGTCTCGTAAGAACGAATTGGCCCGCCCGCTACCGCAGGCGGTTCTGACATTGCTTCTTGGCCGGGTTGCAGTCGCTGATGTAACATCCTTTTGAAACAACGAGTTCAAAATGAAGATAGCCATCGCCAGTGATCACGCCGGTTTTGCCGAGAAAGAGCGACTGAAACCTTTGCTCAGCGAGCTGGGAATCCAGTTTGAAGATCTGGGCACCACCTCAGAGCAGTCAGTCGATTATCCTGATTACGCGCGCAAAGTCGGCGATGAAGTTGCCGCCGGCCATGTCGAACAGGGGCTGCTGGTATGTGGTTCGGGAACCGGCATGGCCATCGCCGCCAACAAAGTTCCGGGGGTGCGGGCCGCACTGGCCTGGAACGAAGAGACTGCCCGGCTGGCGCGCGAGCACAATGATGCCAACGTGCTGGCATTGGGAGCGCGCACCACACCCGCTGAGGAATTGCCAAAGATCGTGCGCGCCTGGTTCGCGGCGAAATTTGATCGTGGCCGGCACGAACGACGTGTTAATAAGATTCGCGAAATCGAAAAAGAAGAACTCGCGCATCATGCCACACCGTAATTTTTCCGAGACAATTGCACGGGCGCGTCTGCCTAAAAAGTCGAAAAACCGTGCTGGAGTTGTCTGCATGAGCTTCGACCTAACGGCAGAAGTAAAGCCCCGTTAGGGGCGCAATGTTTATAGCAATACAGGCCTCCCGATTCACTGCGCTCCTTGTAGGAGCGCCACACATTGCGCTCCTAAAGGAGCTTGATGAGTTTATCCGTGCAGCATTCTATAAACGTGTCGCTCCTAACGGAGCGAGACCACAACCCTGTCTCAGCCTGGATTCGACTTTTGAGGCAATGCCGGCACGGGATGCTCACCACGTCATGCTCACCTCACCACCGATCCAGACACTCAACACCGAGCGAAATGGAGTGACGGTGAGTCGTCGACTCAGCAATTCCGCTCGATCAAAACCCCGAAGCAAGGACCTATTTACGATAGCGCTGCTGCTGCTTTCAATAACTTTCAGTTGCCAAGGTGTGCCGGCGCAGTCGCCGCCGGACGAACGGCCAAAAACAAAGAACTTTGGTTCCAGTCTGGATAGATTGCAGTGGGATCCTGACCTACAGCAGGCGGTTGACAAGAAACCGCCGGCAAAGAATGCCAAGCGCCCTGAGGATGAAGACGTCGTTAAGGTCGAAACGAGCCTCGTGATTTGCAGTGTTACAGTTCTCGATCAGCACGGTAAACTTGTGCCCAATCTGACCAAAGATGATTTCATCGTCACGGAAAATGGGCGGCCTGAGCAGGTTTATCACTTTTCACTGGGAAATGATCTAAGTGTAGCGCGGACCATCGTCCTGCTGATCGATTACAGCGGTAGCCAGTCTCCATTTATAAAACAGAGCGTTGCCGCTGCTAAGGTCCTGGTTGACAAGCTGGGTCCAAAGGACATTATGGCGATTGTAACCGACGACGTTGAATTGCTGGTCGATTTCACGCGCGACAAGGCCGTCTTAAAGCATGCCTTAGACTCTCTCTATCAAAAATCGAAAAAGAAGCAATATGGCCAGAGCAAACAATTCAGCGCGTTAATGGCGGTGATCCGGGAAATGTTCGGCGCCCAGGACATGCGGCCGATTGTTATCTTTCAAACGGACGGCGATCAGGTCTTCGGCCTGCAACCCTCCACGCCAACACTATTCGGAATGCCGGCGCCGCCCTCAGACGCGGGGCCGCTCGAGCGATTCAGCCTTCGCGATCTGTATCATGCGATCGAACAATCACGTGCCTCCGTGTACACGGTGATCCCCGGAATGCGACACATCGAGACCGGCAATGTATTCAATAGCAGCGATTTGACAGTTGAGCCGTCGGTAATGCCGGTGCGGACGCCACTCATGACCGGGGTCGGTGATTTGATAAGGTGGCAGCAGATGGCGGCTGCCGGCGCGGCGATTGGAGGCTGGACCGCGTTCTTGCAGAAGCCGGAAGATGCTGAGGACATTTACGGCAGAATTCTGGACGATATCAACAGTCGTTACATCCTGGGTTATTATCCCTCTGACAAGACTCTTGACGGAAAACGCAGACGAGTCCAGGTCGAGGTGCGAGGGCACCCTGAATACTCAGTAACCGGACGCAAGTCTTACTTCGCGGCAGCGCCCGATCAATAAAGCTCGAGGACAATTCAAATGGACGATTTGAGGAACAAAAAACTCTCGGAAGTTGATCCGGTAATTGCGAATGCCATCGATAACGAAGTCGCCCGTCAGGCTAACGGGCTGGAATTAATCGCTTCAGAGAATTTCGTTAGTGAGGCCGTACTTGAAGCCGCCGGTTCGGTTTTTACCAACAAATATGCCGAAGGCTATCCTGGCAAGCGTTATTACGGCGGTTGCGAATGGACCGACGTGGTCGAGCAGACCGCCATCGATCGCGCAAAGCAATTGTTTGAGGCCGATCACGCCAATGTCCAACCGCATAGCGGCGCGCAGGCGAATATGTCCGTTTATCTCGCGGCGATTCAATATGGCGATCAAATTCTTGGGATGAATCTTTCGCACGGCGGCCATCTGACGCATGGCCATCCGCTCAATTTTTCGGGATTGAGCTACAAGGTCGCTGACTACGGCGTGGCGCGAGAAACAGAAACGATCGATTACGACGAACTGCAGCGGCTGGCTGAACAGCACCGGCCAAAGCTTTTGGTGTGCGGCGCTTCGGCGTATCCACGGATCATCGATTTCAAACGGATCGGCGAAATCGCGCAGAGTGTGGGCGCGCGCATGTTCGCAGACATTGCGCACATCGCCGGGCCCGTTGTCGCCGGCCTGCATCCCTCGCCGGTGCCCCACGCTGATTACGTAACCACTACCACGCATAAAACGCTTCGTGGTCCACGCGGGGGGTTAATCCTCTGCAAAGAGGAACATGCAAAAGAAATCGATCGCCGGTTATTCCCCGGCGTACAGGGTGGTCCACTGGTCCATATCATTGCCGCCAAAGCCGTGGCGTTTGGTGAAGCGCTGCGCGATGATTTCAAGGAGTACCAGCGCCAGATTCTGGCGAACGCCAAAGCGTTGTGCGCTGAATTGCAGGAGCAGGGACTACGCATCGTTTCGGGCGGCACGGACAATCACCTGATGCTGGTTGATGTGTGGATGAACGGGAAAGGCATTACCGGCAAGGATGCTGAGAAGGCGCTGGAAGCCGCGCTCATCACGGTCAACAAGAACACCATTCCTTTCGATCAAAACAAGCCTTTCGTAGCGTCGGGCTTGCGCATCGGCACGCCCGCGGTGACTACGCGGGGAATGAAAGAACCCGAGATGCGCGAGATTGGCCGGATGATCGCTCGGATCGTGCACGAACCCGAATCAGAAGACGTGCGTAACCAGGTGAGACGCAGCGTGGCTGAGTTGACGGCAAAGTTTCCATTATATGCGAAGCGTTTGCAAAAGCGCGCGAGCGAACGAACTGCGTGAGGTTGGGTCGAATATCTGTCCTGAAATTCGTCGCGTAGCGACGCCTGAATTTAGGCCGGCCTTTCAAGGCCGGCTTAGCGTTGACAAAGAATATTCGTCGCGTAGCGACGACTGAATCGATCGAACCGGTAGTTGTTAACTCAAACATCCGTACGTGACGAATCGTCCTTGGCGCCCATTACCCGGCTTTAAAATCTCGACCTGAATTCAGTAGTCGCTACGCGACGAGACTTGATTGCGCTGCTTGTGCCGGCCTTGAAAGGCCGGCCTAAACTCAATCGTCGCTACGCGACGGAATGCCGCCGGCCGCTTCTATGGACGTCTCAACAAATCATCTTCTCACCCTGCTCAAACAGACCTTCGGCTTCGATTCGTTCCGGCCGTTGCAGGAGGAGATCATTCGTGATGCTTTGGCGGGCGTGGATGTTTTTTGTTTGCTGCCCACGGGCGCGGGCAAATCACTCTGCTTTCAATTGCCGGCACTCGCCCGACCCGGATTAACAGTGGTCGTCTCGCCGTTGATTTCGCTGATGAAGGATCAGGTTGATGCGCTCACTACGAGCGGGGTGGCGGCGACATTCCTCAATTCCACACTGAAGGCAAACGAAGTGGCAGAAAGGATGCTCGGATTACGCGACCGTAAGTATTGCTTGCTATACGTCGCGCCGGAGCGGTTGATGTTGCCGGGCTTTCTGGCAAACCTGAAAGAATGGCCCGTGAACCTCATTGCGATTGATGAGGCACATTGCATCAGTGAATGGGGTCATGATTTTCGTCCTGAGTACCGGCAACTGGCGCAGTTGCGCGATCTATTTCCGCAAACACCGCTGATGGCGCTGACTGCCACCGCCACCAGGCGCGTGCAAACCGATATCGTCAAACAACTCCGTTTGCGGCGCCCAAGTTGCTTTGTTGCCAGTTTCAACCGGCCCAATCTCACTTACCGGGTGCAGGCCAAGCAAAGTTCTTACAAACAATTGTTGAGCTTTGTGAATCGACATCGGTCGGAAGGCGGCATTGTTTATTGCCAGAGTCGTAACAGCACCGAGGCTCTTGCCGCGCGGTTGAAAGCAGATGGCATAAGCGCGGAGCCTTACCATGCTGGACTGGACGCCGCCAGTCGCGCCCAAAACCAGGATCTATTTCTGCGGGATGAGGTGCAGGTAATCTGCGCCACGATCGCCTTCGGAATGGGCATCAACAAACCCAACGTGCGTTTCATCGTGCATTACGATTTGCCGAAGAACATTGAGGGCTATTATCAGGAGACTGGGCGCGCCGGCCGTGATGGACTCCCGGGCGAATGCCTGTTGCTGTTTAGTGCCGGCGACGCGGTCAAATACTCAAAGTTTCATGATGAAATCTCGAACCCGCAGGAACGGGAAATCGCCCGGCAGCAGCTGCGGCAAATGGTCCAACTGGCTGAAAGCGCCGAGTGCCGTCGCGTCGCATTACTGCGCTATTTCGGAGAAGAGTTTAAGCCTGAGAATTGTCAGGCATGCGATAACTGTCTCACGCCGCGTGAAACTTATGATGGCACGATCGAAGCGCAGAAATTTCTGTCCTGCGTCTATCGCCTGCGCGCGCAAAGCCGGATTGATTTCGGCATCAATCAAGTGGTTGAAGTATTAACCGGATCAGACACCGAAAAGGTTCGCAAGTGGGATCATCAAAAGGTTTCCACTTACGGCATCGGCAAAGATCGCAGTCAGCACGAATGGAGACTGATTGGCCGGGAGTTGGTACGTCAAGGATACCTGAAGCAGTTGGTGGACAAATTTAACGTGCTGGAAATCAGTGAGTCTGGGCTGACCGCGCTGAAACAACGGCAGCCAATTCATCTGGTGAAGCCCATCGCCACGCCGAAAGGAAAGAAGCTTCGCGAGGAAAAAGTGAGGCGAGTGTACGCGGGCGACATCGATTATGACCAGGTTCTGTTCGATCGGCTTCGTCGTCTGCGCAAGAAGCTGGCTGATAGCAGAGGGGTCCCCGCTTACATAGTTTTTTCCGACGTTTCGCTATATCAGATGGCCCGGCATTATCCCACCAGTGGAGCGGAATTCGCGCGCATTAGCGGCGTCGGAGAACGGAAACTCGCGGATTTTGGACAAGCGTTTATTGAATCAATTGCGGCGTATGTGCGAAAGCACGGGCGGCGGCAGTTTGATTAATGAGA
>AP72_2010_repI_A001DRAFT_1000405_pt1 | contig 9992 bp, 6 predicted proteins | sample AmaPasrepliIA001_FD_9535 | JGI IMG/M metagenome (IMG submission 9535)
CCGGCGAACACTATCGGGAACTGACGGAGGAGTTTGGCACTCCGTACTACACGCGCATCGATGCCCCCGCCACAGCCGAGCAGAAAGCAAAATTGCAAAAGCTCTCCCCAGAGGCGGTCAAGGAATCGGACCTCGCAGGCGAGCGAATCACCGCGAAACTCACTCGGGCTCCAGGGAATCAAGCTCCGATCGGAGGATTGAAAGTCGTCGCTGAAAACGGCTGGTTTGCGGCTCGGCCTTCCGGCACCGAGAACATCTACAAAATCTACGCTGAGAGCTTCAAGAGCGAGTCGCATCTGAATGCGATCGTGAGCGAAGCTGAGGAAATGGTGAACAGCGCACTGGAGTCCGGAGCGCGGCAGTGAGCACTAACGGCTTTGCCGCCCATGTCCCTCCCTTTCCTCCCGAGTACCGCGCTTCCGGCTTGTTGTTACATGTCACGTCTCTGCCTTCCCCATATGGAATCGGTGATTTGGGATCGTCCGCCTTTTCCTGGGTGGATCGTCTCCACTATGCCGGTCAGAGATGGTGGCAGGCTCTGCCCATGGGTCCGACCGGTTATGGGAATTCTCCGTATCAGTCGATGTCGTCGTTCGCGGGAAACGCCATGTTGATCAGCCCCGGTTGCCTCGTTCTCGAAGGGCTATTAAAAGCAGAGGATTGCGAAGGTGACTTTGCATCGGACGTAGTCGACTACCAGTCAGTAATCCCCTTCAAGAATCGTCTCCTGGAAAGAGCATGGGAGAACTTCAAAGCTGGGGAGCGCACCGATCTGCGGCCTGCATACGATAAATTCTGCGAGCAACAGAAAAATTGGTTGGAAGACTACGCCCTATTCCGTGTGCTGAAAGCCAAATATCATGACGCTTATTATCTCGATTGGCCGGATGAGTTGGTTCAGCGAAAGCCCGAAGCACTGGCTAGCGCGCGGCAGGGGTTGGCAACTCAGATCGATCAGGTTCGCTTTGCACAATTCCTCATCTTCAGACAGGCTGATGCGCTGAAAGACCACGCGCATTCCAAAGGCGTTGGCCTCATCGGGGATCTCCCATTCTTTGTCTCCCCAGATTCGAGCGATGTTTGGGCGAACCCAGAGTTGTTCCTGCTCGACGAGCAACGCCGGCCGCGATTCGTCGCTGGTGTTCCTCCTGACTATTTCAGCGCGCAGGGTCAGTTATGGGGCAATCCCGTGTACAACTGGGATGCCCTTCGTGCGACCGGCTATCGCTGGTGTATAGAACGCCTGCGCGCTCTACTCGCTCACGTAGACGTAATTCGTCTCGATCATTTCCGCGGATTCGCAGCCGCGTGGCACGTTCCAGCCGGAGCGCCAACAGCTCAGTTCGGACAATGGGTTGAGGGGCCTAGTGCTCATTTGTTTGAGGCACTTCGCAAAGAGTTGGGCCGCCTCCCGTTTATCGCCGAAGATCTGGGCATCATTACTCCAGACGTGCAAGCAGTGCGCGACCAATTTCAAGTGCCGGGAACCAGGGTTCTGCAATTCGCCTTCGACGGGCATGCAGATAATCCTTATCTTCCGCAGAATTTTGTCCTCAATACGGTCGCGTATACCGGCACTCATGACAATGCTCCCACTCGAGAGTGGTATGAGGAATTGCCGGACTACCAGAGACAGAACTTTTGGAGCTATCTAAAGCGCGCTCCTGGTTCGACTCCTGAAGCCGCTCAGGCCCTCTTGCATCTCGCGTGGTCGTCGGGAGCAGCGCTGGCAATTGCTCCGCTGCAAGATCTCCTCAACCTCGGCTCAGAAGCTCGAATGAATGTACCTGGCCGTGCCAGTGGGAATTGGCGCTGGCGTGTCCGAGAAGATATGTTGTCGCTATCTGCCTTTGAGTGGTTACAGGAGCTGACAGTGAGTTCAAGGCGCACCAATCGCGATGTTGCGGTTCAAGAAGCAATATTTCAGCATGCCATTTCTGGACAGGACGTCTTGTCGCAGCCCTAAACCTCACCGCCCGCCGGCATACCTCGAAAGCGGTAGTAAAACAATCCTCAAGTGGGGGATTCGTTCAGCTGCGTTTCGAGAGCATTCTTGCGAAGCATCTCTTTTGGTCCAACCATCGGATCAACTGAGCTCAGGCAAGCACCGTGAATCCTCGCCACGGTTAACGGAAAATCTGTCTTAATTTTGCGCTTCGTGTTTTTAGGCTGAACCTCTACGAGAGGTGGTTCCGTTGGTTGTGTCTGACTGCTGCGTCCTATGCCAGCGGTACATGGAACGAGCAAGCGTGGATCGAGTTGGAAGATGAGCGAGACAAAGCAAATTCGCGTTTTCAGCGTTGACGATCATCCTTTGTTGCACGAGGGCTTGGCCACTGTTATTCGACATCAGTCAGACATGCTGATGGTGGCCGAGGCTTTCAACGGACGAGAGGCTATTCAGCGTTTTCGCGAATATGTTCCCGATGTAACGCTCATGGACCTGCGTCTTCCTGACATGAGCGGAATCGACGCGATGATCGCAATCCGTTCAGAGTTTCCTGAGGCCCGCGTCATAATGTTGACTACATTTGCCGGCGAGGTTGAGATTCAACGGGCTCTCGAAGCCGGGGCTCGCGCTTACCTCCTAAAGACAACCCCTCCCAAACAACTTGTGGAGGTTATTCGAGACGTGCACGCGGGTAAGCAGCGTATGCCGCCGGAAGTCGGAGCCCAGGCGCCCAAGCACGATGTTCAGGAACTGCATGCGCAACGTGAGATTAAACAATTCTTCCGTGCCAAGGAAGCAGCGCAAGAAGGAGAATCGTTTCGTTCCTCGGCTAGCGAAGAGCCATCGCGTGGATGGTTTTCAACTTTGTTCCGAAAAAAATGAAAATGAGCGCGCCAGCCGAAGCTTGATTCCCAAACCGGTGTCGTCCTGTTCGGAAGCATCTTTGTGGAGAATTTCAAACCTTCAATCGGCAAATCACTGCGGCCGGCACGGAATCTTCAACTTGCGGATCCGATAAGCCAGGGTGGTTCGTTTCATTCCGAGTCGGGCTGCTGCGCCGTTAGGTCCGCCCGTTACCCAGTTCGATTCCTTTAGGGCGCGCAGCACGTGTTCACGCTCCATCTCTTCCAGCGTGCTGAGATTGCTGCAAGCAATCTGCGTCGTTTCCTGCTTCAGTTCCTCCAAGGGAGCCCTGAGCGAAGTCCCTGGCGAAAGAATGACCGCTCGCTCGATGAAGTTCTGCAATTCCCTGACATTCCCTGGCCAGGAATAGTTGGTAACTACTTCCATAGTTCGTGCCGGAATCGTTTCAATGTGCCGATTCATTCGCCGCGCATACTTGTCGACGCAGTGGCGAACCAGAAGCGGTATGTCTTCGCGACGATCACGTAACGGAGGAACCGTTAACGGGAAGATATGCAACCGGTAGTACAAGTCGCTCCGGAATGTTCCCTCTTCTACCATCTGCTTCAGGTCCCGGTGTGTCGCGGCAATCACGCGCACATCTACTTGTTGGGTGCGTGTACTGCCTAGACGCTCAAATTCCCGTTCCTGCAGAACTCGTAATAGTTTGGATTGCAGTTCGAGTGGAATGTCGCCGACTTCGTCGAGGAACAGGGTTCCCTTATCTGCCACTTCGAAGCGGCCAGGCTTTCGCATGACGGCGCCGGTGAAGGCGCCTTTCTCGTGCCCGAACAACTCGCTCTCCAGCAGACCGGAGGGAATGGCGGCACAGTTCACTTTTACGAAAGGTCTGTCACGCCGACCGCTTAGATTGTGAATAGCCCTTGCAATGAGTTCCTTTCCGGTACCCGTTTCTCCCTGAATCAGTACACCAGAGTCAGTTGGAGCCACAACCTCAACATTCCGCAACACTCGTTGCAGAACGGGACTTCGGCCCACGATCTCTTCAAAAGATGGTTCGCTCGGCAGCTCGTCCGCATGGTACGCGGACTCTCCACCAAACTCCTGTTTCAATTTCTGCAATTCGACATGAAGGAAATCGTTTTCCAACAAAACCGCGACTTGGTTCGATACTTGTTCCAAGTAGTCCAGTTCATCCTGACTGTACGCGCGATCGTCACGTCTACCGAGGGCTATTAACCCCAAAATCCGATCTCGCGCTACAAGGGGCAGAATGCAGCTATTTAGGGAGTGTAGTGTCGTCGCTTCAGAGTCGGCTGCGCCGTTCTGGTCAAGCTCCTGTGCTTTACCAGTCCAAAGCTTTCCGACAGAAAGCGCATGTTCCCAAAACATCTGACCTAGAAGCTCAGCTGCTTCCTTATCTGGAACAGTGTCAGCTGCAGCATCAAACGCCGACATCTCAAACTCAGCAGCATCGGAATGCGATTTCCCAACAATCGCCAAATCGCAGTTCATCAGCTGACGAATCTTGACAGTCAGCTTTGGCAAGACTGAATCGAGTCTTGTGTTGCTGGCGGGGCCACCATTGAGGTCGGCAAGTAAGTTCAGTCTCGCGGTTATGGACGCGATTGACCTAAACGGGAGAGGCGCCTTTTCAAAGTGCGGTGTCTGAGCTTCCGATTCTTTCACCGGTTGATCGAGTACCACGGGCAACAGGTTCCCCAGAAAACATCGCTGCGGCGTCAAACTAAATTCAATGGCGCTCACGGAAATCTCCTTTATTCAGGACTGCGATCATGGAGCTATTTAGCAATACGATGATGAAGCGGAGTTGATTTGTGAACAACCCTAGATGGAGGTCTTTTAGGGTCACAGCATGATGTGACGATGCGATACCACTTCTGAGGCAAAGTAAAGTCCCTCAGAATGTGGGATTTGCGGCCCTATCTTCCCTCATTGGCAAAAACGAATCTGAGAAGTCTGCCAAAACTTCGCCACCTGCCAAGTTCGTCGTGTTCTCGCGACTGAAAACTCACACGCAGAATTTTCCGCCTGAACGTTTCTCAACTCGCAGTTGCTCAATGGCTTGAGTCGATCCACAGCGGGTCCGTGACGATTTGGGCACGGCATTGCACTTACCCTCGCCGAAAGAAAAAAATCATGCGAAGTATTGCACTCAACATTTTGTTCGTATCGACGCTCTTTTTTCACTGCTTCTCCCAGGATGTCTCGGCGAAAGCGGGATCAATTCGGGGTGAAGTGGTCACGAAAACCACAAACGGACAAACTTCCGTTTTCCCAGGTGCGCATATCGTCCTCCGGGGACCCATAAATAAGGAAGCGCAGTCTGACGCACAGGGAGCATTCGCGATCGACGGTCTTCCCCCAGGAATCTATGGCATCGACGCGAGTGCTCCTGGTTTGACCGCGTCCCTCATAGTGGATGTAAAGGCCGGTGCAGCTTCCGCAGTGTCGGTAGAATTTACTGTTGCCACTGTCACGAGTGCAGTAACTGTAACCGCCAGCCAAGCTCCCCCGATTGAAGAATCTGCGCAGAAGACAACGATTGGTCAGTCGACGATAGACGCTGCGCCCAATCAAAACGAAAAAATTGAAGATCTGCTCCCACTTGTGCCTGGAGTCGTGCGCGGCCCTGACGGACGTATCAACATGAAGGGCGCTCAGGCTACGCAAGCCGGCTGGCTAGTCAATTCAGCGAACGTAACCGATCCGGCAACAGGCGGCCAGGCAATGACTCTGCCGATCGATGTGGTCTCATCGGTACAGGTTGTTTCCAATCCCTACGATCCCGAATACGGAAAGTTTACTGGAGCCGTTTCCAGTGTTGAAACCCGCACCAGCAACCTTGACAAGTTTCACTTCTCAGTCCAGAACATCATCCCGCGACTCAGAGATCGGGATGGTTCTGTCGTGGGGATTGGGGCATTCACGCCGCGGACTACCGTTACCGGACCGATCATTAAAGATAAGCTCGCGTTCACCCAGTCTTTTGAATATCGCTTTGTTCGCACGCCGGTAGAGAGTCTGCCGCCGCTTCAGCGCGACATGAAGCTCGAGAGCTTCGACTCCTTTACTCAATTCGATTTGAAGATCAACGACAAACAGACGGCAACTCTATCCGTCGCGGTCTTCCCGCAAAAGCTCGACTATCTTGGACTGAATACTTTTGCGCCGCAACCGTCCACGCCAAACCTGCACCAGCGCGGATATCAGATCTCGGGCCAACATCGCTACGTCACAGACTCAGGTGGTCTGCTGAGCTCGCAGGTCGCGTACGAAGACTTCGATGCCGACTTGTTTCCCAACAGTCAAGATCCATATCGCCTGTTGGTTGAGACGACCCAGGGAGGATTTTTCAATCGCCAAGATCGTGGCACTAACCGAATGGAATGGCAGGAGATCTACCAGCCCGCGGCGAAGCATTTCTGGGGCGACCATCAACTGAAGGCCGGCTTGGATTTTTCGCACAGCGCTTACGACGGCCGGCAAACGTTCATGCCAGTGGACATCGTGGGTGTATCGGGATCGACTCTCGAGCGAATCGAGTTTGGCACTCCTACTGCGTTCTCCGTTCACCAAAACGAGTTCGCATGGTTCGTGGGTGACACGTGGGCGGTTGCGCCTCACCTCACATTGGATTTAGGTCTGCGCTTTGATACTGACTCGGTTACCGATGGCACGCATACCGCGCCACGTGCTGGTCTAACGCTCGCGTTGACGCGGGATCGCAAGACTTTGTTAAAGGCCGGAGGCGGATTGTTTTACGATCGCGTTCCTCTGAACGCTGCGGCCTTTACCGAGTTCCCAAATCGGACAATTCTCAGCTTTGATTCGGCAGGTCAGACCATTTCTACAGTCCCGTACTTGAACGTAGTTACGGGCGGAATCAAAAACCCGCGAAGTGCGTCCTGGAATGTGGAACTCGATCGGCAGATTATCGATCACCTGCTTGTGCGAGTCGCCTATCAGCAGCGCAATACATCTTATGACCTGGCGATCTCGCCGCTCACAACTGCAAACGGCAGCTTCTTATCGCTGGCGAACAACGGACGCGACTTCTATCGCGAGTTCCAAATTACCAGCCGCTATCAAATCGGTCGGCACACGATCAATGCTTCGTACGTGCGTTCCAAAGCCACAGGCAATTTGAACGACTTCAATCAGTTCTTTGGAAATGATCCGCAAGCAGTGATTCAGCCAGACGCTCGTGGGCCTTTGTCATTCGACGCCCCCAATCGGTTCTTGTCGTGGGGAGAGTTCGTCGGCCCGTGGAAAATCACTTTCATGCCGGTGTTAGACATCCACACCGGATTCCCATATTCGGTAGTCAACCAAACGCGCGATTTCGTCGGTCCACGTAATAACCAGCGATTTAACACTTTCAACTCGTTCGATGCTCAATTGCTCAAAGAATTCAGAGTGGGCTTCCGGGGTAAAGAGAAATCGGTGAAGGTTGGGTTGGGAGTTTTCAACCTTTTCAATCACTTCAATCCACGCGACGTACAAAACGATCTGGACAGTAATCGTTTTGGCGACTTCTTTAACGGTCCGCCACGCACTTTCAGAGGAAAGTTCGTTTTTGGCTTCTAGCGATGAAGACACTCGGATCAAATTCGAAATCCCACGACGGTGGTAGTGCCAAATGAGGAAGAGCAACGTAATTGTGGCGATCGTGGGAATGGGCCTATTTGGATGGGTGATCGTGCACGCTGGGCCCACAGCGATTGGACTCCAACTCAAGGCCCTACGAATCGCGCTACCCATTGTTGTGGTGCTCAGTCTGGTTCGCCTGCTGTTGCAAACGCTCGCCTGGTCTGCCGCTCTGAAGAATGAAGGCGTGGACGTCGGAATCGCAAGACTCATGGGAGTTCGCTTAGCCTCGCAGGGCATGGGTTATCTGACGGTGTTCGGGCCCGTTGTGTCCGAGCCAATGAAGATCAATTTGTTACGCGCTCCCGTAGATGCAACCGCGACGGCTACGTTTCTCGATAACGGAATTTACTGGTTCACGACCGCGCTCATCGGGATTGCGGGTTGTGTGTGCATCAGCCTCATGAAAGCGCAAGCTGGGACCTCTGCTCTGGTGCTCGCAATCGTGTTCGCGCTCGTGATGGCTTTCATGGCCCGCCGCAAAGCTGTCTTGGCGAGCGTGATTACAGCCTTGGGAAAAAGATCCCCATCATGGCTCAATCGCGCCGCAAAGATTGAGTCCGCTATCCGAGAACTACGCACGCACACACCGGAGCTCGTTGGCCGGATGTTCTGGCTTGCAGTAGCCTGCCAGGCGCTCCTTCTGGCAGAAGTGGCAGTCGTTCTCTGGTGTCTGCGTCTTCCAATTCATCTGATTACGGTTTTCGGCATCGAAGGCCTGACACGTGCGGTCAAGATGATGACGGGATGGGTTCCCGCACGTCTCGGCGCCGATGAAAGTGGCGCAATGTCAGCCTTCGCCGCCTCTGGTCTCTCCCCCGCATTTGGTCTCACGCTGGCTCTTACACGGCGTGCACGCGATCTCTCATGGGCTTTGGTGGGATTGGCGTGGCTCGCGTTGAAATCTCAGGCTCCAAAAGAGAACAAGACAGAAACCCAAGAACTCTTCGAGGAAGGAACATTATTGTGCAAGTCATTATCGTAGTTCCGGAACCCAAGTCGTGCGGCGAACGGCTGTCCGATCGAATCGCGCGCAAGATCTGCGGAGTCAGCCTGCTGGAAAGAACACTGGTAACAGCGCAACGCGCTGGTGCCACCGATATCCTCTTGATCTGGCCGCAGGGCATGCCGATGAGGCGGACCCTAGCATTTCTTGATTCGCCGCGGCTCAAGAAAGCAGGCAGAGTCAGACTCTTGTTGGCAGATGGTTTTGATCCAAATGCTGATTCAAGCTGGGCAGCATTGCAGGATCGGCTTGAGGATCGATTCGTTTGGTTACCTTGGAACTGGGTCACCTATCCACGAGCATTGGCAAAGAATCCCGATGCGGAACAAGCATTTCTGAACTGGGATGTGCCGGCGTGGATCTCAAAAGCCGCTGTAACCGTCGACGTATTCCCGAAGTCCCAGACAGGTCCTGCCCCACTGCCCGAGGGCGTCGCTGTCACTTCTGATCAAAGTGCCAAAGCTGCGGAGCGTTTTCTAGTCGTCCACTCAGGGAAGGTCCTCGACGGAATTCATAGCACATTCAACCGTCGCTTGTGTCGTCCAGCGGTGAGGTGGCTTTCGCACACGCGTATTACGCCGAACGCCGTCACATTCGGGGGGGTACTAGTCTCCATCTTCTCCGGCATTGCCTTTGCCCGAGGGAATTACTGGTCGTACGTGGCGGGAGCGCTGCTCTGCTATCTCGCAGGATTATTCGACGAAATGGACGGAATGTTGGCCCGCATCAAGTTTGCCGATTCCCCATTTGGCACCTGGTTTGAGGGCTTTGCAGACGGTCTGAGTTACCTGCTTCTCTTTGGCGGCATCACCATCGGCCTGTATCGCCAACACGGCACATACGAACTTTGGGTGGGCGCCGCGCTGCTGATCGGTACTGTCCTATCGGTTGCCATTACTTCGCTCGGGCGCAAGCTCGCCACCAGCGCCGACAAGCCAAATGAGTACCTCGGAAAGCTGTATCAGCGCATGGAAGAAGACTCGTCGAACTGGATTTCACGCGCTGCACGGCAGGCCCAGGCATTTCAGAAGAGAGGCGTCATGGTCATCTATGTCGTCCTCTTCACCGTGCTAGGTGGACTGCAAGTCCTTTTTTACCTTGCAACGATCGGCAGCCATCTCGTTTGGACACTTTCGCTTTATTTCAGCCACAGATTCTTTAAGCCAGCAACGCCACACATTTCGTTGCAGCAAATCCAGACCACTCAGGAGGCATCATGAAGGCGGTAATTTTGGCGGCAGGGCAGGGAACTCGGATTCGGGCGGTTCATGGGGAACGTCCCAAGTGTTTGATTAACTTTGAGGATAAAACAATCCTCGACCATCAACTGGAAGGTTTGATCGCGAGCGGTATTAATGAGATCGCCATCGTGGTCGGATATGAGAAGCAGCAAATCATCCGCCACGTGCAGAAACGATTCCGGCGCCACACGCCAAGGATTACGTTTATCGAGAACCCGGCATTTGCCATCACGAACAACATCTATTCGCTGTGGCTGGC
>AP72_2010_repI_A001DRAFT_1000406_pt1 | contig 9985 bp, 7 predicted proteins | sample AmaPasrepliIA001_FD_9535 | JGI IMG/M metagenome (IMG submission 9535)
GGGAGCCCNAGGTTATCGGTCAGCACTAAATGGACGGTNCCGCTGCCGGGGGTAAAGTCCGCCGTAGCACTCCCATCAGAGGCCGTGAAGGATTGCAGAGCNGCGTAAGCGGAGGCAGAAAAAGCGGTCACCCCAGCCACCGCACACGCCACCAGGATGCGCCTGCCTGGGAGCAATGTTGAGGATTTCATGTGATACCTCTCATCGTTGCGAATTTAGTTGCGAATTAAAACGTCCTCGCCGAGAAATCTCTCGCGGTAGAGAAGCCTCTCGCGGGTCAGCACGGATGTCCCCGCCAACCGCTCACTGCCTAAGGAAGAGCCTCCCTTACGCATGCGAGTATGCAAGTGGTTGGCTCAGCAAATAAATCGATCTAGCGACATATCTTTGTATATCCGTCGATATAGGGAANATTTATGGTTGTTGGATTTTTGCCCGGCAACCGCCGCGCCAATATGCAAGAAATACGTGGAACGAGTCTGACCCGGGACGAATCAGCGCATGGCGGGCCGGCGGAACGGCGCGGCGAGCGGCTCGCCAACGAAGATACCCTGCCCAGGCATCGCGACGCTTTTCCAGTACGCCTCGATAAGCGTTTCGCCGCGGAGGTAATGGTCGATGACAACCGCCGGATGCGGAAACTTCTGCAACATGTCGCAGGGTTCCACCACTGTGCCGTAGCTCCCCGTCGCGCCCGTTTCCAACCAGCGCAGCACGCTCATCTGCCCACTGTCGGTCAGCATGCCGCCTGTGGAGGTAAGGTGGTCGGCAATTGCGCCGGGCACGAAGCGCAAGGTGTTCAGTGCCTCTACCTTGGCCACCCCAGTGAAGTAGAAAAGAACGTCCGTTTTGTCCCGCAGCGCGTCTTCTCTGAGAAGGCGCACGTGCAGGCGGCTTTTGAACATTTGCGCGACCATCGGAAACCAAGTGCTGCGCACGTTGCGCGCCTTATCCGAAGTCGAGAGCAGGTACGCAGTGCCTGACGGGAACGACCCGTCCGATTCCAGGCCGCGGTCGATGAGCGCCTTGGCTCGCTCGAACGACACCGCGGCGATCGACATGGTCGGCCGCAGCTTCAATTGTTTAAACGGCAGCGAAGCTGCTGAATCGAAGTAGGGGCTGGTCCGCGTGGGCTTGCAACCGTCGGCGCAAAAAGCGCGATCGAAGCCGAAGGCAAATGCCGTCGTGATCGACATGCACTCCACGCGGTAAGGCGCTGCCCACGTAAGAGCATAGGCCTGCACACCGGGAAGCGTTTGTCGATCGACTTGCGCCTTGATTGCATCAAACTCTTCGTGCTTCAGCACTGTCCTTGCGCGGCGGAAAGCTGACCTTGATGTAGTTCTGGAATGAAATCCGCCGGCGCGCGGCGTAGTAGTCGCCGATCCTCACGCTCAATGGATCGAGGGTATTCACGACGACCGCGAGCTGCAGTCGATCGAGTGCCAGAGCCGGAACGGGCAGGACTACGCAGACGCTAAAGGCAAGACAAAGACACCTGTGGGGCATGAACCTTGGTCGCATCCCGGACTTCGATCTCGACCACGCCGAGATGACACAAATGTCGTTCGAACGGCGGCGGATTCCAACGGCCGTAGGCGTAGGCAAGCCCCTAGAGTTTCGCCAGGATGCTCTTGGCCTGTTCGATGCCCGCAAAATTCACCTTCGCATCCAATGCCTGCTGAAGGTGAGTCTTCGCTGACTTCATATCGCCTTGCTGGTACATCGCCATCCCCAGATGGTATTGGAAGACCGGGTTGCGCGGGGCGATAGCCGCGGCCCTTTGCAAAAGAGACAGGCCGCGCTCGGTTTGCCCCAACTTGAAATACACCCACCCCACGGTATCGACGAACGAAGGATTGGAGGACTGCTCGAAGCGTTTTGTCAATTCCAGCGCCCGCTCCAGGCTCGCCCGGTCGCCCTTCGCGTCGGTGAGCAACGAAGCCAAGTTATTGGCCGCCACCTCATCATCGGGTCTCCTTTTCAAGAGTTTTTCATATTCGACAATCGCCTTGTCGTTATCACCAGCCGTCTGATACGACTCCGCCAGTCCCTGTGAAAGCACCCGGTCCCCGGGGTTTACAGTGAGCCCCTTCTGGAACAGTTCGATCGCGGCCTTGGTGTCGCCCTGTGCCAGGCGCAGATTCGCGAGGCTCCAATAGGGCCCAGGTGCCTTCGGATTTGTCTCAAGCGCCTTGCGCAATTCCGCCTCGGCCTGGCCATATTTCTTTTGGTTCGCATAGATATCGCTAAGCAGGATATGGGGAGCGAGTTGGCCGGGAGACGCCCGAAGCGCCTGGTTTAAGCGGGCAATGGCCTCATCCGTTTTGCCCTGCGCCAGCAGCAGATTCACGATCGCCGCAAGAGGCTCCGCCGCGCCTGGCGCCTTGGTTGACGCTGTTTCGAATTCGGCGATGGCCTGGCCGGATTTCTTCTGCGCCTCGTAAACCAAACCGAGCTGGTAATAGCCGATCGGCTGCTCGGGAGACACGGCTTTGAGTTTGGCAAGAGTGTCCTCGGCGGCGCTCCACTCCTTCCTCGAAACATGGATGTCAGCCTTCATTTGAAGCGCGCGTATGTTCTGCGGATCTTCGTCGAGCGCCGCACGCAATTCTTTCAACGCACCGCTCTCGTCCCTGATGGAAAGGAGGAAATCCGCTCGCGCGACCCGCAGGTTCGCATTGTGAGGATACCTTGCGATCGCATTATCGAGCACATCTCTCGCCAGTTGTGGCTCGCCATTCGCCATGTGCGCGCGGGCCAACAGACCGACGATCTCGACCGAGTCGGGATGGTCCTTCAGCAGCGCACGCAGATCGGCAACTGCAGACCGGGCATCGCCTCTGGCAAGCGCCATCTGCGCCCGAAGCTGCAGGGCGTCGCTGTCCCTGGGATTCTCCTTTAACACCTCCGCGACCAGCTTGTCCGCCTGCCCGGTGTCGCCAGCTGCTATCTTGAGGCGCGCCAGACGCGCTCTCGCGCGGAGCCCATCGGGCGCCGTCCTGTCGGAGGCGATAATGTCCTGATAGGTCTGTTCGGCCCGATCGGGCTTGCCCGTCAACTCGTATAACCGGGCCAGACTGAACTGCAGTGCGTAGCTCTTGGGCTTTGTTTTTATCGCCGACATCAATTCCTTCTCAGCCTGCTCCGGGCTCTTCTTGGCAGCGAGAAATTCGGCCAACAGAAGGTAACGCTGAGAATCCTCGGGGTCGGCCTGAATAGCGTCCCTCAATGTTTTTTCCGCTTTGTCCAGCTGGTTGGTGCGGGTGTAGAACTCGGCCAGGTTGGAGCGATAGGCGGTCTTCGCCGGATCAATGGCCACCACCTCCTGGAGGATCCGCTCTGCCTTGTCGAACTCCTTGAGCTTCATCAGGACCAAAGCCAGGTCGATGCGCAGAGAAATGTTCCTCGGGCTTGCTTTTACGCCTTTTTCCAGGACATCCTGTGCCTTCCTATCATCGCCCTGCCTGCTGTACAGACCGCCGAGAAGGCTCACCGCATCGCCCTGGCCCGGGTCGGCGGCTACGGCCCGACTGGCCTCCTGGATGGCATCGACCACGTCCCCCTTGCGCGTCATAACCGCTGCCTTCAGGAAAAGCGCCCCTGGGTGGCCAGGCTGCTTGGCGAGGATCTCGTCCGCTATTTTTTCGCTTTCATCGACACGGCCGGAAAAGACATACAGCCGCCCTAACCTCACCTTCGCGTCGATCATGTCAGGCTTCAACTCCACTGTCTTCACGTAGTCGTTGAAAGCGCTTTGCCAGTTCTGCTGCTCCTCCTCTATCCGCCCGAGCAGGTAATACGCCTCGGCGTCCTTGGGATCGATCTGCAGAACGTTTCTCAGTTCGACCCTCGCTTTGTCATAGTTCATCTGTTCGTAATAGGCCTTGCCCTTGTCCATGTGCATGGCCTTGCGCTCTTCCTTTCCTCCGCATCCACCGCTTGCAACCGCTACCACTGCAACGAACGCGAGGACGGCTACCTTTACTCTGGATCTCATTTTCTTACTCCGGATCATCGCTTGGCGTAGACAGGGGAACCCAAGGTTTGCCCAACCGGGCCTGCGCCGGGGTGACGTCGACAGCTACCTCATGTCCAAGTGGTCACGTCCCCATTATTCCTCTGACGCCTAACACGGCCAGCGTGCCATAGGTGGTGAAACGCATGACGTCCCATCGCCGCCAGAGATTATCGAGGAGCAGCTCGATGCTGTAGAACAGCACGATCACCATCGCGACGCCAATGCCTAAATGCTCCACCTTGAGATTCAAATCGGGCAGGTTCGGCACGAGCACCGCAACAAAGATGACGAGGAAGTCCATCGGCGTTATTCTGAATCGCTCTTTGCCGACTCGAAAGGCGACCGCCACAGCTGCAGCCATCGCGGCAAACAGCACGTTGCGATAAAGGCTGAGATCAGCCAGGAAACCAGGCTTGCTCTGAACCAGGTAGACAACACATATCGCCGCGACGTAGGCGCTCGCCCTTTCGACGATATTAAACGGCTTGTGGCGGTACCTGAAATAGAGCGCCAGGTGCACGACCAGCAGCGCAAGGGCCAGCGCGCCTATATCCGTCGGAACGGTCGCAACAAATAGCGCTCCCAGAAAAAAGAAGACCGGAACGAAAATCATCGCGGAATAGAACGCTCCCTTCAACAGCCGCTGATCGCGCCGCAACCACTGGATCCATCTTGGAATTACCAGCATACCGGGCGCACGAGCATCGCTGTGCAGGCGCCAGCCTATTGCGGGAGCCAGCTTGAGGAAACCAATAAGAGCCACGCAGAACAACCCGTACAGCGAAACAATCAGCCAGTCCGATTCGAAGCGCAAGAAATACGCCCCGACGATCAGGCTGGCCTGCAATAAGTAGATCGCGAAAACCGCTTCGTAATGGTCGAAGCCCAGGGCAAGCAATCTATGGTGGATGTGCTTCCGGTCCGCCACGAAGGGTGACCGACCTTCGTACATCCTTTCGGCCATCACCATGAGAGTATCAAGGATCGGGAGGCCCAGGAGCAGCAATGGCAGGGCGGCGCTCAGCGCCGTATTGGCTTCCTGCGTAAGGATGATGGCCAGCACCCCGGCACAAAAGCCCAGAAACTGGCTACCGCCATCGCCCATGAATATTCGGGCCGGGTACGTGTTAAACCGGAGAAAACCCAGGATACTGCCTATCACGCTGACCGTTGCGAGAAGCACGAATCCTGCATCCGTCGTCATGTAGGCCAGGACAGCGATGGCCGCCAGACTGAGCAGCGTAATCCCGCCCGCCAGTCCATCCAATCCATCCGCCAAATTGATTGCGTTGGTCACGCCGACGAGGGCGAATACCGTTAACGGAATGGCGACGTATGACGGCAGAGGTTGGAGTCCGCCGAAGGGCAAATATCGGATCACTACGCCGCCATACAGAACAACGACCAGGACTGCCGCGATTTGACCCAGAAACTTTATCCGGTAGTCCAGGCGTCTGATATCGTCCCACACGCCGAAAAATAGAATGATCGCGACGCCGCAGAGAAAGGCGACCCCCTGCGCTTGCAGCTGCGCCCACATGACTATAGGCAACACGGCACCCGTTGCCATCGCCAAGCCACCGAGACGCGGCATTGGCACCTTGTGGACCTTGCGTTCGCTGGGAATATCAGCCGCGTGAAGCGACTCCGCCAAACGCGCGAGCGGTGGGATTAGCACCATCGTCACAAACGCGGCGACGAGAAAGCTGAAGAAAAGGGTCACTCAGGCATCCCGGCGAACACCGGGGTCAAAGTTGCAGCCGGGATAGCGAAGCAGCAGCCTAATCGCGCCCCGGCCTGTGCCGGGACGGCGACCACTGGGCGCCGTGTCATCTCGGAATGTAGCTCTCCAGCGGTCTGCTGACACTCGCAGCGAATGCGCTCAATCGCGCGTCTGCCTCCTGCTCGTTCTGGCCGGAGCCGACACGGGCCACCAGACGCACGAGGGCGCCATCGGTGCGATTCCGGGTAAGTGCGTCCCAAAAAAGATACCACTTCACCAGATATTCATTGGTAATGATGCGACCTCGCTGCTCGAACCAGTAGTAGACGAGCTGCTTGCTGTCGCCTTTCTGGATCAACACCCGGTTGACCCGCAAAGGTTGCCCCGCGATGCGCACGCCATCGACGTCGCGTTGAGTCAAGCTTGTTATCTCCCACCCTCCGCCGGGGATGCAAGAGCGTGGAGAATGAGCCGATTCTCCCTTCCGCTGCGAAGCATAGTACGCCACATAGAAATTCACCGGGGGCCGATTGTCGCCAACGAAATCCGCGAGGATATAGTCGTCCAACTTGAGCACATCGAGCTCGCCTGGATCCAGCCGCCCTGCCGTGCCTCGCCACGTATCCAGACTCAGCGGAAACTCGTAGAAATTCTTGCGCGGCACGGACGCCTCGACCCGCGGCGGCAAGGTTAAGGACAGCAGCGCCACCACCGCCAACGACAGCACCCCTCCCAGAAAAGGCTTTGGTATTGGCCGATATTGAAACTGTTTGCCAGCCACTGAAGGCGGCGAGAATTGAAGGCTAAACACCTGGCTCAGCGACCTTCGTTCCCTGCCGATCTTGGCCAGAACCCACATTTCGATGACGAGGACCGCGGTGCAGGCCATGAAGATCGCCCAGCCCTCGAAATCGTGAAGGAAGCCTTCGGCCATCGATATGCCACGCCGATCCACCAGAACACCGATTGCGCCGATTCGAAAGCTGTTCATCAGGATGGTAATCGGAATAGTCGACAGGAATATGATTGCGCGCTTCCAGAACGCGCCGTTATACATGTAAGCGGCGATGAATCCCAACGCCAGCAAGGGAAACAGGTAACGCAACCCGCTGCAGGCTTCGGCAACCTGCAATTTATAGTTACCGAGATCGATTACATTGCCTTCCAGGAACACGCTGATGTCGAATAGCCGTATTACCGAGACGCCGATCCGCGAAGAGATCAGCTGCAGCTCCGCCGAGAGATTCTGGTAGAGGAAGTTCGGTAGCGGAACCATGAAGAACAGTATCAACAGCGGTACTGAAATGACCTTGAATGCGCGCCATCCCATCAAAGCCAGCATCAGGCCCCCCAGCACCACCAGAAACGAGTACTGCACGATGACGTACAGCGTGCTGAGCTCCCCTGCAAGATACATTGCGATGCCGGCGAGCACGATCAGAAGCCCGATCCAGGATCCGGTGAAGGGCATTTTCTCGAGCACATGTTTCTTCCGCCAGACGAAAAAACCGGCAACCAAGGGCAGCAAGAAGCCGTGGCTGTACTCCTCCCGCCCAGACCATTCATGTGCCATCAGCTTCAGGCCATCGTAAAAAACGGCCAGCAACAATGCGGAGGCCAGCACGATGAGCATCCACATCCATGGCGCTCCCTTCCATGCAACCGGTCTGATCTCGCTCGCGAGACTCATAGCATTTTCAAATTGAAGGTGGCAGCGCTACAGCCTGTAAAAGCCTGCCGCGAATCGGCACTGGGTGGGTAACTAAAACCGCGTTGCGTGACGTAACCTCTTCAGCGCAGCGCTGATAAGGCCCTTTTTATTGTCGCCGTCTGCCTCGTTGACCTGCCGCGCGAACCACTCGGTAACGTCGTTATCAGACTTCGCTACTCCGCTTCCCTACTCTATATGAGCCGCTTCGTGGACGCGTTCTTCTATCCAAGCATACGTTTTGCGAAGCCCATCGATGAGCGGTCTGGAAGGCTTCCAGTTGAGCTTGCGTTCGATAAGCTTGTTATCCGAATTTCTGCCACGTACACCCAGTGGACCGGGTATGTGCTTCAGCGTGATTTTCTTTCCAGCGACAGTCATGATCATGTTGGCCAGGGAATCGACGGTAACCATTTCCTCCGAGCCGATGTTGACTGGTCCCGTCCAATTCGACCGCATGAGGCGCGTCGTACCCTCCAAGCATTCATCGACGTATAGAAATGACCGAGTCTGTTGACCGTCGCCCCAGATTTCTATTTCGTCGCGATCGTTCGCGGCAGCGATCTTCCGGCACAATGCAGCGGGAGCTTTCTCTCTCCCACCGGTCCAAGTTCCCTCCGGCCCAAAGATGTTGTGATAGCGGGCAATCCTGACCTCCAGGCCGTGATTGCGATGGAACGCCAGGTAAAGCCGCTCGCTAAAAAGCTTCTCCCATCCGTAGTCACTGTCCGGAAGCGCAGGATAAGCCGAATCTTCGGATGTCTTCGGATTCGATGGATCCATCTGATTGTATTCGGGGTAAATGCACGCTGAGGAGGAATAGAAAATGCGCTTGACCCCGCTGCGACGGCACGCTTCCACCAGATTCAAGTTAATCAGTGCGGAGTTGTGCATTATGGCGGCATCATTGTTGCCGACGAAGACGAACCCGGCGCCGCCCATATCGGCCGCAAGTTGATAAACCTCGTCGAACGCTTGATCAACCGCTGATCTGCAGATGGCGACGTCTCGCAAATCGCCCAATGCAAAGTCATTGGCCTCCGTCTCGGCGAACTCCGGGTACTTCAGGTCGACCCCACGGACCCAGTAGCCTTCTTTTCTGAGCCGCCTTACCAAGTGACTGCCGATGAAGCCGCCAGCTCCACAAACTAAAGCTTTTTTCATAACCACCTCTTGTCGCGGACCTGTCCGATCCGCAAGCGTTCCGTCGATGAAAAGTCCCGAGAATTATTTCCTGAAAACCTGGATCCGGTCTGTGTCGAGCGTAAGTCCGCAACGGCTAGACGCCCATACCGAAGACATGCCGCCAGACCACCAGGGCGACGAATTTCGGCGCCGAGACGAACGTGCGGCGCCACATCCGGCGCGGTTCTCTCGCTAACCGGTAGAGCCATTCGATGCCCAGTTTGCACATCCATTGTGGCGCCCTCGGATTGGTTCCGGCGTAGAAGTCAAATACCGCGCCGATCGACGCGATCACCGCCGCGCGAAGCCGATGGCGATTCTCTTCTACCCATTTCTCCTGCTTGGGCGCTGTCATGCCGACCCACAGGACGTCCGGGTCCGCCTTCGCGATCGTCTCGAGCATCGCCGAGTTAGCCGCGGCAGACCAGCTACCGAAGGGTGGAGATAGTATGCCGCAAAGCCTAGTGTTCGGAAATTCGACTTTCATCCTAGCTGATATTTCGGCCAAAACACGAGTCGAGGAGCCGAAGAAGAAAACCTTCGCCGCGCCGCGCTTTTCCAAGGCACGCATGACGGAGAAGAAATAGTCCGTGCCTGTAATCCGGGGTCCTACATTCACGCCGGCGATTCTGGCCATGAGAGTGACCCCAACCCCATCGGCGACGACGAGGCTGGCGTTGTTCAGCGCCCATCTGAATGCCGAATCCCGTTGCGCGGTCACCAGAGCGTGGGGGTTGGCACAGGCGAAGGCGACGGTCGGGCCGCGACGCTCGACAGCGGCAATCGCCTCGGCGGTAGCGGCCTCCAAGGATTTCCGGTCAACTGGCACGCCAAGCAACATCCCGGCATCGCGAACGGTCATGATCTCCTGCCCACGGCCTCGGCAAAGTCGGCGCGGGCTCGGTCGTAGATCTCGAGCAGTTGCGAATAGTTTCGGTTCGCGGTGTATTTTTCCTCGAACAGCGACCGGGCGGCGCGACGCATCGCCTGCAGGCGTGGACGGTCCGCCCTGAGCCAGTTGAGTCCGTTGACCAAAGCTCCGGCGTCCCTCGGCTCGAACTTTCTTCCGGATGCGCCGTCCATGACAATCTCGTCCAGACTGCCGATTCGGGATGCTAGCACCGGCGTCCCGCAAGCATAGGCTTCCAGGACAACCAGCGGAAAGTTTTCGTAGCATTCGGAAGGAACGATTTGGACCTCTGCGGCTGCGATCACGTTCAAAACATCCTCGCGCGGCCGTAANCCCAGAAATTCGATCGCCAGGGCATTGCGTCGCGCTTGCTCCTCCAATTCGCTTCGCAAGGGGCCATCACCCAGTATCTTGAGCGGCAATCCCTCGACGCGCCTC
>AP72_2010_repI_A001DRAFT_1000407_pt1 | contig 9945 bp, 9 predicted proteins | sample AmaPasrepliIA001_FD_9535 | JGI IMG/M metagenome (IMG submission 9535)
CGTTTTCTGCAGTTGTTTGAAGATCGGGAAGGCGCGCTGTGGGTTGGCAACGAGCTCCAGGGCGTCACGAGATACAAGGACGGAGTTTTCACTACCTATTCGACCGAACACGGATTGGCAGTCGGGCTCGTTTACTTTCACGAAGACGCGAGCGGGAAGCTGTTGGCTAATCTCAATACGGGCAGTGTCAACGCTGATTTTCAATGGACGGGGGCGAGTTTTGTACCTTACCCGCCTCCGGAGGGCGCCCCGCCCAACAACATCCTCTACAGAACTCCGAATGCAGTTTGGTATAAGGAAGACGGGCACTTACGAAGACTCGAGAACGGCCGGTTAACGGTTGATTTTCCTTTCCAGCTGCCCATAAAAAGAGTTTTTGAAGATTCGGCGAAACGATTGTGGATCGCTGTTGACGGAACGACGACGCTCTATGAACTCGCGGACAACCGAATCAAGACCTACTCGACCAAAGACGGTTTACTTGATGCCAGATTTTACGACGCGTTTGAAGATCGGCAAAAACGTATTTGGTTCGGCTCGATCGCGGGGTTGACTGTTTTTAGCGACGGCAGGTTCATCAGTTATCCGGCCGGCGACGGGCTTGCGCCTGGTGCAGCGATGTCCGTCTACCAGGACCGTGAAGGAACGATTTGGATTGCATCGGCGGGCGGATTGACTCGCGTGACTGAGCGCGTGGTGTCAAGCTTTGCGACCCGTGACGGTCTGGCAGCAGAAAACGTCTACCCGATTTACCAGGACCGCGCTGGCAGAATCTGGATCGGTTCCTGGCTCGGCTTGACTGTATATGACCACGGGATGTTTGAGAATGCCGGCAAACATTTTGGATTGACGGAAGCCAGAATCACGGCGTTCCACGAAGACCTCAAAGGCAATCTCTGGATCGGAACCCTGTCGGACGGGGTTTTCCGAATAACAAACGGACAGGTCACACGCTATCCACCCCAACAACCACCGGGCTTTCAGGTGCGCGCCATCTCCGAGGACCACGAAGGTAACGTTTGGTTCGCAGCCGAAGGCGGTCTGGTCAAATTCAAAGACGAGTCATTCACGAAATACGCCGACGCACTCTTGGCTGGTCCGAATTACACGGTTAATGAAGATCGAGAGGGGCGGCTTTGGATTGGCACGACCAGGGGGCTGGTCATTTACCAGCACGGGACGTTCACGCCAATTAAAGAAAAAGACGGCTTTGCGGGCGGGATGGTCCGGGCCTTCATCGAAGACGCGGACGGTGTGTGTTGGATCGGGATGTACGACACCGGTATGTATCGTTTCAAAGACGGAAAATTCACTCACTACACGACCAACGAAGGCTTGTTCGACAATGGCGCGTTCCAAATTCTCGAGGACAATCAAGGCAGTTTTTGGATTAGCTGCAATCTCGGGATTTATCGCGTGAAGAAATCCGAACTGAACGACTATGCCGATGGGCGCGTCAGAAAGATTACCTGCATCCCCTACAACAAACGTGACGGGATGCTCAACTCCGAATGTAATGGCGGCGTGCAGCCCGCAGGGATCAAAGCGAGCGACGGACGTTTATGGTTTCCGACGCAAGGCGGCGTGGCAGTGATCAATCCGGCCGCCGTGCCCCTCAATTCCGAGCCGCCTCCGGTGGTCATTGAATCTGCGAGTGTCGACACCAAAGCTGTGGATGTGAAGGGGAAGATCCGGATCGAGCCGGGGCAGACCTATCTGGAGATCCATTATTCCGGTCTGAGCTTTATCAATCCTGAGCTGGTCAAGTTTAAATACAAGCTCGAAGGCTCGGACGAAAACTGGACGGATGCGGACACACGCCGCGTGGCGTATTACACGCATCTGCCGCCCGGAAATTATCATTTTCGCGTACTGGCGGCGAACCGGGACGGCGTGTGGAATGAACAGGGTGCCGCATTGGAAATTACCGTGCTGCCGCAATTCTGGCAAACCTGGTGGTTCCTATTGCTGGCGATGGCTTTGACAGCTGCCATCTTCTATTTGATCTACCAACAAAGAATCAGGATTCTGAAACGCACTCAACAGGCGCAGGAAGCGTTCTCGCGACAGCTCATCGAATCGCAGGAGGCGGAACGCAAACGCATCGCCGCAGGATTACACGACAATCTCGGCCAACATCTGATCGTAATTAAGAACTGGGCTTCGCTCGCGTTGAATTTTACCGACAAGACCGCCCCTGTACGCGAACAACTCGATGAGATTTCGACGACCGCAGTGCAGGCGCTAAACGAAGTCCGCGAAATCATTTACGACCTGCGCCCGCATCAGATAGAGACCATCGGCTTGAGCCGCACCATAAGATCGATGACCGAGCAGGTTGCCGCCTCCTCGGGCATTGATTTCCGGGTTGAGTGCGACGAGCTGGAGAATATTTTCTCGCCGGAAGATGAAGTAACCTTTTATAGAATGATTCAGGAGTGTGTCAGCAACGTAGTCAAACATTCGCGAGCCGAACGCGCCGCCGTTCGGATAAAACGGAGAGCCGACGAGATCGAAGCCGAAGTCTCCGATAATGGTCGAGGATTCGTAGCCGAAACCCAGCCGCTTCCTGAAAAGGCGGGTGGCTTTGGGTTGAAGGGGCTTAGTGAGAGAGTGCGAATGCTCGGCGGAAACTTTTCGATTCGGTCAGCGCCGGGGAAGGGGACGAGGATAAGCATCATCATCGAGACCGAAGGGCAGATCAGGATATAGGGAGAAGAGGAACTGTGATCGATCATACCGACTTATGGGTGCTGCGATCAGGCCAGAAAGGGATCAGACTAGATGAGTAATTCCCCTTCGTCCGGTCCCTCTTTATCACCTTCGGAGATCACAATTGTGATCGCCGATGACCACCCGGTTTTTCGACGCGGCTTGCGTACTATCATTCAATCCGATCAGAAACTAAAGATCATCGCGGAAGCCGACGATGGCAAAGCGGCGCTTGAATTGATCATTCAATCAACACCTGACGTGGCGGTGCTTGATGTCAACATGCCGCAGATGACCGGCTTTGAAGTGGTGCGAGAACTCCGTAAAACCAAACTGGCCACTGAATTTATTTTTCTGACCATGCACAAGGACGAGGCGATGTTCAATACCTCGATGGATTTGGGCGTGAAGGGTTACCTGCTCAAGGAAAGCGCCGTCGAAGATATTACGGAGGGGATTAAAGTCGTCGCCGCCGGCGAGAATTTCATCAGCGCGGCGCTGGCCACATTTCTCTTCAATCGCAGCCGCCGCAACGCTACTTTCGTTGCCGCTAAACCTGCCGTAAGCGATCTTACGGTAACCGAACGTCGCGTCCTCAAAATGGTTGCCGACGACAAAACCAGCCGCGAAATTGCCGACCAGTTATCCATTAGCGTGCGCACCGTCGAACGTCACCGCCAGAACATCTGCGACAAGCTGGAGATCCACGGCAGCAACGCCTTGATGAAATTCGCCCTAGCCAACAAAGAACAGCTGCAATAGGCTCGGCAGGCCAATAGGTAATAGCACTTGCCTAACATTACGTAGTCCTACGCACTAAAAATACGTAGCGCTGCGGATACCCAGCTTCATGTTCCTCCGCAATAATCCGGCCCGCTTTAGAGGGATCGCGAACCGAGGTACTTGAGATTGGGTCTCAAACTTTTAATCGTTGATGACAAAGCTCAAGTTCGCAGAATGATCCGGCGATTCCTTAGCGACTTGGCCGCAGAAATCAGCGAGACCGACGACGGCGAGAGCGCGTTAGATGCCTACGCGGCCTTCCTGCCGGATTGGGTGTTGATGGACATCGAGATGAAGCACACCAACGGCATCGTCGCGACGGAGAGGATTAGGGCCGCCTACCCGCAAGCCAGGATCGTGATTGTCACTAATTATGACGACGAAAACCTGCGCGAACGGGCGACGGCAGCCGGAGCCTGCGCTTACATCCTGAAAGAGAATCTGCTTGCTTTGCGCAGTATGTTGATGACAGACGCAAAGAGTTCTGAGGCACAAAGTTAGTCGCCGATCCGTTCTTGCCGAGGTGGAGATGTATCCGGTAACAGGAGACAAGATGATTAAGAGAATCCTATTTGTAGTGCTGCTGACGATCGCGTGCGCAGTTATCGCGACTGCTCAAACCGCCGCCGTGAAAACCTATTACAACACGAAACTCAAAGTCGGCCTTAAGTACCCAGCCAATTGGAAGCTGACGAAAGAAAAACCTGGCGAGGGGGCGGAATATAACCTCGCGTCGGTCGATCCGCCTGCTGCCTCATTTCGAGGGCAGTTGCAGGAAGCCAGCGTCGGTCTGTGGGTCGCCGGGGAAGTGAAGCCTGACAAAGATGTCTGTATGACCTTCAAAGACCTGGACTCGGACTGGCAGCAAGACAAGACGGTCACCAAGCAAGTCGGGGAGCTGACCTTCTACCACAAGACAAATGAAGACGGCGGCGCCGGCACGTTCAAAACTACCAATATCTACCGCATCTTCCACGGCGGTCAGTGCTACAACCTATCGTTCGAGACGTTGGCAAGAGCGCCACAAGACGATCGATATGTGAAAGCCGTGAATCGACAGTTTGATGCGATCCTGCGCTCATTTTTTTTCGGTAAGTGAGCGTAGTTCGGATGCGGCTTTTGTCTAACCCGTGACTGATAAAAGGAGACTACGATGATTAAGAGTATTCTGTTAGTAGTGCTGCTGACAATCGCGTCAGCAGTCGTCGCGACAGCTCAGACCGCCGCCTTGAAGACCTATTACAACAAGGAGAGCAAAGTCGGATTTAAGTATCCGGCGGCCAAGTGGAAGGTGGCAAAGGAAGAATCGCAATACTGGACCGGCGAGGAGCCTGGATTCACCCTGCTAGCTGACGTAATGCGCAATGACCCTGCACTTCCAGGATCCCTGTCACAAGTGGAAGTGTCTCTTAAAACGGCCGCGATCGACGAGGCGACGTGTACCGCTATGAAAATTGAAAACTTTAACACTGACGATCCGGCGGCAAAGCCGACTGCGAAAAAGATCGGCACGCGCACCTTCTATCACTTAACAGGCTCTGACGGTGCCATGGGCCGCGCTTCAATAATGCAGTTTTACCGCACCTTCAATGATGGCAAATGCTACGAACTCGGTTTCATGACATACGGCAGCAACGACGGGGCAAAAAGAAGTCGCGCGGACAAGACGATGGACCAGCAGTTCAGCGCGATCCTGCGTTCACTTTATTTCAAGTGAGCGTAGTTCAGATCCGACTCTTCTCTAACCCCGTAGCCGGTAAAAGGAGAGAGGGGTGCCGGGAGAATTCTGAGATCACTTCTTTACGTCGTACCTCTTTTAGTTTCACACAATCTGGCAACCCACGGAGAAAAATCGATGTCACCGACAACCAAAAGAACGACGCACCGCGTGCTGCTACGAGCCTTGCTCTTGCTCGCTCCGTTGATGGCGCTNGCCGGCGTCGGCCAGAGTCAAACAGCTTCCCCTTGTCTCAGCTCTCAGCTTTCAGCGCGTCATGAGGCCGACGATGCAGCGATGGCGGGTCATCGGAGCATTTATTTCAGTCTGCGGAATAAATCACAATCGCCCTGCACACTCAAGGGTACGGCAGTCGTTGCCATGTATAACCGNGCGGGAAGCCGGATGAAGTCAAAACAAGACAAAGGTGGCTTTGACGATATGAAACCGCAAGTGGTAACGCTCGCGCCGGGCAAGAAAGCATTCTTCGGAATTAATTACGCCTCTTGTATCGCTCAAAGCGAGGCCACGCAACATAAAACGCGTTGTTTGGTTTCCGCAAAGCTGGGATTTGCCCCGCCAGGAGCAAAGGGCATGGTGATGATCAGCGAGAAGATCGATACCCCTTACATTGACGTTTCGCCGATAGTGGCCACCCTCAAAGAGTTGGGAGTCGAGCAGCCGGAGAAACCAAAACCTTAAGCGCGTCTCTCGTTTGAGGCGACCCCTTCGCTCACTTTATTTCGGCAAGTGCGCGGAGGTCGGACCGGGCTCGCCCTAACCCGTTGGCGGATAAAAGGAGAAAGTGATGACCCCGACACTGAAGGCTGTCACGCATCGTTCTTGATGCAACTTGTCGCGCTGCTAAATGACGGCCAAAGAAGGCGAACGCGAACCGCGGGAGCGTCATTTTGCACAGGAGTCCAAACAGCATCGGATTGATAAAGCGCTCGATCAATGTGAGGATAAGAAACATGGGACCATGGGCGAAGCGGAGTGTTTGAGCCAGGCTTTCGAATCGTGGGAAAAAGATATTGCCGACACCTACGCGGCGGTGAAAAAACTGGCGACGCCCGCCGAGCTGGAACACCTTAATCGTGGTCAGCAAAGCTGATTGCGGGTATTTAAGGCCTGTCAAAACTAACAGTTCCCAGGCTTCACGATCGCTGTTAATCTCACCAGATGTTTCAGTTTCTCAGGATTGCCGTTCAGTATATCGCGCCGGTGTTTGTAATCTGCACGATGCTGAACGTAGGACTGACTCAGAAACCGTCGGCGATCGCGGCGCATTTGAAGAACTGGTCCTTCCTTCTGAAAATGCTCCTCGCCAATTTCATCTTCGCGCCGCTGTTGATGGCGGTCGCCCTGTACTTCGCACCGTTCGATCCGGCACTCAAAGCAGGACTAATCATCTTCGCGCTCGGCGCGGGTGCTCCTTTCCTTATTAAGCTGACGCAGACGGCACAGCAGGATCTGTCTCTCGGCGCCGCGGTCATGATGGTCTTGATGGTGGTAACGGTTGGCTACATGCCGGCAGTACTGCCGCGGTTGTTGTCAGGCATCAGTGTGGATGCTTTGGCGATCGCCAGGGCCCTGCTGCTGCAAATGCTCCTGCCAATTGGCGTAGGCATGCTTTTCGCTCAGTTTCTACCCGGATTATCGAAGAAGGCTCAACCGTTAATTGGCGGACTGGGAAACCTCGCGATGTACGCGATGGTGGTCGCCACAATCATTGGATACTTCCCAAACCTTCTCAAAATTCTTGGTACCGGTGCTTTTCTGGTCGGACTGCTGTTTGTCCTGGCAGCGTTCGGTCTCGGTTACCTTGCGGGCTGGGGAAAGGACAACCTGGAGGATGTCGGTGGACTGGGTACGGCCCAACGCAATACTGCGGCCGGTGTTATCGTGGCTATCCAAAACTTCAAGGACCCAAATGTATTCGTGATGCTGACACTCGCCAACATCCTCGGAATCGTGATGCTCCTATTTATCGCCAGATTTCTCAGCCGCGACAACAAGGTGAGGGTGGGAACGGTCCAGACGTAACCAGACTCTCAGCCGCTTCACTGAGCTGCTAGTTCGCCTGCCAATTCAACTTCAAATTGAGCGTGCGGGAGGCCTGTGCGGCGACCCGACCCAGCACTCCCGCGTAGGTAGGAAAAGAGAGTGGCACTTGCGCCAGATCATCGACGCGCATTCGCGCCGCCATGCACACTGCCGCTACTTGTGTGATCTCGACGGCGCGCTCTCCGACAACGTGACAACCGAGGATTTGGCGGGTCTGGCCGTCAACGATCAGCTTACAAAAGCCAAACGTTCTCCCATCTATAATCGTGCGGGTGGTGGAGTCGAAACCAATCTTAGCTACGACGACTTCGCCATTTGCCCGCGCTCGAGCCTCAGTCAATCCCACTTGCGCATACTCCGGATCAGTGAAGCTGCCGATGGGCGCGGGTGCCTCGAGTTCTTTTATCGTCGCGCCGCGCACCGCATTGGTAGCCGCCACGAATCCTTGCTGAATCGCCTGCGGGACGAGCATCATTCTTCCAGTGACATCGCCGGCGGCAAAAACGTGTTGAGCTGAAGTTTGCAAAAACTCATCTACCTGAATGAAGTCTCTCTTGCCGGTGTCAACGCCCGCGCGGGTGAGATCCAAACCCGCAGTGTTAGCCACCCAGCCGACGGCGATCACGGCGACGGAGGCTTCCGCGTTTTCACGCTGACCTTCTTTCGAGAAGTACATTCGCACTCCATCAGATGTTTTCTCGAACGACTCGATCGCACCGAAATTCTCTCTCACATCGATACCCGACTCGCGGAAAGCAGCTGCTACCGCAACTGACACCTCTTCGTCTTCGGTCGGCAGAATCCGAGGTCCAGCCTGGAAAAGATGGATTCGTGAACCGAAGGCGTTGAAGACTGAAGCGACCTGAACGCCGGTGGCCCCAGCGCCGACGACTATCATCGAAGGCGGTACGGAGGTCAGAGCCCAGGCGTCGCTATGTGTCGCGGTGAACTCGGCCCCGGGAACACTGAGCTTACGACTGCTGCCTCCAGTGCAGATGATAAACTTGTCGGCATTCAGCCTCAGTCCATTTTCGGTTTCGACGGTGTATGGATCAGTGAAGCGCACCACGCCGCAGTGTTCATTAACGATCACGCCAAGGTCGTCGAGTTGTCTTCGGAATGTGGAGTGCGCTCCCACGTCTGCAACGACGTGACGTACCCGTGCCAGCAAGCGGGTGTAGTCCAGCCTCGGCTCACCGACAGCAATGCCGTATTCATCCAGTTGGCGCGCGTCACGCATTAAACGCGCGGCGTGGGCCAAAGTTCTTACCGGAACCGGACCATCATTCGCCGCCATGCCGCCGAACTCGTCGCGCGTTGCGAGTATGGTTTTCGCGCCAAGGTCCGCGGTGCGAAGGGCTGCGGTCATGCCGGCTGGTCCGCCGCCGATTACTACGACATTAGTCATTGCTTTCCCAGCTTACAGCTTGATAGAGCCAGAAATCTGTACCGAGTGCCCCTGGAACGTAGATCTGTTCGAGAACTCCTGAAAATACTTGAAGCCCAAATTTATTTTCCGCGGCAAGTTAAAGCTCGTTCCGAATCCGATTGCGTTGACGTGGTAGCGTGTCGCGGATTGTTCGGTGGTCACCGCTGGTCCATGCTTAGCTGTGGTCTGGCGCGCGTTGTAGCCTACTAGTCCCACTTGCAGCCAGGGCTTGTCCCCGAACGGAAGCGCACGCATTAGCGAATAGTCGAGATCGAAGGTGTCTCCGGGACGAATGCCCGTGCCTTCCTGCGTCGTGTGAATCTCATACATCTGAAACGCGGAGAGGGATGTCTTTTTGTCTTCGGTCAGATACAAGGTTTGGCCCGAAGAGAACGCGTGCGTCCAGTAACCCGAACCTACGTTATCGTTTCTGCCCGCCGTAAATCTTCCGGTTGGGGCGAGAAATCCATAGACCGCGCGAATCGAAGCGCGCTTCATTTCCCAACCAAGAATGAACGGTTGATAGTACGAATCCGCGAATCCACCGCCGCCACTCTGCGGTCCGTTAAGGTCAGAAGTGAGTGAGTTTCTCGCGAAAGGCAGCGTGGCGGACATCGAGAATTTTGCACCGCCGAAAACCTTCTTCTTACTCACCCAAGCTATCGTGTTCATGTCCATCACGACCGAGTTGCTTCCCGTCGCCAACACTTCGCCATGAGGTCCCTTCGATTCATTGCGCGAATAGATCAGAAGCTGGTTCACATAGGTGAAGCCCGGCTCCGGCGTGACACCGGAATTGGTAGCGCTCATGCCCAGTGGATAGACGCCACGGTTTTGCGCCCTCGCAATTTGTGTAAATGCGATGCAGCATGCGCACGCTAACGAGGTTAGGATGGCCAGTCGGGCCGAATTTGGAGTGCGCCGGCAACGACGGCGCTTTGGATTTTTTGACACTTTCAACAACCTGGGAATATCCAAAGCGCCGTCGCCGCTTCGCTCTGCCGGCGCACTCTACAGCTTTCCTTCTAAGTCTTGAGATCGGCAAGCCAGCGCAGCGCACTCAAACTCGGCATGAAGCCGTATTCACCGCCGCGCGTGACCACGAAGTCAGGTATCCCCTGTAAGCGCTTGCGAAGCGGTTTGCGAGGTATGCTAAAGTCCCGGCCATCGCCGGTCGACCCGACGACCGGGTCTTTATCCTTACCTGCCGCAATGAAAATCCCGTCGTTAACCCACT
>AP72_2010_repI_A001DRAFT_1000408_pt1 | contig 9945 bp, 8 predicted proteins | sample AmaPasrepliIA001_FD_9535 | JGI IMG/M metagenome (IMG submission 9535)
CGGAGGCGACGGTGCGATACGGTTGCCGTTCGATGCGCGCACCGGCAAGTGGGGGACGAGGGCGTGGCCGGAAGCGCCTGGGGCGGGAGCGCCGGGAGGGCCGGGCCAGCCGCCGGGCGGCGCGACAATAGCTCCAGGTCAGCCGGGCGGTCCAACGCAAGCGACGAATATCCAAACACCATGGGGACCGCAGCCCATGGGATTGCGTCCCGCAGCCCCTATTGGTGCCGGTACATCGCTCGGGGCGTCTCCCAATCAGGCCGATCGGCCTTATCGCTACCAGGGGCAGGTGACGGTCGGCGGTGAGACGTTCGGCTATGCGACGGGCGGTGCTGGCCGTGGCAGCATGCCCTATGGCGATTACCCCGTTAATATCGGAAAGGGTGACATCGGCGGGNTCGGGCAACGCATCGGCTCGGTCGCCACCGTCGGCGGCTCTAGCGGTACCATTCAAGACCCTAAATTTCCCGGCGCGCCGCGGGTCGGAATCCAGATTCATCCGGGCAGTGGCCGGACACTCGATCAGCTCTATACGCAGGGCTGTTTCGGTGTACCGCGCGCTGAGTGGCCACGTTTCAAGGCGGCTCTTTTACGTGAGGCCAGCTCGCATCCAGAGGGGCTTAATCTCTCCATCGGCCGCGATGGCATCGCGCAAATTCATCCGCGCGGACAAACGATCGCACAGAACCCGCAAGGCGTCGGCATGGGCGCGGTGGGGGCCGTCGGCGGCGCGAGTCGTGAGCAACAAGCTACCGTAGCCGGCGCGCCGACAGGACGGATCGAGGCTACTCGGTTGCGTGAGGCATTCGAGCAGAATCCGGATTTCGAGCGCCGCTTCGTCGGAACCGTCACCGGCGAGGTCGGCACCGTTACCGGTCAGCGCGGACTTCTGCAGGCCGAGTCGATGCGCAATCGATTCTTGCTCAGACGGGAGACGGCAGAGCGTACATCGATTCGTCCGGCCAGCACGGGTGGCTATCATGCCGGCGAGGCGGTACGCAATGCGAGTGAAGCAGAGATGCGCGCGTGGCGTGAAAGCGGCACCCGCGAGCAATTACTCGGCGGTTCCAATATCAGCCGGCAACTCATGGGGTTTGAGGCGACCGGACAAGCTTCCGGCGGTTTCGCTCTGCGACGGGAGGCAGCCGGGATTTATGCGCGGACGGCTTGGCCATTCGGAACTGGCGGCCAGCATGAAATGTATGCGTTGGAACGTCACGATGCAGCAATCTTGGCGCGGGAACGTGAGCGTTTGTTCGGTCGTGAGACAGAAGGAAAAGTTGCTGGTGCCGGCGTGCCGACCGGCAAGCCGGAAAGCGTCTTTGAAAAAGGAGCTGAGCCGCATCCATGGATGAGCGAAGCGCCCGATCGCCGCTTTCTTGATCGTGCCGCAGCGACAGAGGTTGGCAAAGGCAAGGCCGCCCTCAACGTCAACATCAAGACCGAGAAGGATGAATCGGCGGCGCAGAAACCGTCAAGCAAGGGTCTAATCCGCGAGGTGCATCGCAATCGCCAGGCGGCAATGCAGAAGGCCAAGGAAGGTCCCAAGGAAGAAGCCTCTGGCGCGGACAAGTCGGAAGATTGATTAATGTCGCAGATCACCGAGATTCCGAATACGCCATGGCGCGACCAGCTCGCGCCGGCTTCATTCAAAGGTGCGATGTTTCACGTCGAGGCCGGCTCACGTGAGAGCGGCAGGCGCATCGTCGTGCATGAATTTCCGAAGCGTGAGCGGCCCTATGCCGAGGACATGGGGCGCAAGGCGATCGAGTTTTCTGTGCGAGGCTATTGCATCTCGTATCCATACAACAGCGGCGTCCGTCTCTACATGCGCGACTATCGGCTTGCCCGCGATGATCTCATTGCCGCCTTGGAGACCGAAGGTGCCGGTATGCTGCAGTTGCCATATCACGTTACGAAGTCAGCACCGCCGTTGATGGTTGTCTGTCCGCGCTATCGCATGACCGAAGAAGAGAAGCTCGGCGGCTACTGCGTCTTCGATATGCAGTTCGTTGAGTTTGGTGTAGCGCCCGGCGTTCCGCAGATTGCGTCCGACGAAAAACTGCGCCAGCAATCGCAGGACGCGCGCAAGCTCCTCGAAGGCCAGCTCAAGCCGAAGACGCCAGCGCAGCAGACCGAAGAACAAGCGCAACAGGAATGACATGTTCAAAGCAGACGCCCAGGAAGCCGCGCCGATTGCGCAACGTGCGATGACTCTGCTGCTCGGCACTGTGCCGACGCGCGGGCTCGCTGGTTCGCAGCTACGCACCGCGGTTGGTGACTTCAACGTGCGCGCCGAATATTTCATTCAGACCGACAGCGCTGGCCCGGAGCTGATCGCCTGCTTCGATGCTGCGATTGCGAACAACGTGACGCAGAAGCAGCTCGCCTTCATCCGCAGCAAGATCATCGGCGAGACGCCAATTCTGCTTGGTGCCGTGCTCATCAAGAACGTGCTGATTGGCCTGTGCCTGACCTACGAATGCCAGATCATCGCCGGCATGGCCTTCGCCTCACGCCAGGATGTCAATCTGTTGCGCATACAGATGAACAGCGCATTCGATGGTATCGAGGAGATTGCTGCCGACGATATGGATGCGGTGACCTATCAATCGATCGTCGGCCTGCATGCCGCGCTCAATCTGCATCTGATCGAACGCGCGCGTCCGTTGCCGCGGCTTCTGCAGTATCAATTCAACTCGGTCTTGCCGACGCTCATCATCGGACACAAGCTCTATGACGATGCCGGCCGGGCCGACGAGCTGCGCGCAGAGAACCACACGATTCATCCGGCGTTCTGCCAGTTGCAGGGGCTCGCGTTAAGTGCCTAAACGAAAGCGGACACGGTTTCAAAGCCGGGTCCGCCTGCCGTGCCGGCCTTGCCCTGCCCTGCCCGGCCTTGCCGAACCGAGCCGCGTCTGGCTCCGCCATGCTTTACCAGGCCTTGCCACGCCACGCCGGCCTTGCCTTGCCATGCTGCCGGATGGTGAGCCCGGCGGAGTCACGAGCGCCTCCTTTTTCGTCGTTATAAAGCACAACTTTAGCTGAGAGATACCAAATTGCCAAATCCAAAAGAAGTCGCCACCATTACCGTGAACGGCCGGGAGTTTTCCGATTGGGAAAGTGTTTGGGTACAATTGAGATACAACGAAGGCTGGCCTATGTTTCGTTTTACTACAGCGGAGCGCCATCCGATTGCGCAAAACTGGACACTATCGCAATTCAAGCCTGGTGATGCTTGCACCATCACGCTCGGCGGTCAGCTCGCGATCACCGGCGTGATTACCGATCGGCAAACCGCCTACGACAGTCAAAATCATGCGGTTCAATTGATGGGCAAGGGCGTCACTTGGTTTGCGGCCAAGTCGAGCGTGTTGCACAAAACCGGCGATTTTAGCGGCAAAAGTTTCGAGGAAGCCGCGAAGGAAGTGATTAAGCCTTATGGCGTCGGCGTGCGCACGATCGGCGAACTCGATAAGACGCCATTCAAGCGCCTGCAATGCGAGAAAGGCGAAAAGGTTTGGGATTTCTGCGAGCGCATCGCACGGCCGCGCAAGATCATCATGGGCAGCGACGGCGATGGCAATTTCCTCCTGATCGGCGAGCATTCCGGCGATGTGGTCGACAGTTTGGTCGAGGGTCAAAACATCCTACGCATGCAGTGCCTGCTCACGATCGAGGATAGCTATAGCCGCTTCGATCTCTATGGCCAGACGGCAGCGAATGATGAGCAACACGGGCGCAAGGCGAGCGAGCAATCCGCGAGCGTTGCCGGCACCGACCCGCCACCGCGTTTTAGCGCGCTGGTAACTGTCGCCGAGCAACCCGTTTGGGGCGCAGGCGAACTCGCCAAGCGAGCGCAGGCGGAGAACCAATGGCACAATGGGACCAAGGTCGAAGCGCACGTCACCGTGCATGGTTGGCTCAACGGTTCCGGCCAATTGTGGACTCCGGGCGACGACGTGAATGTGCGAAGTCCAATGGCGATGCTGAATCAGACACTCAGCATCGAAATGGTGACCTTTACGCAAGATGATAAATCCGGCACCACGACGACGTTGAAGCTTCGCGCGCCATGGTATCTTAACGACAATGTCAATGCCGGTGTGTCGATCTCCGGCATGCCGAATCCAAGTCCAGCCGTTTCGACCTATGACATTCCAATCGAGCAATTGGTCGGGAAAACAATCGGAGTTTGAGCATGCATCGAGCCACCACAGCGAATGTTGCCTATCGCGCCTACACCGCGGGTGGGGCCAGGTCGGTCGTCGATAATGTCGACGATAGCAAGTTGATGCAGGAATCGAGTGGCAATTTCATGAAGGGCGAAACGCGGAGCGAGGTCGAAGCGCCGCAGAACTACGGCTTCACCTCGGTGACCGCCGACGCCGATCAACAGCAACAGCAGGGCAGTGGTGGTGGCGGTAGCGGCGGCGGCGCTGGTGGTGGTGGCGGCGGTAGTGGTCCTGGTGGTGGTATGGGAGCGGAAGCATTCATCTCATTTCCAGGCGGCAATCGCTCGTTTCCTGTCGCCGGTGTCATCGATGACCGCAGGCATCGGCTCTACAATCTCGGCAAAGACGCCGCCAAGGGCTCGTCTGCGCAGTTCGGTCTCAAGGATTGGGGCGAGCAGTTTTTGATCACCGATGACGGGATGTATATGACCGGCAACGCCGGCCAAACCAAGGGCGGCGGTCAGCAGGGTGGCGGTGGATCGGCGGGCGCGACTGCTGCCGGTGGTTCTGGCGGTAGCTCCGGCGGCCAGCAAAAGGATTTCAGAATCAAGCTCCAGCTCGTCGAGAACAAAAACAATCAGCAACAGCAATCAGGCGGAGGCGGCGGAGGCGGCGGAGGCGGGAGCGCTGGCGCAACTCGCATCAGCGAGGAGGTCGGGAGTCTCGGTCTTCCGCGGATGTTCTTTACGTCGGAAGATTCCGGCGTCGAGTTCGAATACGATGTCGTCGCCCCTCTTGCTGATGGCGACAGCGGAAGCAATGGCGGAGGACAGCAAGACGGTCAGCAAACGCAGAAGTCGAAGGGGCAAAAGACGCTGCACAAGGAGAAGAGCGAAACCTATCACGACATGACGAAGGAAAAGATCGAGATCAAGCGCGGCAAGGCAACGACCGAGCAGACCGACAAGCACTGCATGGGCTATCACGGCGATAAAAGCAAATCGTATCGCGCTGACGATTCGCACACGCACATCAAATCCGGATCGAGTATCTGGACCAGCAAGGGCGGCTGCTATTCATCGGCTCCGATCATCGTCAAGCCATGCCAGGACAGCGACTAAATGCAGTTCTGGATTGTTGCCTGGGACAAGATCATCGGGGTCGATAACGTCGCTGTCTCGGAAGTGGACATCACACCACTGCCGCCAAATGTGAACTATTTTCATTTCAAGACCGATTGCGGCGAAATCCACTACGACGACCGGCCGTCATTGCCGGAGCGAATTCTTGATCCGACGCCATACATCTGGATCGTTGATCAGTTCATCGCGAAGCTTAGTGTTGAAGTCCCGCCGATCACGCTTGATCAAGCGAAGATGGTCAAGAACGACCTCAATGATGCGCTCTATAACGCCAAGCGCCAAGCCACGATAGTTTACCTCGACGATCTATGGGCTGCGACAGACGAAGAAATCCTCGCGCTGACAACTGCTTTCTCTATTGGCGGATTCAACAGCGGGCAGGGTCAGCAGAGCACCTTAGTCAACCAGATAAATAGCAATGTCGTCACCAACGTCCAGAACTTGGTGACCCAGATAAACAACACCTTCGCCGCTGGCTTCCATCACACCAGCGTGGCCGCAGGTGGAACAGAATCCATAAGTGTCACGGCACTTCCTGGGCCTGGCGCGACTGCAGTCGGTGTTGGCTCGGCCGCATCTGATGTTCAATGGTATCCGCTCAATTCGACGACGCCGGTTACGCTGACATTTTCGCAGATGTCAGGGTTGATTCAGGCCATCAATACTCGACGTAACAACTTAGATTTATTTCGGCGACAGAACCGCGCCGCCATCAACGCGCTGACGACGATCGCCGACGTGATCGCGTTCGACCTCACGACCGGATGGCCGACGAATGGCGGCAGTACTACTGGCATCGTCGCGACCGGCGGCGTCAAAACGACGAGCGGTCTTTATACGATACACACATTTAATTCCTACGACTCGTTTCAAATCGGGGCTGGTTCTGGCGAGGTTGAATACCTCGTTGTCCCTGGTGGCGGCGGTGGCGGCGGCGGCGGTAGCCAAGGTTCCGGCGTTGGTGGCAGCGGCGGCGGCGGTGGTGGCGGCGGTGTCCGCACTGGAAAGATCACACTTGGCATCGGCTATTACACGATCGGCGTTGGTAAGGGTGGCATTGGCGGCCCAGGCTGGGTCACCGGCGGCTTCCCCGGCTACGCCACCAACGGCGGTGATTCATCGTTCGGCGACATCGTCGCGAAAGGTGGTGGCGCTGGCGGTAGCGGCGGCAACGGCGCGCCGGGCGGTTCTGGCGGCGGTGGTGGCGGCAACCACAGCGGCCCGACAAGCGGCGGCAATGGGACTTCCGGGCAGGGATATGCCGGCGGCGGCAATGGCAGCGGTGGCGGGGTTTATCAAGGGGCCGGCGGTGGTGGCGGCTGCGCGCAGGCCGGTGTAACCGCTAATTCGCCAGGTGGTGCGGCTGGCGGTGCTGGTTTGTCGTCGAGCATTTCTGGAACCGCGAAGAATTATGGTGGCGGCGGCGGTGGCGGCGGTTTTGCCTCAGTTCCTGCAAATGGGCCGGGTGGCGCAGGCGGCGCTGGCGGCGGTGGGGCTGGTGCTGCTTATGCAGGTACGTCAACGGGCAACGGTGTGGCTGGAACCGCAAACACCGGCGGCGGTGGAGGCGGAGGTGCCGGTGGTGCGGCAACAGTGAGTTCGCATGGCGGAGACGGTGGCTCCGGAGTCGTCATCCTGCGGTATTTAACGCCGACCTCTAGGGAAGCTGATTGACCGACAGGAGACTCGCCCAAATCGATGCGCCGCACTTCTGCGCTGCGCTCGATCTCGACGATCGCGCCTGGATCGCGATCGCGCCGATCATCGGCTATATGCGCGATTGGCCGGAAGCGAAGATCATCGCCTACTGCAAGCGCAAGGGCTGGAAATACATCCAGTGTGATGTGCAATGACCGACATCAGGCTCATTCAAGATTTGAATTTTCCAGAACATTCGAGCGTGACGCTCGACTGGCTGTTGCTCGACGATGGTACTTTAGATGACACACAAGCGCTCGCGACCGCAGTCATGGTCGCCTTGGGAACCGATGCTTTGGCGTCTCGATCCGATACTTTACCTGATCCTGATAGCGTTGACCGCGCCGGCTGGTGGGGCGACCTGGATGCCGAAGAAATCTGGCAAGGCTGGCCGATCGGCACAAAGCTTTGGTTACTCAAGCGCGACAAGATCGTCGGCGTCGATGCGTATCAGGGCTCGACGCTTGTGCGTGTCGAGCAATACATCAGGGAAGCGATCCAGCCGTTCGTCAATCTGAAAATATGTTCCGACTTCGATGTTGTCGCCACGCGATCGACCGCCGACAACAATCGCATCGATGCGCTCGTCCGCATTTATCGCGGGCCATTGCTCGCGATCGAGTTGCGTTACCAAATCCTGTGGGAAGGGATCATCGAGAAAGATGAGTGGAAGCCGTACTATTCGCGTTGATCGGTGGCCACGAATGGCCACCGATCTTTGAGGCTTGCCAGACTTGCCTAGCGTTGCACTGCCTAGCCTAGCTGGGACCTGCCCAGCCTCGCCTCGCCTTGCTAAGCTCAAGTAGAGCTTTATCAACAACGGAAGTCAAGAGCGCAAAAATGCCCTGGCAAACACCAACGCTCAAAGAAGTCAGAAGCACCGTCCGCGACATGATCCGCGGTTCGCTTCCCGGCGCGGACGCAGCAATACCTAATAGCGTGTTGAGGGTATTGTCAGATAATCAAGGAGCGTTAGCGCATCTAACACTGCAATACATCGACTGGCTCGCGCTCCAGCTCATCCCCGACACTGCCGAGACCGAATGGCTCGATCGCCATGGCGACATCTGGCTCACAAATTCCGACGGCTCGACCGGCCGCAAGATGGCGACTTTAGCGACAGGAACGGCGGAATTCACCTCACTTGCAACCGCTATCGGAACTGGGATTATTCCGGCAAGCTCGCGATTGACGTTCGCAACGGGCGTCGGCCTCGAATATGAAACGACGGCAGAGATCTATGTTCCATCTTCAGGAGCGCCTGCGCCGGGGCCAATTCGTGCGTTGACGCCCGGCGTCAGTGGCAATCGCAATCCCGGTGATACACTCACGTTGGTCGATCAGCCGCCCAATATCTCGCCAGCGGCCATCGTGATCGACATCAACAATGGCGTTGACACAGAGAATGACGACGATCTGCGCTTCCGTGTTTTGCAGCGGATCAGGCAGCCGCCGATGGGTGGCGCGAAGCATGATTACGAAAGATGGACGCTCGCCTGTCCAGGCGTCACGCGGGCGTGGTGCGGCCCGCTTGAAATGGGTATCGGTACGGTGACGACTCGTTTCGTCATGGACGAGCTGCGTGCTGATGACGATGGTTGGCCGACCACGAATGATATCGAGATCGTGCGCGCCTATGTCGACACGGTGCGCCCGGTCGCGGTGAAGGACTTCTGGGTTCTCGCGCCGATCAAGCAGTACATCGATGTTTATATCGAGCATCTTGTGCCCGACACGAACGAGACACGGGCTGAGATCGAGGCGTCATTGCGTCAAATGCTCCGTTACTATGGGGCACCGGGGCAAACCATCTTCGCTGCGTGGAAGAGCTACGCGATCATGTCAGCACCGACCGTCGTGTCATTCCGCATGGCTAACGATCTCGACGATGTCATGGACTCACCCGGCCACATGGCTGTTCTCGGCGATATCGTCTACGCATGAGAAAGGAAACAATCTATGTCTGTGAGTTACGCGGCAGCGCTGAAAGACACACGCATGAATGCTGTGGTCAATGCGATCGACGCTCAAACCGGCAATGGGAGCATCGAGATTGGAACCGCTGGCATGGCGGCGGTCTTGGTGACTATCAACTTGCAGAAGCCTAGTTTCTCGGAAGCGTCACAGCAAATTACCATGATCGGCGCTCCGAAGTCAGGGATTGCTTCGGCCAGCGGTATCGCCGCCGCAGCGCGCATAAAGGATGGGGCGGGTGGCGTTCAAGTAAGTGGCTTGACGGTTGGCACGTCAGGTACGGATATCGTACTTAATACTACGTCGCTCATTTCCGGCCAGACCGTTACGCTTTCTTCGGCGGTTATTTCACACGCCACGTAAACCAAAATGCCGATTGCTGGTCTTCTCCGCGCGATAGAGCCCGCCGACATCGCGACAGTGTCCGGCATTGTTGCCGGGGCGCTTGCCGCGACAGAGGCGAATGATGTTGCCGTCATCACCGGCAAGGCGGATACGCTTGGAGCGCTTGTTGGACTTGAAGCCTACGACGTAGTCACGATCGTCGGCAGTGCGCCACCGACCGGAAGACTCACCTCGACTGAAGCTTCTGACATTTCGGTCCTCAGTGGTGTTGCGCCGCCGTATGGTCAACTTGTCGTACTCGAAGCGGCAGATGGTGCTGCCGGTACTGGCGACATTGTCATCAGTGAAGGCACGCTGGCGGCTTCAGAAAATAATGACGCCGCGCACCTAGGTCTTTTTGCGCACCTGCCGCCGGCATCTACGACGACCGACCAATATGGTCGGCCGCTGCGATCGATCCCCTACGATGTGCACGTCCGTCGCTCGGGCGACGACTACGCGACTCAGTTCATCGGCCTGTTGCCGCGTGGGCAGGCGTGGCCGACCGATCCGGATAGTACGCTTTACCGCGCCTGCCGCGGGCTCGCGAACTACTACGGCTTCGTCGACAG
>AP72_2010_repI_A001DRAFT_1000411_pt1 | contig 9913 bp, 7 predicted proteins | sample AmaPasrepliIA001_FD_9535 | JGI IMG/M metagenome (IMG submission 9535)
TCCGCCATAACTCGCCTTGTATTTCACTCCATTCCAGTTAAACGGATTGTGGCTCGACGTGATCATAACGCCACCGGCAGCGCCAAAGTGTTTCACGCCGAACGAAAGAGCAGGGGTGGGTGTGTAATCGTTCGACAGCCGAACATCGATGCCCGCCGCCGCGAGCACCTCGGCGACAGCTTGCGCAAACAGACGCGATCCGAATCGCGTGTCATAGCCGACCATCACCCCACGGCGGCTGTCTTCATTTTTCACAACGTAGTTGGTGATGGCTGAGGCGGCACGCCGGACGTTCTCGAAGGTATAGTCATCGGCAATAATGCCGCGCCATCCGTCAGTTCCAAATTTGATTGGCTGCATAGAGTGTGAAAAGACCTAGTAGTTTAGACGATAGTCGCAGCAGGTAGCACGCGAGCATTTAACAGTCCAGAGTTCTTGGATGCAATCTGCGCAAATTGCGGCTAGAGCGTTGGGAAGCTCAGATCAAGGCTGGGCGAAGCGCAAACGGGTCGGAGATCTAGTTTTTCCAGAGTTTGCGAATTTCTGCGGTCGTCGATCGTGCCAGCAGGATCGCCATCGTAAGGCCGAGGGTGATGTCTATTACTTGAAGCATCTGCAGCATAGAGTGGAGCTAAGTTAGCCCACATTGAATAAAAGCGCTGCATTACCTTCGTGCATGTTCCTGAAAAAGACAACTAACGTCAAGAAAGGACCGCCGCGCGCCCTCGCGCGGGTGTTCGTCGGTTTTGCCGAAGAAGTTGAGTTGCGATCAAGTCCTCTGCGTCGATTCATGCGGTCAAGGGTCTTGGAAACCCAAACAAAACCGCGCGAGGGCGCGCGGCGGTCCTTGGTCCCTAAATCAGGTTTGTAAGCTTCTTCTCGGCAAGATGCTTCACGACTTTGCCTACGTCCTGCGAGTGCTCGCGCGTGGTGATCAGGATAGCGTCTTCGGTTTCTACGACAACAACGTTCTTGACGCCGACTGCCGCCACAAACTTCTTCGGCGAATAAACATAATTCCCCTCGGCGTTGAGAACGAACTGGTCCTCTGCGTCGATCACATTCGAGCCATCCCCGTTGCGTGAGTTGGCGAGCTGGTGCTCGAAGAGCGCCGTCCAGGATCCAAGATCGTTCCAGCCAAAATCGGCTCGTAGGCAGTAGAGATTGGACGAGTGCTCGCCTTTGGCGGAACGCGGTTCCAAAACGGCGTAGTCGATGCTGATGTTTTCGCACTTCTCATATAAGTGCTCGAAGATCGATTGGAACTTCGATGTGCCCCACGCGGCGGCAATCTCTTCGAGGTAAGGCGCTGTTTCGGACAGGTGCTCGCGCATGGCATTTACGAGCGTCCGCGCAGACCACAGGAACATTCCACTGTTCCAGTAATAATTCCCCGCGGTCATGAACTCGTCGGCACGCTGTTGATTGGGCTTCTCGGTAAAGCGACGCACGCGATACAAGCCATCGCCCAACTTCTCTCCGCCCTCGATGTATCCATACCCGGTTTCGGGACGATTTGGGGCAATGCCCATCACCACGATGTTTTCGCCGGACGCGGCAAGGTCGATGGCCTCACTCAGTACCTTGCGGAAGGTTTTTTCATCCTTGATTACGTGATCAGCAGGGAACATCCCAATCACCGCATCCCGATTCTGCCGGGCAAGGATGAATGCCGCCAATCCGATTGCCGGTGCCGTATTGCGCGCGACAGGCTCGGATACGATTTGCTTGCGTGGCACCTTCTTAAGCTGTCCACTGATGACTTCAAAGACATGGTCATTTGTGATGACCCAAAAGTTATTCTCATCCGCAAGCGGAAGTAAGCGTTCTACAGTCTGTTGAATCATCGACTGATCGCCGTCGAGATTAAGCACCTGCTTCGCCATCTTGCGGCGGCTTCTTGGCCAGAAGCGTGTACCGCTACCCCCAGCGAGGATTACAGGATAGAAGTTAGAAGTTTTGGACATTGCAAGATTTCAGCGTGCAGCCGACACCAATTGCGCCGGACTCTCCGTTTCCGGCTCACTTGCGCTAGCAGGTACTCCCGCGCGCACAAATTCAAATTCCCATTGAGGTCTTATGCGATATGAGCCCAGGGCGGCCGGCATGACTGCCGCTTCCCCGCGTCCCACACTGATTGACGGTGCGCCGTCACACTCGATGATGCCGCAGCCACGCAGTCCAATGATGCAATGCGGAGACGTGTGCCCGGGGGCTTCTTCTGTGCTTAGCGTCTTCACGTCTTTCACCAACATCTTATCGACCACGAACGACGGCGACGAGATCAGCACTACCCGACCATTTCCGCCTCGGCTTTTTACTTTCCCCGCGCGAGTCACTTCTTTCATGGCCTCAAGACCACGGTCGATATGCAATTCGCGAGGGCGCCCGTAATCGTAGAGCCGGTAAGTAGTATCGGAATTCTGCTGGGTCTCGAGCAGAACACAATCCGGACCAATTGCGTGAACTGTGCCGGCATCAACATAGATCATGTCCCCCGGCCTCACGGGGATCCAATTGAGCAATTCTTCCATGTTCTTGCCATGGATCGAGGCTTCAACTTCAGCTCGACGGGTGCCAAGCTTCAATCCGAGTGCCACTTTGGCACTGGGCGCCGCGTCGAGAACGTACCAGCACTCCGTCTTGCCGCATGGTAAGCCGACTTTCTGCGCACCTTGATCGTCGGGATGCACCTGCACCGAAAGCTTTTCCTTGGGGAAAATGATTTTTACCAGCAACGGAAAGCGCGGCTGGGGAGCCAGTGTGCCGTTGAGTTTTTCTCCAAACTGCCTCGAGACTTCACCCAGCGTGCGACCCTGAAGCGATCCGTTGGCAATCCGGCAGCCTTCCCCTGTCAGCCAGACTTCACCTATCGCTTCATTCCCGATCTTGTGCGAGGGATAAAACGCGCTCAGATCGTGCGTGCCCCAGATTCGTTCATGGAATTCGGGCAGCAGCAGCAGTGGATACAGTTGACTCATCAAAACGAGAGACTCCAGTGTAGCCGAAGTCAGAGGACGAGCTTCAGAATCAGGCGCTTAGGGAAATTAGAGGCAGCTCTGGCCAGAGACGTTGGCTGGCACCAGCGCAACACCAACAGCTACGCGTCGTTTACTTCCTGACTAGTGAACCTGTTGCAGCGCTTGAACCGGAGCTGGCGGCTTGGGCTGACGCTGGAGGACGCCCGAATCGACCGTCTGCCCGGTACGCGAGACAGTCTGGAAGTACAACTTGTCGCCGCTGATTTCGACCAGCATGAACGTGCGATCGGTGTCGAAGCCTGCCGCCATGATGTTGGAGCCCTGCCGCAGGTTGTGGTAGCGGAGTTCGCCTGAGTTCCCAACCAGAAAGAAGTAGATTCCCTCCTCCGGCTTGAAACGCTCATATACATGATCGTGACCAGACATCACCACGTTCATGCCGTATTTCTCAAAGATCGGCATGAGCTGCTTCCGCAGATCCAAATCGGGACCATGGAAGCGTCCATCCGAGTACAGCGGATGATGAAAGTACGCGATCTTCCACTTTGCGGTTGAGCCACTCAGCTGGTTCTGGATCCAATCAAGCTGTTTCGCGTCCATGTAGTTGCTGTCGAGAACAAAAAACTGCACATCGCCCTTCTTGAACGAGTAGTAGTGCTGGCCGTTCATGTTGAAGTTTTTGTACAGCGTCTCGTTGGTGTCGTCGTGATTTCCCAGGCAGGCGTAAAACTTTACTCCGGCATCGAGCAGCGGCTTGTAGGGGCTCTCGAACTTGCGCTCGATGTCTTGGGGTTTGTGGCTCCCGTAAATGTTGTCGCCCATCATAGTCACGAAGTCAAAGCCGATAACCTTGTGGAACGCCTCCATCTGCGCTGCGACTTCGTATTGTGGCGTGTCGCCGGTTCCGTTGTCTCCGATCACCGCGAAGCGCACGGACTTGTCCTCCAAAGGCAGCTTCACCTGGACCGGAGTGGGCGCCGCTGGTACGGCTTGCGGAGCCGCGAAGATGGATGCCAGCTGAGAGGGCGGGCGAAGCGCGACTACGCCACAGCCAACAATCACTGCAGCAACTATTGCAAGGATTCGGCGGGTCATTTCCTCTGCGGCATCCTCAAATCGGGAATCACGTCGACGATGAGGTTCGCTTGGGTATCACGCAAGATTAATTCACGCCCCACGAAACGATATTCCAACTCCTTCGGCAACCGAGGCAGATTCAGCAGCAGAGACGGTGGCATTGATTGTAATGGCAAGCCATCTGGATATGCGGTGTTCACCTCCAGGTGCCCGCTTTCAACTGGCTCAGCACGCTGGAAGCTTGTTCGAATCAGCGCGCCATCCTTGCCGCGCATTGCCATCGCTACCAGGCGCTGGAATAGTCCTACAACCTCGGGTGTAAAGAGATCGCCCTGCCTAGCCTGTGGACGGAGATCCCGAATTTTTCCGGCAAGCTGCTTCTGAAACTCAGCGATTTTTTCAGGCGAGTCGGTGTTCTTGGGCACGGCCAGACCTGCCAGCGCCTTCTGGCGAAGCTTCATGTACTCATTCGACTCTTTGCTCGAACTCAGCAGAGATCGCGGCATTGGCATTCACTCGCGGTCCTGGCTTCTGCTGGGCGGCAAAAGCCGTGCTCAACAGCAGAGCAGCCAGCATCATGGCTTTGGTTGACATTCCATCTCGATACATCGATCTGTGTCCCGATTTGAACATCATGCTTCCGGCTCTCGCGTTTGTTCTACTACGTCCTCTACGGTTTCGCGCACCACTTGTTTCACTGCTTGCTTGATCGCATCTTTAACGCTTTCTTCGATGTCTTCGTGGTCAATGCTGAGACCGTTGCCCGTTTTGATAACGTCCTTTACGACTTCTTCTACTACGGGAGCTACGGGCGGCAGAATCTTGGTTACGGCCTTAGCGACTTTCTTTGCAACTTTCGTAGCCGGAGGCTTCACCACATCATCTGCTTCGTCCGGAGCCGGAACTACGCCGGTCTTCCAATCGCTCTCGAAGACCTCAACCATCCGACTAATGACTTTCTTGTCGCGAAAGATGGCGCCAATTTCGCGCCGTTCATCGAGCTCCAGTTCGCGCAGGCTCTGACTTCCCATGAATGCTTCTTTCCGGTCGCGAATGATGGTTCTCGTGTGCAGGCGTAATGTTGCCAACTGACGAATGGAAATCTGGCTGCTGTGGCGCGCCATCTTTCCAACCACTCGAATCTCAACTCCATCGCGTGCCCGCTCCTCCAGGAGCTTGATCATTTCGCGATCGCTGATCTTCACGTCATAAATCAGCAATTCCTTTTTTGCGCCTTTTATGAACTTTGCAAGTTGTTCGCGAGCGTTCAGCGGACTCACCACAAAACGAGACGATTTCGGCTTGTACGGGCGCCGCTTGCAATCACAATCGAACAGCTCCTGCGCTTCCTTCACGAGCTCCTTATCGCGGGTGATCAGGCCAAAGCTGCGACTGCGTTCGGTATCGACTTGCGTGTAGTTGAAGGCGAGAAGATAAAGTTCCTTGGCGTCCACGATCATCATCTTGCCGTGATAGCGCACGAGATCGTCTGCCGTACGCGCTACCGTCACGCCACGCTCGAGGAAGCGCATCTCCAGCTTTCGCAGATTCTTTTCTCCACCCCGATTGGTAAACGCAATCAGGGAATCGACGGAAACACCGCGTTTCACGGCATCTTCTAGGGCCTTCTCGACTTCGAGGCGGTCAAACCGGAAGATCACAATCTGAATGCTCTTCTTTGCTTTCTTGATGGCCTTGACCAGTGGCCCGACGCCGTCTCCCGGCTGGACTAGCAGTTTCAAGTGACTCGATTTCCTCCGCGGATCTGAGCTTCTGAAACTTGGATGCGGAATCGAGAGGACATGCGAGGGTTGCACCACGATCTAAGCAGCCTATTCAGGTGCTCTGGCTATCTAACAGCTCAGTCGCAAAGCAGGATCCACGCGAGGAAGTTTGACCGGCGTCAAAGGATCTGGCGCTACGCCCTCGGCTACGTTTACAAACAAATGCGCAAAGCAACCAGCTATAGCTCAATACTTCTTTGTCTTCTGGCCATTTCGGGATTATGTAGTTTCGGCCAGAACGACAAACCCAAGTCTACTCAAGCCGAATCGCCCTTGATTTGGCGCGACCCAGGCGATATCTCTTCTCGCAATCTGTTGTATGGCTCCGGAGGAGAGAAAGGCCGTCCCGATTCCTCTGTAACCTTCGAGAAAGAAGACACCGAAGGCTCGAACCCCAAATTCGATGTTCGTGATCAGGACGGCGAAAAGTGGAAGGTAAAGCTCGGTGTGGAAGCTCGTCCAGAGACGGCAGCCACGCGCCTGCTCTGGGCAGTCGGCTACTTCACTGAAAACGACTATCTGGTTCCCGAACTCCGGGTGAAGAATCTTCCCTCACACCTGCACCGAGGCCAAAACTTCGTAGGTTCGGGCGGAATGGTGAAAGATGCACGCGTGAAGCGGCACCCGCAGCACATGGAAAAAGAAGATACCTGGCGCTGGAAGAAAAATCCTTTCTACGGTACCCGCGAATTCAACGGACTTCGCGTAATGATGTCCCTCTTGAACAATTGGGACGTCAAAGACGAGAACAACGCGATCTATGAAGATAAGCGAAGCGGCAGCGAGCTGTACATGGTCAGCGACGTGGGAGCATCGTTTGGCAGCATCGGATACCGCTTGGGCGCAGGACGCGGCAAAGGTTCGCTGGATCTCTACAAGAAATCAAAGTTCATCTCCCGCGTCCACAACGGCAAAGTTGACTTCGCATCCCCAGCCCACTCCACAGTACTCCAACTGCTCGGCATCCTTACTATTCCCAATTTCGTAACTCGCCAGCGCCTGCGCTGGATTGGACGCAACATCCCGGTCGAAGACGCCAAATGGATCGGCGGGCTGCTCGCCCAACTTAAGCCCGAACAAATCCAGGACGCATTCCGCGCCGCCGGCTACTCGGATAGGGATGTCCAAAACTATTCTGAGGTCGTGGAGAAGCGAATTGGCGAATTAGCGAAGCTGTAAACGCCGCCCGAAGGCGCATTATGGCGCGCATCCAATGACTTGAGTGATTCCCTAGCCGGAATCCATATCCAATTCAAGCGCGAAATACGTACCTCATCCAACGAGCACCTGCACATGCAGAGTTGCTATGTGCGGCCGCTCGCGGCTTCCGACTGGGTATACATTCCCAGCTATCGACTGTTTACGACGTCGCAATTCTCCTTGGTTTTGAAGGCGTTTCGCGGCGAAAGTCGTTGTATACTTCGTTAACTCTCCCAGACCTCACTTCCCAGAGACAACGTCTATGGACGGTCACGATCGACGACACGAGGATCCCACCATGGCTGGTGGCCCAGCCATTAAGGACTCGAGTTCTGGATCGGGCATTCCAAGTCCGCTTTTCGATCGCGGCGACGAAACCGGTATCGGGCCGATTACGCCGCAGCCCGTGCCCTCTTCAGGGCCTATTAATCCCAATTCGGGTCAATCGGCGGGACGATTCTCTGCCGCAAGTCCAGCGCCTGCTCGGGTTACTGGCGACTCGTCGGCGGTTCCCGATTTTGGCGCACGCTATCGGGTTGAGGGCAAGCTCGGGGAAGGCGGAATGGGGAGCGTCTACAAGGCCTACGATCTCGAACTTGATCGTATGGTGGCACTCAAAGTCATTCGTCCCGAACTGATGGCAAATGCGGACATTGTCCAGCGATTCAAGCAGGAATTACTGTTGGCGAGCCGCATCTCCCATAAACACATCCTGCGCATTCACGACTTGGGCGAGGGCGCCGGGGTGAAGTTCATCTCCATGGCCTACATCGAGGGCCGCAGCCTGGCGGAGGTGTTGCAGCAGCACATCATTCTGCCGCTCGACAAGGCGCTCGAGATTGGCAAGCAGATCTGTAAGGCACTGGCAGCCGCGCACCAGGAAGGCGTCGTACACCGGGATCTCAAGCCGCAGAACATCCTGATCGACCAGGCACAGTGTGTTTACGTGTCTGATTTCGGGCTGGCCAAGTCGCTCGAGTCAGATGCCCTGGCGGCCACTGCCATGACGGCGGTCGGGCAAGTGCTTGGTACTCCTCGTTACATGTCGCCCGAGCAGGTCGAATGCTCGACGGTGGATGGCCGCAGCGACATCTATTCCTTCGGCCTGATGCTGTACGAGATGGTCACCGGGGATCTGCCCTTCCAGGGCAACACGCTCCAGCTAATGCTCGGACGTGTCCAGTCTATGCCTCGGAATCCGACACTGCTGAATTCCAAGCTGCCACCTTATCTGGCGGGCATCATCATGCGCTGCCTGGAGAAGGACTTGGCTCGCCGTTATCAGACCTTCGACGAGGTTCTCGATGACCTCGAGGCTGAGCGTTGCACACCAGCGGGGAAGACACGCAAGACTCGGCAGATCACGCTGCCGCACTTTTCGACGACCTCAATTGCTGTGGTTATCGTGCTGCTTGCCGCTCTCATCGGGGGCGGGATCGTAGTCCGCCATTATCTTTTTGGGCCGAAGACGTCGAATCAGGTAATTGCAATTCCTACGAAGTACGTTGCCGTTCTACCCTTCCGCGACATCAGCGAGAAAGGTAGTGGGGACTACCTTGCCGAGGGCATCAGCGAAGCCTTATATGTCAAGTTTTTTGGATTGAAAGACGTACAGGTCGCTTCGCCTACTGACGTTCAGAGAATCAAAAACATCGATGATCCCGCTGAACAGATCGGGAAGGCCCTGGGCGTGAAGTTCGTCATCAGAGGCACCCTGCAATCCGCGGGCGACAGCCTTCAAGTAGTGGTGAAACTCGACGATGCTGATAACGGCAAGAGAATCTTCACCCAACCTTTTGCGGGCGTTAGGAAGGACATTTTTTCGATTCAGGACGACATTTACAAGAAGCTCCTGAACACGATCGAGGGCAATGCCTCGACCGAAGCTCTAGCTCGCGCCAGCATGCATCAGACCGAGAACTATGCGGCCTACGAACAATACCTCAAAGGCAAGAATGCAATGCGCGGTCAGCTGGACGTGAAGAACGTCAAAAGCGCAATTCAATTCTATGAGGCCGCGATCAAAGAGGATTCGAACTTTGCCATCGCATTTGCCGGTATTGCCGACGCCAATTTAAGAATGTGGAAGTCTACCAAGCAAGGCGATTGGGCGCAGAAGGCACTTAGCGCAGCCCTGCAGGCCCAAAGCGTGAACGCCGATCTCCCAGAAGTACAGTTCGCTCTTGGTAGTGCGTATATCGCGACCGGAAAGACGGCCGAAGCAGTCCTGGTTCTGAAACGAGCCTTGGAACTTGCTCCCAACTCGGACGATGGCTATCGACGCTTGGGTGACGCACTTCGAGCGGCCGGTAGCAAAGATGAGGCACTCGCTGCTTATAACCGGGCCATTCAGCTGAATCCCTATTACTGGTTCAACTACAACGCGCTTGGCAGCGCATGTGTGAAGTTCCACGAGTATCCGAAAGCGCTTGAGGCCTTCAAGCGGGTCACCGAACTGGCGCCGACAGAGGTTGCCGGCTATCAGAATCTCAGTGCCGTCTATTTCAACATGGGCGACTACGAGAAGGCGGTCCCGCTTCTGCAGAAGTCTCTCGAGTTAGACAAGCATCCAGTTGGATATTCGAACCTCGGAACCGCATACTTCTATTTAAAGAGCTACGACAAGTCTGTAGAGATGTTTAAAGCCGCAGTCGCCCTGGTTCCCGATGAACTTCATCTCGGCAATCTGGCAGATGCCTATCGGTGGGCCGGAAAGACGCAGGAAGCGAACGCCACATATGACCAGGCGATCCGAGAGGGATTTAAAGAGCTGGCAGTAAATCCAAAGGACGCGGTCCGCAAAGGGCGGATGGCCCTCTATTACGCGAAGAAGGGCGATAGCGGCAAAGCGTCAGAACTGATTCGCAGTGC